>Ga0207416_1002593_pt1 | contig 19260 bp, 20 predicted proteins | sample PaiPotPPM11metaG_FD_184107 | JGI IMG/M metagenome (GOLD analysis project Ga0207416, IMG submission 184107) | Iron sulfur acid spring bacterial and archeal communities from Banff, Canada, to study Microbial Dark Matter (Phase II) - Paint Pots PPM... ...
ATCGACATCAGGCCACGCGCCATATTGCCCTCGGTCGGGCCGACGATCTCGTAGCTCGACTCGCCGAACTCGTCGCGAACGACCACTTTGGAGCCGATCCGGACCACTCCGGTGGCGCCGGATTCAACCACGACCTGGGCCCGGCGGAGGGTGGCCTCGACCGTCTGGATCTTCCCGTCGAGCATGCCGAGGTGCTGGCGGGCGTCGTGGTAGGCGAAATTCTCGCTCAGGTCGCCCTGGGATCGCGCCGCCGAAACCTCCTCGACCAGCCCCGGGCGGCGGGCGCGCAGTTCGACCAGCTCCTGCCTCAAGGCGTCGAACCCCGCCTGGGTCATCGGGATGGGGGCGCCGCGCTCCTGGGCCATGGAGGCAGTTTACGGGGCCCGCCCCAGCGCAGAGGGGTGGGTTTCGTAGCCTTTCTACGGCTCAGCTCGTTTCCCACTCGCGAGCCGGCGGGCCACTCACCGTCCTCTTATCCGAAACCATGCATGATGCTGACGTCCCGATGTACGAGGCCAGTTCTGCAAGGCAGCCTCCCCGCTCACGTTTGCACCCTGTGCGACTGGCGATTCTCACCCTACTGGCGCTGGTGCTTTCCGCGCTTGCCGGCGGCGTCGCTTACTTCTATCCAGTTCTCTCGGCCGGTGTGGTCCAGACGGGCCAGGTGGTGGCCGTCCCGGCCAGCAATGGGGGTCCGACCGCGCCACCCGTTGCCGCCCCTGCGGGCGCTCCCTTCACGGTGCTGCTGCTCGGCTCCGACGACGACTCGAAGTTCAGCGCCGACCATGTCCTGACCCAGTCGATGATCCTGGTGCGTGTCAGCCCGGGCTCGCGCGCGGTGACGATGCTGTCGATCCCGCGCGATCTCTGGGTGCCGCTCTCGACCGGGGGCTCGGGCAAGATCGACGGCGCTTATTCCTATGGCGGTGCCAGTGCCGCGATCGCCACCGTCGAGCGGAATTTCCACGTTCACGTCGACGACTATGCCTGGGTTGGACTCAAGGGACTGATCCGCATGATCGATCAGCTGGGCGGAGTCGACGTCGTCGTCACCAACCCGGTGCTCGACGACTTCTACCCCAACGACATCGACGTCAAGTACCTCTACGGCTACACCCGGGTCGGGCTCCTGCCGGGACCGCAACACCTGGATGGCAGCCATGCGCTCGAGTACGTCCGGTCGCGGCACGATGATATCCAGGGTGACTTCGGCCGCTCCGAGCGTCAGCAACAGGTGCTGCTGGCGATGAAGGCCAAGACCGCCACGCTCAACGCGGCCAACCTGCCGGATATCGTAACCGCCCTTAAAGGTGAGTTCAAGACAAGCATGGGGCTGGGCAAGCTTCGCAGCCTGCTTGGCATCGCCGGCGGCTTCAACACCTCCAACGTCAAACAGATAGTGCTTCTGCCTCCCTACACCAGTGGCGGCACGATCGGTGGCCAGAGCGTCGTCATCCCGCACTGGAGTCTCATCCTCCCGGTGGTTCGGGCGAGCTTCCCGTGATCCGGCGACTTACTTTCCTGTTTCTCCTTCTGCCTCTGATGGCCCTCGTCGGGACCGGTGTATATACGTACCTTGGAGGCCTCAAAAGCAAGACCCTCCAGGCCAGCGCGCGCCTGCCTACCGTCACCAAGCCGAAGTTCGTCCTTCCCGGCACCATGTTCGTCATCCAGGAGGGAAAAATCTTCAAGCTCAGCGGAGGAACCTTTTCGGAGGTCGCGTCCGGCAATTGGATGCAACCGAGTCTTACGCCCGACCACACGCGGCTGGTCGCGGTTTCTAAAGGACCGCAGTCGAGCGATTTGTACCTTCTCGATCTCAACGGACACGTGCTGAAACGCCTGACCCATGACGACGCGCGGATCATCGATGCGAACCACTGGGCCTACTATCCGCGAGTCAGCGCGGACGGGGCGACCATCACCTACAGCTATGACAGTCCGAAGTTCGGCTTCCGGGTCGACTTCGCGATCTGGAGCATGCCGCTCAATGGCAGCCAGTGGCAGGCGAGACGGAGGACGACACCGAACGGTTACACGGGAGGCGACATCGAGCCGCTGCCGGTTTCCTCCACCGGGCTTATCTACGTGCGCCATTCGATTGATGGCTCCGGGGTTCACTCGCAGATCTGGTTGCAGGCCCGCTCCGGCCTTATCGGCAATCCCCTTACGGACGCCGGTGACGACTGCGGCCAGCCCGCACTCTCGCCGGACGGCGCCCAGATGGCGATGATCTGCACCCACGGTTCGCAGACTGCCCGGCTAGAAATCGCCCCTTTCAATGGCAGCAGCCTGGGTCCGCACCAGGTGCTCGTCGCCACCGGTTTGAACGCCGTACCGACCTGGTCGCCCGACGGGCGGGGGATCGTCTACCTCGCACCCGCGGGTATCGCCGGACACTTCGAGCTCTGGTGGGTGCCGGTGGTGGCGGTCCTGGCGACGCCCGCTGCGACAGCCACTCCCGCTGCATCACCATCGGCTTCTCTGGCGGCCCCCCCGCCGGCCGTCAAGCCCGTGCAGGTAACGGAGGGCGTCGACCTCAGCGCGACCTCTGCCCCCGCCTGGTACTAGTCGGGCTTCGCCTCCTGTCCCAATTCCTGCCGCTGGACCTGGCGCGCCTTCTCGAAGCAGGAGCGGCAGAGACGGAGTTGCGTGAGCGGCCCGCCCTCGGCGAAGACGCGGCGGCCGCAGTGCTGACAGAGAAACTGGCTTCGTCTCGCCACCGGCAGTAAGTATCCCAAGTGTTGCGAAATCGCTGCGTTAAGCTAGACCAGGCTCCGTGAGGAAGGGACTTGCCAATCCGCTGACCTGGCTGGCGGCATCGTCGACTGTCGCCGTGATCATGGTTGCGCTGCTGGTCGTAAAGCTTCTCTCGCTGCATGCCGTGGCGCAGTCGAGTCTGCCGTCGACGGGCGGCTTCCTAGCCGATATAGTAATCCCGCCGAAGAGCAGGCCGGCGCCCGACTTCAGCCTGCAGGACCAGGGCGGTGCGCTCACGAGCGTGAATGCGCTCCGCGGGAGGGTCGTCGCAATTACCTTCCTCGACTCACACTGCAGGCAGCAGTGCCCACTCGAGGCGGACCAGCTGGCGCACGTGGAGCGGCTACTCGGCAAGAAGGTGCCCCTTTCCCTCTTGGTCGTCAGCGTCGCCCCCGCAACCGACACGGCCGCAAGCGAGCAGGCCTTTGCCATGGCGCATGGATGGAACGGCGACTGGCACTGGGTCAGCGGCAGCGCTGATCAGCTCGCGGCCGTGTGGAAGGCATATAGCATCGCCGTCCAGCCATCGCCAGATGACATCCTCCACAGCAGCATCCTCTACCTGGTGGACAAGGGTGGCTACATGCGTGCCGGCTTTGCGGCCGGCCTCGAGCCCGCTCGCGTCGCGCAGGACGTGCGGATCCTGGCAGCACAGTCCAGCTAGCCCCGCCGCCCGGTGTTATTGTTGGAGCCGAAAGGGGATGACGGCGGTCGCTGCGAGGGCAGGCCAGGCCAGCCCGCAGCTCGGCGCCGACGGGGCGCTTGGGCAGGGGCCTGTCAGCCGCGGCCGGATCCTCGTCATCGACGACGAACAGGGCATTCGCAGTTTCATTTCGCGCGGACTCGGAAGTGAAGGCTATGTGGTCGAGCCAGCTGCCGACGGGATCGCCGGCCTTGAAGCCAGCCTGCAGCAGTCGTATGACCTCATCATCCTTGACCTCATGCTCCCAGGCCTTCCGGGAATGGACGTGCTGCGACGCTTGCTGACCCGCAAGCCTGACCAGCAGGTGATCGTCCTTTCGGCGTTGAATGACACACGCTCAAAGGTCACATCGCTGGAGCTGGGCGCGCAGGATTACCTTTCCAAGCCGTTTTCAATTGAAGAGCTGCTGGCACGAGTTCACGCCCGGCTTCGCGACGGCCGGTCGCGATCGATTCGTCTAACCGCGGCCGGTTTCACGCTGGATCTCATCAGGCGTGAGGTCCATGGAGGCGCGGGCCGCGTTGCGCTTCCGGAACGCGAGTTCCTGCTGCTTCGCGAGTTGATGAGCGCGGCCGGCAGGACTGTGACGAAGGAGCATCTGCTCGCTGCCGTCTGGGGATATCACTTCGATCCCGGCTCGAACGTTGTGGACGTCTATGTCCGGCGCCTTCGCGCCAAGCTCGGCGTTGACTCGATCAAGACCGCGCGGGGCGAAGGGTATAGGGTTGACGCGGCCTGATCGCCGCACCTGGCCCACTCGTCGCCTGGCCTGGGTTGACGCCGCCTGGGCGATCTTCGCGGTGGCCAACCTCATCGCGATCCTGCTGATTCCGACCTGGGAGACCGTGCCATTCCATTTCATCTGGGTGAGCCTCACGATCCTCTACGGCTTCCGCGTTTGGGGACTGCAACCGACGGTCTGGGTCGTCGCCGTCATCATTGTCGCCACCGGCACCGGGATCCTGGTCGACTTCGCGCGAGGCGCCCAGCCGCTTGACGAAATCACCGAGGTCCCGCTGATGTCGGCGATGTTCTTTGCGATGGTCTGGCACGCCCGGCGCCGCGTGGCGGTGATGGAGGAGATGCGGAAAGTTTCCGAGGCCAACCTCCGTCTGCTCGAGCGCGAGCGACGCTTCATCCAGAATGCTTCGCACGAGCTGCGCACCCCCATCACGGTCGCCATCGGCCATGCCGAATTACTGCGGCGAACGTCGGATCCGGCCACCATCGTGGAGGACGCGGGTGTCGTCGTCGAGGAGTTGATGCGGCTCCGGCGTCTCGCTGACCGGCTCTTGCTGCTGGCCGCGGCTGAGGACCCGGACTTCCTCCACCGGCGCCCGATTGAGGTGGAACCGATCCTGGTCCAGGCCCTGCAGCGCTGGGCGCCTACGCCCCGTCGCTGGCGCCTCGGGCAAACCGACGAAGCCATCGTCGAGGCCGACGCGGACCGGCTCGCCATGGCGATCGACGCCCTGGTCGAGAACGCGGTCAAGCACACCACGCCGGAGGACTCGATCGAGCTATCCTGCCGGCGAAACCACGGCATCGAGATCGGCGTGGCCGATTCGGGCGCGGGCATCAGCGCGGCCGATCTCTCCCGAATTTTCGAGCGCTTCGAGCGCGGTGACGTGAGCCGGCGCCGTGACGGCCAGGGGGTAGGCCTCGGGCTCGCCATCGTCAAAACGGTTGCCGAGGCGCACGGCGGGTCGGTGCGGGTGCAGAGCGAGTTCGGTAAGGGTAGCCAGTTCGAGATTCTGCTGGCCGAGGCGCGGCCGGCGCCCGCTTACGGGCTGGCGGAGGCCGAGGCGGAGGCCGACGGCGAGCTTGCGGGGGTTGGTGTAACCGATGGTGCCGCGCCCACAGCCGGCGGAGCGTCGAAGCCGAACCAGTGAAGCGCCGCGAGGCCGTAGAAAAGCACAACGATCGCCAGGATGAGGACGATCACCGCCACGATCGTGACGACCGGGCCACGGCCCTCGGAGTCCGTCTCGACGACACCCATAGATGGATTGTGGCATCAACAGAAGGGCGCGACAACCGGCTGGAGCGTGCTCGCGTGGCTTTCTAACAAAGTTGTAATGCCTCGCCCCTTTACCGGAGGTGGCGGTGCGATCACACTAGGAATCGCTGTCGTTCCGCATGCCCTGGGAGAGGAGTGATCGCATGATCGGCAGGTTGTCCATCGTCGCCGGCGTCGTAGTTGCTACCGTGATCGCGATCGTCGCCTTTGTCGGCCTGTTCATGCTCCAGCACCCCGGCACCCTGGAGGGCACCTCAACCAGCGTGCACCTCGAAGTGGTCGGGGCTGTCGCCGGGGCCAACGAGTGGCCGAGAACGAAGGACCCGCACCCGGACTGGGTGGGCTACCTACCGACGACCATCATCAAGGTGCCCGCCAACTCGACCGTCAAGATGCAGATCGACCAGGAGGACAGCGCGACCGGGTTGCGGAACCCGTTCTGGGGAAAAGTACAGGGCACGGATGGCGGCAACATGCACGTCACCTACTTCGACGACAAGGGCAACCCGCAAGAGGGTGACATGACCACCATCGATCCCACGCAGGCGGCCCACACCTTCGCCATTCCGGACCTGGGGGTCTTCGTGCCCTTGCTCGCGGTCAACTCAAATGCCCCGGCGGGCAGTACCAACGTGATCACCTTCTCCTTCAAGACCCACGGACCGGGCATCTACCACTGGCAATGCTTCGTCCCCTGCGGGGCCAAGACCGTGTTCGGGAACGGCGGACCGATGCAGACGCTCGGCTACATGGCCGGCGAGTTGATCGTTACCTAAGCGATGAGAACATTTCGGATCGAAGAAGCCGACCGACCCCACGCGGTTCGCCTTCTCCTCATCTGGATCGTCCTATCGATCATTGGCGTCCTCGTCGCCCTCCAAATTCACATCCCTCCAGGCGACCAATCCGTGCAGGGGGCCGATCAGAGCCGGACCATGACACTGATGACCGCGATGGCAACCCCAGTCTTCATCGGCGTCGTGATGATGATCATCTACTCAGCCATCTATTTCCGGCGTACCGGCCCGGAGCTGGTCGACGGGCCGCCGATGCTGGGCAACACGCCGGTGCAGGTCGCCTGGATCGGGATCAGCGCCATCATGGTGCTTTTTCTGGCGGTCGTCGGCATCGCGACGCTGGCCAGCTCGAACGTCGCCCAGGCTGTCGGTGCGCCCGGCCGGTCGATCGGACAGTCGGGTGGGCAGACGGGCAGCGGTACCGCGGGGGGCTCGGGCTCCGAGTTGCAGGTGCAGGTCATCGCCCAGCAGTGGTACTTCACCTACCGCTATCAGGACTACGGCGGCGTCGAGACGACTCACCTCTACCTGCCGGTGAACCGACCGGTGGAGCTCCACGTCACGTCACTTGACATCATCCATTCCTTCTGGGCTTATCAGCTCGGCGTCAAGGCCGACGCCAACCCAGGCGTCGACAACATCTTTCACGTGACTCCGCAGAAAACGGGGAGTTTCCAGGTACGATGCGCCGAGCTCTGCGGGATCTGGCACGGAGAAATGGCGGATTCGCAGGGCCGGGTCGTCAGCCAGAGTGATTTCGACACCTGGATCGCCCAGCAGCAGAAGGATTACGCCGCGATTCAAAAGGCAGTGCCGAGCTACGCGCCACACTATTTCCCACTGCCATTGACGAAAGGGAGCTGAGCATGGTCACTGCCGATTTCCTGTCCGAGCGCCGGATGACGATTCCAAACAACCTGGTCACGGCGATCCTGTTCGCCATCCCGGCTTACTTCGCCGGTGTCTGGCTCGGCAACCTGTTCGGCCTCAACGACGATCAGAACACCGGCGTCATCATCGGCTACTTCTTCGCCACCGGAGCGTTCCTGATCGGGCTCGGCTTCCTCAACTACCCGCTGGCTCGCCTCATGGGGTGGCCGGTCGCTCCGGTCGCGACGACCGAGCCCAACGTAGGGGTCGGCCGTTTCTTCCGGCTGAGCCTCGACCACAAGGTCATCGGCATGCAGTACCTGATCACCATCCTGGTCATGCTGCTCTTCGGCGGGATCGGGGCAATGGCGATCCGGACAAGCCTGCTGTCACCGAACTCATCGATTACCCCACCCGGGCAGTACATCATGCTGATCGGCCTTCACAGCGTGATGATGATCTTCATCACCAGCGCGGTCATCGTCGGACCGTTCGGTAACTACCTCGTACCGCTGATGATCGGTGCCAGGCGGATGGCCTTCCCGCGGCTCGAGGCGCTATCTTTCTGGGTCGTTCCGCCGGCAGCTGTCATCCTCGCCGCCGCAGTGTTCTGGGGTGGCTTCCCCACCGGCTGGACCGGCTATCCGCCACTCTCCGAGCAGGCCGGCCAGGGGATGGACAGCTACATCGTCGGCTTCACCCTGATCGCCATCGCGCTGGTCACGTCGGGAATCAATATGCTGGCCACCATCATCACCTTGAGAGCGCCCGGCATGACCTGGACCCGGCTCCCGATATTCGTCTGGGGGATCTTCACCACCTCGATTCTCGGGATGCTCGCCGCTCCCTTCCTGGCCGTGGCGCTGTTCCAGCTGGCGTTGGACCGCACCGTGCTCACCTCCTTCTTCCTGGCCTCGAACGGAGGGAGCAACTACCTCTGGCAGAATCTTTTCTGGTTCTTCGGGCACCCTGAGGTCTACATCTTCATCCTGCCGGCCTTCGGCATCATCATGGAGCTCGTGCCCCACTTCGCACGGAAGCCCCTGTGGGGCTACCGGACGGGGGTCGTCGGTCTCTTCGGAGTTGCACTCTTGAGCTGGTTTGTCTGGCAACATCACTTGTTCGTCAGCGGCATCGCGCCAGTCCTCCGTCCCTTTTACATGCTGTCAACCGAGTTGATCTCAATTCCCACCGGGATCATCTTCCTGGTGACGCTTGGGACGCTCTGGCGTGCCCGGGTCTGGTTCACCGTGCCCATGCTGTTTTGCATGGGATTCCTCTTCAATTTCTTGATCGGGGGGATCTCAGGCGTCTACCTGTCTGACGTGCCCACCGATGTGACCCTCCACGGCAGCTACTTCTCGATGGCGCACTTCCATTACACGATCATGGGCGGCGAGATCTTCGCGCTGATGGCCGCCTGCTACTACTGGCTGCCGAAGATGGTCGGTAAGATGTTGAGTCCGACGATCGGGCGTATCCACTTCTGGTGGATGTTCCTCGCCTTCAACTCCACCTTCTTCCCGCTGTTCATCATCGGCATCCTGGATATGCCGCGGCGCGTCTCCGCCTACGACCCGGCCCTGCAAGCCCTCAACACCTGGGTTACCGTCTCGTCCTATTTCTTGTTCGGGTCGATGATCCTCTTCGCCGCCAACGTCGTCTACTCCCTGTTCTTTGTGAGCCGTCTCGCGATCGCGAATCCCTGGCACGCCCGATCGCTCGAGTGGCAGGTCCCGACGCCGGTCCCGGAGCATAACTTCGAGCGTGTGCCTCTGATCGTGGCCGGGCCCTATGACTACGGCCTGCCGAACGCGCGGCCGGTCGCTGACTTTGGCGGGCTGGTAGGAGCGACGAGTGGCGGTTAGAAGCCGGTCGCGCGACGTTCTGCCTGAAGCGGGGGTCGCCCTCGACGCGCGGGTGATGGCAACCGGCGTATGGCTTTTTCTCGCCGCCGACCTCTTCTTCTTCGCCGGTTGGTGGTTTTCTTTCTTCTACCTGCGGGCCCTCAACAACAACAGTGCCTGGATCGTCCAGGGGCTGACTCGGCCAAACAAGACATACGGACTGGTCGTCCTGCTCCTCGTGATCTTGAGTGCCGCCGCCTACTGGGCGGGGAGCCGAGTCGCCGTTCGCAGTGTCCTGTTCGGGGTCCTGGCACCCGCGAGTCTCGTACTGGGAATCGGCGCTTGTGTCTTCCAGGGCTACGGCATGTGGCATCTCGGCTTCGGCCTCACCCAGGGCGCTTATCCAAGCGTCTTCGTGGGGCTGACCACGTTGTGGCTGATTGAGCTCGTCTTCGCCGTAAGCTGGCTGGCTACCGTCGTCGTGCAGGCGCGACCCGCAGGCGACACCCGGCTCCGGCCGCACGCCGCGGCCTCTTTCGGCTGGATCCTGCTGTTTCTCGCCGCCGTCGGCGTCATCAACTACATCCTGCTGTACCTCGCGGCTTAGACCGGCGGCATGAGCGTCAGCTGGCTGAATCCCCTGACCTGGCCCATCGAGCCCCTGGTGCTCCTGAGCCTGGAACTGGCCGGGATCTTCTACCTCTGGGGAGGACGTCGCCGTGCCCATGTGCGCGCGGGCAAGTCCTGGGACGCCGGCCTGTGGCGAGCGGTCGCCTTCTGGTCCGGCCTCGCGGCGATCCTGCTGGCGCTCGATACGCCCCTCGAGTCGCTCGCACGGCAACTGTTCTGGGCCCACATGACGCAGCACCTGCTCCTGATCATGGTTGCTGCGCCGCTCCTCGTGGTCGGCGCGCCCTGGCTGCAGATCTGGCGTGGGCTGCCCCTCTCCATCCGCCGGCCGCTGGCGAAGACGATTGCCAGGCATCCCGCCCTCGCTGTTCCGCGCCGGGTTCTGGCCTGGCTTACAGCCCCGATCGGTGCCTGGGTGCTCTCCAGCGGCAATCTCTGGTTCTGGCACTGGCCGGCCGCCTATGACCTGACGCTACGCAACCACACCGTCCATCACCTCGAGCATGGCCTCTTTCTCGGATTGGGGATCGTGTTCTGGGCCCAGGTGATCGACCAGCCTCCCTTCCACGCCCGCCTCGGCCACTTCAAGCGCGTCGTCTATGTCTTCACTGCCACGATCCAGGCGTGGGCCCTGGCCGCCCTGCTCTCTTTCGCCACCATTCCCTTCTATGCCTATGCCTTGCTGCGGTCGCGCCCCGGGGGGATTTCGGCGTTGACCGACCAGGTCTTTGGTGGGGGCATCATGTGGGTACCGGGTTCGATCACATACTCAATCGCGTTCATCGCCTGCCTGTCCCTCTGGTTCCGCGAGGAGGATAGTAAGGCGGCGGCTTTTGCCCAGTCGCGGGTCGAGGCGGTTGCGAAGTGATCGCTGAAGCGCAGGACGTTCTGCTCGTAACGGCGCCAGGCCGCTGGCACGCAGCCCGTGGTGTCGCGAGCGATTACGTCAGCCTCACCAAGCCGCGGATCATGCTGCTTCTCCTGATCACGGAGTTGACTGCGATGATAACGGCAGCGAGAGGCTGGCCCGGTTCGCTGCTCTTTCTGGCCGCGATGGTCGGTGGCGCCCTGTCAGCCGGCGGTGCCAGCGCCATCAACTGCTGGTTCGACCGCGATATCGACGCTGTCATGGCGCGTACCTGTACGCGGCCTGTCCCGTCCGGGCGGATCAAGCCCGCGCACGCCCTCGCGTTCGGGACCTCGCTATGCGTCGGAGGGTTTCTCGTTCTGGCCACGGCAACCAACCTGCTTGCCGCATCGCTGGCATTGGCCGGGGGGCTCTTCTACGTGTTCGTCTACACGTTCTGGCTGAAGCGTTCGACGCGGCAGAACATCGTCATCGGTGGCGCCGCCGGCGCGTTTCCGCCGCTGGTGGGATGGGCGTCGGTGACCGGCTCACTCTCGCCGCTGGCGCTGGCGCTCTTCGCGGTCGTCTTCCTCTGGACGCCGCCCCATTTCTGGTCACTCGCCCTGTTGCTCCGCCGTCAGTACAGCGCGGTTCAGGTCCCGATGCTTCCGGTTGTCGCTGGTGAGCCCAGCACCCGCCGCGCGATCGTCGTCTATTCGGCCATCTTGCTCGGGGTCAGCCTGATCCCGGCCTTGTGGCTCGGCCCGTTCTACGCCACCGCCGCGCTACTGCTTGGCGGCGCTATGCTCTTCATGGCGATCCAGGTGGTTTCAACTGAGGGCCGCACCTGGGCCTCAAGGCTCTTCCATTTCTCCCTGGCTTACCTGGCACTCGTCTTTCTTGCGGCCGCCATCGCCGCGTCCCTGCCGCACTGAACGCCACCATCGGTGCCCACCACGCTGCGCGCCTCTCCTGGGCGACGCGTGCCAGGATCCTCAGCGCCCTGCTAATTGGTGGTGCCCTGCTGCTGATCGTTACCGTCCAGCTTCAACCGAAGGCGCCGGCACGGATCCACGTCACCGTTGCGGCGACGACTGCGCGGCTGGGCGCACCGGCGCCTGACTTCACCTCGGTGCGCCTTGGCGGCGGTGCGGTTCGCCTCGGCCAGTATCGGGGCAGGCCGGTGCTTCTCAACTTCTGGGCGACCTGGTGCGGTCCCTGCCAGGACGAGATGCCATTGATCCAGCGTGCCAGCGACCGGTACGCACCGATCGGCCTCCGGGTTCTGGCGGTCGACTACCAGCAGACAGACGAAAAATCGATGTCGGCCTTTCTCAGGAAAGTCGACGCGCGCTTCCCGGCGGTATACGATCCCAACGGCCAGATAGCGACGGCCTACGGCGTCCGGGTCGGCCTTCCGGTCAGCGTCTTCATCGACCGGGCCGGTGTAATTTCCTTCATCCAGCTCGGGCAGATGTCCGATGCCGTGCTCGAAGCCCAGCTGCATAAAATTCTCTGACCATGGTCGGCACGCTCTGCCTGATCGCGGCAATCGGCTACTGGATCGCGGGACGTCGTCCGGTCCGATTGTGGGGCGCGCGGCCGCGATGGAGCCGGCGCGCGTGGCGGACCAGTGCCTTTGTGAGCGCGCTGCTGCTGATCGCGGTTCTCTGCGGTCCGCTGGACGTGGTGGCGCGCCGGACCTTCTGGCTGCGGACAGTCGAGCTGATGGCGCTCCTGATGCTGGCCGGCCCGCTACTGGTCCTTGGCGCGCCGGGCGCGCGGCTGTCCCGGCGTTTCCGTCTCGGCAACGGCTCGGCACCCCGACGCTGGCGGCCGATCGCGGCCTTCGGGCTGTTCACCACGGCGCTGGTGCTGACCTATCTTCCGGCTGTATACCGGATAACCGCTCCGGCCGGGCTGGCCCGCGAGGCAACCCAGGTCGGCATCGTTGTCCTGGGCTATGCGTTCTGGGCACAGGTGATCGCGCAGCCGGCTCGGCCCTGCGCCCTGTCACATATCGGCCGCGTCGCCTACCTGCTCCTCTCCTCGGCGCAGGTGCGAATCCTCGGCCTGGTTCTCGGCTTCGCCCCATCCTCGTTCTATGGTGTGCCGCTGATCGACCAGCAGATCGCCGCGGGGATCCTGATGGTGCCGGGGGTGCTCACCGACCTGATCGTTCTGACTGTGTGTCTCTACCTCTGGCTGGCCCAGGACGAACGCCGCCACCTGGGTGGGTCAGATCGGGGCGGCCGCTTAGTGTCGCTCGCCGGGTAGCCGGATGTAGCGCGCCAGGGCCAGGCTGTGGAGGCCCAGCGCGATGAAGCCGAGGGCCAGGATCGCGAGCAGCGGCCGTCCGTACGCCTGCACCAGGAGGTAGGCAAAGACTCCGCTGAAGCCGCGCGCTTCATGGGCATTGTGCTCGATTGCCGCCAGCACGATGAACCAGCCCATCAGGAGAAACACCAGGCCGCGGCTGACGAAGCCGAGCTGGCCCAGGACCTGGGCCAGCTGCTTCTCCCGATGCGACATCTGCCGGCGCTTGAGGTCGCGCTGGAAGGTTGCCCGGTAAGCCTCGACGAACTGGCCGAGACCGGCGACGATCGCTACCAGCCCGGCAAGGGCCACGACCAGGATGCCGGCGGGCGCGCTCAGGACACGACCGGCGACCTGCGTGATCTCATCGGGGTGCTTGCCACTCGCGCCGTGGCTGAGCAGGCCAATCGCAAAGAATGCCAGTGCCACGTAAGCAAAACCGCTAAAGGCAAACGCGACTCTGGTTGCGATTCCCTTCGCATCGCCGCCACGGTCGAGTGGGTCGTAGACGGCACGCACGAAGCCCCAGAGCGCGTAGGCAAAGAGCAGGACTACTGCGGCAATGAGGAGAATTCGCCCTAAGGGAAAACCTGCGATCGCCACGAGGCTGGCCTGCGGGTCCGCACTTCTGACCGCGCCCGTGATCGTGATGCGAAGCGCGACGTAGCCCATGTAAACGTAGAGAAAAGCCCGCAGGACGTAACCGGCACGCGCCAGAGACCGGGACACCGGTTGCCGCGCGCCCCGTTTAGCGAGGCGGTTGGCGTCATTCACGGACTGATCCTAAACGAGCCCGGATGCGTAGGTATCTGTATCACGTATTCGATCAAGCCCTAGGAGGCATCATCTATGAACATCAAGGCAATCGCGGTCGCCGGCAGCGCAGTATTCCTATTGGCCGCATGCGGCGGCACGGCAAGCAACTCGGGTAGTACGTCGGCGAGCGCGAGTGCGACGCCCTCGGCGAGCATCAAGTCGCTCACCGGTGTCGGAACGACCGTCACGCTCGATCCAAGCACCGCGATGGTGTTGCAGCAGAACAACGTGATGGTCGCGCCGGTCGCGCCCGCTACGGCGGACGCTTCGGGCGGCATGGTCAAGGTGACCTTCCCGATCACGGGCGGCAACGTCGACATTTATCCGCAGAACGACCTGCCGTTCATCCGCGGTTCGGTCACCCACACGGGTGGACTGACGTTTTCCGCCGGTGGCAAGTCGCTCAGCGTAACCGATTTCGTTGTTGATCCGGGCGCCTCGACCCTCACCGCCACTGCAGGCGGGAGCAAGGTCATGCTGCTCGAGCTCGATGGCAGCAAAGTTATGGTGGGCAAGGACAGCGCCGGTCACGTTACGCTCGATGGCACCGTCGCGAAGTTGAGCCAGGCCGCGGCGGACGCGCTCAATCAGACCTTCGGCGTCACCCTCTTCAAGCGTGGGATCCCACTGGGCACCGTCCACATCGTCGCCGCAGGGTAACCACCGCCCTATTTCAAAGCTAACCGGCCGCCCACTACGTAGGGCGGCCGGTTTCCCTCATCAGGTCGAAAAACAATGAAAAAGATCCTCTACATCGCCGCTCGCGCCCCCATAGCAGGCCAGGTGAAGACCCGCCTGGGCCGGGCGATCGGCTCCGAGAGGGCGGCCGATCTCTACCGGGCCTTCCTGCAAGACCTCGAGTCGAAACTTTCCAGGACCTCGATTGAGGTCCGCTGGTACGTGACGCCCGGCGATTGGGAGGACCGGTCCCACCTGGACCAGGGGGATGGTGACTGGGCTGCCCGCCAGGCACGCCTCTTTCGTGAGGCGGCCGCCCGTGGTGAGGAGAGGGTCGTTCTGATCGCCTCCGACTCGCCGCAGATCGAGGTCGCGGTGATTCATGAAGCGTTTGCCGAGCTGGCCCACAGAGAGCTGGTGCTTGGCCCCGTAGACGACGGGGGCTATTACCTGATCGGGATGCGAGGATGGCACGACGTCTTCTCGGGTGTCGCGATGACCTCTGCCACCACCATGGAGGCGATTCTGCGCCGGGCTCGGGAGCTAGGCATCACAGCAGGTTTTACCGACCGAATGTTCGACATCGACGAGATCGAGGACCTGAAGCGCCTGATCCCGATCGCTCGAAGGCGGGCTGACCTCGCACATACGAGCCGCGCCCTGGCCAGGCTGGGTCTCAGTGTGACCGCGTGAGACCGGGCCTTTCCGCCAGGGTCCTCTGGAGCGGCGTGCTGGCCGGCGGGCTCGCCGGCCTGGCACTGACAGTGGTACTGCTAATCCTCCGCGATCTCGCAGGCGTGCCCTTGATCAGCGAGCTGGGGGCGGACCGGACGCTTCCGCTTCTCCCGGTCAACACCTTCCTGCACCTCATCGGGATCTTCGGCGGCACCATGATCTCGAAGGAGATCGCCTATTTCGCCTCGTTCGTAGGCCAGGTGGTCGCTGGAACAGTTGCCGGAGTGCTATTTGTTCTCTTCGCAAGAAACCGACGCAATCGCGGCCAGGTCCTCGGCGCCGGCGTGGTGGTTGTCTGGCTCGGCTTCCTCGCGTTTTTCTTTCCGGTTCTCGACTCCAACTACCGGGGGGTGCCTTCGAGCCTGGCGGGCCTGACCACCGCCCTTGGCCTCCTTGCCGGCCTCGCAGTTTTTGCGCTCGTTCTGGGGATCAGCTACGACGCGCTGACCGCAGCCCGCCCCGCCGGGAACCCCCGGGGAGCGGTCGCCGGCGATCTCAGCCGCCGCCGGTTCGTCGTCGCAGGCTCCAGCCTGGTAGTCCTCGCAGCCGCCTCAGGAGGGCTGATTGCAAGGCTTTTCCAGCGCGGCGCTTTCATTTATGACGGGACGCAAACCCCGGGGCCGCTCGATCCGGTGACCCCGACCGACAAGTTCTACGTCGTCACCAAGAACCTGATCGACCCCTACGTCGATCAGTCGACCTGGCGCCTGCAGGTCAGCGGGCTGGTCGAAGAGCCAAAGATCTATGACTACCAGGCGCTGATGGCGTTACCGTCGGTCACCCAGGAGTCGTCAATGGAATGTATCAGCAACGGCGTCGGCTATCACCTGTTGAGCAATGCCCGGTGGAAAGGGGTCCGGCTCTCGGAGCTGCTCGCGGCCAGCCGGATGAGGCCGGGCGTGGTGCAGGTTGTCCTGCACGGCGCCGACGGATTCAACCACACCATGAGCACCGAGAAGGCGATGGAAGACTCCACGCTGGTGGCCTATGAGATGAACGGTGAGCCACTCCGGCAGCGACACGGTGCGCCGGCGCGCGTCGTGGTGCCCTCGAGCTACGGCGAGATGAACGTCAAGTGGCTCACCCGTATCAGCCTGGTGGATCACGACGAAAAGGGCTACTACGAGCAACAGGGCTGGAATCCTGACACCGTCCACACCATGTCGCGCATCGACTTTCCGAAGGCGACCCCGGTGAGCCTCGCCCAGATGCCAACGGTGCGAGTGCAGGGAGTGGCCTTTGCCGGGATCCGCGGCATCTCGACTGTCGAGATGACGGTCGACGGTGGCCTCTCCTGGCTGCCGGTAACGATCGACTATGCGCCGGCGAAGACCGCCTGGACCCTCTGGCATTCCGACTGGCAACCGGGAAACCCGGGTGAGTACGTCGTCATGGTCCGCGCACGCGACGCGTCGGGCGATCTCCAGAGCAGCACCCGCCGGGGCACCGCCCCGGCCGGCGCGACCGGGTATCACCACGTCAAGGTGCACGTAACAGCGTGATGCCTGGACGTCGCGCCCTGGTGACCGGTGGCGCGGGCCTGATCGGCTCGCACATCGTGGACCGATTGCTGGCGGAAGGGTGGTCGGTACGCATCCTGGACAACCTCGAGCCGCAAACCCACCGCGTTGGCAAGCCGGGATGGGTTCCGCCGAACGCCGAATTCCTTCAGGGCGACATCCGAGATCCGGTCGCCATTCGTCAAGCGCTCGAGAATATCGACGTCGTCTTCCACGAGGCGGCTTATGGCGGCTACATGCCGGAGATCACCAAGTACGTGGACGTCAACAGCCTCGGAACGGCGCGCTTGCTTGAGACCATCCGCGACCAGCGCCTGCCGATCAAGAAAATCGTCGTTGCCTCCTCGCAAGCGGTCTACACCGAAGGCGCGGGCTGGTGCGCGACCCACGGGTTGGTCTTCCCCCACGCCCGTCTGGTTGAACGGATGGCCGCCGGCGACTTCTCGGTGCGATGTCCCCGTTGTGACCGCGAGACGATTTCCAAGCCGACGCCCGAATCCGCGCCGCTAGGTGGCGAAACTGTCTATGGGCTCACGAAGGTCGACCAGGAGCGCCTGACGCTCAACTGGGGACGGCAGACCGGCGTCCCCACGGTTGCGCTTCGCTACTCCTGCACCTACGGGCCTCGCCAGTCGATCTTCAATCCCTACACGGGCGTGATTGCCATCTTCGCCACCCGCCTGCTGAACAACCTGCCACCGGTGCTGTTCGAGGACGGAGCACAGTCCCGAGACTTCGCCTTCGTCGAGGATGTCGCCGCCGCTAATCTGCTGGCGGCGAACAGCGATGCCCTTGATGGCCAGGCGGTAAACGTCGGCAGCGGTAGGGCGACGTCGATCGAGCGACTTGCGGCACTGTTGGCTGACGCCCTCGAGGTCTCGATGGCGCCGGTGCGGCGCGGCGAGTTTCGCCCCGGCGAGATGCGCCACCTGGTGTCCGACATCCGGCTGGCGCGAAGTGCGGGCTTCGAGCCAGCAACCGAGCTGTGGGAGGGCATCGGCCGCTACCTGGAATGGATTCGGACACAGGGCACCGTTCGCGAATACTTCGGTGCGGCCGAAGGCGTCCTGCGCCAGCAGCGGATCCTTCACCCGGTGGTGAGTCCGGCATGATGGAGGCGCTTACTGAAACCCTTGATGGGCTGATCGGCCAGGGCTCGATCACGGGTTATACGGTCGAACCGCCGCCGCTCTACCTTGAAAGTCTCACGCCGACGATGACCTACAGCATGTATGCCGGCGATGAGTTGAGCCGCCGGAACGTGAATGCAGTGCTCGACGAGCTCTCGGAGCTCGGCGCCGGCTTGATAGTGCGCCGGGTTCAGGGGAACGTACGGCTCGAGGATGGCCGGATCCAACGGACCAACCAGGCGAGGATCGCGGCCCGCTTCGATGGCGGCGGGCACCTCGAGCAGGCGCTACAGCGCATTCGCCGGCGGTACATTGCGGGCAGCGGGTCGTCCTGGCACCCGGCGTCCTGGCTCTACCCCGATGTACGCGTGACAGGTATTGGAAGGGCCCCGCTTGGCACGATCGCTGCTCTGGCACACACGATGCCCGTCTCTGGTGGTTCGGTCGTCGTCCTGTCGTTGTCACCGCGACCGCCGGTCGAGGCCATGCGCTCCTACCGCGTCTTCCTCCTCGACCGATGGGCGAGCTACCTGGATGGAAAACAAATCGCCGGCGCCTGGGCCGCCGCGCCCGCCGAGTACCAGGCGGTCACCGCCCCCCCGTCCGCCACACGCCGGTAGCCCAGCGCCGGAAGTCGCACAATAGCGGCCCCGTAGCCATGCGTCTGACTCTGGGAGCTTGGAGCTCTTGCCTGGTCGACCGCCACCCATTCGGTGTGGCCTGCACCACAGGGCAACTCATCGATGACCTGGCGCTCGGAGAGATGCGCCACCAGCGACGTACTCGCCGCGACGGAGGCTCTCTCCGGAATCTGACTCAGCGCGGCCATAGCGCTTGACTGGCGCGACAGCTCGGGAAGCTCGGTGACTAGCGCTCCGGGCAACGGGGAACAGAGCGCGAACACAGCGGTGGCGCCGCCCAGCAGCGCGACGGCAGCGGCCGTCGACCAACGCTTGCCCGCGGCGAACCTCTGCAATCCCAGGACCGCTGCCACGATCAGGAGCGGGATGGCGCCGATTCCGTAGTGGAAGGCCAGCCGGGACTGATCTGGATCTGATGACAGGAACGCGGGCGCGAGCGGGATGAGCGCGAGCAGAAAAGTCCCGGGCCTGAAGAGTGGAAGGAAGCCGACCCCGACCAGCGTAAGTATGAGGGCAAGCGGCGCCCCGTCCGTTGCCAGGTGCGTGAGGACCGTTCCAGGCTGCGTGAAAAGATGCAAAGCGACCTCAGCCGGTGACTCCCCCAGGTACTGGTAGCGCGTGATCAGGTCACCGGCCATCCCGAGGCGGTAGGCGGGCATGACCGCCAGCAGGACGATGGCTCCCCAGGCGATTGCAAACGCCGATAGGGCGACGGCAATTCGCTGGCGAAACAGGATCAGAGCAAAAACCCCCAGGGCGAAACTGATCAGCGCCCCGTCTTCCTTGCAAAGGAGCGGCACGATGCCGGCGGCAAGGAAGGGGCCCGGGCGTCGGTTCTTGAGCGCGAGGAGCGCCAAAAAGACGAAAGGGACTGCGAGCGCCTCCGTGTGATAGTCGAAGGCGACCGTTCGCGACACCGCCAGCTGCAGCAGGTAGGCCGCCACCACGAG
>Ga0207416_1002594_pt1 | contig 19259 bp, 15 predicted proteins | sample PaiPotPPM11metaG_FD_184107 | JGI IMG/M metagenome (GOLD analysis project Ga0207416, IMG submission 184107) | Iron sulfur acid spring bacterial and archeal communities from Banff, Canada, to study Microbial Dark Matter (Phase II) - Paint Pots PPM... ...
CCATGTGGGAAAAGGAACTGCACAGCGCCGCCATCGCCGCGCAGATCATCACGCAGGAGTCGTTGGGGCGCGAGGAATTTGACCCGCGCGAGGTGCAGGAGGCCGACATCTTCCTCATCGACGAGAGCCACAACTTCCGCAACCACAACGCCCAACGCTACGGCGCTCTGGAGCGCATCCTGGCCGCCAACAACCGGCGCGGTACGCTGAGCGGCGAGCGCAAGAAGCTGATCCTGCTCACGGCCACGCCCATCAACAACACCATCTTTGACCTCTTCTACCAGGTCAACCTCTTCACCGGCGGCGACCGCGGCTATTTCGCCGCCGCCGGCATCGGCGATCTCTGGCGTTACTTCCAGGCCGCGCGCCGCGCGAGCCGCCAGCAGGAAAGCGGCATCGCCCTCTTCAACCTGCTCGAAGAGGTGGTCATCCGGCGCACGCGCCCCTTCATCAAGTCGGCGTATCCCAACGCCACCATCAACGGCCAGCCCATCCACTGGCCCGAACGCACGCTCAAAACGGTGCGCTACAACCTGGAAGCCACGTACTCAGGTATTTACGAGAAGATTGTGCGACTCGTGGAAGGGCTGAAGCTGGCTCCCTATCGCCTGGAAGCGTATAAGAAGCCGGGCGTAGAACCTGATCGCTCCGAAGTTGACCGTCAATTCGTGATCGGGCGCGAAGAAGCCCTGGTGGGCATCTTCAAGAGCCGCTACCTCAAACGCTTCGAGAGCAGCGTCGCCGCCTTTCGCATCAGCGTGCGCCGCGCGCTGGAGTTTCTGGAAACCTTCGAGAGCTACATCCTGGATAGCCGCGTGCTGGACAGCGCCAGCTTCCAGAAGGCCATGAGCTTTCTCACGCGCGAGGATGAAGAGGACGACGCCACGCCCTCGTCGCGCGCCGATTCCCTGGACGCGCGCGAGGAGGCGCGCCGCTTCATCGAGACACTGCCCACGCTGGACGCCGCGCTCTACGACCTGCGGCGGCTGCATACCGACCTGCGCCATGACGTAGCCGCGCTGCAAGCCATCTGGCAGGCTATCGCTGCCATCGCGCCGTCACAGGATGCCAAGCTGGGGCGACTGAAAGATCTGCTGGCCGGCGACCTCAAAGGGCAGAAAGTGCTGCTCTTCAGCTACTACAAAGATACCACGCGCTACCTGTACGAGCAGTTATGCGCCGGTGATGCCGCCGCGCAGGCATGGCGCATCGAGGCAGGCGAACCAAACATCCGGCGCATGGACAGCGGCGTGGCCGTGCGCGAGCGCGCCAGCATCGTTGCCCACTTCGCCCCGCGCGCCAACGGCAAAGCGGAGATTGCCGGCAGCGAGCGTGAGATCGACATCCTGATCTCGACGGATGTGCTGTCCGAGGGGCAGAACTTGCAGGACTGCGGCGTCCTCATCAACTATGACCTGCACTGGAACCCGACGCGCATGGTGCAGCGCGCCGGGCGCATCGACCGCATCGGCACGGACTACGACACCCTCGCCATTCTGAACATGTTTCCCGATGATGGCCTCGAACGGCTGCTGGGCCTCGTCGAAAGTCTCTCGCGTAAGATCGCCGCCATCGACCAGAGCGGCTTCCTCGACGCCAGCATTCTCGGCGAAGTCGTGCATCCGCAGAACTTCAACACCCTGCGCCGCATCGAAGATGAGGATACCGCCGTGGTGGAAGAGCAAGAACAATTCGTGGAACTGGTGAGCAGCGAGTTCTTGCTGCAACACCTTAAAAACCTGCTCGACAGCGGGATGCGCGAGGCGTTAGAGGAGTTGCCGGATGGCATCCACAGCGGCCTGGCGCGCGAGGGCGCGCGGGGCGTCTTCTTCTCGTTCGCCGCCCAGCCGAAGCCGCCGCGCGGTGCGACAACCAGCCCGGCGCGCAGCCACTTCTGGCGCTACATCGATCTGGGGCAGGACTGGCGCGGCGGGCGCATCGAGGACAACCGCTACGTCATCACCAACCTGATCCAGTGCCAGCCTGACACGCCCCGCGTTGTGCCAATGGAGGGCGCGGTCGATATCTTCGCCTTGCAGGAGCAGGTGATCGAGTCCATCATCCAGGCGTCGCAGGAACAGGTGGCCGTGCAGGAAGCGCCTAAACTGCTCGATCCCATCCAGCAGACCATCGCCACCACGCTGCGTGCTTATCTCAACAGCCCCGCGTTCAACCGCAAAGAGATCGTGGCGCTGCTGCAATGGCTGGCCGAGCCGCAGCCCTCGGTGTACATTAAGGCATTACGCAAAGCTTACGAGACGTTCCAGGTCGCGCGCTTGCCGGAGGAGTTAGTGAGTACGGTACGCGAACTACGCGATGGCAGCGGCGGCACAGCACGCGAACAGAACGAAACCGCCTCCCCGGCCAGCGAGAAGCAGAGCGCAATCCGGCGCGAAGACTTGCGGCTGATCTGCTTCGAGTATGTGTGGGAGTAAGTACGAGGCATCGACGCAATACGCTCCTCTCATGTATGGTTCTGTGTTTTCCAGTCTACCGCAGGCGTCAAGGGGAAACGATCGTGCCTTCGTTCAGCTTCCTACTCACTCTCGTTGATCCAACACGCTGCTCAAAGCGCATTGGAGACTTCGAGCAGGTTGCCATCAGGATCGCGAAAATAGAGAGACATAAGAGACTGTGCAGCATCGCCCGCAAGGGAGTGGAAGTGCGTCCCCCGGACTCACTTATGGTGAATGTGGAGTCTCTTCATGAGCAGGAGTACGAGGTATGTCATGAGCCTGCGGAGCGGGTTTAGCATCCAGGTGCGGCTGCGAATCAGCAGCAGGGAGATCGCTATTCAACCTGGCCGCCATATTACTGACGAACTTAGGAAGGTAATCGGGGATCGGGCGTACTCCCTCAAAGGTGGCATTGATCTCGGCTCCTACTAAGAGGATGAGAGCAAAGAAGTAAAAGAATAACAGGAGAATGATGGCGAAACCTACCGTTCCGTTAATACCAACAAGAAGGTATGTTATGTAGACAGGAAAGACCTCGAGGTAGATCTCTACTGTGACTGCTGCGGCTAGCGCTCCACGCCAACTGTTCCGAAAACTAATGTGTTGATTAGGGATAAGCAAATAGATAGCTTCAAACAAGATAAATGCTACAAGGAGACTACTCAGAACACCGCCTGCTCGAATGATGATACCGCTGCCCGGAAGAGCATTCGTCAACGCATTGTTCAGAAGAGACAGCACCAATGTAGGTCCCGTTGAAGCGAATACCATGATCGGTATGAGGAGGATAAACAGGAGGAGCATACCCATCGCTATCATGTTTTGGCGGATGAATGGTCGCGTATGGACACGATAAATAATGGCGAAGCATTCCTCTAGAGTAACAAAGAGACGCGAACCCAAAAAGAGAGAAACGAGGATGGCGAGAACCCAGAGAATGCCGGTTTCATCTCCCAGCTCCTTAAAAGCAAGACTGATAGCATTTTGTTCTGCAGTTAATCCTGGGAATATTCCTGCAACCTCTTTCACAACATAATCCAGTGTGCCAGGAACTCTCAAGAACAGCCCAAGGAGAGCAATGAGGACAATAGCGATAGGGAGCATAGCCAGGAGCAGGTTGAAGGCGATTATTCCCGCAAGGTTCAGAGACCAGTCGTTGTTAAATCTGATAAAAAACGCCCGTAAAGATCTCGCTTCCTTCTCAATAGCCTGAATGGTTTGTGAAGATTCCTTTTTCTTGTTGTCATTACCAGGTGTTTTTGTATCAGGTGCCATGCTTACATTCTCTCACTGATGATCGTAGAGATGAATTCTCATATTACAATCCCTCGGAGGGATTTACCATATCAGGTAATGTTATAGTATATACCTTTCATCTTATCTACGGTAAGAATAGAGAAAGTCTGGAGTAAACCGGTTAAATGGGTTCACTCCAACTATCACATCAACTGTCATTGCAGAAATACCGCCCGCTCACCATCTCAGCGAGCGGCCTGAGAAGGGCAACGATGAGATTCAACAAGCAACGCGGCTCAGAACATCAATTTCTGTAGTTGCAGCAGATCCGACTGCTCGCCCTGAATCTTGAATTTGCGCGTCATGTACGCCATCATCGGATTGACCTTCTTGTCCAGGATGCCCGCGAGAACGTCCGTGTTCACCGTCATTTTTATATCGGGATCGGCGATGGATTGCTCTGCAAGCGTGGGAACGCCGTTGACCACCGTAAACAGATAGCTCTGCCGCGTGTCGGGAAACTCGAACAAGAGCGTTTTGCTGAAATTTTTGAATGTGTCGCGATTCGCGGGATCCGTGAAACGGTCGCGGATGCGCTCTAAATAGGGAAGGATCTCGGCCAATTGGATAGCTCCTTTTCGTAATGAGACGGCGTTTAGAGGGAAATCAATCGTCCCTCGGCGATGGATCGATAGGCGGCCTCGGCGACCTGCACGGCGTAACAGCCGTAGAGCGGGTCGATCAGCGGCGGGCGATCAGTGATGATGGCCTGCACGAAATCCTGCACCTCCGCCAGCATGGAGAGGAATTTCCAGGCCAGCGGCTCGTAGGCAACGCTGGTGAGCGGTGTGCCTTCGAGATCATCCGGCCCGTGGAAATGCAGCGCCGGCGGGTTCGCCAGTTGATCGATGATCAGCGATCCCTGGCTGCCGTGAATCTCCAGGCGTTCCGTCCAGGGAGTTTCGATGATGCAGCTCTGCGTCGTTTCAAAAGGCGCGCCGTTCGCCAGGTGGCCGACGGTAATCGTATGATCATCGACGACGCTCTCAGGGATAACCTGGTAGGCGAACGCCTGGATGTCGCGCACGCCTCCGAAGAGCCACTTCAACAGGTAAAACGAATGCACGCCGGAGTCGAGCAGGACGCCCTGATTTTCGGCGCTGCCGACCCAACTGGCCTGGCTCTTGATGCGCCCGGCTTCGCTGCCCGCGATGGCGGCGCGCACGAAGCGAATCTCGCCCAGCGCGTTGTCCTGGAGCAGTCGCTCGGCTGCGCGATAGGCGGCCACGAAGTGAGTGTTCTCGGCGACGGTGAACTTGACGCCCGCGGACCGCGCCGTGTTGATCAGGTGCATGGCCTGCGCTACCGTCAGCGCCATCGGCTTCTCGACCAGCACGTGCTTGCGCTGTTCAAGGGCGGCGAGCGCGATGGGATAGTGCAGGTTGTGCGGGACGGTGATATCGACCATGTCGATGTCAGGCGCGGCGACCAGCGCCCGGTAGTCGCTGTAGACTTTCGCGTCATACGGTCTGGCGCGGCTGCGCGCCATCTCCTCGTTGATATCACAGACGGCAGCGATCTGGGCGAGACCGCCGAGTTCGCTGTAAGCGGCCTCGTGGGCATAGGCGATATTGCCCGTGCCGACGATGCCGACGCGAATGGGAATGTTGCTCATGGCTGTCCTTTACACGCCCTGGATAGATGAGTCTGTTTGCGTTAATCGTATCACACTGGAGTCGGTGACGAGAAAGGTTTCTTCGTCGCCGATGTTCGAGCCATCTTCGTAGGCGCTGTACAGCTCAATATTGAGGATCATGCCGGGCTGCACGGTGTGGGGGCTGTCGAACGAGAGCCATGCCTCTTCCGTTTGCAGGCCGATGCTGTGGCCGGCGTTGATGAAAAACGGCGGCAGATTATGCGCGGTATAGAGGTCTGCCGCGAGGGCATACAGATCGGCAAAGGGAACGCCGGGGCGCAGCGCCTGCCCAACCTGCGCGACGATGTCGCACATCGTGTTGTGGAGCGCGCGCAAGCTGTCCGGCACGGATCCGGTGTAGAGCAGGCGGCGATTGTCGGAGACGTAACCGGCGACGACCGCGCCCAGGTCGAGCGTGACGACCTGGTTGGCGGCCAGCGTCTCGTCAAAGGCGATTTCGGGGTTGGACGCGCCGAAGGCGATGGTGGTATGGCCGATGCCGTCCGCGCCGTGGGCCAGCATGAGACGTTTGGCCTCTCGAATCAGCCACAGCCGCGAAATGCCCGGCCTGACGACGGCGCGCAGATCGCTTACCGTCTCTTCCACGATAGCCGCCGCCTGCCGCATCAGGGCGATCTCCGCCGCGTTCTTGACGAGCCGCGCCTCCAACACCAGATCATCGATGATCGCTATCTCTACCGATAGGTCGGCCAATTTCGCCGTCATATAGAACGGGCAGGTACTCTCGACGCCGGCGCGCGCGCCTGCCGGCAGCGTCGCCTGCAAGAAATCCCGCAACTCGTCGAGGGCGCTGCTGTAATTGAAGAAGCTGCGCACATCGTCCGCGTCGAAGGTGAAGCCGAGCGTTGCGCCGACCCAGCACAGCAGCGTCGTTTTGCCGTCCGCGCCGATATAGACGAAGGACGGCAACTGGTTTCTCAGCGCGAAGAGGATCGGATTGCCGCTGCCCGGCACCGCCGGCAAACCCGACGTGTAATAGACATTTTCCGGCGAACAGAGCAGGATACCGGCCAGCCCTCTGGCCTTAATCCGCTCCACGATGGCTTCCTGGCTGGCTCCAATTCGCGGTACGTGGTAAGACATGGCGAGCTACCTTCCTGGTTAGTCTTTGCGTTTCAAGAAATAGCCGGTGAGAGCGCCGAAGATCGCGATCATCAGCACCAGCGCGAACCAGGCTCCCAGGACATGTCCGAGATTCTGGCCGTATGGGAAGGAATCATTTGGACCATAAGCCATCTGAAATGCTTGCAAACCAACCGACGATCCCATGGCGATCATCGACCAGCGCATGGCGAACAACGCGCCGATCACCTGGGAGATACCATTCAGCTTGAAGATGATTCCGGAAAAAATGATCTGGAGTATCAGAATCACCGGGATGATGCTGTTGGCCTGGTCGCTGTTGGCCGTCATGGCCGAGATCATGAGGCCCATCATCAGGCCGACCAGCGACGTAAGCGCAAGTGAGATGTAAATTTCCAGTGGAGGCGGCAGCAAGACCGACTGCTGGAACGGCGAGATGGCGTTGACGGCGATAACCAGGATGGCGCATTGCACCAGGCAAAAGAGGCCCAGGACGAGGAGCTTTGAGGCCAGGTAGGGCATAATGCCCAGGTTGACCATGCGCTCGCGCCGGTAGATCTCGACCTCCTTGACGATTTCACGCGCCGAGTTATTACAGCCGAACAAGACGGCCACGAAGGACATGATGAACAGCACTTCCTGAGCGGTAATGGGCAGCGGTGACCTGGGCGGCGTCCCGCCTGCAAACACTGTTGGCTTAAGCAAGAACTGGATCAGGAACAACAGGATGAGTGCGACGATCGGGGCCTGGAGCAGCAGCACGAGCAGGTTGACGCGGTCGTTCCTCAGCAATTCCAGGTAGCGTGCCGAGAGCAAGCTGAATTGTTTCCACGGATCGCCCTGCGGCGGCTTGCTCGTTCCCGCGCCGGGCGCTGGTGGCGGCGTCTGACTGCGCGGCAGCGCCACGTAAAGCTTGTATTGTGGCGATACTTTGAAACGGGCCTCGGCCTTCTCCGGGATATCAGGATCAGCGTCGGTCGGCTCCAGCGCGTTATAGATGTCGGCAAAATCGGACAGGTTGAAGTACGCGGTAGCCTCGGCGGGTGGGCCAAAGTAGGCCAGGCGACCGCCAGGATGTTTGTCGTTGCCCGGCGCCAGGAAGCAGACATAATCGCAGTTATTGATATTGTTCGTGGCATGCGTCACCAGGATGATAGTATGTCCCTCTTTGTCGGCGATGGTGCGCAACATCGCCATCATTTTGCGATCCAGGCCGGGATCGAGGCCCGATGTCGGCTCATCCAGAAAGAAGATGTTGGGCTTCGCCAACAACTCCAGCGCAATCGAGACGCGCTTTTGCTGCCCGCCCGACAGCTTCTTGATCAGCAGTTTGCGGCGCTGGGTAATGCCCACTGCTTCCATCACTTCTTTAATGCGCTCTTCGATTTGCTGGTCCGTGGTATCGCTGGGCAGGCGAAGTTTCGCGGCATAATACAGCGCGCGCTCGACGGTCAGGTTCTTGTGGATGATGTCGAACTGCGGCACGTAGCCAAGCTGCGTGCTGTAGGAGGCGCGCGAGGAGTAGTAATCCTGGCCGTTGTAGAGGACACGGCCAGCTTTCGCCGGTCGCGTGCCGTTGAGGGCGTCCATCAGCGTGGTTTTGCCCGCGCCGGAACCGCCGACGATGGCGACGAATTTGCCGCTCGGAATGGTGAGCGAGATGTCGTTGAGCAGGATTTTCTGCTTGTCGCCGTACTGCATGACGTTGACGGCATCGATGCGGATACTCTTACTGCTCGCCTGCTGTAGCAGTTGCGTGCCGGTAAAGGTGAGTTCATAGGGGCCAATGCGGATCACATCCCCTGGCTTGAGCAGGTAGTTGGAGACGCGCTGGCGGTTGACATAGACATGGTTGGTGCTGCCCAGGTCAACAATGCGGTACGTGTTGCCTGAGCGTTCCAGGCGCGCGTGGCTGCCCGACACTTGCGGGTGGTTCAGCACAACATCGTTGCCTGGGCCTGGACGGCGACCAATAGTGATGGTAGGCTTGCCCAGCATGATCGGCGGGATGTCGGACACGGGTACGCGCGGTACGGTGCTGTCGTCGCGATAGGTGAGCGTGACCAGCGTGCCGTACTCGTTGCCGATGCGGAACACATCTCCATTGCTCAACACGTGCCTGAACTGTTCGTTCCCGTGATAGTGCTTGCCTTGATAGTAGATGCCGTTGGCCGTATTTGGCCGCGAGGGATGAGGATGAAGCAGTACCAACTCCCCTTGTTCGCGTCTGATCTGCAGGTGCGAGCCGGAAATAACGAGTTCGTCGATGACAATGTCGTTGGCAGGCGCCGGGGCGCGCCCAATATTGATGATCTGCTGGTCGTCCGGGATGGGATAGGACTGCTTCTGGCTGTTGAGGTTGGTGGTCACTTCAATGTTCGCTAATCCCACCTGGAATGTTTTCCCTGGTCCCGGCGCGGAAACCGTTGCCGAGTAGGGATTAAAGGCGTTGTTTGGCGGCTGTTTTGGGAACTGTTTAGGGGAGTTGGCCGCGCTCAGCAGGAAGAGGAACGTGCTATTCCCGCCCAGGGTAATGTGATCGTGATCGCTCACAGGCTGCTGCTGGCCGGGCTGCAGCATGGTTTGATTGACAAGGATTTTGTTACCGGAGGAAATGTTTTTGACAAGCCACTGTCCTTGCTGGCGAGCAAATTCGGCATGCCTTCGCGAGATGGAAAGATCGGACTGGTCGGCCTTGATATCGTTCGTATCATCGCGTCCAATGGTCTGAACATCTTTACTCAAGGCAAAGGTCTGTCCGGCCATTGGCCCGCTGATGCATTGCAGGGCCGCGGAACCGGCTGGCTGATTCATCATAGTTCAACCTCACCTTCTGGATATGCTAAGGCAGATACACCGCCTGCAGGCGCAGAGCTTATTATACGGCACACGCCCTCGTTTTGACAATAATTACCGGCCCCGACCCCAGGGCCCGTGAATGTTGCCTGGCCTCCACAAGACCCCCACAAGGGGGGTCTCTACATGTCGCACGTTGCCACCGGGGAACCTGTAGAGACCCCCCTTGTGGGGGTCTTGTGGCCGCGGTACGTGCCGATCATGGCGGTGCGACCTGTAGATTCCCCTTGTGGGGTCTTGTGGAGGCCAGGCAACGTGCGACATGTGGCAACACGTGCAAATCCGGTTTCCTGCTGAGAATTCATACGCCCTGCCCCTCTTGACAGATGGTACATCCAGCTATACTCTAATGGCATAATTATAGATGTCGCGAATCTGCGAAAGGGGGAGAGCGCAGCATGTCTAGCAAAAACCGCCATTCGAGCATTACCCGCATCGCCCTGACCTTCTGTTGCCTGTTGATCCTCAGCAGTTGCTCGCTCTCCTCAGGCAGCAACGCCTATCTCTCGCCAATCCCCACCGGGTCGCCGACGTTCGCGCGTTCGCTCACCGTTGTGCCTCTGCCCACGGCAACGCCGCCCACTATCGCCGACCTGGCGGCGCGCATCACGCAGAACATGACGCTGCAAGAGAAACTGGGGCAGATGACCATCGTCGAGTTCTACGGCTCCACGCTCAATTCAGACCTGCAATCGATGATCCTTAAATATCATATCGGCGGCGTGCTGATCGAGAACAAGAACGGCAACGCGCAAAACCGCACGCAGCTTGTCACGCTCAATCAGGGGATGCAGAAACTCGCGCCCATCCCGCTCTTCATCAGCACGGACTTCGAGGGCGGCTACGTCAACGAACTGGTGCAGATCACGGGCCAGCGGGCATCGGAGCAGCAGATTGGCGCGACGGGCAACCCGCAGGTGGCCTACAACGCCGGGCGCAGCGCCGCCTCCGACCTGACCTCGCTGGGCCTCAACGTCAACTTCATGCCCATCGTCGATGTGCTGACCAACCCCAACAATCCCGGCCTGCCCATGCGCACCTTCGGCAATAACCCGACCATCGTCACGGCAATGGGGCAGGCCTACCTCAAGGGTCTGACCGCTGGCGGCGTCATCGGCTGTCTCAAGCACTTCCCCGGCCTGGGCAGCGCCACCGTCGATCCCCATCTCTCGCTGCCCTACATGAACCGCAGCCTGGCAACGCTCAACTCCGTCGATTTCGTCCCTTACCGCACGATGATCAACGAGGGCATGGTGCCGATGGTGATGGTGACGCACATCATGAACCCGCAGCTTGACCCGAAGCTGCCCACTTCGCTCTCACCAAACGTGGTGACGGGCCTGCTGCGCGATCAACTGCACTTCAAAGGCGTGATCATCAGCGATACGCTGTGGATGGGCGGCATCAGCAACACCTACCCGCTGCCCCAGGCGGCGACGCTGGCAGTCAAGGCGGGCATCGACCTGATCCTCGGCCCGCGCGGCCTCACCGACACGCAAAACATGCTCAACGGCCTCTATCAAGCCGTCACGACGGGCCAGATCAGCGAAAGCGCCATCAACGCCTCCGTCGAGCGCATCCTCGAACTCAAGATGCAGTACAAAGTGATCCCCTACAGCGAGGCATTGAAGTTGGCCCGCAGCGACGTGAACGCCGAAACAAGCACGCCGACGACGACAGGGATGATCAACCACGCGGAGAGCAGGGTAAGTGTGGGGTACGCGGATGTGAGGAGAGCGAAGCCAGGGCAACCGCGAGGGATTGCCCCTATAAGATATAAGCCCGTCATGTTTGTGTCTCTTCATCAGTCTGTGCTGGCGCGTCCAGCAATGAGTCCTGCAAGTTCGGTTTGCTCGCTTTCACCTGTCGTTTCTTCGCGGCTCTGCGCCGCTCCTCAACCATTTTCCTGATCGATGCTGCTGGCGGTAAGTCCTCCGGCAGAGGAGCATTGAGCGCCTCTATAGTCTTCCTGACTTCACGTCCAACACCATAGTGTGTGTGAACAGCTTCGTCTTCACCCTGAATGTTACCGCGGATAAGCTTGCCCTCCGTTTGGGTAATGCGAAAATAATTGGCTGCCAGTTCTTCACGGCCCATGTTGTCTAATATCTCCTCACCTTCGGGAATACCCTTGTGGGTGCGAATTTCCTCCGCGGTCATGGTATACAGACCCAAATAGCCCGCGTCATTGAAAATACCAAAGTTCTGTGATTGGACCCCGGCGGCGCTGGCGGCTTCGGAGAGCTTCTTATTGCCATCGGCCACTTGCAGGCGCATTTCCAGGCGTTCCTCTTGCTGCTTAAGAAGCTGGTGTATTTCGTGAGCGCGCGTACTCACCGCGAAATAGACCTGGGCAGAGGCAATCTCTGGCTTGCGCGGATCGCCATTTTGGGCGATGAGGTAGCACGCGAGGCGAGAGAGATAGTAGTCTTTCACTTGTTGTACTGCGCCTTTGCCTCCGGCGATCGGTTTGCTGGCGTCAGCAAAGTGATGCTCAATAGAGTTACCGCTTTCTTTGCAAGCAATCATGGCTTTTTTGATGGCCTGCTCAAAGTTTCGCCACTGGACATAGCCTAATAGCGGGGCCAGGTCGCGTGCGCTCCAGTACTCTTGCCCGTAAGGGTTGATCTGTTTGATGGAGTCGAAATCCAGAGATTGGCCGCCAGCCATGTTGCACCTTCTGCTTTCTTTGTGTTGCACTTCTGCGCGAAGGATATACTTCTTGCGCAATACTATACTGCGACACATTATATCAGAGCAACGAGCGGTTGTCTAGACCGTCTGTTCTGTTTCTGGCCTATAGCGCGGCTGCGCTTGCAGGGCCAGCCACAGGAAGAACATGAACAGCGCCAGGATGATCGCGTAGGGCAAGAGCGACCACAGGCCGATGCGCTGCGTGACGTTTCCGGCGAGCCAGGGGAAGAACGCGCTGCCCATGCTGCCGAAGCTCGCCAGAAAACCGATGGCGCTGGGCAGGATACGGCTGGAGACCAGGTGCGACATGAGCGCGATCGTGGTTGGGAAGATTGGCCCCAGGCTGAAGCCCGTCAGGAAAAGACCAAAAGCGGAGACCGCCTGCAGCGGTATCAACCAGACCAGCAGCAGCCCGGCGGCAACGCCCACGAGACAGCCTTGTATCAGCCGCTTATTTCCGATGCGCGTGGCGACTTTCCCCAGCAGCAGGCGGCCCAGCGTGAGGCCCAACCAGTAGCCGCTGATCGTCCAACCTGAGAGCAGCGCCGCGCCGTGCCGCTCTTCGGTGAGAAAGCTGTAGCTCCAACTGCCCAGGCTGGTTTCCGTGCCGACGTAGACGAGCAGGAAGAGCGCGCCGATCCACACGGCGCGCAGCCGCAGCGTCATGAACAACACAATTCCTTCGGCCTTCGCGATCTTTTTCTGTGGCGCGGGAGAACGATCTTTGAAGATGAAACTGATACCTATCAGCAGGATCGACGCTATGCCGATCCAGACGAAATAGACGGTATTCCATTGCCAATGCAGCGCGATGAACGTCGAGGCCACGAGCGGGCCGAGCAGCGCACCCGCGCCATAGAAGGCGTGCAGGTAGTTGAGCAGAGTAGTATTGCGCGGGAGACCGGCTATGTATGAATTCAAGCCGGCGTCCAGGATCGCGCCGCCAAAGCCGACGGGGACAAGCGCCAGGACAACGAGGACGAAGAGAGGCCGCGTACTGATGACGCCAAAGCCAAGCAGCACCAGAGCGGTACCCAGCAATAAAAATAAGCGGTTGCCCAGTTTTTCCACGAGCAGGCCACTGTTCAACGCGGCGGTAAGATAGCCCGCCGTTCCCGTGAGAAACAGGACGCTGAGCGTTGCGTTGTCGATGCCATAGGTGACGCGCATACTGGGCAGGAGTACTCCCACCGCGCCATCGTTCGCGCCGATCAAGATAAACGCGAAGAAAGCCAGGCCAAGACGCAGGCGCAGCGAGGTGGTCAAATCCTGTTCCGTTTCTTATTTTGCCAGGTCCATAGAGGAGATTGCCCAGGCCGGGTGAAGGTCGTAGTGTTTTCTATCAGCATACATATTCAATTGTATCCCACTTTCGGCGATTTGGAAATAGACCGCTCGGAGCGATCAGGGCTGTTGCAAGAATGGGCCAGGAACGGTTTCCGTAGGGGCGGGAGTGGATGCGGTGTGGTGGCGGGGGCGCTTGCGCCGCCCACGTCCGCCACAACTCCCTTCCTCTCATTGCCGGTTCTTGCAACAGCCCTGTCGGAGCGATCGCGGGCTTGTCCCCTTGACATTGACACCCGGCCCGCTACAGATTATGCTCTACACAGAAACGGCATGCCGGCGTAGGGGCGCAAAGGTGAAATTTCAGCATCGCGTCCAGAAACAGGAGCGTATCAATGGAGATACAGCAGTTTTTTCTCGAGGGACTGGGCCATCAATCGTATATCATCATCGATGATGAGAGCGGGGCAGCGGCCATCGTTGATCCGCGTTGGCTATGAGCGGTTCGACGGCTACCTGGACGGCGGGCTGGCAGCATGGCAAGCGGCGGCGCTGCCTACCGCGGCGTTCGAGAGCATCGATACCGATACGCTGTACCGGCGCTGGCAGCAAAAGCCGGATATGACGATCATCGACGTGCGCCGCGACGATGAATGGCGCGCAGGCCACATCCCCGGCGCGCTGCATTTCCACCTGGGCGATCTGCCGCGGCGCATCGACGAAGTGCCGCGAGATCAACCCATTACGCTCATCTGCCAGGGCGGATACCGGGCCGAGATCGCGGCCAGTATGCTCGTCGCGGCGGGACGCCATGTGATCGCCGTCTGCGGCGGTGGCATGGGCAACTGGATTGAGCAGGGATTGCCGTCTGCGGCGGGCGTGGATAATCAGGTGACACACGCGCACCCGTAAATGCTCCCTGCATTATTTTTCCTCCACCGGCGGGGGCAATTCAAACGCGGGTGGCGTCAGGCCGCGCCGCCTGGCGGCTTCAGCCTTGAGGCGTTCTACCGCTTCGTGAGGGACGAAACGACCGCCCAGGGGCGTCGGGTGAATGCCGGGGCCGTGGAAATCCGTACCGCCAGTGGGGATCAGGCGATATTTGTTCGCCAGCGCCAGCAGCGCCTGCTCGTTCGCGGCGGTATAGGGGCCGTAGTAGGTTTCGAGGCCGACCATACCGGCGGCGCAGAGGCTGGGGAGCCAGTTTCGTAGTTCGTCCAGGCCCGGCAGATCGATGGGATGGGCCAGCACGGGCAGGCCGTTGGCGCTGGCGATGAGACGCACCGCGTCCTCCGGCGTCATGCGATAGCGCGGAACGTAGGCAAAGCGGCCCGTGCCGATATACCTGTCGAATGCCTCGCCTATCGTCTGCACATAACCCGCTTCTAGCAAAGCTTTGGCGACGTGCGGGCGTCCCACCGCGCCCTCGGCGATTGCGCGCACGCGCTCCCAGGCAACGTTGATGCCATGCTCGTTCAGCAATTCGACCATGCGCTGCCCGCGCCGCTCGCGCGCGTCGCGCAGCACCTTGATCTTCTCCTGGAACGCCGGGCGCTGGTACTCCATGAAGTAGCCGAGGACGTGAACTTCGCCGCCGCTCACATCCGTGTTGATTTCGATGCCGGGGATAAAGTCAATATCCAACTTAGCGGCGGCCTGCGCAGCTTCGTCGAGGCCATCGGTAGTGTCGTGATCGGTCAGCGCGAGAACGCGCAGGCCGCCATCTTTGGCATGGCGCACCAGCTCGCCGGGCGCATATACGCCGTCCGAAGCGGTTGAATGCGTATGTAAATCGATATGATTGGGCATATATCTCCTCTACGGTTTAGCGGGCGTAGTCGATGGAGCGCGTCTCGCGCACGACGCAGACCTTGATCTGCCCCGGATAATCGAGGCTTTCCTCGATCTTGTGCGCGATCTCGTTGGCAAGGCGGTTGGCGGCGAACTCGTCCACTTCTTCGGGCTTGACGATGATGCGCACCTCGCGGCCAGCCTGAATGGCGAACGATTTCTCCACGCCGGTAAACGAGTTCGCGATGCTCTCCAACGCTTCCAGGCGTTTAATGTACAGGTCGATGGTCTCGCGGCGCGCGCCGGGACGCGCGGCTGAGACGGCATCCGCGGCCTGCACGATGGCCGCTTCGAGCGTCTGCGGCTCGGCATCCGTGGCGTGGTGCGCGACCATCGCGTGGATGATCCGCGGCGACTTGCCAAAGCGGCGAGCGACCTCGCCGCCGACGATGGCGTGCGGCCCCTCGACTTCCTGGTCAATGGCCTTGCCGATATCATGTAATAACGCTGCCGTCCTACATACATTAACATCGGCCCCTAATTCGTAGGCCATTGTGGCGGCCAGGATCGACACTTCAACCGAGTGCGCCAGCACGTTCTGCCCATAGCTGGTGCGGAAATGCAGGCGGCCCAGAATCTTGAGCAGCTCTGGCTGCAATCCATGCACGCCGGCTTCCAGAGCCGCTCGCTCGCCTTCTTCGCGCACGATGACATCGACCTCCTGGCGTGCTTTGGCAACGATATCTTCGATGCGCGCGGGATGAATGCGCCCATCGAGGATCAGGCGGGTCAGGGCGAGGCGCGCCACCTCGCGGCGCACCGGATCGAAGCCGGAGAGGATGACGGCCTCCGGCGTGTCGTCGATGATCAGGTCAACGCCGGTAGCGGCTTCCAGGGCGCGGATATTGCGCCCCTCGCGTCCGATGATGCGTCCTTTCATCTCCTCGTTGGGCAGGGGTACCACGGAAACGACCGCCTCGGCCACCTGGTCGGAGGCGCAGCGCTGGATCGCCAGCGTAATGATCTCGCGGGCGCGCGTTTCGGCCTCCTCGCGGGCCTGCTCCTCGATCATGCGCGAGCGGCGCGCTGCCTCGTCGCGCACCCGGTACTCGATGCGGCTGAGCAGCAGTTCTTCGGCCTGTGGCTGCGTAAGTTGCGCGACACGCTCAAGCTCGCGCTGCTCCTGCTGTTTCAGCGCCTCAAGCTCCGCGTGAGCCTGGTCGAGGCTGCGCTCGCGCGTCACCAGCTTGCGCTCGCGCTGCTCAAAGGCATCGACCTTGCGATCCAGCGCCTCTTCTTTCTGCTGCAAGCGCCGTTCCTGGCGCTGCAACTCGGAGCGGCGCTCGGCATTTTCGCGTTCAACGGTTGTGCGGAAATGGGCTGTTTCCTCGCGCGCGGCGTGTATCACCTCGCGCTGCTGCGCCTGGACTTCTATTAATTTTTGTTCGCTGGCCTCTTTTTGCGCCAGCAAAAGCTCTTCGTAATGGGCTTTATTTTGCGTTCGCCCCCAGCGATAGCCGGTCACCAGGGCCATCCCAGCTCCCAGAATGAGGGCTACGAGGGCGATCACGATCACCAGGATTGGAGACACGTTGGCTAACCTCCAGTTATCAGAGACAACCGCGTACACAGGTTATCCGTGAGCAAGCCCGCAGCGGCGCATATCATAAAGATACCGATTCTTCGGGAGACGTCCTGCCTCCTGGAGTACGCGGGTCTTGCCTTCTCTGTCGTAGATATCGTAATGAGACGCGGAAAAGCGTAATCTATGATGCATGTGTGTATCAGCGCGCATTTGACGCAAGATAACGCGATGCAACCATGGCTGCCGTTCGGCAAGCAAGCCCTGAGCTGACTTGTCACCGGCAAACATGGCTTTATCTGGCATATTATGTGCCTAGCTTACTATACTTGTTGTTGAGAGGACTGTCAAGCACCCGGTATTCTCATTGGCATGGTTGCCGGATATGACCCGTAGGGGCGTGGGGGATTGCTAAGAATGTCGAAATCATAGATAATAGACGAATGATAACCTCCCGCTATGAAGAAGATAACAGATGAATCTCTATCATTTACGGGTATTCCTGGCGGTCGCGGAACACGAACATATCACGCGGGCGTCTGAACAATTGATCCTGTCCCAGCCTGCCGTCACCAAAATCATCCAGCACCTGGAACAAGAAACCGGGCTAAAACTGATCGAGCGGCATGGCAGGCGCATCGCCCTGACCCACGCCGGGAGAGTTCTCCAGGACTACGCGCTGCGCATCTTCGGCCTGGAACGCGAGATGGAGGATGCCCTGGCCGCGCTGCAGGATTTGGAAACGGGCGAGGTCACGCTGGCCGCCAACACCACCACCGGCGTCTATTTGTTGCCGCCCATCGTGGCGCGTTTCCGGGCGCGCCATCCCCAGGTCGCGCTGCACATCTCGATCTTGAACTCCCGTGAAATTGTCGAGCAGACGTTGAACTGGAGCCTCGATTTTGGCCTTGTCGAAGCCGATCCATTAACTATTGCGCCGGGACTGCACGTCGAGGTTTTCGCCCATGATGAGCTGGTACTCGTCGTCGCCCCTGGGCATCGCTGGAGCAAGGAAACTTCGCTGCACCCCGCAGTATTGCGCGACAGCGAGTTGTTGTTGCGCGAGGAGGGCAGCGGCATCCGCGAGGTCATCGAACACGCGCTCCTCGCCCAGGGCGTGAAACTCACTCCCCTGCTGACCCTGCAAGATAACGAAGCCATCAAGCAAATGGTCATCAAGGGCATCGGAGCGGCTTTCGTCTCGGCCTTCACTGTGCAGCGCGAGCTAGCAGCCGGCGACCTCGTCCAGATTCCTATGATTGGCATCGAACTCCATCCGCAACTGAGCCTGATCCGCCGCCCGGATAAGCAATTCTCGCGCGCCGCCCAGGCTTTCTACGCGCTCCTGCGCAACGAATAAGGTAAGAGACAATTTTTCTCTTACCTTATTTCCTCTTTATTCTTTGTATTGCCTTCCTCCACAGTCTTCTCCACAGCGACACATTTTCCTCTGGATGCCGCGTGAAGAAGGCGTAGATGGCCGCGCTGGCATCCGGCCCCAGCGGATCGGTGAAGCTCCCGGCGGGATCGCCACCCGACCAGGCATGGCCCAGCCCGGATACTTTCCAGTAGCTTTGTATCGTGTTGTTCTTGCCGTCATCCCATAAAAAAGTGGCATAGCTGTAGCCGCCCGCCGCCTTCCCGGTTGTCGTGTCAGTCGGATGATCGAAGTTGGGTTGGTACGCGCCGTTGGAGGCGAGTTCATTGGCCTCCATCCACTGCTGTACCACCTGGTCGCCGTTGATAGGGGCAACGACGCTGTCATTCGCGCCGTGAAACACGATGGTCGGCACAACCCGCGCCGCGTCGCCCATCGCCGCGTAGGCTGCCTGCCCCTGTCCGAGGGGATCCGGGCCACCCTGGCGCATGGCTTGTAAGGCCGTGAGCTGATTGCTGGCCGCGCCATACTCCAGGCCGGAATGAACGCCAATGGCCGCGAAGATATCCGGGTATGTCGCGCCCAGAATCGCGGCCAGCGCGCCGCCTGCCGACAATCCGGCCACATAGACGCGGCGCGGATCAATGCTCCACTGCGCCGTATTTTGCTGTATCGCGCCCACAATGCCCGCGATGAGGGCCGGTTCGCCCTTCCCACGCTGCTGGTTGGACGCGAGAAACCAGTTCCAGCACCCGCCTATATTGGCGTTATTGGCCTGCTGCGGATAGGCCACGATGAAGTTGTACTGATCCGCCAGTTGATTCATGCGCGTCCCGGCGGCGAAGTCGAGGGCTGTTTGCTGGCAGCCATGCAACATCACGATGAGCGGCACGGTCGTGCCGGCCTGGTACGCGCCGGGTGTATAGACGAAATAGAGCCGCTTGCCCCCGGCGCTGCTATAGCTGAATTCTTGCCACATCTGTCTTCCTGTCAATGTTATTGTTTACCATGTGCCTGACCACCACGATTCCCATGACCCCGGCATTCCCATGACCCCGACGATTCCCATGACCCCGACGATTCCCATGACCCCACGATTCCCATGACCCCACGATTCCCATGACCCCACGATTCCCATGACCCCACGATTCCCATGACCCCACGATTCCCATGACCCCACGA
>Ga0207416_1002597_pt1 | contig 19242 bp, 17 predicted proteins | sample PaiPotPPM11metaG_FD_184107 | JGI IMG/M metagenome (GOLD analysis project Ga0207416, IMG submission 184107) | Iron sulfur acid spring bacterial and archeal communities from Banff, Canada, to study Microbial Dark Matter (Phase II) - Paint Pots PPM... ...
TCCATTTGGCACGGCATCGGCGCACCGAAGGACACGCCGGCGGCGATCGTCGCCAAGCTCAACCATGAGATCAACGCCGTTCTCGCCGATCCTACGATGAAAGAGCGATTTGCCAATCTCGGCGGCAGCGCGCTTGGCGGCTCGCCCGCCGACTTCGGCAAACTCATCGTCAGTGAAATCGCGAAGTGGGGCAAGGTGATCCGGGGCGCCAACATCAAGCTCGGGTGATCGCGGGGATTTCGCTAAAGCTGGATGGAACGAGGAGGCGTCCAGCCTTTGCAGGCGGTGTTTTGCCTGGCGCCCACATGGTCTAAGATCGCCAATCGCATTGGGAGGCATCGGGCGATGGGGTCGGCGCAAATACAGGGCGATCTTTGGGGCAGCCGCGCGCGCGAATGGGCCGAATTGCAGGAAGGCTCGTTCCGGCCGCTTTATGAAGCGGCGTTTGCCGCTGCCAATGTCGGCAGTGGCACTTTGTTGCTTGACGTCGGATGCGGCGCTGGATTGGCGCTGGCAACGGCGCAAGCACGCGGCGCCAGAGTGAGCGGGCTGGACGCCGCAGCCGAACTGACCGAACTCGCCAAGCGCCGCTGCCCAGGCGCCGATCTTCATGTCGGCGACAGCGAGGCGCTGCCGTTCGGCGACGGCAGCTTCGATGTAACGACCGGCTTCAACTCGTTTCAATATGCCAGCGATCCGGTTCATGCGCTGACTGAGGCCAAGCGCGTCACCAAGCCTCGTGGTTATGTGGTGGTCGCGGTGTGGGGCGCGCCGGAGCAATGCGAGCTGGCGCCCTACGTAGCGGCGCTCGGCAAGCTACTGCCGCCGCCCCCGCCGGGGGCGCCCGGACCGTTTGCACTGTCTGCCCCGGGCGCGCTGGAAACTTTCGTCGGCAAGGCCGCAATGAAACCCGAAACGGCAGGCACCGTGGCGACGACAATGTCATTTCCCGATGAGGCAACGGCGGTGCGGGGCTTGCTTGCTTCGGGTGTGGCCGAACGCGCCATGCGCAATTCGGGCGAACCGGCGACGCGCCAAGCCGTGATCGCGGCAATTCGACCCTTTGGCAAAGATGACGGCTCGTACTCATTCCGGAACGAGTGGCGCTTCTTGGTATCGCGCGTTTGAATTCGATAGTCGCGCTCTCCGCTTCGGTCGCTTTCGTCGCCGCGTGCCGCGGCGAAGCGACTATGCCGGATCTATTGCGGCGTCATTGGATTGTGGCGCGGCTGCGCGACGAAGCGCTGCAAGCGCCATCGTCGCTGGAACCATGGTCATGCCTGCAGCGCGGCCGGGCCGGCGTGCCGCGCGGGCTTTATCCCAAAATCATCGCCGAGGTTCGCGCCGGCGGTCCAAAGCGCCTCGCGCCGATCAACAATCTGGAAGCGGAGATGCGTCGGCATCCGCCGGGGTGGCTGCGTTGAACGCGAATCAAAAGCGCCCCGGAGAGCCGGGGCGCTTTATCGTGTGCAAATCGACGAAGGCTTACGCAGCCTTTTGGTTCTCGATCGCCGTGGGGCCGTTGGCTTTGCCGCCGATCGGGATCGAGCGCGGCTTCTTTGCCTCGGGGATTTCGCGTACGAGGTCGACGTGCAGGAGACCGTTTTCGATGCTGGCGCCCTTGACCAGGACGAAGTCGGCAAGCTGGAACACGCGCTCGAAGGTGCGGGCGGCGATGCCCTGATAGAGCACCTCGCCGTGCTTCTGCTCCTCCTTGGCGTTTTTCTCGCCGCGGATGGTCAGCGTGTTCTCTTTGGCTACGACCGAGAGCTCCGGCTCGTTGAAGCCCGCCACCGCAACGGAGACGCGGTAGGCGTTGTCGCCGGTCCGCTCGATATTATAGGGCGGATAACCCGGTGCGGCGCCCTCGAGGCCCTGATCGAGCAGCGAGAACAGCCGGTCGAAGCCGACGGTGGAACGATAAAGGGGTGATAGATCGAAAGTTCGCATGGCATATCCTCCTTGTGAAGCGACATGCGGATGGCTCGCCCGTAGCGGGCCGAGCCGATGAGCGTGCAGCCCTCATGGCCTGCACAAAAGCCGATATGGGAAGGCTTTCGCAGCCTGCAAGAGGCATGCAAACAATTGTTTTCACGATAGAATTCTGTCTTGGTCGAATTTGTTCGTTCCATCCGGATGTGCACGAAGCACGATGACGATGGACGAGATGCTGCTATAAGCGGACGCCGCAACGCTGACCTCGCGCTCCCATGAAACTCATCTCGATTCCCGCCAATCCGGTTCCGGATAATTTCATCACGGGCATGCTCAAAGCACCGGACGGCGTGTCGCTGCGCTTTGCGCGGTGGCTGCCGCCGGCGGGGCGTCGCGGCACGGTGTGCATTGTTCAAGGCCGCGCCGAATGGATCGAGAAATATTACGAGACGGTGCGCGATCTGCGCGCGCGCGGTTTTGCGGTCGCCGCGCTCGATTGGCGCGGGCAGGGCCTATCCGACCGCGCGCTCGGCGACCGGCATAAGAGTTATGTGCGCGACTTCGCCGAATATGACAGCGACCTCGAAACCTTCATGCGCGAGATCGTCCTGCCGGATTGCCCGCCGCCGCTCTTCGCCATCGGCCATTCCACCGGCGCGGCCGTGCTGATCCGCGCCGCGCACCGCGGCCACCGCTGGTTCGATCGCATGGTGCTGACCTCGCCGCTCATTAAACTCGGCGGCGTCGATTATGCGATGGGCTTTGGCCCGCTCATCGTCCGTGCGCTGCGGATGGCGGGCTTCGGCGCCATGTACGTGCCGAAAACCGACACCGGCATCGTCGAATCGCGGCCGTTCCTCGGTAATATCCTGACCTCCGATCCGGTGCGCTATGCCCGCAATGCCGCGATTATCGAGGCGGAACCGGCGCTCTCGGTCGGGGCCCCGACCGTGGCTTGGCTGGACTCGGCATTCCGCGCCATGCGGGCGATGCGCGAGCGCAGTTATCCGGCACGCATCCGCCAGCCGATCTTGATCGTCGCTGCCGGCAACGACGCCGTGGTGTCGAGCGCGGCGATCGAAGATTTTGCCAGCATGCTGCGCGCCGGATCGCATCTCGTGATCGTCGGCGCGCAGCACGAGATTTTGATGGAACAGGATCGCTTCCGCTCGCAATTCTGGGCGGCGTTCGACGCCTTCGTTCCCGGCACGCCGCTATATTGATGCATGTCCTTGCGAGGAGCGCTGCGACGAAGCAATCCAGCTCTTCGCCGCCAGTTGGATTGCTTCGCGGAGCCTGTCATCGGGCCGGCCACTTCGGGCGGGACCCGTTGGCTCGCAACGACGGAAATTATCCTCGCAGCAATTCCATCGCCTGAGCGTGCACGCGCCTGTCGCCCGCCGCGACGATGCGGCCGCCGCCATGCGGCCGGCCGTTGTCCCAGGTGGTGATGATGCCGCCCGAGCCTTCGACGATCGGAATGAGCGCGAGCACATCGTGCGGCTTGAGTTCGGTCTCGATGAGAAGATCGACATGGCCGGCGGCGAGCACGCAATAGGCGTAGCAATCGCCGCCATAGCGCGACAGTTGCGCCGACTTCTCGACCCGGCCGAAACATTGCCGGTCGGCATCGTTCATCAACAGCGGGCTCGTGGTGACGAGGATGGCGTCGCTCAGCGAGGCGCAGGCGCGCACGTGCAAATCGCGATCGCCGGCGGGACCGCGATAGCGCGCGCCGCGGCCGTCGCCGGAGAAATGCTCGCGGGTAAACGGCTGGTGCATCATGCCGTAGATCGGCTCGCCGCGGCGCGTCAGCGCGATCAGCGTACCCCAGACCGGCATGCCGCAGATGAATGACTTGGTGCCGTCGATCGGGTCGAGCACCCAGACATATTCGGCGTCCGCGTTGTCGGCGCCGAATTCCTCGCCGACCACGCCATGCTCGGGAAACGTCCGCTTGATGAGCGCGCGCATCGCCGCTTCGGCGGCGCGGTCGGCGGCGGTCACCGGATCGAAACCGCCGGATCGGCTCTTGTTCTCAAGCCCAAGGCTTGCGGCGCCGAGTGCGCTGCGGAAAAACGGCCGGATCGTCTCGCCCGAAACGGCGGCGAGTTCGTCCACAAATGCCGCGAAATCGATCGCCGTCATGCGCGCGCCCTCACAATAGCTCGGGTTCGAGTACCGGAGCTTCGACCAAACGGCAATCGCCGGCGTGGCCTGCAGGCCACAGCGGCCGTTAATCCGCTATGCAAAAGTGAGGCGTCCGGCCGGCGCTACTTTGTGGTCTCTTGCTGCTATTTTATGAACAGCGACGCCGGTCGTGCAAATGCTTGATTTAAAATGATTTATTCTGAAACATTCACGCCGGCGGGCAGCCGGGACGTCGGAATTGCTAAATTTACGGCAAAATCCTGGGAAAAACTCCCCAGGAGATTAGGTCAGCAGCCCTTGTCTTTTGTGCGGCGCGGTGTATGTTGCTGCAGTGCGGTAGCGAGAGGTTCCCTCCCGTTACCGTCGCCCTCCTTGGGCGTTTCCTCCCTAGACTTGGGCCGCTCCCGAAAGGTGAGCGGCCCTTTTTCTTTCTACGCCAATTCCTTCTAAACCGGATTGGCTATTCGGCTGCCGCCCGGTACGGCCGCAATTCCTCGATCGGAATGGTGGCGAGCCGGTCGGCCAGCACTTTAAACTCGCCGGCAAGCCGCGCAAACGAGGCGGAACGTTCGTAGCGCCGTTCGTCCATGTAGAGCGCGCGATTGATCTCGAGCTGGATTGCGTGCAGGCCGGTGGTCGGATTGCCGTAATGCTCGGTAATGAAGCCGCCGGCATAGGGCTTGTTGCGGCTGACCGAATAACCGAAGTCACGCAAGCACTGCTCTACGCTCTCGGCCACCACTGCCACGCAGCTGGTGCCGTAACGGTCGCCGAGCACGAGATCGGCGCGGGGCCGCTCGTCGCGGCCGCCGGTGGTCGACGGCATGGAATGGCAATCGACCAGAATGGCCGTGCCAAAGTCGCGCTGCAGCCGCATGAATATCCGCCGCAGTGTACGATGATAGGGCTTGTAGAGGCCGTCGATCCGCCGCAGCGCCTCGCCGACGGCAATGCGCTGATCGTAGATTTCCTGGGCGTCGCCCACCACCCGCGCGACGGTGCCGAGCCCGCCGGCAACCCGCATCGAGCGGGTATTGGCAAACGACGGCAGCCGGCCGTCGAACATGCGCGGATCGAGTTCGTAGGGCTCGCGGTTGACGTCGACATAGCAGCGCGGGAAGTGCGCGCGCATGATCGGGAAGCCCTGCGCGGCGATGCCTTCGATCAACTCGCCGACGAAACTGTCTTCGGAGCGACGCAGCGTCGCCAGATCGAGGCGCGACGTCTGCAAGAACTCGTGGGGATAGACCCGCCCGCTATGGGGTGAATTGAACAGGAGCGGTCCGCGGCACGGCGCCGGTTCGACGGCCTCGAATGGGGGATCGAAATCGTCCTGTATGTCCGACATGACGCCTGGGCGGCTTCCTGCAAGTCATGAGCCGGCTCCGTTCCCTAGCCTGCGGCCGCCGCCGTTGTCCATAGCCCTGGCGCTTGCCGAGACTACCTGCGACGACGGTTATATGGCTTCTTTCACTCCATGTTTACCGGCCATCCGGCTTATGGAATGGAGGGGGCCGGCGAAAGCCGGGTTCAAGCGATCATGTCCAAAATTCTGCTCGCGGAAGACGACATCGATATGCGGCGTTTCCTAGTCAAAGCGCTGCAAAATGCCGGCTTCGAGGTCATTTCCTACGACAACGGCCTATCCGCCTACCAGCGGCTGCGGGAGGAGCCGTTCGAACTCCTCCTCACCGATATCGTCATGCCGGAGATGGACGGGATAGAACTGGCCCGTCGCGCGGCCGAGCTCGATCCGGATATCAAGATCATGTTTATCACCGGCTTCGCCGCCGTCGCGCTCAACTCCGATTCGAGCGCGCCCAAGCACGCCAAGGTGCTGTCCAAGCCGATCCATCTGCGCGAGCTGGTCAACGAAGTACAAAAAATGCTGGCGGCTTGAACGCGCACCGGCCGGTGACGCGCCAGGATCGCCTGAGAATCCCGCTCGTAAATGTTGCCTCGCGCCCAGTCCAGCGCATCGGAATAGCTCATCGTCCCCGCCGCGCGCGCGGCTGCAGTGGCGCCCGGCCGGTTGCATTTAGCCGGAAATTTTCCGATCATAGGCCGTTTTATGGCGCGGGGGCGCTATGTCGACGCTGGACAAATATCTTTCCTCACTTGTGGGGTTCTTCAGTTATTCGCGCGACGACGATGGCGGCTCGAGGGGAGCGTTATCGAAGCTACGCGATACCATTCAAGACGAGTTGAGCGCGCAACTCGGCCGAGCGCCGAAGAATTTTCGGATTTGGCAAGACAAGGCCGCGATCCCGGTCGGCGTCGACTGGGAGCGGGAGATTCGGCAGGGCATCAGCCAATCCGTATTCTTTATTCCGATCATCACGCCCCGTGTGTTTAGAAGCGAGAACTGCGCGTTCGAGTTCGAATCCTTTCTGACGCGCGAAAAGGAGCTTGGCCGCTCCGACCTGGTTTTTCCCATTCTCTACATCCCCGTCCCCGAGCTTGAGGATGAAACGGTATGGCGCCAAGACCCAGTCCTCAGAATTGTCGGCACGCGCCAGTACTATGACTGGCGAAACCTGCGGCTGCGCGATCCTGGCTCGACCGAAGTCGCACTCAATGTCGAGCGGTTCTGCAACAATATCGCCAACGCGCTGCGCCAGCCGTGGGAGAGTCCGGAGGAGCGGCAGCAACGCGAGCAGGCCCAAGCGCAGCGTGTCGCCGAACAAGAGCAACGTTTCAAGACGGCGGAGCTCGAAGTCGCTCGGATCGCCGAGGAACGAATACGCCGGCAGCAGGCGGAAGCCGCGCAGCTAGCGCAGGAACAGCAGCAGGTTCGCGACGCGCAAACGGCGCAGCGCGCCGCGAACGAAGCGCGGGCGAAAATTGCCGAGCAGGGGGCCAAGCAACGCATTCATGAGCTGGCATTCAATGCGGCCAGATCCGCCAACACGACGGCGGCCTTAGATGCGTTCTTGGCCGGCAATCCGGATAGCCGGTTCGCGGCAGAGGCGGCAGTACTGAAGGGCGAACTCCAGGCGCGCGAGCAAGCCCACCGGCAGGCGATGGCGGGCAACGACCCCTCTTCGTTGCAAGCATTTTGCGATACGTACAAGACGGGAGGCGATGTCGCGACGGCGCGCAAACGGCTGCGAGCCCTCGTTGCGCGGCCGCATCGATCGCTGCCGCGATCGGCGACCGTCGGTGCGGGAGCGCTTGCCGCCGTGTTGCTGCTCGGCATACTGATCTGGGCCGTGAACCGGCCGCGACCGAACATTGATGGAAGCCACCAAGTCGCCGCGCCAAGTGCATCGCCGGCGAATCCGAGCCGCGCGGCAATTGCGGCCGCGACGCCGCTAAACCTTGAAAAATGGTCGTTCTGCGCCCCAAATGCGACGCAACAGCCGAACTATGTCGGCGGCCCGGCGGAGCCGGCGACGCTTAAGATTGCCTCGACGCCTGCGCAACAGCTCGACGCCGCGGTCCGCGCAATCGCGATTTCTCCGGACGGCAAGACCCTCGCCACCGCGGGCGACGACCATGTCATCCGTGTTTGGGATGCATCGAGCCTGAAATGGCTCCGTGAAATCCGCGCGCACACCGCGCAAGTATATTCGCTCGATTTTTCGGTAGACGGCAATCTGCTTGCCTCCGCGAGCTTCGACGGCACCGTTCGTGTTTGGAATGCGCATACGTTTGCCTTGATGAGGCTATTCAAGGCGGAGGACGACAAAGGCCCTGTGAAACTGTACGATGCCGCATTCGAACCGCTGAGCAATCCGCAATATGTCGACGCTGTCGGCGCCGACGGCGCGGTCCGGATCTGGGATTTGCGCAGCGGGCAGCTGGTCGGCGAACCGCGTGTGTCCAGCGGTAATGGCGTGCCGGCGGCTTCGCTGAGCTTTGCGCCGGACGAATCCGGGACTTTCGTTACCGCCAACTTCGACGGCACAATCAAGTTCTTCGAGCCGGGCCGGATCGATGCCATTCCCGCGTTTCCGAACAAGGCTCTTCGTGTCGTCTATTCTCCGGATGGCAAGCTGGTGGCTTCCGCGGGCGTCGACGATGCATCAAATAGAACCGTAAGACTCTGGAACGCGACCAGTCACACGCTATCCACGTCCTTTGCAGGACATCGCCATTCCGCGGTATCGGTGGCGTGGTCGCCCGACGGAAAGCGACTGGTGACGGGCGGCGGCTACAAAGATCTGACGGTGCGGTTATGGGACGCGCAGTCCGGCAGGCAATTGGGACAACCCTTCACCGGCCACCGAGCGGACGTGGAAGCCGTGGCGTTTCATCCCAATCGGCGATGGCTGATATCGGCGAGTGAGGACGGGACAATAAAACTCTGGGACATTCCCAGCGGCAGAGAACTCCTCAGCGTCATCGGCTTTGCCGACGGCCAATATCTCGCTTATGCCCCAAACGGTTGTTACACAGGTAGTGCAAATGCGCCGAACTACGTGAGATACGTCGTCAAGGACGCCGACGGGCATGAGCGCGACACCGGTGACAACGGCAGGAGCAGCATGTTCGTCCCTGGCGATTCGACGGCCCTGTTGCTGCCGCAATAGGTTGAAAATCTCTCGGAATTCGGATTGCCAGTCGTGACCATTGTCAGCTTCGCGATTGGACGCTGGGGCCCTTTTCATGCGGGCGCGTCGATAACCGCCAATTGATGCCGACGAGACATGAACCGGCTCCTGCGCTCCCTGTGTTTGCTTATTGGCGCGATGCTTCTGAGCGTCAATGTCGCGGCTTCGCAGGATCTGCCGCCGCTGGAAATCTTGCGCGCGATTGCCGCTAAGCTTCCACACCGGCCGCAGACACGCGGCACCACCTTTGAGCGGTCCGGCACTGGAGCCGTTGATCCGGTGTGTAGGATGCAGCACTTTACCATGACCTTGGCGACGGGATCCGCAGCTTCCCGGTCGCTGCCGGTGTTGCTCGACCATATGCCCGCCGCCGAGGATACTCCCGTTACACTCATGGCCGTGCTGCACCGCCTGACGGTCGACGCGGACGGCAGTCCGCGGACCTATCACCCCGACGATCCACACGGCAAGGGAACGTGCGCGAGCGACGCCGGGCCGGATGGCACATTGCGCTATCGGGGTGTCTGTGCGCTCGACGGTTTCGCTAGCGCGCATCTTCTGGTTTTTCACGGGACGCAAAAACTCGCTAAGGGCGAATTCGAAACGCCTTGGCAAGGCATCTGGCCGTTGATCCGCGCCAAAACGCTCAAGCCGATCGATTTGAAGCAGTTTGTCCCGACCGCGCCCGCCGGCTTTTATTTCTTTTATTGGAAAGAGCGCAATCTGAGCGCCTTCTTCAAGCGTGAGATCATAGCGCAAGCGCCCGACGGCTATCCGTGCCGGAGCGACGACGGATATTTCATCGCGGCGACGACGCTCAAGGAGGACGGCGCTGCCTGCGCGTCCTCGCGATTCATGGATGCCGAAAAGCGTCCGTTCCTGGTGCTGCCGGACGATGCATTCGGCAATGCCAGGGTGGGCGATCTGGTGGTCGGCCGGTTGGCGGGTGCAGCGGCCGAGCGCGTCGTCTTTGGCGTCGTGGGCGATACGGGGCCGATTGCGCAATTCGGCGAAGCGTCCATTGCCTTCAATCGGGCATTGCTGGGTAGCTCCGCGCCGATCATGAACGAGCGCGACGTTGATGCGTTGGATATCAGCGGCGGTCCGGTGACCCTGCTGGTCCTGGGTGGCACCGGAGCGCTTCTCCGCGGCGACTATTCCCGGCACAACGTTGAACGGGTCGGCCGCGCCGAATTTGCGCGCTGGAGCGGCGCTCCGTCTCGCCCGATGCGCCGGCTGGACGCCTGCATCAGGGAGTTTGGCGCCAAGTAATCAGTCCTCGACTGCCAGCGCGGCTGCGTCCGCTGAACGGAAAACCCGCAATACCGGCGTGGCGGAACGACATGACGTCGTGCGGAAGTTTCACGCAGTTCTGACGCGGTGGAGAAATCGCTCGACGCTCCTCGGCACGCCGCGGCTGTGGTTTAACAGCCGCTTGGTGTAGAGTTGTTAGCAGGGCGGCTCCTTGCGGCGCGCCGTCTCACGGCATCGGCTTGCCGACGCCGCGCTCCGCCGCGCGCCGCCAGATCAGATCGGCGAAGGCGATATCCTCGAGCGCGATGCCGAGCGACTTAAACAGCGTGATGTCGGCCGGGCCGCGGCGGCCGGGTGCTTTCCCGGTGAGAATGTCGCCAAGCTCGACGATGTCTTGCCACTTCAGGCGGCCGGCCGCGACTAGATCGCGGTATTCGCCGGCTTCGTCCTTCGCCTGCGCGACGTGATCGGTCGCGCGCACCGTTGCGCGCAGCACCGTCTCGGCGTCGACTTCGCGCCGCGTCGCGGCATTGGCGCCCGCCGCATTGACGTGCACGCCGGATTTGAGCCAGTTCGCACGCAACACCGGCTCCGCCGATTTGGTGATGGCGATGACGATGTCGGCCTCGGCGACGGCGGACTCCGCGGTTGAGACCGATTGCGCGCCGATGCGAAGCTCGCGCTCGATGCCTCGCGCGAAAGCGTCGCGATGTTCGGCCGTCGGACTGAATACGCGCACGTCGGCTAATTTGCGCACGGCGCAGACCGCGGCGACCTGGGTAAACGCCTGCCGGCCGGTGCCGATGACGCCGAGCGTGCGGGCTTCCGGCTTGGCCAGGAGCCTGGTGGCAAGTCCGCTCGCCGCGCCGGTGCGCATCCGGCCGAGATTGTCGGCCTCGATCATTGCTTTCAGCTTGCCGTCGCGTGCCGAATACAGCAGCACGTGAAAACGCGCACCGTTACTGCCGGCATAATAGGCTTTCAGCCCGAACAGCGATTTGGCGCCCCAGGCCGCGCCCATGAGATTGAATGCGTTGCCGCCGATACGCGCGCGCTGCCGCGGCAGGTTGACGGTCGCGGGATCGGGCCAGGTTGCGAACAATTCTTCGAGCGTCGCAATCGCGTCCTTGACGGTGACGAGCCGGCAAACGTCTTGTTCGGTCAGATAGATCGGCGCGTCGGTCCCCGCGGCAGCCTTCATTTTGGAAGCAGCCTTCATTTTAGGCTTGGCGCCCGTCTCCGGCTTGGTCTTTGATTTTCTCGTGGCTTTTGACATGTTCTTATTCACGCTCGGGCATGCGAGACTATAATCGTTCGCGAATGGGGAGGAAGCGCGTGAAGGTCGAAAAGATTCAATACGCCATGGGCGCACTGATCGCCGAGGGGGCGCTGATCTATGACGAAAATATCTCCGCCAAGCGTCCGGCGCTGCTCGTGGCGCCGAACTGGATGGGCCTGACCGATGCGGCCGTCGAGCGCGGCAAGCTCGTCGCCGGCGACCGCTACGTCGTCTTTGTCGCCGACATGTACGGGCAGGGCACCCGCCCGGCCGATTTCGGCGAGGCGGCCAATCTCGCCAATCCGCTGCGCGAGAACGCGGTCGAGCAACGCGCGCGCATCCACGCCGCCTGCGATGCCATGACCGCGGAGGCCTCAAAGCGCAATCTGATCGATAGCCGCCGCGCCGCAGTCGGCTTCTGCTTCGGCGGCGGCAATGTTTTGGAGTTGGCGCGCGACGGCGCCGACATCGCCGCGGCGGTGTCGATCCACGGCGACCTGAAAACTACACTTGTGGCGAAGAAGGGCGCGGTGAAAGCGAAGCTCCTGGTGGCGCACGGCGCCCCCGATCCAGTCGCGCCTAAGGCCGATCGCGATGCGTTCGAAAGCGAAATGGATGCGGCCGGCGCCAAATGGCAGATGCTGGTCTTCTCGGGCGTCTATCACGCCTATACCGACCGCGGCTCTGACGTGACGGGCGTGGCGGCATGGGATGAGCCAGCCGCCCGGATGACCTATGCCGCGACGCACCAATTCATCGCCGACGCGTTCGCGGGGAGATTGTGAGGCCGTCCCCATCTGCTTGCCACGCTGAGGAGGGCCGCGATCGGCGCGTGTTCCCTTCCCGCGGCCGGCCCGGTAAGCTCCAGACCATGCCCATCGTGACGCCAGTAGCGCCTCAAAAAGCGCCCCAAGAAGCGCTCCAAGAAGCGCCAAAGGATCCGCCCCGACAAGCTCGCAAGCCGCGAGGTTTTGGCGGCGGCATCGCTTCGCTCGCGGCCGATCGGCTTTACGCGCTGCAAAGTCCGTTCGCGCTCGACGGCAGGGTCAGCTCCTATCCGGCGCGCGCGCGCGGCTTCTCGGTGGCGAACAGCTATCTGCTTACGCAGCCGGATGCCGCGATGTTGATCGACACCGGCTTCGGCAAGGACGAGCCCGCGATCCGGGCGCAGATCGAGGAGCTAATCGCACCGGGATCTCCGCTGTCGCTGTTCCCGCTGCGGCTCAACGAATTCATGTCGATCAACAACGTCGAGAGCTTCGCCGGCCATTTCAAAGTGGAGACCTGCTACACCAGCAATATCGACGCGGCCTTGTGGTTCGATTTCGGCGCCAGGGCGGAAGGCCGCGACATCCTCAAATCGATGAAGGTCACCGCGGTAACCCGGGCCGACACGATCCGGCTCGGCAAAGGCGGTCGGGAGATCGACGTGATGCAGGCGCCGATCCGACTCATCGCCACGCGCTGGCTCTACGATCGCGCGACGCGCACGTTGTTCTCATCCGACATGTTCACTCACGTCTGGCGCGACACCGCAACGGGCCCCTGGGTTGTCACCGAGGCCGACAACGACTCGACGTCGCCCCGCGACGTCCGCTCGTTCATGCTCAACACGCGCTATTGGTGGCTGGAAGGCGCGCCGACCGACTCGATCCGGCGCGGCATCGGCGATGTGTTCGACAAATACGATATCGAAACCATCGCGCCCGGTTACGGCTGCATTCTCTCCGGCCGCAATGTGGTGGCGCGGCATTATCAAATGCTCGATGAGTTTCTCAAAGCCTGCGACAAGAGTGTGGCGGTGTCGCGTTACGTCACCCGCGACGAGGAGCGCTGAACATGCTCGACAAAGTTCCGGCCAATAGACTGCCGCGCGAGATCGCGCCCGGCGTGTTCTGGATCGGCGACTGCCTGGCGCAGCGCCACAAGGGCAAGTCCTATCACGGATATAACGCCGCGTTTCTGGTCGCCGGCGACGACGCGTCGATCCTGGTCGAGACCGGCCATCCCAAGGATTTTCCGGTCATCGAGCGGCACCTCAACGAGCTGTTCGCCCGCGGCGTGGCGCCGCTCAAATATCTGTTCGTCACCCACCAGGAGACGCCGCATTGCGGCGGCCTCGGCCGCATCCTCAAAACCTTTCCCGACGCGCTGTTGGTCGGCGACGTCAGCGATTATCACCTGGCGTTCCCGCAATACGAACACCGCATGCGGTGGATGAAGGAGGGCGACGAGATCGAGCTGGGCGGCCGGACGCTGATGGCGGTCGAGCCCGTGATCCGGGATCTCCGCACCACCTGGTGGGGTTTCGACACGCGCGAGCGCGTGCTGTTCCCGGGCGACGGCTTTGCCTACAGCCACTATCACGAGGACGGCCATTGCGGCCTGGTCGCCGAAGAAGCGGTCTCGCTCGACCTGCCGGACGTGTCGTCGACCTTCGCGGACCTCGCTTTGTTCTGGACCAAGTTCGCCGACATGAACGTCTATTGCGACCGGCTCGATCATCTGATCGCGCGGCTTAACGTCAAGACCATCGCGCCGACCCATGGCCTGCCGATCACCGACGTGAAGATGACGGTGCCCAAGGTTCAGGCCGGGTTGAAGGCCGCCGCGCTGATGCCCGAATCGGGGACCAACGAGAAAGTGCCGCTGACGGGGACAGCATGAAACAGCTCACCATCGGCGATATCACCATCACCAGCATAATCGAGCGCGACGGACCGTGGCGAAAACCGGAAGAAATGTTTCTCGCTTACACCCCCGAGGTTGGCATGCGTCATCTCGCGGAGCTTGACCCGGTGGTGTTCGACCCGGCGTCGGGCAAAATGGTGCTCACCTATCAGACCTTCGTGGTGCGCACGCCCAAGCTCACGATCCTGATCGACACCTGCACCGGCGAGGACAAGGGCTATCCGCCGCCGATGGATTTTCCGAAACAGCCATGGCTCGACGGCTTTCGCGCCGCGGGTTTGCGCTTCGAGGATATCGACTACGTGTTCTGCACGCACCTGCACATCGACCATACCGGCTGGAACACGATGCTGCGCAACGGCAAATGGGTGCCGACCTTCCCGAAGGCGAAATACATTTTCCACAAACGCGAATACGCCGCCTGGGAAGAGTCGAACAAACGCGGCGAAAATCGCCCCGGCGGCGGCGGCAATGTGTGGGGCTACAATTGCGAGCCGGTGGTCGCGGCCGGCCAAGCGCTGCTCGTCGACGACGATTATGCGCTCGACGATACGTTCTGGCTCACGCCGACGCCGGGCCACTCGCCATGCCATTGCTGCGTCAATATGCGCTCGCGCGGCCAGCAAGCGGTCGTCGTCGGCGACCTGATGCATCACGCCTTGCAGGTCCGCGAGCCAAGCTGGTCGACGGTGTTCGACTGGGACCCCGTAGAGGCGGCGCGGTCTCGCACAAAATTCTTAGGCGAGACCGCCGGCACCGGAAAATTCGTGCTACCGATCCATTTTCCGCACCCGACCACCGGGCTGATCGAGGCCGATGGCGAGCGCTTTCGCTATAAGTTCGTGAGGTAGCGGCTAACGCTTCTTGCGAACTTACTGCGCCGCCATGTGATTGGCGCGGATGACGTCGCCCCAGAGCGCAATCTCGCGCTTGAGCAGGGCGCTCGCGGCCTCGGGCGTTTCCTCGTCGGCGGGGTATTCATCCATGCCGCCGTCGGCAAAGATCTTCTGCACCTTGGGGTCGGCCAGCGCCGCGCGCAGTGCGGCGTTGAGCTTATCGACGATCGGGCGCGGGGTGCCGGCGGGCGCCAGCAGCATGTGCCAGAAATCGATATTGAGCTTCTTGTAGCCGAGCTCGCCAAAGGTCGGCAGGTCCGGCAGTCCGGCGAATCGCTTTCCGCCGATGACGGCGTAGGCCTTCATCTTGCCGGCCCTGACCAAGGGACCGGCGACCACGGCCGATATCACGCTAAAATCCACTTGGCCGGCCAAGAGGTCGACCAGCGCCGGACCGGCGCCGCGATAGGGCACCTGGATCACGGTCACGCCGAGCTCCTGGACCGCCAACAGGTCGGCGAGGTTACCGAAAGAGCCGACGCCAGGATGCCCCACCTTAATGTGGCGCCCGGGCGCTTTCATCCAGGCCAGCATTTCCTTGAAATTGTTTGCCGGCAGCGTCGGGCGCCCGGCCCAGGTCGTCGCGGCGGTATTGATGAGGCCGATGGGGATGAAATCCTTGACGGCATCGAAAGTGCGATTCGGATACATCGTCATGCCTGCCGCCAGCGCGTCCTGGTGCAAGAGGATGGTGTAGCCGTCGGGCTCGGCACGGGCGGCCTTGGCGGCAGCAATCATGCCGCCGGCGCCGCCGAGATTCTCGATCACGATGGTCTGGCCCAGCGCTTGCTCCATCGGGTGCTGGATCATTCGCGCAATCGCATCGTCGGCGCCGCCGGGCGGAAACGCCACCAGCATGGTGATGGGACGAGTGGGATAGGTCTGCGCCGACGCGGCACCGCCTGCGAGAATACACGCGGCGAATATCGACGCCGCGAGCGCACGTACACAATTCATGATTTCCCCCCAAGGCCGGCCGTCATTTTTGTTCGCGGCGGGCCGATTGTTTTCCAAAGTGGCTTGGATTTCACCCTTTTATCAAGCCCTCCGCAAGACGGATGCGAGGGGTGCGTCGCTTCGCGCCGGCTTGCGCCTTAATGTTTCTTGCGCATCTCGCCCGCTGAATTGACGGTGGCATGCAGGTTGCGGGCGAATTCGACGGCGCCGTATATCGCCATGTCGGGCGCGGTCTTTACGTATTCCTTGACGCCGTAGATCGCCGGCTTCGGCGCCTTGAGGATCGCGGCGCACAATGTCTCGACCGCGGCATCGAGCTTGGCGGCGGGTACGACGTCGCTGACGATGCCGAAGCTGAGCGCCCGCTCCGGACTGAACTCGGCTTGCGAGTAAACCAGATAGCTGATCGCCTTGCGCGGCACGCGATCGACGAACGACGACATCACCATCGTTGGTAGAATGTTGTGCGCCATTTCCGGGACCTGAAAGACCGCCGCATCGCTCGCCAGCGTAATGTCGCAGGCCGCGGCGATGGCGCAACCGAAGCCGAGCGCGCGGCCCTGCACCACGGCGACGATCGGTATCTTGGCGTCGCGCATCGCACCGTAGCAGTTGAACACCACGTCGCTGAAGCTGCGGCGCTCGTAGGCGTCGGGGTCGCTTTTCGGTGCGGCGCCCATCATGGCGCGGCCGATGCAAAAATCCGCACCCGCGCCGCGCAGCACGACGAGGCTCGAGGTCTTGTCCGCGGCCGCGATGATACCGGTCAATTCGGCAACCATGTCATCGGACACCGCATTGCCGCGTTCCGGCCGGTTGAGGGTGACGCGCAGGATCGCTCCGTCTTGCTTGGTCAAAATGTCAGTCATTGTTGCTCCCATTTTATCGTCATTCCGGATCGCCGCGTAGCGGCGAGTCCGGAATCCATAAGCACGGCCTGTGGATGTGGATTCCGGGCTCGCGCCGTTGGCGCGCCCTGCAATGACCCGTTAAAGGTTTTCGCTTTCACTTCTTCGCCGAATGAATCGCCCGCCAAATCTTCTCCGGCGTCGCCGGCATTTCGATATGGCTGACGCCGAATTCAGCGAGCGCGTCGACCACGGCGTTGACGACAGCGCCGAGCGCGCCGGTGGTGCCGCCTTCGCCGGCGCCGCGCACGCCGAGCCGGTTGGTCGGCGTGAGCACTTCCGAGATATCGGTGGTGAAGGATGGCAACAGATCGGCGCGCGGCATGGCGTAATCCATGAACGACGCCGACAGCAATTGGCCCTGCGCATCGTAGGCGCACAGCTCCCACAGCGCCTGGCCGATGCCTTGCGCGGCGCCACCATGGGTCTGACCGTGCACGACCATCGGGTTGATGGCGCGGCCGACATCATCGACCGCGGTATAGCGCACGAGGTCTAGCGCGCCGGTTTGCGGGTCGATTTCGACTTCGCAGACGTGGGCGCCATAGGGAAAGCCGAGCTGCAAGATCATCTCGTCGGACGTTGCCGCGAGCGGTCCGCCTAACTCCTCGGGCAGCGCTTTGCCATCAGCGGCTGCCGCGGCGGTCTCGAAAATACCGATCGAGCGATCGGTGCCCTTGACGGTGAAGCGGCCGGCGGCAAAGGCGATATCGTCCTCGGCGGTTTCCAGCAGATGGGCGGCGATCTTCTTGCCCTTCTCGATCACGGCGTCGGACGCGTTGCCCATGACGATGCCGGCCATCCGCATCGAGCGGGCGGAATGCGAGCCGCCGCCTTCCTTGACGATGTCGGTGTCGCTCTCGTTGACATTGACGTCGTCGAACGGCACGCCGAGCCACTCCGCCACGCATTGCGCAAAGGTGGTCTCGTGGCTTTGCCCGCTGGACAACGTACCGACCACGACGTCGACCTTGCCGTGCGGATGCACTGTGATATCGGCGCGCTCGCGCGGATAGCCGCCGGTGGTTTCGAGGTAGCAGCATAGCCCGATGCCGCGCAGCCGCTTGCGCCTGCGCGCCTCGGCCCGGCGCTTCTTGAATCCTTGCCAATCGCCGAGTTCCATCGCGCGATCCATCACCACACGATAGGTGCCGTTGTCGTAAACGATGCCCTGCGGGTTCTTGTAGGGAAACGCCGACGGCGGAATGAGATTGCGCCGCCGCAAGCTTACGCGATCGAAGCCGTGCTCCTGGGCTGCTTTGTCGATCAGCCGCTCGATCACGTAAATCACTTCCGGCCGGCCGGCGCTGCGGTAAGGCGTGGTGCTCATCGTGGTCGACAGCACTGCGCGCGCCGAGATGTGCGAGACCGGAATGCGATAGCCGGAGGTCGCCAGCCCGACGCCCTTGACCAGCGGCACGTAGGAGCCGGAATGGGCGCCGACATTGCTGAGGTTCGATGAACGCAGCGCCAGGAAGCGGCCGTCGGCGTCGAGCGCCAGTTCGGCGGACACGGTGAGATCGCGGCCCATATAGTCGCTGACGAAGGCCTCATGGCGATCGGCCGTCCACTTGACCGGACGGCCGATGCGGCGGGCGCCCCACACCACCAGCGCGAATTCGGGAAAGAAGCTGTTCCTGGTGCCGAAATTGCCGCCGATCTCCCGGGCGATGACGCGCACGTTGTCGAACGGCACACCGAGGATCGCCGCAATCTCCTTTTTCTGGCGAACGATGCCGCCCGATCCGGCATAGAGCGTGTAGCGGCCGCTTGCCGGATCGTAGAGGCCAGTGGCGGCGCGCGGCTCCATCGGCACGCCGGTGACGCGATTGATCCAGGTGTCGAGCCGGGTGACGTGAGCCGCGCGCGCGAACGCTGCCGCGGTCGCCGCGGCGTCGCCGACCTCGGCGTCAATCATGATGTTCGGCAGGTCGTCGTAGAGACGCGGCGCGTCCTTTGCGACGGCGGCCTTGGCCTCGGTCACTGCCGGCAGCGGTTCGTAGTCGACGACGACCTTTTCGGCGGCGTCTTTCGCCTGCGCGAGGGTTTCCGCGATGACAAAGGCGACTGCGGTGCCGACGTGGCGGACGCGGTCGGTCGGCAGCACGTAATGCGGCGCGGCCGGCACCGGCGAGCCGTCGCGGTTGACGAGCACGATGTCCGGCGGCGTTCCGGCGGCGGTGAGATGCGGAATCCGCGCCAGCCCGTCGGCCCGCGCATCTGCGCCGGTCAGCACCGCGAGCACGCCGGGCATGGCGCGCGCCGCCTCGACATCGATGCCGCGGATCAGCGCATGCGCGTGCGGCGAGCGCAGCGCCGCGCCATAGGCCTGATCCGGGAAATTGAAATCGTCGCTGTAGCAGCCGCTCCCGGTGACGAGGCGCAAATCCTCTTTGCGGCGGACCGTCGTTCCGATGCCTGGTTGCATGATGGCGGTGGGTTCGAGGTGGGTCCAGAATAATCTCACAGCACGGCTGGCGCGGCTAGACTAGTACCCGGAATCAAAGTTGGGTGATACGGCGATTTTTGAAGCGCCGTTGATAGACCTTTTTCTTGGTCCAGGCGAATGGCTCGGCTGTCTCGTTGTATGCTGCGATGAAAGCATCGATGTGCTC
>Ga0207416_1002598_pt1 | contig 19240 bp, 13 predicted proteins | sample PaiPotPPM11metaG_FD_184107 | JGI IMG/M metagenome (GOLD analysis project Ga0207416, IMG submission 184107) | Iron sulfur acid spring bacterial and archeal communities from Banff, Canada, to study Microbial Dark Matter (Phase II) - Paint Pots PPM... ...
GCAAAAGGGTAGGAGGACAGAAATGGCAGGCAATCGCTGCGTCGTCTACGTCAGACCGGGCAAGGTGGAGGTGCGCGACATCGGCTACCCCGAGCTGGCCCTCCCCGAACAGAAGCGCAAGTGCGAGCACGGCGTGATCCTCAAGATCGTGGCCACCAACATCTGCGGCAGCGACCAGCATATGGTGCGCGGTCGCACCACGGCGCCGCCGGGTCAGACCCTGGGCCACGAGATCACCGGCGAGGTGATCGAGCTGGGCCGCGACGTCGAGTTCATCCAGAAGGGCGACCTCGTCTCCGTGCCCTTCAACATCGCCTGCGGCCGCTGCCGGATGTGCAAGGAAGGCAAGACGGGCATCTGCCTCAACGTCAACCCCGCCCGCCCCGGCGCCGCCTACGGCTACGTCGACATGGGCGGCTGGCGCGGCGGCCAGGCCGACTATGTCATGGTGCCCTACGCCGACTTCAACTTGCTCAAATTTCCCGACAAGGACCAGGCCATGGCGAAGATCAAGGACCTCACCATGCTGTCCGACATCTTCCCCACCGGCTACCACGGCGCCTACACGGCCGGCGTGACGACCGGCTCGACTGTCTACGTGGCCGGCGCCGGTCCGGTCGGCCTGGCCTGCGCGGCCTCGTCGCACTTGCTGGGCGCGGCGGTGGTGATCGTGGGCGACATGAACGCCGAGCGCCTGGCGCAGGCGCGCAGCTTCGGCTGCGAGACCATCGACCTGACCCAGAGCGGCGAGCTCGGCGATAGGATCGCCCAGATCGTGGGCGAGCCGGTGGTGGACGCCGCCGTCGACTGCGTCGGCTTCGAGGCGCGCGGCCACGGCGCCGGCGCCGGCGAAGCGCCCGCCACAGTGCTCAATTCCATCATGGAGGTCACCCGCGCCGGCGGTCGGCTGGGCATCCCCGGCCTCTACGTGACCGGCGACCCCGGCGGCATCGACGAGCAGGCCAAGGTCGGCCAGCTCGGCCTCCGCATCGGCACGGGCTGGGCCAAGTCGCTCGCCTTCACCACCGGCCAGTGCCCGGTGATGCGCTACCACCGCCAGTTGATGATGGCCATCCTGCACGACAAGGTGCAGATCGCCAAAGCCGTCAACGCCACGGTGATCAAGCTGGAAGACGCCCCCAAGGGCTACCAGGACTTCGACAAGGGAGCCGCCCGCAAGTTCGTGCTCAACCCCCACGGGCTGATCGCGGCATAGTGGCTCGATGTCCGCCTCTAGCCAACGCAGGCTCCGGCCAGGGTGAGGTTGTGACGGTTTGGCAGCTCCACCTGGACTACTTCGCGAAGAGTGCCCCTAATTTGAGGTGACTTCCCGCGGTCGTCCTGAGCGCAACGACGGATCCCGGCATTACAGACTTGCAGCGACACTCCTGGCGCACCGCAGGCGGGCCGTCTGCGGATCCTCCGCTGCGCTCAGGACGACAGGGGAGGAAGCGACCGGAGCCAGAGAACCCCAGCGAGCTCGGCAGGTTCCCCAAGAAATCAGCAGCCAAACGTTACACGGTCAATGGATCGCGTAGAGAAAGCCGTCCTCCGAGCCGAAATAGACCGTGCCATCGGCCCCGATAGCGGGAGACGAGAGCACCGTGCCACTGGGCCGGCCACTGACCTGGTAGAACCAAAGCAAGGCGCCAGCTGAGTTCAGCGCGTAGACCCGGCCGGGCTGATTCTGAGCGTTGGGCTGGCCAGCGCCGATGAAGACGGTGCCGTTGGCGCTGACGGCGGGCGAGGAGAAGAACGGGAACCCCGCGTCGCTCGTAAAGGTCCACTTTATGGTGCCGTCCGGGTTGAAGGCGTCTACCTGGTTAGTCCCCGTCCCAACGTAGATAGTGCCGTCGGCCCCGATCGCCGGAGAGGAGTAGACAAGGGGCGAGGTAGGGGTGGACACCACCGGATTGCACCAATCGCTGATGCCGTCGTCGGCGCGGATGGCGCACAGGTAGCCACTCGCGGTGCCAATGTACACCGTTCCGTCGCTGCTTATTGCGGGCGAGGAGCGAGTTCCCCCGACCCCGGGGGTCAGGAAGCTCCACTTCACGCTCGCTTTCGGTGTCAACGCATAGACAAGCCCGTCGTCCGAGCCGAAGTAGATGGTGCCATCGGGGCCAACGGCCGGGGAGGAGTAGACGGGGCCTCCCGCATGGAACGGCCACTTCAGCGAGCCATCGGGATTCAGCGCGTACAGCGTGCCGTCACCCGAACCGAAATAAATGGTGCCGTCCGGCCCAATTGCAGGAGCCGTCTCGACGAAGCTACCGGTGGAGCGTTGCCACTTGATCGTGCAGCTCCCTGCGGGCGTGTTCGGCGTGACCGCGTACAGGGAACCATCGTCGGACCCGATGTAGACGGAGCCTTCCGGGCCGATCGTAGGCGCCCCGAATAGGACGGGGTGTTGCTGGCCCGGCGAGATCGGGCAAGTCATCCTGAGGGTGGAGTTCCGGTTGTAGGCGTACAGGTTTCCGTCATAGGAGCCGACGTAGATCGTGCCGTCCGATGCTACCACCGGCGAAGAATCGACTCCGTTGCCGGCGGGTTTGTTCCAAAGGAGCGTCCCGGAATCGGTCGCCGAGAAGATGGACCGGCCAGTGTGGAGCAGGTCGTGCCGGAACATTGGCCAGACGAGGATCTGTCCAGCAGGCAAGCGCGGCCCGGGAGTCCGCGGCGCGGCCTGCCCGGCGCGGAGCCGGGGTCCGGGGGTCCGCGGCGCGGCTTGCCCCGCAGGGACGCGCGTTGGTGGCGGGACCGACGGTAAAGTCGGGGTAGCGGTGGCAGTCGGAGTCGGCGTGCTGGTCGCGGTCGGAGTCGGCGTTGCCGTCGCAGTGGCGGTTGCCGTTGGCGTCGGCGTCGGCGTATTGGTCGCCGTTGGGCTCGCCGTCGCGGTGGGGGTTGGCGTGTTGGTCGGTGCGTCCGCCGCTAAGACAATGCCTGCCGGCCGCCCGGAGGGGGAAAGAACCCGACTAAAAGGGCCCCAAACGGAGGCGTAGGTCGGGAGGATGAGCACGGCAATGCCGACCAAGGTAATGGCCGTAACCGCAAATCGCCTCATCAGTACATCCTTTCGCAAGCCTGCCAGACTCGGCGCGCGAAATATCGCCGGAACCAGACACCAAACGGTGGCCGATGCCACTATAGCGCGGCGGCGCTGCATCTACACGGCATGCTTGGCGGACCGCGTCAGGCCAGAGGCGACGCGGCGAGGTCGGCCCGGTGTGTTCCACACCGCTCGGTCGATGCAGAGGCGCTGCTTGCGATCTGAAGCAACTCAGTTCACCTGCCCTGCGGGCAGCCGCGGTGACGGCGTGACCTTCGCAGTTTGCGATGCGGGAATGCGCGGCGACAGCGTTCGGGTTGGAGCCTGCCCAGCGGGACGCCTCGGGATGATCGAGAGTGGCGTGCCCGTGCCGCCGCCGAACGCGTTAGGGAACGCGCTGAAGCTCACGTCGGCCCCAACGTACGGCGAAGGGTTCATCCCGTTGCCGCATTGGTCAGCGGGATTGCTGAGTATCGCAAAGTGGACCTGAGTGGGATCAGATATGAAACTCGGTGGAGGGGGCTGGACGACGGGAGTGGATACGGCGACGTCACCCTGATAGCCGACGATTGTGCCAGCAGCATACGGGGCCCCTACCGTGAGACTCTGGTTCACGTAGGACTGACCGAGCGTGTTGGACGTACTGAACTGGGCCATGCCAATGTAGGCGGTATAGATCGGTTGCCCAAGCGGCAGTGGGTCGCTGTTGTGCTGAGCAATAAGGCCAAACGCCCCGACTGGGCTGCCTTGCAGCGTTTCGTCAGGGCCGGTCATGAAGCCCACGATGGTTCCGTCGAGGGCCAGATGCACTGCCGGCCCCTGCGTGTGCAGGTCGGCACCGAGGCGGGTCGCCCAGAGGTCAAGCCCCGGGTTGAACACGCACGGGTATCTGCTGAGCGGCGCGCCAAAGGCCGCACCCAGGAAGCAGCAGGTTATGGAGTCGAGTCGGAAGACCGGCCCATTGGTGGAGGCCTGCGCCGGCTGAGCAAGCAGCACCGGCGATTGCTGCACCGTCCCTTGACCGGCGGCCGCTCGACCGGATGCGTCGACCGGACCGATCGCCACGGCGATCCAAACCAGAACGAGCAAGAGGATGAGCAGGCGGCGCATGGGAAACCTCGCAAGCTAGACCACCGGCCAGGAGCCGGTGATAACCTCAGGGCACCAGCGTGGCGCCGGTGGCAACTATAGCAGTCAATCGGCAGTCACGCCGGCGCCAGGCCCGAAAGTACCGCCCGGTCTGTGCTTGCTTAGCACGCCTTGATGCACCCCCGCTAACGACTACCGGGACCGATCGCATAGACACAATCGTCGGCCGAGCCGACGAAGATGGTACCGTCCGCGCCGATGGCCGGAGAGGAGGTGACGGCAGCGTTGGTCTTGTAGCGCCATTTCAGGCTGCCGTCCGCGTTGAGCGCGTAGAGGTAGCCGTCGTTGGAGCCGATATAGACAGTGCCGTCGGCCCCCACGGACGGCGAGGAATTGACGGCGCCTCCCGTTTGGTAGCTCCATTTCGGCGTGCCATCGGGGTGGAGCGCGACTACATATTGGCCTCCCGATCCGATGTAATTCGTGCCATCGGCTCCGATCGCCGGCGATGAGGAAACGTTACTGTCCATCTTGTGCCGCCATTGGAGGTACCCGTCAGGGCTGATCGCGTAGAGGTAAAAGTCATCCGAGCCGACGTAGATCGTACCGTCGCCCCCAATGGCTGGGGAGGACCGCACGTGGAAGCCGGTCGGGTACTGCCACAGGAGGGCGCCGTTTGGATTGAGCGCGTAGAGGTAGTTGTCGTAGGAGCCGACGTAGATTGTGCCGTTCGAGCTGATCGCCGGCGAGGAGCTCACGCTGTCGCCCGTACGATATTTCCACTTGAGACTGCCGTCCGGATGGAGCGCGTAGAGGTAGCCATCGCCGGAACCGAAGTAGATGGCACCGTCGGGGCCGATCGTCGGGGACGACTGAACGACGTTGCCGGTGGGAAAGCTCCACTTGAACGACAAATCAGGATGGAAGGCATAGAGCGACCAATCGGAGGAGCCGACGTAGACGGTACCGTCGGGACCGATGGCAGGCGACGAGCTGACAATGTTGCCGGTTTGATAGCGCCACTTGAGACCACCGTCCGTCGGGCTGAAGGCATAGAGGAAATGGTCGCCGGAGCCCACGTAGACGATACCGTTGCTGCCGATGACCGGCGAGGAGGTTACCGCGTTGCTGGTCACCGACCGCCACCTCAACGTGGCCGTTGCTGATCCGGTAGCACGGCTCCGACCCGTGTGCTGCGAATCGTGGCGGAACGCCGGCCAAGGTCCTGTACCCTGGGCCGCTGGCGGGCGTGGCAGCATCTTCGCCGGAGCTGCTTGCCCTGCTGCCGGGCGTGCGGACGCTGGAGCCGCGGCACGGGCTTGCCCGGCCCCAACGTGTGCAGAGGCGTAGGCGGGGCCGTTACCGGCCAGGAGCCAAAGCAGGGTCAACAGCAGCACGGGGAGCCGTCTCATGGGGAATCCTCTCCAAGCACGCCGCCTGGCAAGAGCCGGACCTCTGACCTAGCAGCCTGCTTCGGTGCGAGCATAGCATAGCGACCGGCCGTCTCGGCAGTTCCGCCTCGCTGCCCGCGCTACCAGCGGTGGAATGCCAGCTTGGCTCCGGCGTCACCGTGCCCAGGCTGGGGAAGAGGCGCTCCTTTGGTGACCTGCTCTTCGGCTCGGCCGTCTCGAGTATCGCGCTCGCCCGCTAACGCCAGGGACAGGCAATCCGTGTGGGACCGGGCGATGGGGCGACCACCGAAACGGCGCCCAAATCGACGGTGTCTCCACCAACGGCCAGCGAGAGCCGGGCCGACGTATCGCCATTGTAGAGCCCGGCTTGCAGGTGGTAAGCGCCTGGTGCCAGCGCAGCGGGCAGCGCCAGGGAGTGGGCATCGGCGAGCTTCGTGCCGAATGCTAGGCGAGATGTGGCGACCGTCCCGGCGTTGGGACGCCCATCACTTTGGGCGACCAGCCTGCCATTAGGGGCCACTAGGTGCACGAAGACCGTCTGGTCCTCGTCGGTGGGGGCCAGCACGTTCCACAAGAGGGCAACGCTTATCGCCGTGCCGGCCTGGACGGCACACGCATCCATGCTCACACCGGAAAGCTCCCAGCGCGCCCGTCCGGCTTCCTGGAACTGAGCGTCCAGCGGGCGGACCGGCGCCGGCTCGAGGCTGCGCATCTGCACGCTCACCGGAACTTGATTGCCGCTGCCCGCCAGCGGCGTGACCGGTCCGGCGACAGCCATCTGGATTTGACGCATACCCGGCACCGCCTCCACCGCCAGCGCGACGGCGCTCTCCACCTGAGACGGCGGTACCGGTGCCGGCAAATAGCCCGACCAGCTCAGCTCGTGCGTCGCGGCGTTGTTGTGAGCGCTAGTCCAGATCACGGTGGCGACGGGGTGGTCGGTGACGTTGTCCAACCAGAGTCTGGCATGGCGGCCCACCCAGCGCCACTCTCGACCGTCCTGCTTCAGTTGGGCCTCGCCGAAGTCGTCCCCGACCCCGACCACTACGGACGCCGGCGCGACCGTGACCGCGTAGGCCGACCACTGCGTGTCGCGATAGCGCTGGGCGAGCCCGGCCGGTAACGCCTGGACGAGACCAGCGCCGCCGTCCGACCAGCGCAGGCCGACGTTCCCGAAATAGGACTGGTAGTACGCCGAGTCTACGGCCATGGTCTTGACTCCGAGCGCCGCCCAGCCAGCGGGATTCGCCGGGTTCAGCAGGTCCTCCAGATTCCCCCGCAGCGCATCCGGCGGGGTGCCGTTGAGCACCCCATTGAACAGCGGGTGATGATGGAGATCGTACGCGTAGAATGCATAGAGCGGCGTCAGCGCCTGATCGGCCGCGGCGATGGGGTACTGCACAACGATGCCGGCCTGCTGCGCGGACAGTGACGCCAGCCACTGGTAGAGCGGCGGCGCCGGGAGCAGCGGCACGGAGCGCCACGGCGGTACGTTGGTGTACTCCAGCAGGATGGCGACCGCAAGGGCCAGCCCGGCCAGGTGGCGCCAGCGCGCCAGCCGGATTCGGACGAGCAGTCGCCAGGCGCCGATGGCCGCCAGGATGGCCACGCCGAGCTGGATGAGCAGGTCGATCCTGGACAGCGTGCGGAACTCGGGTAGGACGGCGTGGGCGAAGAACGAGGGGGTGGGGATACGAACGGTCCCAAAGACAAACGACGGCGGGAGGCCAAAGGCCACGCCAGCGACGACGCACACCATAGCGATCGCGGCGAGTGATAGCACCTCAGCGTCGGGCTCACCAGCAACCGGAGATGCAGCACCACCCAACCCGGATCGAGCGGTCGCAACCGCCGCACCTGATGTCCACCGCCAGGATCTGGCCGCAAAGACCAGACTACACAATCCCAGTGCCAGCGCCACGTAGCCGGACATGGTGCTCTGCTCGGTCACCGTGTTCACGCCGAGGTGCGCGTAGAATTCTCCACGGCCAAGCGGCCCGACGATGGAATTGTCGGGGTAGGGCAAGAGGAAGTTCCACCAACGCAACGAGAGCCGGTCGACATCGCCAATGCTGCGGATCACTGAGCTGCCTGTCTGATCCCGCTGCTGTTGCGGCCCAGACTGCAGGATGAACGGTAACAGGGAGGGCATGGCAACGAGAGCCAGCGTTGCCAGTACGACCAGCCCCAGTCGGAAGCTCAACCAGGCCTTGGCCCATTGGTGGCGAAGCAGTCCTCGCCCGATGAGGAGGGCAAACCAGCAGGCGGCCAGGACGGCCGCGAAGTAGCCCAAGTAGGCAGCGTCGAGCTCGGCCAGCCCGAGGCACAGGCCGAGTAGGACAGCCCAGCGGAGCCGGAGATCCCTGGCGAGTGTGAGGAGCAGGTAGCATTCAATGACGAGCCAGAAACCGTCCAGCAGTGTGAAATGCTCCTGTGCCTCAGACAGGCGAATCGGGCAAAAGCCATAGATGAGGGCGCCGACGGACGCAGCCGCGATAGGCAGGCCAAAGCGGCGGAGGAAGACGTACACCGCGATGGGCGTCGCTGCCAGACCGATGAAGACGAGCACGTTGGTCGCACCGACCGGAGACAGGACAACTGCGAGAAGTGCGCTCCGATACCAGGCAAGCGGTTCGAGGTCGCGGGTATCGCCGAGGTTGGGGAATGGCGCACCGACAAGGGAGGGGAGCGGCGCGAGCAGTCCGCCCGCCTGGACGGCCCATAAGCGCTGCGCCGCCTGCATCGGGCCGCTCAGGCCGTCGCCGCCAATCCCATAGAGCCATTGATTGGCATGCCATGCCACCGGTCCGACGAGGGCCACCGCCAGAAGGACGAAGAGCGTGGCCGCCGCGACGAGCTCATTGCGGAACCGGCAAGGCCCGTTTGGTGAGCCGTGCGGACGGTGGCTCATATCCAGCCGAAACCCACTGCCCGCGCGTACCTCCGCACCTCCAAAGTGGAGACCCTCATCGTCGTGGCCGATCGCCAATCATACCAGGGCACGTGCTCGTCCCAGAGGGAGCGTGACGCGCAAGGTCAGCGAGCAGGCCGGCTGAATTGCCAGTTGGGGGCAAGCGGGGTACAATGGCCGCCGTTTCAGCTTGCGCCGCACTGCCCGCCCGGGGGCAAGCGACGCGAATGCTGCTTGGCGACGGGGGTGCTACCGTTCTGGTTGGAGCGCTCCCAAGACCTGAGGGCCGCCGCGCCGAGGCCTCGGCGCGGCGGTGCCGGACACACCATCACGATGGCGGATCGAGGCGCTCGTGTCCTCGCCGGGCACGGCGGCCGCGTCAACCAGCGGCTCCGACAGGTGTCGAGCGTAAGTCATGACGTTGCCAGCGCTATCGAAGTCGACCGGCACCGGAGGACTGGTGTCTGTGATCGTCGTCAACTGGGACGGCCTTCGCTTCCTCGAGGATTGTCTGAGATCGCTGGAGGGGCAAGACTATCCTGCTGTAGAGATCGTGCTTGTGGACAACGGCTCGACCGACGGCTCACCGGAATTCGTGGCGACGCGGTTCCCGTCAGTCAGGCTGCTGAGGCTTAGCCATAATCACGGCTTTGCCGAAGCGAACAACGTCGGCATCCGCGCATCCTGTGGCGAGTATATCGTCCTGGTCAATAACGATACCAAGTCCGACCGAGGAATGACTGCCGCGTTCGTACGTGCAATGCGATGTAATCCGCGCCTAGGCGCTGCCCAGGGCAAGATCCGGCTGATGGCGGATCCGTGCCGGCTCGACAATGGCGTCGGCTCCTATTTCACCAGCACAGGCTTCCTGTGCCACGCGGGTCACCTGTCGCGGGATATAGGCCACGAGAAGCTCCAACCGATCTTCGCGGCCAAGGGAGCGTGCCTCTGCCTCCGCCGCGAGGCCGTCGAGACCGCGGGCCTGTTCGACCCGGACTTCTTCGCCTACTTCGAGGACTCGGACTTATGCTGGCGCATCGCTCTGGCCGGCTACGAGGTGGCGTTCATCCCCGACGCAGAGATTAGCCACAGGATCGGAGGGACGACCGAGCAGGTGCGCTTCGCGGTAATTAATCGCCACATATTCAAGAACCGGATTCGGACCATCATCACGAATCTGGGCATCCGCCGATTGGCGGGGGTACTCCCCATCCATGTCGGCATCTGTCTCGTCCTCATCGTTGCCTATACCATAGGCCGGAGACCGGTCATAGCTCGGGGAATTGTATCGGCATTCCTGTGGAATCTCCTGCACCTACCGGGCACGCTACGTCACCGCCGCCACGTGCAGGATCAGGTGCGCAAGGTCTCTGACTTCGAATTGCTAGCATGGAGGCAGCTGCCGATCTCCAAACAGTATCTGGTCGAGTCATTCCGAGGCTACTGGGGCTTGGTCAGCGGATTTCAGGACTCCCGCCGCGGGCGTCGGCCCTCGGCGTGAGGACATTCCGAACCATGGGGTTACGTTGACGCGCGGCGGACAACCGAGGGAGGGCCGGGTGGGGCACGAGCGGCTCACTGAGGTTGGCTACGACGTCGCCGTGGTGAGCCACATTTGGTCGGCTGGTTGCGCCACTGCCCTAGCGGAGTATCTGAGGCGACGGAGGCGCTCCCGTCTCCTGATCAGCCACCCGTTCCACCGGAGTCCCCCAGAATCATCGTTTTGTGAAGGCGTAACCAGCGATGGGCGGTCCTGGCGCACGAACTCGCCATTGCCGCCAATCGCGGAGCCGTACCGATATGTGTTGGACTTTCTGGATACCGTGCGTTGGGTCGTTCGCTTTGGTCCGGTGGATGTGCTCATCGGCTGTGGGAATATCAACGCCTTGGCAGGTCTCCTGCTGCGCCGGCTCGGCAGGGCTAGGCGGGTGGTCTTCTACGCCATAGACTACGTGCCAGTACGCTTCAATCAGCGCGCTCTCAATCTGGTCTATCACTGGATGGAGCGGATGTGCGCCCAGCATAGCGATTGCGTCTGGAACGTTTCACCGGCCATGGCGGCGGCGCGCGCCGAGGCGGGGATTCCGACGGAGAGCAGCGCGCCTCAGCTCGAGGTGCCGGTGGGCGGCGGATTCGATCTGGCCACTCGAGCTAGCAGCGCGAGCGATTCGACGACCATCTCCTTCGTTGGGCATCTCCTGCCGAAACAGGGGCTCCAGGTGATTGTTCAGGCGCTGCGGGAAGTACTCGCCGCGGTGCCCAGTGTCCGCCTGCTCGTCATTGGGTCCGGACCCTATGGGGACGAGATCAGGGATCTCGCGGCACGCCTTGGTGTGCTCCCACGGATCGACTTCGCGGGACGCATCGACGACCCGAACGTCATCTACGACCTGCTCTCCAAGAGCGCCATCGGAGTGGCACCATACCTGAGAGAGCTCGATACCTGGACAAGATACGCGGACCCCGGGAAGATCAAGGACTATCTCGCTGCTGGGCTACCCATCGTGACGACGGACGTACCGCCAATAGCACCGCTGCTGGTGGATCGGGGCGCCGGAATGATCGTCGATCCGACCCCGGCGCAGATGGGCTCGGCGTTGACCCAGTTGCTCACCGATCGCCGGCGCCGCCGGCTGATGGCCGAGTCGGCCCACCATCTCGGACTAGAGTACGACTGGGAACGCATCTTCGATCGCGCGTTTCAACAGCTTGACGCGCCCCGGGCGCAGGGCTGACGTGCGTTTGCCATTGAGGTCAGTGACTCGTCTGTGGTTTCAGCGCGATACAATACTTTTGCCCGCGCTCGTAGCGGGCGTACTGGCGCTACTTCCGTTCCTTTGGCTCGGCAGCGACGCATCATTGGGCGGCGACGACACGCGCCTCTACTTCGTCTACCCGCGGCAGTGGCTGACTGAGCTCGCCCTTCCCGCGTTCGGCACGCTGAGCGGCTTCGGCAACTTCAGCCCCCAGCAATACTTCATTCCGATAACCGCGCTGCTCGCGGCGTTCCAGATCGTCGTTCCGTGGCTCAACCTGCAGGCGCTGGTCTTTAGTCTGGCGCTCATGTCCGGTTTTGTTGGCACCTACGCCACCGTGTTGTTATTGCTTCCGGGCCGTGTGACGCGGATGCGATGTTTCGTCGCGACGCTCGCTGGCACGCTATATGTGTCCGCACCGCTTGTCGCGACCATGTATTGGTCGAGTCTACTCACCTGGAACGTCGGCGTTGGAGGTGCACCCGTACTGATTGCGCTGGCCACTGCGTACATCAAGTCCGGTCACCTGAAGTGGATGCTGGCGTTCGCAGTGCTCGATCTCTTTTATTCGGTTGGCCTGCAGTCCCTTCCCGTGTCGTTGCCGTTCGTCATTGGCACGGCAATTGTCGCCGGCACCATAGTCTTGGTCGGACCAGTGACGCGCATTCCCTCAGTACGGCGTGGAGGGATTTTGATAGCCGTCTCGCTGGGGACAAACGCCTTCTGGATGCTACCGCTCCTTGCCAGCATCGGCATTGGCGGGAGCGTTGGCAGCGAAGCGTTAGCGACTGGAGCGGACGCAGCGGGCACTGCGCGTGCGGTAACCCACGGGGAGTCCATTTTATACACACTCGTGTTGCTTCCATCGCCGCATTTTCTCGAGTTCTGGAACTGGCCATCCGTAGAGCTTGCAGATTGGGCCCACACGTTTATCATTCCGAGCCTGCTGCTTCCAGCCGTACTAGCAGCGTCTCTCCTGGGTGTCCCGAGGAGGCGGAAGCGAATTGCTGGCACCATCCTGGCCATAGTCGCGGCCTGCTCGTTCTCGCCCTATCTGGAGACGGTCAAGATCACCCAGCTCGGAGTTGACGCCTTTGCCGCCCTCTCAACGAACGTGCCTGGCTTCGGCATGTTCAGAAACTTCTACAACAAGTTCGCGGGAGCGTACACGTTTTTCTTTTGTCTGGCTTTCGCCCTGGCACTCAACGAAGTACTGGCGAGATTGAGATCAGGATACCGCCCTTTATTGATGGCGCCGCTGGCCGCTACCATTGTGCTACAGGGCGCACCGATGCTTCTGGGCATGCCCCTTTTCCTTCCATTGGAACTGCCTCGGGATCAGATGCCGGCGTACGGCCAAGTTGGGCATTTGGCGCCTGCAGTACTGCAGGCGATGAATTACCTGGCTGGCACGGACAATACCGGTCGCGTTCTTGAACTGCCGCTGTCGAACAACTATTGGTCGGTCTTCCCGCTATCGAGTCCGAATACGGTCTACGTCGGTTCGTCGCCGACGGCAATACTGTCCGGACATGGCCCTTTCAATTCCAGCGACTCGTTCGCGGTGGACGGCATGCCTCAACTCCAATACCGGTTCGACCTCGCGGTGACTCATCACGACTTCGTGACGCTCGGCGCAATCCTCCGAATCTCAGGCATCCGCTACATCCTTTATGTCGACGGCCTCCCGTCGAGCGCCCAGATAACCTGGCTACACCAGCCGCTATTTCCTCGGAGCGATGGCGAGATGGCGGCTCTCGCTCGGGCACTCGGGGCCAGGAACATTGCCAGCTTCTCCGGCGCGGGATCGGCCAAGACACAACTGTACGCTCTTCCGAAGGAGAGCGTGCTCCCTGAGGTGTTCGTGGCCACGCAGGCCCAACTCGTCCGCTCAGGCGACGACATCATCGACAAGGCAGCATACGGCACGTCCTCGTACAGTGCCGCTCAGGTGGAGAGTGCCGGCCAGTCCACGCCTGTTTCGGCCTTGCCCGCGCTGGCCGCTAATGATCCCCAAGTCCTTGTGGACACGGTTGACGCAGCCGCCATCACGCGGGTTGTGCATACGCTCTCCTGGCGCTACGCGCTCGATGTCGATACGAATCACCCGTCCGTTATCGTCTTATTGGACCCCTACGCGGCAGACTGGAGAGCCAAAATTACATACCCTAGATCAAACGCAGCGCCCGCAGACCTGCCAAAGCTCCGCGTGAACGGTTACGCTTCAGCGTGGCTGCTGCGGCAGGCTGGGCGCTTTTCAATAGATATATCCTACGTCCCGCAGCGGCTGACCTGGATAGCCGGTTCAATATCCCTCCTCACCATCCTAGCCTTGCTCGGCGCCTCTATCATTCAACGGCGTTCGCCGAAAGGAGCCGAGGGTGTCTGTCATCCCCAGACGCAGCCGGATAATGTAGAGTTGGGACGGACGGCCAATGAGTTGAGTAACGTCCAGACGTAGCCGCGATCAACGGCTGCGGCGCCAGCATGCTGCTGGCCAGGCTTCGCGATCCATGGGATCAGCGATACCGTGAATAGTCCGAAACGTGTCCACCGCGGCACGACATGCGTCGATCGCGCTGTAGTCATCCACGATCACATACCCGCCAACGGCGAGCTTGGGATATAAATGCTGTAAGGCATCCATCGTTGACTCGTACATGTCGCCGTCGAGTCGGAGCACGGCCAGGCAATCAATAGGGGCAGCAGGGAGCGTGTCGCGAAACCAACCCACCAGGAAGCGCACCTGCTCATCGAGCATGCCGTATCGGGAAAAGTTGCGCCGTACCTCCTCCACCGAGACGGCCAGTTCCCCGAATGCCCACAGCGCGTCGCCAGCATCGGCGGGGGCGCGAATTGGATCGGGTTTTGGCAACCCACGAAAGGAGTCAGCGGCCCAAACGGTGCGCGTTCGGTCGCCGTACGCCTTGAGTACAGCCCGCATAAGGATCGCGGCGCCGCCCCGCCACACGCCGGTCTCGATGAGGTCACCCGGAACGCCCTGTCCGAGCACCTCCACGATACAGCGCTGCAGTTGATCGAGACGCCGTACGCCGACCATTGTTTCGGCATCTGCTGGCCAGTCCAGCCCTCGAGCGCGTTGATTGGGGTCGACCGGTGCGTGACGCTTCAATGTGCGCTCGAGGGGCGCGATGAAGCGACGGACCACCCCCTCGCTAACAAGCCCCCGCTGAACCAACGAAACGTATAACGGTAACCCAATGCCTCGAACGACCCTGTAGAGTGGATCTGACCAGCGTCGTCGAGCGACAGAGTCGACGGCGTCACCGTCGCCCTGGTCTATGAAGAGCATGCGCGTGAGGCACCGCTTCATCAGATCCAGATACAGTTCCTCCGGCGCCAGGGGGGGCTGGGCAGCGGCCGGCGATTGCGTTGCCGAGGTCAGGGCCAAGGGCTAATCTCCCTCGATTCGATGAGGAACACATCGATCAGGCACACATTATAGGCGAGACCAGGCTGCACTGCCTCACCCGAGATGAGAAAGATCGGCCTCCCGCCCACTTGTTGCGACTCGGAGCGAAGCACCACACGGCTCGCCGTGTCAAGCCGAATTCAGGCAGGCGGTGTGATGGGGCTCGAATCTGGTCGACCTAGACACTCTTCACGGCGAGCAGCGCGGCCGACCGCTGTGGATGCTTGGACGTCCAGAGTACATGCGTAAGCAGTGACAGAACACCACTAGCGAGTTTAGGCCTATACCGTAGATCGTGGTGTTCTCCGCGCAAGGACTTTGAGCCATACACCCCCGATACCGAATAGCCCAAATCACGCAACGTACCGACGGTCCAGCCCGATTTATGGAGCTGAAGATCGTTCGCCGTATCAGATTGGGGTATGAAACCGTTAGGCGTAAACAAGATGACACATCTCCGCGAGATGGATTCTAGTGCATGTATGAGATTGATGCCATCGCTCTGCTCAAGGTGCTCGACGAGATCCAGAGCCACGCATGCGTCAAAACTCTTGGATCGGAATAGGTTACCCACCGCGCGAACGTCAGATTGAACGAATGCGCTGTGCGTTCGTCGTCCGCTGGCAAGTCGCAGCCCGGGTGCAAAGCCATCAACCCCTACAGAAACGTCGAGATCGACAAACCTAATTGGTGATCTGTCACCGCATCCCACATCCAACACGCTTCGGCACCCGGCAAGCAGTGAGCGGAGAGCCAAGACGTATGAACCAAATGCCAGATTGGGCAGGGTTCGCCAGAGCGCGGCACGTCGCCGCGCCTGAAACTGCTGTACCATCTGTAGTCACCTCACCTACGCCGATGGCGCTCCCCCGACTCGTGTCCGGTTCCGGCACTTCCAGTCCACGGGTCAGGGCCGTCGCTCGGTCGGACCCGGGGGGTGCGGTCCTGTCACGTTCAATCACCCGCAGAGCCCGCCGCTTCGGCAGTGGAAATGCTCGTCGGCATCCTCACGGTCTTGGGGCTGACGCCTCACTGACTCCAGTTCGCCCGCTCCGCTGAGCCAGTTTGCCACCGGCTGGCGGCTACTCCAGATGCGTACTCAAACAGCGTCAACGCGCAGGCCGCGGGATGGAAGAGCCAGGCAGGATCACGGGTCTTGCGGAGCCCCTGGAAGGCCTGCCAGGCCAGGGGCCAGCCCAGCATGGTGGCAATGATGAACCTCGCTAGGCCGCGCCGGTTGCCCATTGCCGGGTTCCTCGTACGCACGCCCCGGCGCCGATAGTACAAGAAGTCCCGAATGCGTCGGCGTTGCTTGCGGCGGAACGTCTGGACACTGCCGGCGACGAGGTGGACAATGCCGCAATGTACCTTGGCAAACGCCCAATGCTCGAGATCCAGCAGGCGATCCACGACGTCGACGTCGGCGAGGTAGTCGCCCATGCGCAGGCCAGAGAGCACCTGCCTGCGGATGATGAAGCCGTTGGCGCCAATGGTCGGCACCTGATCGGGACGCAGCCAGACCTTGTCGTATCCCGGTCGAGGTTCAGCCCGGACGGGCACGTCGGTCCACCGGCCAGTCAGCGCGCAGTAGCGATCGTAATTTCCCAGAAACAAGCACAGCGGGTCGGCCATACCCAGATGGGCAAAGTAGCGTGTGAGATAGCCGTCAGATCGGCGGGCGATATAGTTCTCCGGCTCAGACGCCACAATGTCCGGCTCCCTAAACGGTGCGACCATCTGATCGAACCAGCGGTCTTCCACCAGCACATTGTCGGAATCGATGAAGGCGACCAGCTCGCCGCGTGCCGCGCTCAGTCCGATCGCCTTGCCCGCTTCACCAGTCCGTCCGGGGTTCTCCAGCAGCCTGGCACCATACCGCTCGGCAATCGCCCGGCTACCATCTGTTGACCCCGCATCGACGACCAGGAGCTCCAGCTCTAAGTTAGTCCGCTGCTGAACGATGCTTTCGAGGCATTGGCTCAACACGCGCATCGCGTTCAGTGTCGGGACTACGACGGTCACGTCAGGCGCTCTCTCACCCATCGCCGCCCTAAGCCCGCGCGCCATCGAATCGACGCCATGGCTCCGAATCACCTCAGAATCACCTCAATCGAGCGTTGGAATTCGTCCCAAAGCCAGTCCGCCGCGATCCGCCGCTTGGGCCGGCCCTAACGCCCACACCGTCGTGGGTCGGCAGCCGGGCCGAGGATGCGCAAGCATCCTAACGGACGGGTATCTTCCGGCGGCGACCGGGGGTGTGCCAGGAGCGCCTGCGATCATGTCCTCTCCCACTGCTGGCTGGCAAGCCGGTACCTCGCGCAGCAGTATATCCACAGCAGAATGGCCGCGGCACCGACGTTTGTCCGGCAGCCGCGAAAGCGGCGCCGAAAATAACGGAGCTGAGTAGACTCAATGCTCGGGCGGGGAGCGCCTGGTCGCCAACCATCCGGTCGTCGCGCCGCACTCAGACACCGGTAGACATTGTTGTCGCCGGCGCGGCTGTCGCCATGTAGTTCGCGACGGACGCGCTCGAATGCAGCAATTCGACGTGATAGCCGAACGGCGCCAGGATGGCCACGCAGGCGTCGTACGCTTCCTTGCTCAGGGCCTCGAAGGCGACGTCCGGTGTGCAATCCCGAAGCACGCCGCGCATCCCTGCCAGCACCTCGGGTTCGGCACCCTCGACGTCGATCTTCACCAGCCCCACCTCGACGATCCCGAGTTCGTCGCGCAGGCTATCTATGGATCGTAGCGGCACGGAGAATGGCCGCCCACGGTGGTAGTGCATCGAGATGCTTAGCCCGCCGAGTCGGGGGGGCGGCTCGAACAGAGTGGCTGTGCCGTCCCGCGCGCCGACCGCGCAGCGCAGGAGGAGCACGTTGGTAAGGCCGGCCGTGTTGCGGGACAGCGCCCAGTACGACGGCTCGTGCGGCTCGATCGCCACCACCCGGCCCCGATCACCCAGCCGCTGCGCGAGCGGCACGGTGAACCAGCCGATGCCTGCGCCGACGTCGATGCATGTCCCGCGCGCTGCGCTGCAGAGCGCCTCGCCCTCCTCCGGGCTCTGGACAGTCGCGTACAGGTAGTTGGCTCGCCCGCCCGCCGGTGCTTGCCAGGTCCGGCCCCCCGCCACGAACCGGTATGCACCCAATCTGCCCAGCGGGCCCGGCAGGCCCGCGAGCACCAGCCCTCGGCAGGCGACGGCCACGGCGATCTTGGCCTTGTCCATGGCGGACTCGCCTGCGATGACTCCCTTGGCGTGGTCCCGCCCTTCGTACAGCGCTCGTCGCATGGCGCTACCGCACGTCATTTTTTGTCAACTTCCTCCCATTGTGGGTCGCTGCCCAGCAGCGTTGGGTCGGCGGCCCTACGGCCTCACGGAGGCTGGGCGAGAGCGCTGGCTATCCTGGGCTTCCTTGTCCCTCGTACCGCCGTCTCCAGCGTGCGCGGTCTATTGTAGTTTCTTGGCGGTACGCTGGCGGTGCTCGACCCGTGCAGCCGATGATGAGGCATTGCCGCCATGCTACGCGATCGCTCCCCGCTCCGGGTCCTGTTCGCTATGGGCAGTCTCACAGACATGGCGATACGCATGCCCAAGGTACTAACGCCGCCACCTGCGGTCCGATGTCACCGGCCTGGGGCGCCACCGCTCTGGCTCGCACGGGTCACACGCGGCGGTGGCCGAGCGCACGCCTTCCCAACGGCCCGTCCCGGTCGCCGACCAACGCGCACTGATACTTATGGGTGAGTGTCCTGGACCTTGCGGCACCGTCTTGTTATCCTAAGCCCGAAGCGACCTTTGCTTTCATCCTTTAGAAAGGCCGGCCCGCATGCAAACCCAGGAGCAGCCCGACACGACCGCTCCAGATGATCCACAGTATCGCGCCCTGTGGGAGCGCTTGCTGCGGCAAGAGTCCGAGTTGCGCGAGTTGGTGCGCCGCCAGGAAGCAGAGTTGCGGCAGTTGCGCGCGTTGATCACCGCGTGTTTAGGCCAGACTGAGCCGGCCCCTCCGTCCGATCAGGAACCAGCATCGCGGGCTGCCACGCAGGCGTCCCCAGATTCCAGCACCCGCCGGCGGACCCTGCTCAAGGCGATCGGCGCGAGCGCGGCCGCGGTCGTGGGCACTGGCTTAGTTGTCGCGGGCGAGCACGCGGCCGGCTCGACACCGGTCGCGGCGGCAGACGATGGCGTCACCCTGGTGATCGGATCGGCGGCGAACAACACCGCCTCCTCTACGACGGGCTTGAAAACGGTGAGCGGAAAGAACCCGCTTGTGCTGCTGAATATCGACAACTCAACCGCCAGCATTGCCGCGCCCTTTCCTGCCAATTCGCCGGACCCTTCAGGAGTGACCGGCAATGGGCCCGTTGGTTGGAGCGGGGTCGTTGGGACCTGTTTTAGCAGCGCTGGCAGCTTCGGTGTGCTCGGTAGGACTGATATGGGATATGGCGTTGTGGGCGTCAGTGATACCGGGGTTGACCTATACGCTGCGGGGTCCGGACGTTTGCAACAGGTGCTGCCACTGCCGCCGACGCCACCAGGGCCGCCGACGACCGGAAGCTTCGCCCCAGGAGAGCAAATCCGTGACG
>Ga0207416_1002600_pt1 | contig 19227 bp, 24 predicted proteins | sample PaiPotPPM11metaG_FD_184107 | JGI IMG/M metagenome (GOLD analysis project Ga0207416, IMG submission 184107) | Iron sulfur acid spring bacterial and archeal communities from Banff, Canada, to study Microbial Dark Matter (Phase II) - Paint Pots PPM... ...
TCTGCCCGGAGGTGTCGGCGATGGCTGTGAGCAAGGTCGCGAAAAAATCAGTTCTCACCTCTGATGAAAAGGCCGCGATGCGAGACCTGGTCCGTGAACGCAAGGCGGCGTTGAGTAAAGCTGACGCAGAGAAGGAATGTTTGGCCAAGATCGCCGAAATGCCGCCGTCGGACCGCGCCATGGCGAAGAAAATTCACGCGTTGATTAAAGCTGAGGTTCCCATGCTCGAGGCCAAAACGTGGTACGGAATGCCCGCCTACCACAGGGATGGCGACATCATCTGTTTCTTTCAGAGCGCGAGCAAATTTAAGGCACGGTATGCAACCATCGGATTCACCGACAAGGCGAAGCTTGACAACGGCAACGTTTGGCCCACGTACTTCGCCCTGGCGAAGCTGACACCTGCAGACGAAACCAAGTTCGCCTCGTTGGTCAAGAAGGCCGTCGGTTAGCAGGGCGCTGAAATTGGGCTCTGCTGCCTGATTCGTGGGTCAGCACCGGCCTCAGCTTCCTGCTGGTCGCTCGATGACAGCATTCGAGACCCCGTGCCGGAGTGACGCCGCGCCGCCGCTAGTCGGACGCCGTCAGCCAGTCGCTGTCTCGGTATCGATGCCGCCACGCAAGCCGAAGAGATGCTTCTGCCAGGCGAGGTAGATGACGATGGCGACGTTGGCCACAAGAAACCCGATGCGTATCGGGGTCTGGCGGTTGAGCACCTCGCTTACCTCGAAGGGGATGCCGATGCAGCCGGCGATCACGGTGAGATACTCGGCCCACCGACGCCGGCGTGCCAGGCCCACCGCCTCGGTCAGCTCGAGCAGGGCGAAGAGCACGGCGCTGATTCCAATGATGAGGACGGTTCGCGTCGAGAGTGAGACGAACGGGCGCAGAACGGTTACCACGGCGCGCGGGATCAGGCGGCGCTCGGGGTTGATGTTCAGCTCGAGGACCCACCGGCGCACGATGCGGCTGATCTGCTGGCTCCTGGTCAGAAGCGCGATGCCGAGGATGAGCACCAGGCTTCCGCGCACGGCTCGTTCGATGATGATGAGCCGGACCACCGTGCCGACCGGCTGGGTTTCACGTCCGAGCTCCCTTCGGACGCGCTGCCAGAAGGTCACCGCGGAAGTGCGTCGAGCAGCCGGCTGATGTCGTCGTCGGTGTTGTAGAAATGAGGCGATGCGCGCAGGAAGTCGGCCCGCAGCGAGATCACGACCCCGGCGTCGCGAAGCCGCTGCTGAACCTCGGCGGGCACCATGCGGGGATGGCGGAAGGAAACGATCCCCGAGCGCTCCGCGGGCTCGGGACTGAAAACAAGCGTATAGCCGCGCCGTGGTAACTCCTCCCGCAGCCGATCCGCAAGCCGCAGGATGGTTGACTCGACCTCCTGCCGGCCGGCACGCAGCAGAAGGTTCACAGCAGCGCCCATCCCCAGGATGCCGGGGTAGTTTGGCGCCGCCTCCTCGTAGCGGCGGGCGTCAGGCTTGAAGGTCAGGTCGTAGTCGAAGTATTCGCCGTCTCGGACGACACTGTCCGTGCCGATGGTTACCGGTCGCATGCGCTCCTGCATCCGTGGCGAGACATAGGCGAAACCGATGCCGATCGGGCCGAGCAACCATTTTTGAGCCCCGGCGGAAAGGAAATCCACAGAAACCTTCGAAAGGTCGAACTGAAGTGCTCCGACGCCCTGGATCGCGTCCACGACGAGGAGCACGTCCCGGCCACTCAAGCCTTCAGCCAGCCCGGCCAGGTCGGCTCTGAACCCACTCCAGAACTGGACGGCGCTGATGGTCACCAGCCGGGTGCGTGCGTCGCAGAGCTCGAGCAGTTCCCTGATGTTGACCCGTCCACCATGGGTTGGGTACAGCCGTAAAGCGACCCCCCTGTGCTTGAGTCCGAGCCAGGGATAGATATTGGCCGGGAACTCGCGCTCGACACCAACGATATTGTCCCCCTCGCACCAGTCAAGGCCGGCCGCAACGAGGCCCAGTCCGGCAGTAGTGTTCTTCACGAACGTGATGCGCTCAGGGGCCGCCGAAACGAGCTCAGCTACCCTCGATCGTACCTGCGCCCGGAGTCGTTCCCAGTGCTCCAGCTCGAACGGTTCTTCGGACTGACGGTCGAGGAATACGATCATCGCCGAGCGAACCGGCGTGGAGAGCGGCGCGATTGCCGCGTGATCGAGATAAGCGTAGCGCCGCGCGATCGGAAAGAGGTCGCGCATCTCGGTCGCGTTGAGCGGCATGCCTGCTGTAGGACACTACACTAGGAAGGTTGGCAAGCGAGGGGGCTCTGATCGACATCTCGGACTTCGAACGGGTCGAGATACGTGTGGGCAGGATAGTCGAGGCCGAAGAGTTCCCGCAGGCTCGCAAGCCGGCCTACCGGTTGCTGATTGACTTCGGCCCGCATGGTACCCGACGTTCAAGCGCCCAACTCACTGTCCACTACCGGGTCAGTGACCTGCGCGGCAAGCTGGTGATAGCGGTCTTGAACTTCCCGCCGCGTCAGATCGGCCCAGTGCGATCCGAGGTGTTGGTGCTAGGCGTCCCCGACGAGTCCGGCGCCGTTGTCCTGCTCGAGCCGACGCTCGAGGTACCGCTTGGCGGCCGGGTCTTTTGACGAGTACTGTCGGGTCGCCTTACCTGGTCACACAGTGGAACGATGAGCCAACCGGAGCCCGCGCCTGGTTCGTCATCGACCGGCTGGTCTCGGGCATGTGCTCCGGCGGCATCAGGATGCGCAAGGGCCTGGTGCTGCAGGAGGTCGTCGACCTGGCGAGGACCATGTCTCACAAGATGGCGGTGCTCGAGATCCCGTACGGTGGCGCCAAGGCGGGCATCGATTGGGACCCGAGGGCGCCCGATGCCCAGGCGGTCCTGCAACGATTCGTGGGCGCAATCCGGCCCTACGTCGCCGAGCGCTACGCCACGGGCGCCGACCTCGGGACACGCGAGGATGACATCATCAAAGCCTGCCAGATGGTCGGCTTGACCCATCCGCTTCAGGCCGGCTTCAGAAACGGAGGCGACGCGGCGTTGGAGCGCGTCAGACAGGCACTCGACCTGAGGAGCGAAGGACAGCCGATCACGGAGTTGATAGCCGGCTACGGCGTCGCTGAATGTACCCTGGAGGCCTGCGAGGTTCTTGGGATCGAGGTCGGGGCGGCGAGTGTTGCCCTGCAGGGATTCGGGAACGTGGGCGGGGCCGCGGCACGATACCTCGATCGTGCCGGCGCCCGCATCGTCGTCATCGCCGACATCGAGGGAGCCCTGGTGGACGAGGCCGGCCTCGACATCCCGCTTCTGCTCGAGGCACGCGACCGTTTCGGGCGGATCGATCGCTCCCGTGTCCCGGCGCGGGTAAACCGCGCGCCTGAACCCGCCTGGCTGGAACAGCCTGTCCAGATCGTCATTCCCGCCGCGATCGGCGGCGCGGTCCGGGCCGATAACCAGGGCTCTATCAGGACGCAGCTGCTTGTGGAAGCGGCCAACAACCCGGTAACCGGCGAGGCCGAGGACCAGCTCGAGGCGCGCCATGTCACCATCCTGCCGGACTTCGTCGCCAACGCAGCCGCGGCGTTCCTCTTCTGCGGGCTGCTGGAGAAGCGGCTCGAGCCCAACATCGATTCAATCTTCGGCGCCACCAGCCGGCAGTTGCGGAGCACCACACGCGCCGTGCTCGAGCGGTCGAGGGCCGCGCGGATTTCGGGTCGCCGGGCTGCCGAGGAGATCGCCGAGGAACGGCTACGGAGCCGGCTCACGAACGATGCCAGAGAGGGTGCCGGCACATGATGCAATCATCCATGACCACGTCGAGGCCGGCCTGCCTGGCGCGCTCCGCGCTGGCCTCGTCGCGCACACCGTCCTGTAGCCAGACGGCTTTCGCGCCGACCGCGATCGCGTCGTCCACAATCTTCGCCACGTACTCGGAGCGCCGGAAGATGTCGACGAGGTCTACACGCACCGGGACATCCAGAAGAGCTGGAAAGGCCATCTCCCCGAGCGCCTCATCGATCAACGGATTGACCGGAACGATCCGGTAGCCGGCGCGCTGCAGGTAGCGCGCCACCCCGTGGCTCGGCCGCCGCGGGTCCGGACTCAGTCCGACGATCGCGATCACGCGCGAGTGCCGAAGAATCCTCTCGATGAGGTCCTCGTTTCCGACCGTCATCGCGCCAACTCTACAATTCTGATGGTGCGGATCCCTTCCCGGCTCGCACCGATCCCCGAGGAAATAATCGAAGCCTTCCGGGCGGTGGCGCCCACGATCGAGAGCTTCGCCCGAGAGCGTGAACTCTCGATCGACCGGTACCGGCATGGCAAGGCCGCCTGGCAGCTGACCACCGAGCCGATCCAGGGCGGCGAGGCGAGCCTGACCATCAGCTATCGCGAACGCACCGGCCACGTCCTGGACATCAGCGCTGTCTGGTGGCTGGACGATCCGGTTAGCCGCACCCGGCGGCTTCGCTCGGACAAGGTCGGCGTGTGGGAACGTCGCGGGTCGTCACAGGCGCTTCGCGCCATGCTGGAAGAGGGGCTCGCGCGCATCAACGGGTGGACCGGACGGGACCTCGGACCTCCGCGTGGCCCCTATCCGCAAGCACCCGACGCCGGCCACCGACCTGGGTCACGAAGCGGGTGAGTCAGCAGGCTTCTAAGATTTCTCCCGAAGAGGAGCAGATGCGACTGGCTTTCGGGCGGATGGTCGGCTTCGTGCTGGCTGCTTTCCTGCTTCTCTTCGGCGGCGGTATCGCGCTGATCCTGCTCGGCGCGCTCTTTTTCCGTTTCCTCGGCGGCGCTTAGGCCAGCCTCCGCGCCACCGTGGCGGGCGGACTCGGGACCGCGTCCGGATGAAGAATTCCGGCCATGATCTCGGCGCTGTCAACCAACCTCGGCCCCGGCCGGCTGAAGTAAGCGTTGCCGTCTACAACCCAGGTCTGACGTCCGCCCAGCCGCGGCGCGATTGCGGTCGTCTCTTCGAGACTTCGCTCGAGTGTCAGGCCGCAGGCCATTACCACCACAAGCTCGCTTTCCGCGCCTGAGACTTTCTCCCAGTCCAGCGCCACCGCTGGATGACCCAGAGCACCGAGTGGATCGATCCCGCCCGCCAATTCCACCAGTCCCGGCGTCCAATGACCGGCGTTAAAGGGAGGATCAATCCATTCCAGGCAGAGAACCGTCCGTCGGCGCCGTCCCTGCAGCTGCTCTCGAAGGCGTGCCACCCGGTCGGCTAGCTCCCGGACAAGCGTGTCGGCCACCCCGGCCCGGCCTGTCAGCTCCCCGATGAGGCCGATGTTCTCGAAGACGTCTTCAAGACTCTGGGGCTCGAGGGAGACGAGACGAACTGGTCCGTCGAGGCGGCGGGCTGCGTCGTGGACGATGGGGTAGGAGACCGCGCAGACCTCGCACAGCTCCTGGGTCAGGATCAGGTCGGGTTTCAGGCTCTGGAGGCGCTCCGCGTCGAGCCGGTAGATGCTGCTCCCCTCGTGCACCAGCTCGCGGATGTGCCGATCGATCGCCAGGCTGGAGGCCGGGCCTGAGAGAACACTGGAAGTAACGACCGGGATCCCCTCCAACCCGGCCGGGAAATCGCACTCGTGGGTGATCGCAACCAGCTGCTCACGGAGGCCCAGCGCGCAGACGATCTCGGTGGCACTCGGCAGCAGGGAGACGATCCGCATCTCAGCGTGAAGGCAGGGCCGGCACGAAGGGGTTCAGCAGCCGTTCCTCCTCGATCGTGGTCGCCGCGCCGTGCCCGGGATGGACAACTGTCTTGAGAGGAAGGGAGTAGAGCACCGACCGGATCGAGATCACGATCTTCTGCGAGTCGCCGCCCGGTAGATCGGTGCGCCCGATGCTGCGCTGAAAGAGAGTGTCACCGGCAAAACAGTCGAGACCGAAGAGGAAGCAACATGACCCCTGGGTGTGACCAGGCGTATGCAGAACGCGAAGCTCGAGATCCTCGAAGGCCAGCGTTGACGCCTCACGAAACTCTGTCTGCAGTTCGAAGGGATGGAACCCGGCGGGCAGGAAAGGCAGTTGAGCAAATTGCTCCCAGTCCAGGATGGCCCGGTCCTCCACGTGCATCGCTACCGGCGCCCCGGTCGTCCCCTGGAGGGCGGGGACACCCGCGACGTGATCGATGTGACCGTGCGTCAGGAGAATATGGACAACCTGCAGGCGCTCGCGCTCGACCTGACGCATGACCTGGTCGACCTGGAGTCCCGGGTCGATGATCAGGGCGCTGTCAGTGTCCCGGCGACACACCAGGTAGCAGTTTTCGCCGAAGAGCGGGTCCGCAATCGCTTTGATCTCGAGCCGCTCACGGAGTAATTCAAGCGGGGTCACTCGACGGCGACCTGGGTCGACGCCGGGCTGATCACCTCGGAGCCGGTTTCGGTGATCAGGACCATCTCCTCCAGTCGGACGCCGCCCCAGCCTGGAATGTAAACGCCCGGTTCGTTGGTGATTACCATGCCGGGCTGCAGCACGGTCTTGTCGCTTTGGGAAAGATATGGTCGCTCGTGCACCATCAGGCCGATGCCGTGTCCGAGCCCGTGACCAAAGGCGTAATCGGGGCCGGCCAGGTCGGCGGCAACCTCGCGTGCCTTTCGATCTATGCTGTCGGCCGCGACACCGGGGCTCATCATGGCTATCGATACCCGCTGCGCCTCACGCACCGCGTCGATCATGTGCCGCTGCCGCGGGTTGGGCTCGCCGATGACGACGGTGCGCGTGGTATCGCTGTTATAGCCGCCCGCCTCGGCACCGAAGTCAATGACGACCATGTCACCTCTTTCGATGACACGATCCGAGGCGAGTCCATGGGGCAGAGCTCCTCTCTCCCCCGCAGCGACGATGGTCGGAAACGAAGGCCCGTCGGCGCCGAGCTCCCGGAAGGTTTGCTCGAGCAGGAAGGCAACGTCGCGCTCCCGCAGGCCTGGTCGAAGCCCACTTCGCACACGGTCGAACGCCCTGCCGGCGATTTCCGCCACCCGGCGTAGCTGCCGGATCTCCTCCGGAGTCTTTCGCATTCGCAAGTCCTCCACCAGCCCGCTGATCGGCTCCAGGAGCACGCCGGAAGGCAGGCTCTCGCGCAGCCGGCTATGCATGTCCACACTCAGGTGTTGCGACTCGAAGCCGACCCGGTTGAAGTGGAGGGTCCGAACGCGCTCCGCGACCAGCTGCCATAGACCCGGCGATGCGCCGGAGCGCGTCAGGGCAAAAGCCGGTGCCTCCTCCTCCATCTGGAGCCAGTAGCGGCTGTCGCCGAGGATCTCGCCAGTCTCCTGTCCGACCACGAGGTATCCGAGCGAGCCGCTGAAACCCGACAGGTAGCGTACGTTCGCTGACTCGGCAAGTACCACGCCGTCAAGGGAAAGGTCGGCCAGGCGCCGGCGCAGCTCGCCCAGGCGGCGCAACGATTCCTCCGCTCTCACCGGCCCATGATACGAAGGCGGCCTCAAGGCAGCGGTCTTACCTGTTGATGCCTTCCGGCCGGCCAGCCCCGAGCGAGCTGAGCGGTTCGGTCGCGAGGTCGGCGAGCTGCTGCAGCAGCTGGCGCCCATCACTGGCCGGCTCGGCGCGGTAGAGGGCGACGGCCCCCCAGATCGCCCCACGCTGAGCCAGTGGCGTGGCCGCAACAGAGCCCGACGGTGGTGTTTTATCGCTCAGTAGGTAGCGAGACCAGCGGCTGCGCGCCAGGTCGTCCACCACCACCGGCAGCTCGCTGTAGAGAGTCCACTCGATCAGCCCCTCGAGCACCGGGGTGAGTTCGGCGACCAGGTCGGGGCGGCCGGGAAGCGCGAAACTGTCCCAGTTCCAGCGACCCTCGGCATCCCAGAAGACGAGCGTGCCGCAGGCCCCGTCAAGCACCTGCATGGCTCGACCAAGCAGTAGGTTGGCCGCCATCTCCCGGACATGCGTGGTGTGGACCACTGACCCGTCGAGAGGCCCGGGGTACGACAGCGTTTTCACTTCCAGTGGCACTCCTGACTCCAAGTTAAACCCTCCGCAGTTAGGGGTCAAGCTCGCCGAGCGCTAGAAGCTTGCCCGCCTTGCACACGAGGCTTTGGTGGCGCAATATGGTGTCGGTACCCGAACCTCAGGGGGCATCCCGGTGCGGAAGTCACCTTCGACTCTCAACACACTCGCATCGGTGCTCCAGGCGTCGCCAGAGTCTGACGCCCTGAGTATCCTCGGGCGCCTGCTCGACTCGCTTCCTATCGGGTTTCACGTCACCGCCTGCGGCGGGGAGTTTCGCATCATCTACGCCAACCGGGCATGGGAACGATGGCTGGGAGCGGAGAATTTGCCCGCCGCCGGCAAGACCTTGGGCGAGCTATTCCGCAGCGCTGAGCAGGCAACGGTCCTCGAATTGATGCGCCAGGTATGCCGCTCGGCCAGGCCCGAGCATCTCAAGGGCTTCGAGTTTGGCGATCTGCGGGCACAGCGACTGGGAAAGGCGGAGGTACGCCGGTGGGATTGGGAAATTTATCCCCTCAGCGGTCCTGGCGGCGAGGTGACCCACCTGTTGAACGTCGTGATGGATGCAGGCGAGCCCAGCCCGAAACGGACTCGGACCTCTGAAGCGGACCGGCTTGCCCAGAACCGCCAGCGCGAAGCGGCCTCCGGCGTGTTGCGGATCTTCGGCGTCGCCCCGGAGCAGTCGAGCCGCAAGTCGGAAGAGAAGCTGACGAAGCGTGAGGGGGAAGTCGCCGAGCTGCTGGCCCGGGGATTCACCAACGCCGCGATCGGCCGCCATTTAAACGTCACTTCAGCGACGGTCTCCTCGCACGTGGCTCATATCCTGGCAAAGCTCGGTTTCCGGTCGCGCGCCCAGGTGGCCGCCTGGACGGTCGCCCGGCACCTCGCCGGTCGGGCGCCCGGGCAGAGGCAAGCCCAGGTGGATCAGCAAGACAGGTGAGTTCATCCGAACGAAGGATGACATGACCCTCGCGGTGCGGCATCATGTGTCCCCCTGCGGAGGCGGGCGAGACAGATGTATTCAACACTGACCCAACGCGCTAAGAAAAGCCTGCCATCGGATGAGACGCTCGAAGTCGTCTTCATCGGAGAGGACCCCGGGCTCGCCGAACTTTACCGGTTGAAGCTCGAGCTTGATGGTTACTGGGTGACCACCTATTCGACCATTGACGACGGATTGAAGCACCTCCGCACGCGGATGCCCGACCTTCTTTTCCTGGACCTGGGCGCCGACGGCCGGCGCCTCTCGGAAGACCTCGTGCTTCTGCGGAGCGACGTGAGAATTCAAGAGCTTCCGATCGTCTTGCTGTCGCGCGGCGACATCAAGGGGGTGGACTCGAAAGCGTTCCAACCGAGCGGACAGGACTTTCTCGTGCGCGTAGACACCGTGCCCGGCGAGGACTTCTGGACGGACCCGACGCAGGGACCTCCCCGACACATCTGATCAGCGCAATTCGCGCTCGGTACCAGGACTCAGGCGGTCCGCCTGTGGCGGGCTAGCTGCTCCAAAAGCAAGCTGGCGACAAAGACCAGTACGCCCAGCCGAATGGCAACGTCAGCCAGGTTGAAGTAAGTGGGCCACCAGCGCACCTGGATGAAGTCGATTACTCCTGCCTGCCGAACCCGGTCGAGCACGTTTCCGACGGCGCCTCCGGCGATCGCTCCCAGGGCAATGGCGCTGACTGGATGCGAGAGGGATCCACGACCGAGGAGGAAGGCGATGGCAACCAGTACCAGCAGGCTGGCGCCGATGAAGAGCAGGTTGTGATTGCGCAAAAGGCTGAAGGTGCCCCCGGTGTTCTTCAGCAGCCGAAACCAGAGCCAGCCTGGAACGGCGACCAGCATCCCGCTGTTGGGCGGCAGGGTCTCAGCAGCCCAGAGCTTGCTCGCCTGGTCGACGATGAGCACGACTGCGGCCACGATGGCGGCCGCCGGAAGCAGGCGACGATGACGCACTGGAGCATGCTAGCTGTCAGTACGACAGCTGGATTTCAGGGGCGCCGGCTTGGTTTGACCGAACTGGAGGGCGAACCCTGGCCGTGGCCTTTGTCCGAAGCCGAGCTGTCCTGTCCCTGATCGGCAGGCGTAGCCGCGACCTGAAGAGCGTCCTGGGCCCGGTTCCGCGCTTTTGTGATGGCATCCACGGCGGTCGGGTTCGTCACCTCGCCCTGGAGACCTGCCAGCTGGTTGTCATGTGTCTCGACCGCCTGCTGCAGCTCTCGCTCCAAACTGGCGGAGACGGCCGGATCAGTCACCTTGGCCGCCTTGACGACGGTCGCCGCGCTGGTCAGCTGCTCTTCCATTCCGGCGAGCGCCTGTTCGGCGAGGTCGACGCGGTGACGGGCGAACATCGCCGCCGCCTCCCTCAGCCTGGTGCCCGCCAGAGAAAGGTGAAGGTTGAACCGGTCGGTTGGCGTCAGTGCGAAGACGCCCTCCACGTTTTCGATCGTTCCCTTGATCGGATAGAAGGCGGAGTCGGGCAGGCTGTCGGCGGCAGCCGCAACGGCGCCCGCAACGAGTAGGGCCGCAGCCGCCAATCCCGCCAGGATCAGCCGGCCGGCCGAGCGCCTGCGGAGACTCCGGTTGGCGGGCTTTTGCAGGTCGGCCGACACCAGGTTCCAGGCTCGGATCTTGGCCGCGGGCGAGGGCTGGGCGGGTTCGACAGACCGAAGCCGCTCGGCGAGCCGCTCCAGACGCTGGCTCTCGGAAATCAATTGACCGGCCTCCCCGCCAGGCTTCGTTCCAGCGAGGCCAGCGCCCGGTGCTGGAGTGCCTGCACCGCGCCCACGGACTTGCCCATGATGTCGGCCACCTGGGCCGCCGTCAGATCCTGGAAGAAGCGGAGGATCAGCACCTGCTGCTGCTCTTCCGTGAGGTCGCGGATGGCGGTCCTGAGATCTTCGTTGGACATCCGTTCGACCGCCATTTCCGAGGGGTCGGCGGACTGAGGCGAATTCGCTTCATCGAGCTCGACCAGCGTGACCTTCCCCTGGCGGCGGTAATGGTCGATGGTCGCGTTATGCGCGATGCGGTAGACCCAGGAGGAGAAGGCGACTCCCTGGTCCTGGAAGAGATCAAGGCGGGTGAGGGTGCGCGTCATGGTATCGATGGCAAGGTCCTCCGCGTCCTCCACCCGACCCAGGCGTGCGTATACATAGTTGTATATGCGGTCAAAATAGCGCTCGAAGAGCGCCCTGGCAGCATCCTGGTCGCCCCGCCGCGCGCGCTCGACGAGGGGCCGATCATCATCGGCCGGCACCTTGGAGAAGACCCGCACTGGGCTTCATTATGGGTGGTTGCCCAATTCAGACGTCGCGCTGTGCCGCGGAGCGTGCCAAGCATGGATTCACCTTGTAATACGATCCCGGCGGGGCCGGACATATGTGCCCGCGGGCACCCAGCGTGGTGCGCTCGTAACGATCCCGTCACGCCAGTGAGCCGCTTCTGACTCAGCGGACGCTGATCTTGCCCGCGATTCCCTCTTCAAGACTGCCGATCACCGAACCCGTCTCATTCCTCGACCGCAGTTCGGCCAGCAGTCGCGGCAGCTCAGCCTCGGACACGGCCAGCAGCAGACCACCTGACGTCTGGGCGTCACATAGCAGCGTTCTGCTGGCCAGATCCACGCCCGGCGCAAGCTCGACGCGGCTGAGGAGAAAGCGCTCGTTGGAGCGGGTGCCAGAGGGGACCTCCCCGGCCTGCGCAAGCATCGCCGCCCCGGGCAGGAGGGGCACTGCCTCTGAATTCACGGTGGCCGCGAGGCCCGAGGCCAGGGCCAGGTAATGAAGGTGTCCCAGCAGCCCGAAGCCGGTGATGTCGGTGGCGGCGTGGGTCTCGACCGCCAGCATTGCGGCGGCGGCCTCGCGGTTGAGCCGCAGCATCGATGCCACTGCCGCCGCCTGCGCCGGCTCCGGGGCCACCGCGTGCTTGATCGCGGTCGTGATCACGCCGGTACCGAGCGGCTTGGTGAGAACCAGCTGATCCCCCGGACGGCCACCCCGATTGCGCATCACCCGATTGGGGTCAACGGTGCCGATCACCGCGAGGCCGTACTTGGGCTCGTGGTCGTCGATGCTGTGCCCGCCAAGGATGTCGATACCCGCTTCCTGTGCCTTGGCTGAACCGCCTTCAAGGATCTCGCCGAGGATCCGCAGGGGTAGCTCCTTGCTAGGAAAGGCGACCAGGTTGAGCGCCAGTAGCGGGGATCCACCCATCGCGTAAACGTCGCTCAGCGCGTTGGCGGCCGCGATCGCCCCGAAGGTGTAGGCGTCGTCCACCACGGGGGTGAAGAAATCGGTGGTGAATACGATCGCCAGATCCGGTCGGAGGCGATAGACGGCCGCGTCGTCGCCCGTCTCGGTTCCGACCAGGACGTCCGCATTCTCGAGTCGCGCGGGCAGGTGGCTCAGGACCTGAGCCAGGTCTTCAGGACCTAGCTTGCAGGCTCAACCCGCCCCGTGCGACCACTGTGTCAAACGGACCTGTTCCAGCACCCGTCCACTCTACCCGCAGCATTGGCGGCCATTCGCCGGCCGGCCGCGAGCTCTGATAGCGTCTGGCAGATGGAAGTGACCTTCCTCGGCAGCGGCGCGGCCGTCGCCTCGAGCGCCTACAACGTCAGCATGCTGGTAGATCGAACCCTGCTTCTCGACGCAGGCGCTCCCCTCTGCGTTCATCTCCCACGCGCGGGCGTTTCGATTTCCACCCCATCGGCCGTTGTACTCACCCATTTTCATGCCGACCACACCTTCGGACTTGCCTCGATGATTCTCGGCCGCGTCCTGCTCGAAGACCCTCCACCGCCGCTCACCATCATCGGACCGACCGGGACCAGAGCCTACGTCAACCAATTGGTCGAGTTCGCATGGGGCCCCGAAATGCTGCAGGCCGCCCGCGACCGCCGTCAGCTGGAGGTGGAAGAGATCGCGCCGGGCGAAGAAATCGGTGTCGCCGGCTACCGCTTGACCGCCTACCGGATGACGCACAGCAGCCGTTTTCTCTGTCTCGGTTATGTGCTTGCAGGCGCTGATGTGCGCCTCGGCTACAGCGGCGACGCGGAGTCATCTCCGGAACTTGAGTCCCTGCTTCAAGCTTCAGATCATGCCGTGGTCGAGATGACGTACGAGACGCCGGGACCGATGCACCTTTCCCGCGTCGAGGTCGAAGGCATGGTGGGGCGGCACCCGTCGGTGCGTTTCATCCTGACCCACCTCGGCACAGACAGCAGCGTTAGCGGCGCGCTCGTCGCCCGCGACTTCCTGACCGTTCGCCTCCCGCTGCCCTCATCACCTGGCCGTTGAGGAGCGCATCGCGCCAGGCCCGAGCCACGAGTCCAGCGTAATTTACGCGCACGCGCGCCCACGAGTCGCGCGCCTCGGCGGTCTCGACCGGGTCAAGGCCTCCACGCCGGAAGCTGCGCCGGGTGTAGAGGCGCGCCAGCGAGCGCAGCTCTCGATCGAGACCGGGCACCGAGCGGGCAAGCCGGACTCCGAACTCCTCCGGAGTGTCGCCCCGGTGTCGTGGAACATGCAAACGGTCGGCAAGAAACTGCAAGCGACGCCAGATCCGTGGCAGGTCGCGAACCATGAAGAGCCAGCGGACGGCGGCAGCCACCGCCAGGAGGAGTAGCAACAGCAGGATGGCGGCGGCGATCAGGAGAGGCTCGGTGACACGGCTGAATCCACCGACGCCCCCACCCCCCTGCGGCACCGGTGTGTCGGGCAGGACCTGCCTGGGACGGGCGGAGGGAACCACTGTCGTGACCGCCGGAGCGTTCAGCTCGGCGGCCGTGTTCGGGCGGTTCACGGGAAGGTTGATGCCGTCCGGGGTCGGCTCGAAGGGGATCCAGCCGTAGCCGGGGAAGAACACCTCCACCCAGCTGTGGGCGTCAAGCGAGTTGACCAGGAAGCGGTGTGTTTTCTCATCGAAGATCCCCTCCCCGAACCCACTCATCTGGCGGCTGGGGACGCCGAGCAGACGCAGCATCACGTTCATGGCGCTGGAAAAATCCTGGCAGAAGCCCTTCTTCGAACTGAAGAGGAAGTAATCGAGGGGCCGGACGCCGGCGGGCGCCCCCGGCGGAGTGAGCGTGTAGGTGAAGCGGCCCTTGGCGAGAAACCATGATTCGATCGCTTTTGCCTCGTCATACGGATTCGAGGCTCCGGCGGAGCGAACGATGTCCTGGGCGAGGGCGCGGATCTCGCCGTCCCTTGTGGTCGCGTAGCCCGAGGCGATCCTGCCCCCCTGGTAGAGCGTCTCGTAGGGGCTGAGCCAGCCGGGGTAATCGCTACCCGCCTGCCGGAGGGTTGTCGCGTCGACTTTGGGGGTGGCCTGCGTCAGGGTGTAGCCGTAGGGAGGACGCAGGTTTCCGATGAAACGGATGCGGTCGACCGTATCGAAGAGGATGCCGCCACCCGTGGTACTCGAGGTGGAGATTCCCCTCACCGTGGTTGGCTGGTCCTCAACACTCACCACTTCCCCTGCGCTGAAGACGCTGTTGGCGGTCTGGTCGAGTGGTACCAGCATCCGGAAGCTGTCACGCATTGTTTGCAGCCTGCTCGGGTCGGTCGGGAGGTCGTCGCGGGGAACTGCCTGCCTCGCCGGGATCCGCGGTCGCTCTCGCACGGGAACCTCCGGGGTGCTCGGCAACTGGTACCAGCTGATCCCGTCCCAACCGGCCAACGCGATGCCACGCCAGTAGGGATAGTAGGTCGGGGTGTCGCCGCTAACGATCATGACGGTCTGAGACTTTGCCTTGAGTTGCGAGCCGGGACGTACCGTCTCGCTGTAACCGATCGAGCCAACCACCGCGTGGCCACCGCCGGCTCCGAGTCCAAAGGGGTGCAGCGGGTCCGCGCTCAAGCTACCGGGGACGAGGAATCCACTGATGTCAGTCGAGGTCAGCGGGGGAATCAGCAGGAAGGAGGCGAGCAAGAGCGCCCCAACCGCTTCGACTCCGACCTCGCCGAAGGTCCAGCCAGTGTCCGATGCCCGTGGCAGGCGCCGGGCGCGCCAGCGTTCTTTCAGAAGCACGAAGTTGAGGCGCAGCAGAATGCAGGCGGCGCTTGCCATCCAGACGATGCTGAAGAAGTAAAGCAGTGCGTTGGTGTCGTTGATGATCTCCACCGCCAGGATGCTCCCGGTGGGAAGCAGGGCCACCAGGCCATTGCGCCGCCGGAATACCCACCAGCTGGTCCACAGGCCGGAGAGCAGCATCAGGAGTATCAAGCCAATCAGCAAGGCAAGACCCGATTGAGAAGGTAGGTCGGCAAGCCATTTATCCAGTGCGGCGAGTGAAAGGCCACCGCCGCTCGTCAGCGGAGACGGGCTCAGAAGCGCCAGCGGGACGATCACGGTGGCAGCGCCGACGGCCGACGATACGATGCGGGGCAGGCGGCTGACAGCAAGCACCCATCCCAGTACGGTTGCAATCGCCATCGCGGGCACCAACCGGCCATCCGACGCGGTCACCCATGCCGCACGCTCGACCGCCGCCGCGACCGCCCAGCCCATAACCACCGCCAGCAGGAGCAGCATCCACGTGTCTCTCAGATTGAAGGTCGCCACCGTCCTCCGCCGGCGGAGAACGAGGAGGGCCAGCTGCCCGTCCTCGTAGACCGGCTCTACCAGCCGGAGCGCGAAGAGGCCCACCAGTAGGGCAACCCCGACCGCGATCAGGAGGGCGGGGCTAAACGGCGGCAAGGCGGCGCTCCACGGCCGGTTCGAAATCGTCCGGGCCCTTGATCACCCACCAGTTGAGCGCCTGGCGCCAGCGACCGGCCGCGCCAAGGGAGGGCTGGGTCCCGCCAAACCCGCGCGGGTCCAGGTAGACGACCAGGCTGCGGTTGCCGCGCACCCCGAGGTCGAGGAGCGCCTCCACCCAGCGTTCATCCGGCGATGGGGTGATGACGATCAGTCCACCGCGGTGGCGCCAGTGTTCCCGCTGCGAGTTGAGCAGCGTCGCCAGGGGTACGTTGCCATCGGCCTGGGCGAGGGTGAAATGTTCGAAGAGTTTCTTGCGCTGCTGGTCGCCGCGGGCGGCTTCGATGACACTGAGACGGCTGTCGTTGCAGACCAGCCCGATGGCCCCTCCGCGGCGCAGCGCGGCGTCTGTCATGGAGGCGCAGATGCTCATCGCATATTCCAGGGTCGAATCGGGGGCCGAGCCGGCGTGCACGCCAGCCTGCAGATCGAGAACGATCCAGGCGTCGCCACCCTCCCGGGTCTCGAAGCTACGGCTCATCAGCCTGCCCAACCTGGCCGAGGAAGCCCAGTGGATCCGTTTGACGCTATCGGTCGGAACGTACTCCCGGATGCTCGTCGCATTGGGCGGCACATCGAGCACGCGGCCACGCAACTGCTCGTCCCCGGCTGCGCTCGGTGCCAGCGCCTCGAGCGAGCCGACCGGGCGGATCACCGGGTAGACCACGACCGAGCGGCTGGCGGCGACCCGCAGGATGCGAGGAAAGAGTCCGAAAGGGTCACCGAAGCGCAGCTCGACCGGCCCGAAGGTGAAGAGACCGCGCTGCTTGAAGCGGCCGCGCGAGGTCCAGCGGCGCACGCGACGGCCCTTGAGGCTGAAGACGCGTCCCGGGTCGTAGCCCGGTAGATTCGAAAAGTCGGTCAACTCGATCAGTGGAATTGGAATCCAGGAGCGATTGCGGACGGCGAAGTGCTCCTCGAAGTCATCGCCAACCTGGTACTGCCCTTCAGGGCTCTCCCGTTCGAGCAAGAGGTTGTCGACGGCCAGGCGGCTCCAGAGATAGCTGACGGCAAATAGCAGGACGAGGGCGTAAAAGAGGCTGTAGGCGAGGCGAACACCGGTGATATAGGCGAAGAAAAACAACAGCGCCAGCGCCGTGATCAGCGGGAGGCGCGGCAGGCGCACGGACCGGCTCCTAGCTCGCCGCTCGACGCCCGAAGCGCGAGATCACGTTCGGCGGTGGGACCGGCTCAGTCTCGAGGATCTGGCTCAGGATCTTGGCCGCGGTCAGGCCTCGAAGCTCGGCGTTTGGTTTCAAGATCAGGCGGTGGCCGAGTACCGGCTGGGCAAGCGCCTTGACGTCGTCGGGCGTGACGAAGTCCCGTCCTTCAAGTGCCGCCCTCGCCTGGGATGATCGGAAGAGTCCGAGCGATCCTCGCGAACTCGCGCCCAGCCCGACGTCGGCATGGGAGCGGGTTCGGTGGGTGACGCGCGCTATGTACTCCTTGAGCTGGGGGTCGACATAGATTTCCTGAACCGCCCGCTGCGACTCCAGCACCTCGGCCGCCGAGGAGACGGGCTCGAGCTGCTCCATCGGTGAGTTACGTTCGAATCGGTCGAGCACCTGGACCTCATGAGCCACATCGAGGTATCCGACGTTGACCCGCATCAAGAAGCGGTCCACCTGCGCCTCCGGCAACGGAAAGGTGCCCGCGAATTCGACCGGGTTCTGTGTCGCCAGCACCAGGAACGGGAGCGGCAGCGGGTAGGTGGTGCCGTCGACCGTCACCTGCCTTTCCTCCATCGCCTCGAGCAGCGCCGACTGCGTCTTCGGTGTGGCCCGGTTGATCTCGTCCGCCAGCAGAACCTGGGCGAAGATGGGTCCCTGCCGGAACTCGAATTGCTGAGTATTCGGACTGTAGATGTTAACGCCGGTCACGTCGGAGGGGAGCAGGTCCGGGGTGAACTGCAGGCGCTCGAAGGCACAGCCCAGCGAACGAGCCAGCGACTTGGCCAGCATCGTCTTGCCAACCCCCGGCACGTCCTCAATCAGCAGGTGGCCCCGGCTGAGGAGAGCGATGACGCAGAGCTCTACCTCGGCCTCCTTTCCGACGAGTACCCGGCTGACGTTGTCGATGATGCGCGTTCCCAGCGCTTCGACCGAGCCGTTCTGCGCTTGCATGCTTACTCCTCTACTTACGGACTGATGGTCAAACGGGCCGCCCGAGCTTTGGTTACCGGAGAATCATCGTCGAGCCAGGCGGGCAGCCAGCCCCCCCAGGGTTCCTCCCGCCAGCACGAGGACATCATCTACCACCAGGCCGAGGGTATCGAGGCCGGCGGAGCCAATCGGCCCAATCGGTCCGACGGCGCCCGCAAGCTCCTCGACGACGATGAAGCCGACCCCCACCACCATCCCATTCCAGACGGCACCGGCGCGCGGTCCCAGGTAGCCGGCGAGGAGGCCGCCCGAGAGTACGGCCAGCAACGTCAACAGACCCTGCGAGATTAGCTGTCCCCGGTGACCACTGAAGAAGATGGTCGCGCCGACCAGTTGGAAGACGACGGCGAGCACGAGCCCCAACCCGGCGGCGAACCAATCGACACGTCGCTCTCCTACCGGCTGAGCTTTGGTCATGGGGCCCTCAGTTTATCGGTCATCGCGAGCCGGCAGCCTGAGTGAGCCAGGAAAGCAGCGGCGCGACCAGCAGGGCGGGAAGCAGGTTTGCCACCTTGATCACCTTTACTTCGAGCAGGCCGAGCGCGATCGCAAGGACGGCCTGGCCGCCGACGGCGGTCAGCTCGGTTGTCTGGGCTTCCGAGAGGCCCGCATGGGCGAGCAGGGCGATCAGCGTCAGGCCGCCCTGCCATCTGGATCCCGATCACCGCGGTGAACAGGCCAAGTCCGGTGCGCATGGTTTGCTGCAGGCTGACGGGAATGAAGCGCTTCAAACCCAGACCGATTGCCCCGCCGAGGAGGACGGTGCCGGTGTTCAGCACGGTTCCGATTCCGTGGATCATCCGGCTGAGCCAGGGTTGCGGACGACCGACCGGCTAGACTGCCACGAATGAACATCTGGATCGACGCCGTGCTCCGAGTAAGCCTGATAAGCACCGCCATCACCATGAACAAGATCATCGCGGCGGTCGTGGTGCTTGTAATCATCATCGCGGTCGCCGTCTGGTACATGCGCCGTTCGAAGGCCTAAAGCACCCCGCCAAGCCAGGCTAGTCTCAGAGCTTCTCGAAGCGGTCGACGCTGACGATGAAGACGGTCGCGCCGCCTACCTGCACCTCGACCGGATAGGGGACGAAGAAGTCGCCGGGCTCGACCAGTGGCGGCATCGGGTTCATGTACTCGCTTCTCGTGCGGCAATTCTCTTTGAGAAGCTGCAGCACCTCTTCGATTCGATCGTCCTCTATGCCTGAGAAGAGGGTCACGTTCTTGTGCTGCAGGAAGCCGCCCGAGCTGGCGAAGCGGGTCACCGAAATTCCGCGGTCGTTGAGGGCGTCCATGGTAGAGGAGGCGTCCTCACT
>Ga0207416_1002602_pt1 | contig 19202 bp, 14 predicted proteins | sample PaiPotPPM11metaG_FD_184107 | JGI IMG/M metagenome (GOLD analysis project Ga0207416, IMG submission 184107) | Iron sulfur acid spring bacterial and archeal communities from Banff, Canada, to study Microbial Dark Matter (Phase II) - Paint Pots PPM... ...
GCATACTATTATGGATAGCGACGCTTTTGCTCACCGTGCTGATGGGCCTGGCTCTCCTGAGCATCGGCCCATCGCTGCTTCCGGCTGTGATCCTGGCGTGGGCGGCCTCCACTCTGGCCCTGGTCAATCGGCGAGTTGTTGCCGGGGCGTAGTGAATGGCGTCAAACGACTCTACGCCCTTTTCAGTCTTTATCCATAGCGCGCTGTATAATAAGCTGTGGCCAGAACCCGGCAAGTAGCGAGCAGCGAGCAAGAGCCTGTGCCTTTTTCACGTCTTTATTGCGGCCATGAGCAAAGTCATTCGTCAGGGCAACGGTCCACTCTGGATAAGGACGTTCGACAAGCAGGATCGGTAGACCTGGCTCGACTATACCTTCTCGCACTACACTGCAATACCAGCCTGTATGCCCTGTTTCTGCGACACGAGCAGTTAGTCCGGCAATGCCCCAACGCCGTTCTATCTTCCAGCAGGGGTAGCGTGGCCCTGTCACCCGAATGCGCGCTTCGCCGATGGCGTAGATATCGCCGATGCAGGCACTTTCCTCGGTCAGTTCGCTCACGGTAAAGTTCTCGCCAAAGCCTCCAGAAACTATCTCAGGCCGATTGAGTTCTCTCTGCCAGATGGGATAATGCGCGGCTGCATACAAGAGTACCGCCTGGCCGGGTTGACCATGATTCTTTGTATCTGCCTGCGCATTGCCTTCGAGATGCGTGGTGGAGAGCCAGCGCGGCTGTGTGGTTGAGGTACGGAAAAAAGAGGTTTTCCACGGTCGATCCTTTGGATTCTTGACGCCTGGAATACCATACCGCTTCGGTGTTCCCACTTGCACCGACTGGAGTACCCCTACCTGTCTCATGACTGAACTCCTGCTCTCATGGCAAATGACACATTCCTACGAACTGGTGATCCTATGCAGCGCTTCGCCCAATTGTTCGATCTCCGACTGCGTGTTGTAGTGGACGAGGCCCACGCGCAGCAGCCCGCCGTTGTCTTCGACGCCGAGGCGTTCGGTGACGGAGAGAGCGTAGAAGTTGCCGTCCCAGACGTTGATGTGGCTTTCGGCGAGCGCCGCGGCGAGGCGCGGCGGCGTCCAGCCGTCCAGCGTGAACGAGAACGTGGGAACGCGCTGCTCCAGGCCGCGCGGGCTGCTGATGCCGTGGATGTGCAGGCCAGGGATGGCCGCCAGCGTCTCCAGCAGCGAATGGTTGAGTTCGAGTTCGTAGGCCGTGATGGCGGACATGGCCTGCTTGAGCGCCAGCGCGCGCCCGCTGTAACGATCATCTCCGGCCTCGTCCGCGCCGAACGTCGTACCAACCCACTCCAGGTATTCCATTGCGCCGAGCGCGCCGGAAATGGCCTCGAAGCTCTGCGTTCCCGTCTCGAATTTGTCCGGCGGCAGATTACCGGCGGGCCGCACTTTGTAGGCGGTCAGGCGCTCCAGCAAGTCATATTTGCCGTAGAGGATGCCCAGGTGCGGCCCGAAGAACTTGTAGGCCGAGCAGGCTAGCAAATCGCAATCAAGCGCCCGCACGTCGATGGGCCGGTGCGGCGCGTATTGTACGGCATCCACGAAGCAGATGGCCCCGACCGCGTGCGCCAGTTCGACGGCGCGGCGCGCATCGTTGATTGTGCCGACGGCATTCGAGGCGTAGCCAACGGCCACGATCTTCGTGCGCTCGTTGATCTGCCGCGCTAAGTCTTCCATATCGAGCGTGCAGTCTTCCTCGTGAAAATCCACCGAGCGCACAGTGCAGCCGCGATCTTCGGCGACGAGCAGCCAGGGCGCGATGTTCGCGTCGTGATCGAGGCGCGTCACCACGATCTCGTCGCCGGGCTGCAGCGTGCGCCCCAGGCTGCGGCTGATCGAGAGTGTGAGCGTGGTCATATTCGGGCCGAAAACGATCTCTTCCGGGCGCGCGGCATTCAGGAAGTCGGCCAGCGCCTGCCGCGCCTCGGCCACGACGGCGTCGGATTTGCGGCTGCTCTGGAACGCGCCGCCGTGGTTGGCGTTGCTGAAGTGCAGGTAGTGTTCCATGCGCAATATGACATCCTGGGCGACCTGCGTCCCGCCAGGGTTATCGAAATAGATGGTCGGCGCTGCAAGGGCCGGGAAACGCGCCCGGACGCTGGTGAGGTCAAGCATGTTTGTTCTCCGCAAATAATGGCTAACGTTGTGACGCGGACGTGTTCTCACCTCATTTTAGCACAAAGAGCAACGGCAAGGAGGGCCAGGGCAACCGCAAGGGATTGCCCCTACCCTTTACGGATCGGCCTACGGGGGCATATCGCGTATGGTAGGGGCAATCCCTTGCGGTTGCCCTGGCCCGAATGCTTGCGGTTGCCCTTGCGGTTGCCCTGGCCCGAATGCTTGCGGTTGCCCTTGCGGTTGCCCTGGCCGAATGCTTGCGGTTGCCCTTGCGGTTGCCCTGGCTGGTGGTGGTTGGTGGCAGCGGCTTCATCGGGTATGTACCCTATTCAGCGATGGTATAATGACGGTGGTTATTGTTTTCCTTGAGAGAGGGGAAGTATCTTTATGAGTCGATTTCTTGACGCCCTGAGCCAGCGCGTGCTTATTTACGACGGCGCGATGGGTACAACTATACAAAGCTACCAGTTGAGCGCGGAGGATTACGGCGGGCAGGCCACCGAGGGCTGCAATGAATACCTCGTGCTGGTGAAACCGTCTGTGATCGAAGAGATTCACGAGGGCTTTATGGATGCTGGCTGCGACGTGCTGGAAACCGACTCGTTCACGGCCAGCCGTCTCAAGCTCGACGAGTACGGTCTGGGCGCGCACACCCGCGAGGTCAATCTGACGGCGGCGCGCCTCGCTCGCGGCATCGCCGACCGCTACAGCACGCCCGCGCAGCCGCGCTTCGTGGCCGGTTCCGTGGGTCCCACCGGCATGTTGCCCTCGTCCAACGATCCGTTGTTGAGCAATATCACTTACCGGCAACTGGTCGAAATCTTCCAGGAACAGGCTGCCGCGCTGCTTGAAGGCGGTGTTGACGTGCTGCTGATCGAGACGAGCCAGGATATCCTGGAAGTGCGCGCCGCCATTACCGGCCTGCGCTGCGCCATGCAGCAGGTGGGGCGCAGCGTGCCGATTCAGGCGCAGGTCTCGCTGGATACGAGCGGGCGCATGTTGCTCGGCACAGATGTCGGCGCGGTCATGCATACGCTGGTCGCGCTGCGCGTGGATATCATTGGCCTGAACTGCTCGACGGGGCCGGAACACATGCGCGAGCCGGTGCGCTACCTCTCCGAGAATTGTCCCTTGCCCATCTCGACCATCCCCAATGCCGGTCTGCCGCTCAACGTCAACGGGCTGGCCGTCTATCCGATGGAGCCGGAGCCGATGGCCGAAGCTCTGCGCGAATTCATTACCGAACTTGGCGTCAACATCGTGGGCGGCTGCTGCGGCAACAGCCACGAACACCTGCGCGCCATTGTCGGCGCCTGTCGCGCCGCGCCGCGCCGCCCGCGTCCTATCGCCGACGGCAGCGTCGTCAACAAGAATTTCGCCACGATCATCCAGCCCTTCGTGACGAGCGGCATCCGTGCCACGTCGCTGCCGCAAGACCCCCCGCCGCTGCTGGTGGGCGAGCGCGTCAACAGCCAGGGCAGCCGCAAGGTCAAGCAGGCGCTATTGAAAGATGACTATGACACGCTGCTGGGGGTCGGGCGCGAGCAGGTCGAAGGCGGGGCGCACGTGCTGGATGTCTGCGTCGCGCTCACGGAACGCACCGACGAAGCGGCGCAGATGGCGGCAGTTGTCAAGAAGCTCTCGATGGGCCTGGAAGCGCCGCTCGTGATCGACTCCACCGAACAGGACGTGATCAAAGCGGCTCTGGAGACCTATCCTGGACGCGCTATCATCAACTCGATCAATATGGAGACCGGGCGGCAGCGCATCGACAACATCGTCCCGCTGGCGCTTGAGCATGGCTCCGCCGTCGTTGCCCTCACCATCGACGAGATCAGTATGGGCAAGACCACGGCGCGCAAAGTCGAGATCGCTCACAAAATCTACGATCTCTGCGTCAACGAATACGGCCTCTCGCCCAACTCGCTGATCTTCGACGTACTGACCTTCCCCGTCACCACCGGCCAGGAAGAACTGCAAACGGCGGCCATCGAAACGCTCGACGCCATCACGCGCGTCAAGGCCGAACTGCCTGGCGTGCTGACCATCCTGGGCGTGAGCAACGTCTCGTTCGGCCTGCAGCCGCATGCGCGCTCCGTCCTCAACAGCGTGTTTCTCTATCACGCCGTCAAAGCGGGGCTGGACTTGGCGATTGTCAATCCCACGCACATCACGCCCTACGCCGAGGTCGATGGCGAGCAGCGCCAGTTGGCCGAAGACCTGATCTACAACCGGCCCGACGCTCTGCCGCGCTACATCGCCTATTACGAGGCGCACGGGCCGCAGAAAGACGCCGGGGCGAACGCCAAAGCCGATCCGACCGAGGGCATGAGCGTGCCGGAGCGCATCCACTGGCAGATTCTGCATCGTCGCAAAGAAGGCATCGAGGCGCTGATCGACCAGGCTGTGGCAGAACGCAGGCAGGAATTGCAGGCGAGTACAGGCGAAGCGGCAGTCAACGTTCTCAATACGATTTTGCTGCCCGCTATGAAGGATGTCGGCGACCGCTTCGGCGCGGGCGAACTGATCTTGCCCTTCGTGCTGCAATCCGCCGAAGTCATGAAAAAATCGGTGGCGCACCTTGAAAGCTACCTGGAGAAGAAAGAGGGCTACACCAAAGGCAAGGTCGTGCTGGCGACCGTCTTCGGCGATGTGCATGATATCGGCAAAAACCTCGTCAATACTATCCTCAGCAACAACGGCTATACCGTTTATGACCTGGGCAAGCAAGTGCCGCTCAACACGATTTTGGACAAGGCTATCGAAGTGAACGCCGACGCTATCGGTCTCTCGGCGCTGCTCGTCAGCACGTCTAAGCAGATGCCGCTCTGCGTGCGCGAACTGTACCGGCGCGGCCTGCAATTTCCGGTCATCGTGGGAGGCGCGGCCATCAATCGCTCGTTTGGGCGGCGCATCCTCTTTGTCGATGAGCAAACGCCCGATACCGCGCCCGTTCCTTACGAACACGGCGTGTTCTATGCACGCGACGCTTTCGAGGGCTTAGAGATCATCGATCACCTGATGGGCGATCCCAAAGATCGCGCCGTCTATATCCAGCATATGAAGGACGAGGCGCTGCGCGAACGGCAGCGCAAGTCAACCGCCCTGGCGGGCGACGCGGCTCCTGCCCAGGAAGACGAAACGCGCTCGACCAGCGTGCAATCGCTGCCGTCTCTGCCGCGACCGCCGTTCTGGGGGCCGCGCGTGCTGGAACGCATCGGTATCGAGGATGTGGCGGCGTGCATGGACTTGAACACGCTCTTCCGCCTCCACTGGGGCGGCAAGGCGCACGGAGCCGAGTTCACGCGGCTGGTCGAACTCGAATTTCGCCCGCGCTTGAAGCAGATGTTGCTCGAGGCGCGCCAGCAGCGCTATCTGCAGCCGAAAGTGGTCTACGGCTACTTCCCCTGCCAGTCCAGCGGCAACGATCTGATCATCTATGATCCGCGCACCATGCAGGAAGCATCTGCCACGCTGCATGAGATAATGCGCTTCCGCTTCCCGCGCCAGCCGGAACGGGATCGCCTCTGCCTGGTCGATTACTTCGCGCCGGTAGAGAGCGGGCAGATCGATGTCGTCGCCTTACAGATGGTGACGATGGGTGAGGCGGCGAGCGAGGCGGTGCAGCGTCTCCAGCAGGATGGGAACTATGCCGAAGCGTACTTCCTGCACGGCCTCTCCGTCGAGATGGCCGAGGGACTGGCCGAATACACCAACCGTCTCGTGCGCCAGGAACTAGGGCTTGAAGGCGAGCGCGGGCGGCGCTACAGTTGGGGCTACCCGGCCATCCCCGACCTGAGCGATCACGCCAAAATCTTCCAACTCTTGCCCGTCACAGAGACCATCGGCGTCACTCTGACCGAGTCCTACCAGTTCGTACCGGAACAATCAACAGCGGCCATCGTGGTGCATCACCCGCAGGCCGTCTACTTCGCCGTCAGGGAGCAGGCGGCGACTCCAGCGTAGCCGTCACCTGTTCCCTTATATGCGGTACGGATCGTCATCCGGCCCTGGTTTTGGAGTCGGTGGCGGAGGATCGTCATCTTTGCCGTCAAACAGGCTGTTTTCGCAGGCGTTCACGTGGCATCTTCCTTCCTTATGGTATCGATTATGGATAGAATACATTGTTCTATCTATAAGGTGATGAAAAGCGCCGAAAATATTTCAAACTTAATGATCAAAACGTAAATAGGAAAATTTTATGAATAAACGCGCATTATAAAGAGATTGTCCGGGATCTCTGCCTCCGTAGGGGCGCGGGCGCCAGGGTGTGTGAATTCTCCCTGACCCCACGCGCCAGACCCCCACAAGGGGGGTCTCTACACATTCGCCGATGGCACCGTGCGACATGTAGAGACCCCCCTTGTGGGGGTCTGGCACAGGGCAATCGCATCTAATTTTTGGAACTGGCTCTACAGGCTGTGTCACAACAAGCCAGTTTTTAAAACTCTGCTATGCAAATGCGCTCTACAAGCCGCTTGAAAATTTAGATGCGATTGCCCTGGGGTCTGGCAAAAAATCCTGTACACCGCCAAAAATGTGTGGTATACTGGCAGCAGTTGAAGAATCTGAAATTTGTTGGGAGCTTGTTGATCGTGTCTAATTTGCCGGTAAATCTTTCTTTCACTGCCGATTATTGCATCTGTCCCGGCGTTCGCAGGGGAAAATAACACCTGGTGGCTTGGCCCCCTGCGAACGTACCGGCGTGTCCTCTGCTGTGCGGTTCGCGACGACTTCCAGGCATTGCCATCATTACCGCCTCCGCACGTCTCCTCGCCTGAGCTACTGCTTCCTATTATGTGGTGAAATTCAATACGTGGAGGCTTGCTGTATCACGCCCCCGCAAATGAGGAGAGAGATTCATGACGACCATTCCGGGGAAACCTGTATACCTGTACAATACCTTAACGCGCAAGAAAGAGCTGTTTGTGCCGCTCGACCCGCCGCGAGTGCGCATCTATAGTTGCGGCCCGACGGTCTACAAAGATATCCATGTCGGCAATTTCCGCGCCTTCATGACGACGGATTGGCTGCGACGGATGCTTGAGTACAACGGCTATGATGTCTTTCTGGTACGCAATATTACCGACGTGGGCCATCTTCAGAACGACATCGAGGAGAGCGGCGAAGACAAGCTGGAATACGAGGCGCGCGCAACGGGGAAATCCGCTTATGAGATAGCCGCGTATTACGCCCGGCAATACAAACAGGACGAGGCCGAGTTGAACATCCTGCCGCCGCATCGCGACCCGAAAGCAACCGATCATATCCCAGAGATGCTGGCAATGATCGAGCAGCTTGTCGAAAATGGGCTGGCCTATGTCGCCGACGGCAATGTCTACTATGACGTGAGCCGTTTCGCCGACTACGGCGCGCTGTCCGGCAACACCGTTGAGCAACTGCGCGAGGGTGGTCATGGACGGCAGCAGATGGAAGTTGCCGAGGACAAAGCCGCTCCCGAAGACTTTGCCCTGTGGAAACATGGGGATGCCAGCCGCCAGATGAACTGGCAGAGTCGCTGGGGCGATGGCTTTCCCGGCTGGCACATCGAATGCTCGGCCATGTCGAAAAAGTACCTGGGCGAGCAATTCGACATCCATACCGGCGGCATCGACCTGGTGTTTCCCCATCACGAGGACGAAATTGCCCAGAGCCAGGGCGTGAGCGGCAAGCCGCCGGTCCAGGTCTGGCTGCATAATGAGTTCCTGATTTTCGGCAGCCTCAAGATGTCGCGCTCGAAGGGGAACGTGGTGCTGGTCAGCACGCTCAAAGAACGCGGCATCGACCCGATGGCCTATCGCTACCTGCTGCTGACGGCGCATTATCGCTCGAAGCTGCACTTCACCGACGAGTCCATCGCGGCGGCGCAGAACGGCCTCAACAACCTGCGCGACGACCTGGCCGGGCTGCTGGCGGCAGCGCGCTCGGACGGAGACGCGGGCGCGTGGTCGCCGGAAGCGCAGCAGGTACGCGAGGCGTTTCACCTTGCCATCAATGATGACATGGATCTGCCCACGGCGCTGAGCGTGACGCGCGAGGCGGCACGCGACGGCAAAATCGCGCCCGCCGAGCGAGTGCGCCTGCTGCTGGACTTCGATCGCGTGCTGGGCCTGCGCTTGAACACGGTCGAGCCAAAAGTTGCGCGCCAGGCGAGCGACGAGGCGCAGGCGCTGGTTAAGGAACGCGACGCGGCCCGCGCTGCAAAAAACTGGCGGCGTTCCGATGAACTGCGCGAGCAATTGAAGGCGCTGGGCTTCGAGGTGCGCGATACCCCGCAGGGTACGCAGTTAATGTAATACAGGGTAGCTGACACAAATATTCCTCACAACCGAAGCGGTTGTGAGGAATATTTGTGTCAGCTACCCTACTTTTTCACGCGCGCGCCTTTTGGGGAGGGGAGCGGCTTTCAGTTACAGAATTGCTACAGCGCCTGCTTGTTTCTCAACCACATTCCTACCGGTTCTCCATTGGTTCTCTGCCTCCAGCAAGTAGACTATGTCTTGAAGAACATCAATGTGTGTCTATGGAGATGCGATTCAGTCCCATACATATAAGTATTAGAAGGAGAACAACCAATGGCCCCCAGTATGAGTAAAGAAGCAGGCTACAGCCCGGCAAAGATAGAGAGAACAGATATGGCATCGTTCCCCACGAGCAGCACGCTGGAGACAGACGAGCAGATACGCCGCTTCGAGCTGCTGCGGCTGGCCTTTTTCGGGCTAAAATTGCGCAAGCTCGATCAACGCCTGAGCGACGAGACGGCGGTCGTGGAGATGCCGCAGGAGGTGCGCGCGGAGCTTGATTTCCGCCGCAGCCTGCTGCGCCACGCAATTTTCCAGCAGATGGTGGCGCTGATCCAGCTCAATGCGCGCGAGCAGGCGCTGCAAATCATCGCAGCGTGCCAGCGCTCGCCATCGAGTAGCGATTCTTAGGGGTAATGATCTCGCCGCTCAGGCGCACGATGATGCCCTCTTTTTCGATGACGCGCCGCAACTCCTGGATATTGATATCGCCGGGAGCGACCAGCACGCGCGGGGCCAGTTTGCGCAGGTTATATACCCGGAACTTCGAGGACGCGACCAGCTCATCGGCGACGGCCTCGCCGGACACCTCAAGCATGTAGACTTGCGAGATGCGCGCGTCCTTGTAGAGCTTGACCCAGTCGCGCAGGGTGTAGGCCACGTTTTGCGGAATCTCTTTCTGACTGTGCTGCTCCAGCACGGCAAGCATCCCATCGATGTCGAGGCCCGCCTCCATGCCGCGCAGCACTGAATTGCGGTTCAGTACCAGGCGGCTCACTATGTCCACCTGCTGCACCTGGGCGAACGGCAGCAGGCCGTACAGTGTGGGCGGATCGAAGTGCAGCAGCAGGATCTCAAAGTTTGGCTGCAACACCAGCGAGCGGTTGCTGCCGGGCGTGGCCTCCTCCGAGACGGCATCATCAGGCATGGGCAGCGACAGGACGGCGGCTCCCAGCGGGGTGATCATGAAGGCGTCAGGATTGCGGGGATGATCGGAGTCGGGCAGCTCTGGTTGTTGATAGCCAAGCTGCACCATGCCCATCTCGAAGAGCGACGAATTGAGCAGGCCGATGTAGAGTTCGCCATCGGCATTGCGCCACTTGATATGCTGGGCGCTAGTTTTGCGCTGGTCAGGCTTGCGCATATAGGCCATCTCACGCAGAGCGAACGGATTCTCATCCCAGATGATGTCCAGCAGCGACTCGACGGTATACCAGCGGCCGGGGACGCATTCTTTGAGGTGTTCCAGGATCACGCCGCGCCCGCGGGCCGGTTTCCAGTAATAGTAAGACTCGCTCTGCCGGTAATTGATCCCCATGACGTCGATCCAGCGAAAGCCGTTTACCCAGTTGTCCAGCAATTTCCTGGTTTGCTCCACCACGTTCATCTGTGACCAAGCGGGCAGCGACGCGGCAGGCTCGTAACGCTGCTTGATGCCTTCCACTTGCGCGTTAGAGAGGCGCACAATGCTCAATTCTTGCGCGATGTCGAAAACCATCTCCATGTACCTGTCCTCGTGTTCGTAGGACATGACGCGCGCTTTGCCATGCAGCAGCGGCTGAATCTTTGAGCCGAGGCGCTTGGGGACGTTGCCCGCCTGCGTTGGCTCGATGGCTTGCTGATAGGTAGCGCCAACGATGATCGCCATATCATAGAGCAGGGTGGTCATGCTGTCGCGGATGGCCTGCGGCGGCTGGGCGAGGATGACGAGGCTGGCAGGCTGTGGCGCGGAGATTGCTTCCGTGGCGGCCTTTTTCAGACTTTCGTAGATGTCGGATGGCACGACCAGCACGCGCCGGCCCTCCGAGAACATATCGAAGGCGATGAGGAATTCTTCAAACGTGTTCAGGACCGTGTAGAGCGCCGTATCATCGTAGCCCGTGCGCTGCCGCACTTCATCCATACTGACTGTTCCGCCCTGCTCGCAGAGCCATTTGAACAGGTTCCGCTGGGCGGCATTGAGCTTTGCCAGCACTTCGTAGGCGCTCTGCGGGTGCGCCAGTTGGTCTGCAATGATTTCGCGCAGATCGGTGGCCGAGTAATAGTCGCCGGGTTGGAGGTCGTAGTGCGGTTTGGCAATGGCGGAGAGCTTCTCGAAATTGAGCGATGCCACGATTCTGGCGAGCGTCGTCGGCGAGTGGTCGGTTTTCTCCGAAAGGAGTTCTTTGCCGCTCGCGTAAAGCGCGTCCATGCTCTCCTTATACGGATGCAGCAGGTTGACTTCCTCGTAGGTGGTCATACTCTTCCTGTTGCCGGAGATATAGCGTTCGTTGCGAATTTTGGCCGTGTCTTCCCACAGCAGCAGCCTGGATTTCAGGGAGGCAACGGCGGCTTCGAAGTTTTTCGCTGATAGGCCGGTTTTTCGCAGCGTGACGTCTCGCCTGGCTCCGCCGCGCGCCGCCGGGGCGAGAACGCGAAACAGGATAACGCGCTCGTCCTGTGACAGATATTCCCACACAAAACGGGCGGCGCTGGTGTTCGTGACGCGCTTCAGTAAGATATCGAAGCGCTGTTGCAATTTATTTTTTATGTCGAGGCCGCTCATGCCCCAGAGGCGAAAAATGTCTTCAAGCTGTTCTGGAGTACAATCTACCAGATTCTGTTTCAACGTCTGCATACACGACACCTACACTTTGATTAAGGAAATCAGGTTTCCGGCTGGTATTCTTCGAGGAAGCGGATGACGGCGCGGGTGATCTGGCTTGGCGTCGAGGCTCCGGAGGTCACGGCGACGCGCTGTTTGCCCTTGAGCCAGGCGCTGTTTAACTGTGAAAGGTCTTCGATGCGCACAGCAGGGACGCCGGCCAATTCTTCCGAAACCTGGACGAGCCGGTTGGTGTTGTTGCTGCGCGGGTCGCCGACGACGATGGTCAGATCCGCGCCCCTGGCCTGTGCGACGACGGCTTCCTGGCGCGTCTGCGTGGCGGCGCAGATGTCGATATGCACCTCGGCGGCGGGATATTTGGCCTTGATGTATTGGACGACGCGGCGCGTGTCCCACTGCGAGAGCGTGGTCTGCGTGGCGACGGCAAGCCTCTGCACGTGTTCCGGCGCGAGGCTCAGGGCATCGACGTCTGCCTCATCCTCGATCAGGCTGATATGTCCTGGCACTTCTCCCATCACGCCTTCCGGCTCCGGGTGGCCCTTTTTGCCGATGTAGAGGACATAATAACCCTTGTCCACCAGGGCATGCACGAGATCGTGCGTCACGGTGACATCGGGACAGGTGGCATCGATACAGTGCAGGCCGCGTTCCCGCGCGCGCTGCTTGACGAGAGGCGCGACGCCGTGCGCCGTAAAAATGACCGTGCCTTCCTGCACTTGCTCCAGGATGGTCACGCGATCCGGCCCATCCAGGGTGGTAACGCCGAGTTCTGTTAGCTCTTCGATGGCATGTCGATTGTGGACAATCTGCCCAATGATATAGATCGGGCGTGGGGTCGCCGGGTCTTTGGCAGCGTGCCGGGCAATTTTCAGGGCATCGACCACTCCGTAGCAATAACCACGGGGCGAAATTCTGATAACTTCCATTCAGTCCTCTATATATGTACCGGGCGGCGGCCATGAATTCGTCGCCCGCCGCCGCGCATTCTCTCCATTGCGTAGCTCTTCGCTTCAATCTCCGGTACTGGCTACGTTAGTGTACCACAAATCCGGCCCCTACGCAAAAATCCCACGCGCAATCCGGCGTAGAGAGAAGATGAAAAGATCAAAGATGGCAGGATTGGATGGTATGATACAAGATGGTATGATACAATAAGAAACCGTGATATTGATATATACAAAAGCACACAAAGTTTAGGCAAGCAGCGCGCATGAACAGGCAAAGACCACAAAGAGATCACCAGCAGGATGACGAACTGGAACAGGACGACTATCTGGTGCAGGGGAAATATTACGTGCCGACGGCGCAGCCGACGCGCGCCCCGCGTCCGCCGCAAAGGGAGCGGGATTATGGCGACAAGGTGCAGGCGCGGCGGCGCAAGCCGCGCCGCGCCTGGCCGTGGCTCTTGCTGGGATGCGCGGGTGGCATTGTTGTCCTCTTACTGGCAGTGGGAATAACGCTTGCCGTTGTCTTGCGCGGCGCAACAGGGGGGAATCTGACCGGCCTGCCTGGAAGCATCGCTGCCACAAACTATACTCAGTCAGGCCAGCTTCCCTTGACGTTCACCACGCTTTCATTGTTGCAGATCAACGATGCGATCGGCAATGTTACCGTGACTGTTGATCCCAACGTGACCTCACCGGCGCTTGCTTACGTGAAGCGCGTGAAGGCCGGGAGCAGCAGCGCGGCGAATACAGAATTCAGCAAGATGTCGGTGCAGGCGTCGCCACTGGGGAACACAGCTCTGACGGTGAAGGCCAACGTGCCTTCGTCTGATGTCTTCAGCGTGCATAACGATGCTATTGATCTGACGCTGACGTTGCCACAGAGCGCTTTTCCTGCTGCTGCTGCCCAGCCCTTCGCGCTCAGCGCTACTGTATCCATTGGCAATATCAATGTGACGGGCGCGAGCGGCGTGTTGAATCTTACCGATCAGTTTGGCAACGTGACGGTGAACCAGGCGGCGCTGGACGATGGTTCGCACCTGTCAACGAACGCGGGCAACGTGATCTTCAGCGGCTCCATCAATACCACACCGGCGGCGGGCAGTACAGCGCCGCTGTACAAGTTACAGAGCGAGACCGGCAACATCACCGCGACCCTGCCGTCCGATACCAATGTGACGCTCGACGCCAACACCAATCTCGGCAAGATCACCAGCGATTTTCCCATCCCTATCAAGAATTCGTCTGGCGGAGCCAGTTACTATGGCCCTCTGCTCTCCAACAGCACGGCGGCGCCGCCGGCGGTCTTGACGCTGGATGTGAGTACCGGCAATGTAACGCTGCATCAGGGATAGCACATTGGGGGGATAGGTCGTCCAAAACACGGCGTCATACGTTCTACCTGGTAGAAGTATCAGGAGGGCAGGGCGATGGCAAGCATCGCCCCTACCCTCGATCCCGGTGGTTATGAGGGTAGGGGCGATGCTTGCCATCGCCCTGGAACCCACTTGCCATCGCCCTGGTACTTTCTGGCATAGTCCTTGCTTATGTGGAGGCAGGTATGTTATGGTAGCGGCAGTCCATGAAAGAGAACAGGCGAGCGAACGGTGTTACTGAACAGGCGTATCGTCGTCGGTATTTGTGGGGGAATCGCGTCGTACAAAGCCGTTGATCTGGTGAGCAAGCTGCAACAGACCGGGGCGCTGGTCGATGTGATCCTCACGAAACACGCGGAAGATTTCGTGCGACCGCTCACGTTCGCGGCCGTGAGCCACCGGCCAGCGTACACTGACCTGTGGGAGGCTTCGGGGCAGGCGGCGGAGATGCATATCGTGCTGGCGGAGGAGGCGGAGGTGCTGGCAATCGTGCCGGCCACGGCGAATACCCTCGCGAAGCTGGCACACGGGATAGCCGACAATATGCTGACGGCGGTCGCGTTAGCCACGCAGGCTCCGCTTGTGCTGGCCCCGGCCATGTACCGCGACATGTATACTCATCCGGCGACGCGGGCAAATCTCGCGCTCTTGCGCGAGCGAGGGGCGCACATCGTCGAACCGGAAGTGGGTCGCCTGGCTTCGGGCGCGATTGGCCCCGGCAGGCTCCCGGAGACGGCGGTTTTGCTGGGCGCGATCAGCCAGGCGCTGGGACGCAATGGCGATCTCGCTGGCCGCAAAGTGGTTGTGACTGCCGGCGGGACGCGGGAGCCGATTGACCCGGTACGCTACGTGGGAAATCGTTCGTCAGGGAAGATGGGCTTTGCCCTGGCTACTGAAGCACGAGATAGGGGGGCGCAGGTGGTCTTGATCAGCGGGCCGGTCGCGTTGGATGCGCCATATGGCGTTGAGCTTCACGCGGTTGAGACGGCCCTGGAGATGCGAGATGCCGTGCGTGGGGCAACTCTGGACGCGGATGTACTGATCATGAGCGCTGCCGTTGCCGATTTTCGGCCTGCCGCGCCCGCGGCGCACAAGCTGAAGAAAGAAGGCAGAGCAGAACAGGGGATTGCCTTTGATGCACAGGGCGGATTTACCTTGCACCTCGTGCGCAATCCAGATATCCTGGGCGAGCTTGCCGCGGCTGAGGATAGCGGCGAGTCGCTGGGTGATGAGGGAAAGCGGCAAAAACGTCTTGTGCGAGTTGGCTTTGCCGCCGAGACCAGCGACCTCGTATCGTATGCCCAGGGCAAACTGGCGGCAAAACGCCTGGATTTGCTGGTTGGGAATGACGTGAGTCGCTCTGATAGCGGCTTCGGAGCAGAGACCAATAAAGTGCTGATCTTTCATGCCGCGGGCGGGATGGAAGACTTGCCGCTAATGCCTAAACAGGACGTCGCGGCAGCCATTTGGGATAGGATTGTACCACTATTGCGGTGAGTACGATGGGAGTTGGGAGGACAGGAGTGGCAATATGATGGGAGATTTTGTTTTAGAGTTATTGAGTACCAAAAGTACGCGGGAGGCTTCTATTATGGATCGCACTGCAAGCGCAGGTTTTGAAGGCATCGCTCAGATGCTGCTGGAACAAAAGAAATTGATGGATGCTTTGGAGGCCGAGAACCGTGAATTGCGCCGCCAACTGGCCGATTTGCGGCGTGGCAGCGGTATTGCCGTGGTCATCGAAGGGAAGACAATCCAATTGGCAACGGACGGGAGTTCTTCGGCTTCTGCGCTTCCTTCGTCGTCGCAGGCGGCGTTGCAGAGCCTCCAGAGCTTACAGGCCGCTCAAACCGGGCCGCAGGCTACCGCCAACGCGACCTATGCCTCCAATGGCCGCCCGACCGGGTCGCAGCAGTCGGTGAACCTGAACAGCGAGAAGCGCGAAAACGGCAACTCGCGCAATCCCCTGGCCGACAGCTTCCTGTTGCAATAGATACTTCTTTATCATCATCCAGATTTTTGCACGAGGAGGTGGTTGGCTGCGCCGTTCTCGGCGCAGCCAACCACCTCCTCGTGCAAATTTTCCTTTTCTGGCATCCACTCATAGCGGCTTACGGGTCAGAATAACGGCGCGTTTCTATGGCCTCGATCACCTCGGCCAGGGCAAAGGCGGACGAGTAACGCTCGGCAGGATCGAGGGCTAATGCGCGCAGCAGAACGTGTTCCAGGTTCGAAGAGATGCGCGTATTGAGTAGCGAGGGGGGGATCAGCGCGAGGCCATCGGTCTGCTCGTCCAGCGCGAGGGGTTCTGTGTGCTGGTAAGAAGGGGCGTGAGCATATGCCTGGATTGCGCCGAGCCTGCGCCATGCCGAGGCGGGAGCATAGTGAGTCAGCAAGAGATAGAGGATAGCGCCAAGCGAGTAGACGTCGGAGCATTCATCGATGTCGCCGCGCCCGGCTTCCGGCGCGGCAAAGGGGCTATCGCCGTTGTTGACGGCTGGTGGAAACGCTTCGTGATACAGTGCGATGGGATCGGGGCTATCGATAGAGCCGGTCGCGGCAAGCAGCCAGCAGTGCAGGGGAGGCGGCCAGGAGGGCAACAGGAGAGGCGTCCAGGAGGCAACGCCTTCGCTATCGACGAGAATAGTGGCAGGGGAAAGGTCGCCGAGAATGGTGCCTGTGCGGTGCAAGCGCGCGACGATGCGGCAGAGCTGGCCGCACCATTGCAAAGCGCGGTCCTGGTCTAGCCACCACGGCCACTGATCCTGGTCAAAGAGGTCAGCCAGCAGGATGGGCTGCGCGCGCGCTTCCGCTGGCTCGCTGCTCGCGTGCGTTATGGAACGCTCCAATTGCATGATGAAATACTGCTGTTCGCCCTCGCTGGCGATGCGATCAGGGACAGAAGTGATGCGCGGCGAGCCGGCAACGACGGGGGAGACGAATTCTTCAAAGGCGGCGCGTTCAGCCAGCGTATGGAGCGATTCAGCAAGGCCGGTCAGGTCGAGTTCGCGGGCGGCAACCAGCGCTTCTGCCGCTGCGCTCTCTGATTGCTCCATCTCCTGCGTGCCGGGAAGACGATGTCCCAGGTAAAGATTCACGCGCGGGCGCTGGCGTAAAAGACGTTCCAGGCGATAGCGACCTTGCAGGATCAGCGATCCGGGCGCCAATGCTGGCTCTTGCGCATCCACTTCTTCCATGACATCCTCCACCTGTACACCACTCTTCACCACTGCCTCTACTACTGTAGACGCGCGGTAGGGGAAAAATTAACAAGCTCAACTATGCTTCTGATGTTGACATGTACCCATACGATGGCTTAGAATATATGCAAGTGATATACTCAACCATCGGCTTCCTTTTCCTATTGGTGCTTTTGTTCTCGCGGTAGCCATACCGCGCCGGTACATTTCTCTTGTTTTATACAAGAGGCGAAAGGAGAACTGTCATGGTTACCGAATCGAGGAGGAGAGGCGCTAGCTGGCTCCTCATCCTGCTCATCCTTCCCTTTATTGCCTTACTCTGGCCGCCGTTCTACAACTTCACGCAGCCGTCGTTCATTGGCATCCCGTTCTTTTACTGGTTTCAGTTGCTCTGGATCATCATCACAGCCATCATCACTTCCATCCTGTACTTCGCGGGAGCCTGATGGCACGTGTCCTAAAGGATTGGGACAAGAAGTAATTCTAAGTAATCCTTCAGTATCTTTTGGGATCCTCCCAGAAAGAAAGGAAGTAGTCAGCAATGATTGACTGGGTCGCGCTCTCCGTCTTTATCTTTTTCTTTCTCCTCGTCACCGTGCTGGGCTTCGTAGCAGCACGCTGGCGGCGCGGCGACCTCAATAAACTGGAAGAGTGGGGGCTGGCGGGACGCCGCTTCGGCACCATCATCACCTGGTTCCTGCTGGGCGGCGACCTCTACACCGCCTACACCTTCGTCGCCGTGCCAGGCTTGGTTTACGCGGTAGGGGCGCAAGGCTTCTATGCTGTTCCGTACACCATCCTCGTCTACCCGCTCATCTTCATCCTGATGCCCAAGTTCTGGTCGGTCTGCAAAAAGTATGGCTATGTCACGCCTTCTGACTTTGTAGAAGGGCGCTACGGCAGCAAGTCGCTCGCTTTCGTGGTCGCGCTGACCGGCATTTTGGCAACGATGCCGTACATCGCTTTGCAGATGTTCGGCATCGCCGTCTCGGTGGCGCAGATGGGCATCAATCCCGAAGTCGCCCTGATCGTCGCGTTCGTGATCCTGGCGGCTTACACCTACTTCAGTGGGCTGCGAGCGCCCGCGTTGATCGCGCTGGTCAAGGATACCATGATCTTCATCGTACTGTTTGCCGTGATCATCGCCATCCCGATCTCCCTGGGCGGCTTCGGGAAAATCTTCGCCGCGGCCAAGGCGAAGGGCGTGGCATCAGCCGCGACGGCAGCGGCCACGCACACAGTTCCGGTATTCCACTTTACGCTGTCATCTGCGCAGTTCTTGCCGTATACCACGCTGGCTCTGGGGTCCGCGCTGGCCCTGTTCCTCTACCCGCACTCGCTGACAGGTACGCTGAGCAGCAGCGGCCGCAACGTAGTCAAGCGCAACGCCGCGCTATTGCCGATCTATTCGATGATGCTGGGCCTGCTGGCTCTGCTCGGCTACATGGCAATCGCCGCGCACGTGACGCCGCTCAAAGCCTATGGCTCGAACGGCATTGTCCCGGCGTTGATCGCGAAGGAATTTCCGTCCTGGTTCGCAGGCTTCGCCTTCGCGGCCATCTCTATCGGCGCGCTCGTGCCGGCCTCGATCATGTCCATCGCGGCAGCCAATCTCTTCACGCGCAACATTTACAAGCCCTACATCCGGCCCAATTACAGCGCGCGCGAGGAGACGACGGTCGCCAGGATCACGTCGCTGGTGGTGAAGTTGGGCGCGCTGCTCTTTATCCTGCTCATCCCGGCGACGTTCATCATCAACTTCCAGTTGCTCGGCGGCATCATCATCATCCAGACGCTGCCCGCCGTGTTCCTGGGCCTGTTTACGCGCTGGCTGAATCGTTGGGCGCTGGTGATTGGTTGGGCAGTAGGCATCATTAGCGGCGTCTATATGTTCGTCGCGGCGAACTACAGCTCGGTCTACACGTTTGCGATCGGCGGCCACAAGTACGGCATCTACTCTGCTCTGTCTTCCGTCGTCCTCAACCTGGTGCTGGCTGTCATCCTGACGCCGATCTTTGTAGCCGTCGGCCTGAGGTCCGGCAAAGACCAGACTCACGCCGTGGACTACACTGAAGACATGGTGGAGACGAAGGAAGCGATACCGGAGGCGCTGGGCTAAGCCCATCGTCTGGTTATGGTGGGTATAAACTTAGGGAACATTGGGGGACTGGCGGCGTAGCTGCCAGTCCCCCGATGTTCCCTATGCTATACTACAGCAATGGATATTGAAGATGACGACAACGATATCATCAATCCGCATACCGACGATGCCACGCCGGGCAGCGATGAACTGCTCTCCGACGATGAACTGCGCCTACCGGAGAGCGCGCATTCGCTGGTGCGCATCCACGCCGTGCAGGCATGGCTGAACCGCCGCCTCGCCGAGGCGGCGCTGGTAAGGGGCGAGAC
>Ga0207416_1002603_pt1 | contig 19191 bp, 21 predicted proteins | sample PaiPotPPM11metaG_FD_184107 | JGI IMG/M metagenome (GOLD analysis project Ga0207416, IMG submission 184107) | Iron sulfur acid spring bacterial and archeal communities from Banff, Canada, to study Microbial Dark Matter (Phase II) - Paint Pots PPM... ...
AGGTCAGCATGAGCAAACGCGCCGGCAACATCATCACGCTCGACGATATTCTCGACGAAGTCGGCGTCGACGCCGCGCGGTTCTTCTTCGTTATGCTCGCCACCGACTCGCCGCTCACGTTCGATCTCGCGCTCGCGGTCGAGCAGACCAGCGACAACCCCGTGTACTACGTGCAGTACGGCCACGCGCGCATCGCGTCGGTTCTGCGCAACGCCGATGCGTCCGACGTCGCCTTGGCGCGCTCCGGCGCGCACCTCGACCGCCTCTCGCACGCCGCGGAACTCACGCTGGCCCGGCGGCTGAGCGAGTTGCCGGGCGTCGTTCAGGGCGTGGTGGACCATCTCGCGCCGCACCGGTTGGCGAAATACGCCCGCGATGTAGCGACCGACTTTCATCAATTCTATACCGAGTGCAAAATTCTGGTGGAGGATCGGGAGTTGCGTGTCGCGCGCCTAGCGCTCGCACTCGGGGCAAAGAGCGTGCTCGCACGCGTCCTCGATCTGGTTGGGGTAAGCGCGCCGGAGACCATGTGAGCGCGGTAGGGGCAGGCATCGTTCGGGCGCGGTACGAGGATGCGCTCGCCGTCGTGGCGCAACCGCGATAACGCATTTAACTGCGCTTTAAGCATCGCCGCACTAGCCCACGTCTTTTCGTCGGCCTCAGGGATCGTGCGATGACCCGCAGCGAAGCAGCGCTCAAGTTCTCGCTTACCGTTCGTACGAGGCGGTCAAGGCGCTCGCAGGCGCGATCGGCTCAGGCGATCTCACGTATCGCACCGACATCGCGAAAGTGTAGGCGGTCCCTCGACGGCGGCGCTATGCGCCTACGCCCGGGATGACAACAAAGGGGCGAAGTGTGAGCGCAGCGGCAGCGCGGCGAGGAACCAGAACACGGTGAGGATGAGGCCCGGGAAGATTCCAAGCGGCATCATCGTGATGTGGAACGCGAGGATGTTCGCGAGTACGGCGGCGATCATTACGAGCGCCAGCGGAACGAATCGATTGACGAGCAAGAGCGCGCCGGTCAGCAGTTGCACCGCGTCCACGAGTAGGACCCAATGCGAACGGAAGAAGACACTTTGGAATTCGCCCGCGAGGCCGGGCATGGCGGGCGGTCCGGACGTGAAGAAGATGACGAAGCCGATTACTCCAGCGGCGGTGAAGGCGAGCCCGATTAGCACTCGCGCGACTATCGAAACAATTCTCATCATTCAAGCTCCTTTTGTTTTAGGGTGACAACGAGCAGCGTGTGGCCCGCAGTAGCAAAAGATCTCGGTCCCGTGTGTTCTGCGCGAGGGCTGCGGCCTTCTCGAATTCGACGCTGGCTTCGCTGAAGCGTTGAAGTTTCTCCAGCAGATCGCCACGCACGCTCGGGAGCAAGTGGTAGTGTTTCAGCGCCGGCTCGGCCATTAGGGCGTCGACTAACTCGAGTCCGGCAGCGGCGCCGAAGGCCATGCCGATGGCGACCGCGCGATTGAGTTCGACAACGGGCGTGGGCATGAGTTGCGCGAGCGCGTCATAGAGCGCGGCGATGCGCACCCAATCCGTTTCCTCAGGCGTACGCGCACGCGCGTGACATGCGGCTATTGCCGCTTGTAGCGTGTAGTGCCCCAGCGCACCGCCGCAACGCTCGGCGCGTTCGAGGGCAGCGAGACCGCGACGGGTCAACAAGTGATCCCATCGGGCACGATCCTGATCGAGTAGAAGTACGTGCTCGCCGGAGGGCCCGACGCGCGCATTCATACGCGACGCCTGGATCTCCATGAGTGCAACGAGACCATGAATCTCCGCTTCGTTCGGCGCGAGTTTTGCAAGCACGCGGCCCAAGCGCATTGCCTCTTGGCAGAGGGCCGGACGCAGCACATCGTCACCGGCGCTCGCGGAGTAGCCCTCGTTGAAGACGAGATAGATCACTTCCAAGACCGAACTCAAACGCTCGGCGCGCTGCGCCGCATCGGGAACTTCAAAGGGCACGCGAGCTTCGGCGAGCGTTCGCTTTGCGCGAACGATCCGCTGAGCGACGGCAGGTTCGGAGATCAAGAATGCGCGGGCGATTTCCGGCGTCGATAACCCGCCGAGCAGGCGCAGCGTAAGTGCAACGCGCGCTTCGACCGAGAGCACCGGGTGGCACGCCACGAAGATCAAACGCAAGAGATCGTCGTTGACCTCGTCCACGCGATCCGAGAAGTCGGGTTCCAAAAGGTTACCGGTGAGTTCGTCGCGTTTGCGTTCGGCGGTTTTTTCGCGACGAAAGCGATCGATCGCGCGGCGTTTCGCAACCGCCATCAACCAGGCGCCGGGTTTATCGGGAATGCCCTCACGCGGCCATTGCTCGAGTGCGGCGACGAAGGCGTCTTGCGCGAGTTCTTCGGCGATGCCAACGTCACGCACCATGCGCGCTAGGCCCGCGATGAGTCTGGGGGATTCGATCCCCCAGACCGCGGCAATTACATCTCGGCTAGTTCGTGCAGTTGGCACGTTCCGGACCCCACTAGATCGAGAAACCGTTGCGTGCATTCAATTGCCTCGGCTTTGGATTGCACGCTGAGCAAGGCAAAGCCGCCGACGACTTCTTTGCTCTCGGTGAACGGCCCATCGGTGACCGCGACCTTCCCATCATTGCGCCGCACGCGCATGCTGACGCCGGTTGGCGCGACGCCGCCGGTGTCGATCATTTGTCCGGATGACATCATCTCTTGAATGAGGGCGCCCATCGCGGCGTGCATCTTTTCATCCGGCGGCGCCGCCGTGGCAGGATTGAACATGAATATCGAGATGAACTTCATCATTGAATTCCCGCAAAATCTTCGGGCTCGAAAAGTTGACGGATTTCGATCTGCTCTCCGCGCTGAAACGGGCACTGTTTGAGCCGCTCGACAATTTCTTCTTTCGAGCGGCCTTGCAAAATCCAAAAGCCCGCAACGAGCTCTTTCGTTTCGGTGAAGGGCCCGTCGGTGACGACCGGCTTACCTCCGGGGTAGCTGATGCGAACCGCCTTCGAGGTCGGCTGCAGGCCCCCGGCGTCGAGGACGACGCCGTCGCGCACGAGCGTTTCGTTGAATGCCCCCATATTGGCGAGCTCCTTGGCAGTCGGCATCTCGCCCGCCTCGCTCTCTTTGCTGGCTTTGACCATGACTAAGTATCGCATGACCTCTCCTTAGGTTTGGGCGTGTTTCTACCTACTCATCGTTTGGGACGCCCCGAAATCGACAGGGGAAAGTAGTTGCTCCAGCTTTCTTGGCGCGATTTGGGCGCGCTCGCGGAAGGGGGCAATCGATCCCGGAGCCTCACCTGCGAGCGCCTTCTGGCGAGAGACCGATGAGGTGGCGTTTGTGGGCGGTTGCGAATTCCGCGTCGCGCGTTGCCGTCATAAGCGGAAGGGGTGGCATCCCTGTAATTGATAAGGTCAGCAGTCGCGCATCCGTGTTTTTTTCGGCCGCGCGCGGCGAGGATATCGACCATATCGTGGAACGCTGCCGTCACCGGCCGCCTTACTGCTTGGATCGTCCGTAAGAACTGCCACTGCGACAGCTGCGCCACGTACGGATTGGCAACGAGAAAGTCGATGTAAAGCGGGTATTCCCCGTATGACCGCGCCTTTCGATGCCAGATTGCCGGTTACAGCCCTGGCAGGATTTGATGCGCCGGACCTCGTCGGGAGTGATGCCCCTAGCCATGAATGTCGCGAGGTCACGCGTTGTCATGGTCGGCAACTCTTGCTTAAATGTAGCTGCTGATTGGGCGTATATCCCAGCATGCGCACGGCAAGAACCGTTTGCGTATCAACCGTGGGAAACGCAACTTTAAGCACTTGGAAGTCACCGAGGCCAACATCCCAGATGGCCAGTGACAACTGTTGACTCGGCACAACGGAAAAGCCAGAAGCCTTCAGCTCATTTTGATAGGTTGATTTGGCGGCGAAAGCGGCGCTGCCTGATAAGCCGACAGCAGGGCTCAGCGGGTAAGCCTTCAGAAACAACGTTCCCGCTTTCGCGGTCGATCGTTGCCTCGCTGGGCGACGCGCCTTCCACGTAAGCGACAGCCACGCGTTGCGCACGAGACCACCCCGTAGGCGCGCCGGCGCCGAGCAGCATCTGCGCGTGGATTTTCGAGTTCTCTATCGGAAATAGGAGATCGAGCAAGAGATTAACGGAACTGGCGCTCGAGATGGACCAGTTTCCGTTCAATGTACCTACAAGATACTCGCCCGGAGTCGACTCCCTGGGTACCATTTGCCCCCCTAAGCGCGGAACCGCCGCCCGAGCATGCCGCCAGTATCGACGCCCCAACGGCGATGAAGTGAACCCGCGAAATCGGTGTATTAGCCATACAACATATCTCCCGCGGGCCGTCTTCCGGATACCAGAATCGCTACTTCGCCCGCCCTTGTCCTCCCTCCGGCTGCCTTCGCCTGCGGCGCCCCGCTGTACGAGGATGCACTCGCCGTCGTGGCGCAACCGCGATAGCACGATGGGGAAAAAATACGCCAAGAGCCTACACGACGTCCAAGTTGCGCTCGTCGGGCTCCAGCGCCACGCGATCAAACATCAGCTCAAAGTTCTCGCGATCTTCGAAGGCCGCGATAGTAGCGGTAAAGACGGCACGATCAAGCGCATTACCGAGCATTTGAGCCCGCGCGAAACGCGCGTCGTCGCGCTCGGCAAGCCGACCGAACGCGAAGCCACGCAATGGTATTTCGAACGCTACGTCCCCCATCTCCCGGCTGCGGCCGAAGTCGCGCTGTTCAATCGAAGCTGGTACAACCGCGCCGGCGTCGAGCGCGTCATGGGGTTTTGCACCGACGACGATTACGAACAGTTTATGGAGACCGTCACGACGTTCGAGTACATGCTCGTGCGCTCGGGCATTCATTTGGTGAAGTATTACCTCGACATCGACAAGGACGAGCAGAAAAAGCGCCTGGAATCGCGCCGCGAAGACCCGCTCAAGCAGTGGAAGATCAGTCCGATCGACGATGCCGCCATCGACCGCTGGAATGCGTACAGCAAAGCCCGCGACGTGATGTTCGTTCGCACCTCCTCGCCGGCATCGCCGTGGATCGTCGTGAACGCCAACAATAAAAAACGGGCGCGGCTCAACGTCATCCGCGACCTGCTCCAGCGCGTCGACCACCTCGCGCCACACCGTGCGGACTTCGAGCCGGATCGCTCGGTCGTATTCGAATTCGAACCCGCGGCCCTCGAAGACGGCCGCATCGCGAAGTAGGCGCTATCGTTTATCGAGTTGCGCGTGCAGCCACGGCGAAACGAAGTAGCGCCAGAGCAGCTTAACGAGCGCCGCCGCCGGAATCCCCAAAAGCAGACCGGGAACGCCGAACAACTCACCGCCCGCGAAAACCGCGAACATGACGCCGATCGGCGAGACGCCGACCGAATCGCCCATGATCTTCGGCACCAAAATATTATCGCTTACGCGGGCCATGCCGAACGTGATCACCTGAACCCAGAGGATCATCCATCCCCCTTGCGGGGCGCAGAGTATCAGCGCGATCACCTGCACGATCAACATGCCGATGACGGGAATCGAGTAGCCCACGAACGTGATGATCCCCAAAATCAACCAGAGCTTGAAACCGATCAGCGCGCAGAGCGTGCCCACGACCACCCCGGTAATCGCGCTGACGATCACCTGCCCGGAGATGTAGCTTCCGAAGACTTGGGTGATCTCGGCCGCGAGGTTGCGCGCCGTACTGCGCCTGCTCTCCGGAAACATAGCGGCGAACCCGTCGGTAATCTGCGAATCGTTGAGCAGGAAGAAAAACGACAGGACGATCGACGAAAACGCCACGAAGAACCCCGTCGCCGTGCTCACCAGAATGCTTCCCACCGAGGAGATCGTGCCGGTTGCAAGTGCGGAGAGACGCTGCGTCCCGAGTTGGCCGAGATCGAACGACGTGCTGGGGATGTGCAGCCCCGGCAAGCGCTCCTGCAGCGATTCTTGCAGGGCCGTAAGCCACGCTTGGAGCGTCGACACGTACGTTGGGATGCTTGCGGCGAGTCCCTGGACCTGATTGATCGTCAGCGGCACGATCACCACGACGCCCACGACGATGACTCCCAGCAGGCAGAGAAAGACGATGCTGATCGCCAGCGGTTTGGGCACGCGCCGCAGCTGTAAGTGAACGACGATCGGCTCGACGCCGAACGCGATGAACGCCGCGATCAAGAAGATCGACATCGTGCGCGGAATATGCGCGGCAAAAATCACCGCCAGGGCCGCCAGCACCACGATCGCCGAGCCCCAGGCGATGCGGCGCCAGGTGGACCGGGCTACAGCTCTTTGCATAGCAGTCGCCGCTCCGTTACGAAGCCAAAAGTCGCGTAGAGTGCCTGAGCCGCCGCGTTCTCTTCGGTCACCATCAGCGCTATATACGGCAGACCTCTGCTCCGAGCCTCATCCTCGGCGGCGCACATCAAAGCCGCCCCCACGCCCTCCCGTCGATGGGCCCGCTCGACGGCCATATACGCGACGAAGGCCTGCGGCTCGCCCGTCACCTCATCCGCTAGCCGATCGAGCAGAAGCAAAAACCCGGCCGGCGTGCCGTCGCGCTCCGCGATCAGGGCCATGTGGGATTGATTCTCCACGATATCGAGAAGCCGATCGTAGCTCTCGAGGACCGCGCTCGGCGAGGCGCGGCGCACCCGCGAAACGCTGTCCATCGCGGTGCGTTTTCCCAAGGCTCGAATGAACGCGCGGTCTGCATCGCCGCCAACCCGAACGCTCAGGCGCGCCATTGCACGAGAAGCTCTTCGAGGGCGGCCACAAACGCGCGATTCTCCTCGGGCGTGCCGATCGTCACGCGCAGCCAACCCGGCATATGCAGCGCGTCGCCCGATCGCACGATGATGCCGCGCTCCAGCAGCGCTTCGTACGCGCGCGTCGCTTCGACTGGGACTTCGACGGCGATGAAATTCGCTTGGGTTGGGTACGCCCGCAGGCCAAGACGCGCGAATTCGGCCCCGAGATAGGCCTTGCCCGCCTCGTTCACCTCGACGCTGCGGCGCACGAACGCGTCGTCCTCGAGCGCTCCCAACGCGCCCAGCGCCGCGGGCAACGAAACGTTGAACGGCAGGCGTATGCGGTCGAGCCACCCGATGCTCTCCGCGTCGCCGAAGCCGTAACCTACGCGCAAGCTCGCCAAGCCGTAGATTTTCGACATCGTTCGCAGCACCAACGTTTTGGGGCGCCGCTTGATAAAGGCCGTTACGTCCGGCGCATCGGCGTCCATATATTCGCTGTACGCGCGATCGATGACGAGCGTCACATGGCTCGGAAGGCGCGCCAGAAGCGTCTCCCACTGCGTGTCGTCCAGCGAGGTGCCGGTCGGATTGTTCGGATCGCATAGAAACATCAGCGCGGTGCGTTCGGTGACAGCTGCCAGCATCGCCTCGAGATCGTGTTTGCCCCGAACGAGCGGAACTTCGACGGCGGCAGCTCCGCGCACGTGGGTCGCCAAGCGATAGAGCTGGAACGACGGGGTTGCCATCACGGCTTGCAGGCCCGGTTCGAGCAACATCTCCGCGATCAAACCCACCAATTCGTTGCTGCCGTGCCCGAGCACGACGTTCTCGGCACTCAGCCCGTAGCGGCCGGCGAGCGCGGTCTTTAATTCCAGGTGTGCGTCGTCGAGGTACAGGTGCAACCCGTCGAGATGCTGGAGTGCCGCCAGCGCCTTGGGCGAACTTCCGAGCGGGTTTTCGTTCGATGCGAGCTTGATAATCCGTTCCAGGCCGAAACGCTTGCGCACCTCGTCGATCGACGTTCCGGCTTTGTATGGAGCGAGCGCGCGCACGACGGAGCGAGTCATCGCACGCGCCTACGCTCGCCGCGACCCTGGGTCGTCGATCGGCGCACCGGACGCGCACTGCGGACACTCGGAGGGATCGTATGAAACGATCGGCAGATCGAGCAGCGCGTGCGTCGGCACGCCGAAATCAGCATCGCCGCGCTTGACGATGATGCCGACGCCCGCGACGTGCGCTCCGTGGCCATGCACCACGTCGATCACCTCACGCACCGACATGCCGGTCGTAACGACGTCCTCGACAATCAGGACGCGATCGTCGGCGTTGAGTTGAAAATTGCGGCGCAGCTTCGGGACGCCGTCCTCTTTTTCGACGAAGAGCGCCAGGGTGCCGAGTTGTCGCGCAACTTCGTAGCCCAAAACGATGCCGCCCACCGCCGCGCTCACCACGACCGTGGGGCGAACCGAGCGAAACGCCCCGGCGATGCCGCGCCCGACCTCCTCGACCAAACGGGGGTCTTCCAAAATGCGGAATTTCTGAACGAAGCGATTGCTATGGCGGCCGGAGCTGAGGCGAAAGTGGCCGTCCAATAACGCACCGCGTTCGTGGAGCGCGCGCGAGAGATCGAAAGTTGACATCCTGATTCCTTGGATTAAGCGAGTGCCGGTGACATCTCGGCGAGGATCGCACGTGCGGCATGCAACGGATCCGGCGCCTGCGTGATCGGGCGGCCGACGACCAGATAGTCGGCACCGACCGCTACCGCCTGCGCCGGCGTGACGACGCGTTTCTGGTCGCCGTGGCCTGCTTGGCGCGGGCGAATTCCGGGCGTGAGCGTGAGGAAATCCTCCCCGAAAAAGTTCTTGAGATCCGCGACTTCGTGCGCGCTGCAGACCACGCCGGAGCAGCCCGCGTCTCGCGCGAGCGCCGCAAGGCGCGTGGCGTTTTCACCCATGCCTCCGCTCAAGCCGAGTTCGCCAAGGTCCTCATGCGCCAGACTCGTCAAGATCGTGACCGCGAAGATGTGCGGGCGCGAGATCCCGAGTTCGTCGGCCCGCGCATCCGCGCTCTCGACCGCCGCTCGCATCATATCCAGCCCGCCTAACGCGTGCACGTTGATGATGTGCGCGCCGGGCCGCACCAGTTGCCGGATCGCCGCACCGACCGTGCGCGGAATATCGTGCAATTTCACATCCACGAAGTAGCGGACGTCGCGGGCTTGCAGATACGAGAAAATCCGCTCGGGATACCCGCAGAGCGCCTCGAGACCGATTTTGAAGATGACGTCGAGTTCGTAGAGCTGGTCGATGAGCGCCTCGGCCTGGTCCGGCCCCGGCACGTCCAACGCGACGATCAACTGGCTCATAGCGGTTATCCCTCATCCCCTTCATATTGTTGCGCGTTGGCGAAACCGACGTTGGCTCTGCCTACGATGGACGAGAGCGAACGAAGGTTGCGTTGGGCGAGATAAGCTCGCAGCTCTTCGACGATGCGCACCGGCACCCGAGGATCGGTGAAGTTCGCCGTTCCGATGCTCACCGCGCTCGCGCCGGCGAGGAAAAACTCGAGCGCGTCGCTCGTGGTTTCGATCCCGCCCTGGCCGATAATCGGAATCGTGACCGCGCGCGCAACCTCGTACACCGCGAGAACGGCGATCGGCCGGATCGCCGGCCCGGAGAGCCCCCCCGTGACATTCCCCAAGCGCGGGCGCCAGGTGTCAACGTCGATGGCCATGCCGCGCACCGTGTTGATCACCGCCAAGGCATCGGCCCCGGCAGATTGCGCCTCGCGTGCGATCGATGCGATGTCGGTGACGTTGGGCGAGAGTTTGACGATCAGCGTTTTGTCCGTTACCTCGCGCGCCGCTCGCACCACTTTGCCCGTTAGGCGCGGATCGCACGCGAAGGTTTCGCCCTCGCTCGCGACGTTCGGGCACGAGATGTTGAGCTCGATCGCCGCAATCTCCGAGCGCTGCCCGAGCAACTCGCACACGTACGCGTAGTCGTCAACCGAGAACCCGGCAACGCTCCCGACGATCGTACACGGACGGCCGGCAAACTTTGCGACATCGTGTTCGAGATACCACTCGATGCCGGGGTTCTGCAACCCGATCGCATTAAGCATCCCGGCCGGCGTATGCACCAATCGCGGCGTCGGGTTCCCAAGACGCGGATGCCGCGTGACGCTCTTGAGAACGACCGCGCCGATTTTCGCGAGATCGACGAACGGTGCGAACTCCTCTCCCGAGCCGTAACATCCGCTTCCCATGAGGGTCGGATATGCAAGCGTCAGGGAACCGATCTTGGTCGTAAGATCGACATCGCGCAGGTCGTTTGTGCCTACCATCGTAGCTCGTGCGCCCAAAAGACGGGGCCCTCTTTACAGATGCGCGCGTAGACCACGTCGCTGCCGCCGCGCTCGAGCGGTGGAAAGCTGGGTGCTTGCGCGCTCGTCCCGATCAACGGCACCACGCAACCCCAACAGCCGCCGACGCCGCACGCAAACGTTTCCTCGAGTGAGAGTTGCGCTCGTACGCCGAGCTTTTCGGCAACGCGTGCGACGGCGCGCAGCATCGGCGTCGGGCCACACGCCAGGATCAGGTCCGAGGAGCCCGCATCTTCGAGCGCCTGCGTGACGTAACCATGGTGCCCCAAACTTCCGTCGTCGGTCGCGAGAATCACTTCGCATCCTTCGCGTTCGAAACGTTCGCGTTCCACGAGCAGTTCGCGATTGCGGGCACCGTAGAAGAGGCGTACGCGCGCTCCCGCGGCGACCAGCCTTTGCGCGGGCAGCAGCACCGATGCGATGCCCACGCCGCCGGCGACGATCGCGACGTCGCGCGGATTTGAAGATAGATCGAACCCGTTCCCGAGCGGCCCCGTCAACGACAGGCTGTCGCCCGGGCGCAATCCGGCAAGTTCGGTCGTTCGCTTACCCACCACGAAGAAGAGCAAGCTGCCCCGCGTTCCTTGCGCTTCGTAGATGCCCAATGCCGTCGATGCCACTTCTCCGCTAGGCGGAACGGCCATCACATACTGTCCGGGACGCGTCACAGCGACCAGCGCGGGCGCGTCAAAACCAATGAGGAAGACGTTCGCTGCGAGTTCGCGACGGTCGACAATCGTCGCATCGAAGGTGCCGCATGGCGACGCGGTGGTGGTCATAATGGCACACTTTCACCAAACATTAAAAAAACTCCGGGCCAAAAGCTGAACCATTGGTATGAAACAGCCGTTATAGAGAACAGAGACAAAACTCTGAAAGGAGGGTCCGCAGATGGCAGGTGTGATGGTCTTTAAATCACTCGCCGACGCGTTGCGTGCCGGATACCAGGTCTACGACCGCACGTCGGACGGATACCTCGTTCGGACAAGAACGTCGGCCGGCTGGGCAATAGCGCTGGTCGCGTGTAAGTAAACCCAGAGCAAACAGCAGCTAGAAAGGAGCCGCCGACAAATGTCGGCGGCTCCTTTCTCATTGCCTCACCATCGAGCTGGTTAGCGATATTCCGGAGGCTGAGCCGGTTTCTCGATCTCCGGCGTCGGGCCGGGGCGCCATCCCGCAGGGCCCGACGGCGGCGGGGACGGCGGCGGCGGCGTGGCACCGGGTTGGGCCCTGGGACCGAAGTGCACCGAGGGGTCGTTCGGACGCGGGCCGCGCATGAACATCGGCGGCACCTGCGCTCCGTTGAGGAGGGCGTTGATGATCTGGGCGATGCCCACGAACATCGGGATCAATCCACCCAGAATCCACGGCCCGGGTTCGTGGCTGATGAACGAGAGGCCGATCAAGAGGGCCAGGCCGACGAGCGTGAGCCGAATCCCCTTGCTCATCTGTGTCTGCGCGTAGAAGCTCGGGTCGCCGCCGTACGGCGGGGGCATCCCCGGAGGCGGTACGCCGGGGCCCGGCGGCGGGACGTTGCCCATACCCTGCGCCCAAGCGTCGAAGCGGCGGCCGTAGCGCGAACCGCCTAGGCCACCCGGCGGCGGCACGATGCCTCGCCGAATCATCTCCATCCGCTCCTGGTGTGCCAGCACGCGAGAGATCACCCACGCGGCGACCGGCGCGCCGAAGAGAAAGACGATGCCGAAAAGGGGAACGAGGTCATGCATGATTAGGGCGCTCCGTTCGTCGTGATATGGATGGATCCGTCGCCGCTCGATACGTGCAAGCTGCTCGATCCGTCGCCGACCCGCAGGTTCTGTTGATTACCGCCATCGTTGTGGAACGATTGGCCGTCCAACGTCATGCTGCCGTCGTCGGTGCGGGCGGCGATCGTCGCGTTGCTGCCCGAAGCAAGCGCGAGACCGATGCTTCCGTCGCCACTGGAGATAGCGTAGGTTCCCGAACCGGGAAAGAGGCCTTCAACTCGCACGGATCCGTCGCCCGAATGCACGGTTGCACGCGGCGCCGAGCCGTTGAGGACGATGCCCTGCGCGTGAACGCTGCCGTCGCCGGTTCTCGCCGTTAGCGCATTCGCCGTGACGTCCGTGAGATGCAAGCTCCCGTCGTCGCTCGAAATCTCGAGCGTACCGCCATGAACGCGCCGCACTTCGACCCGGCCATCGTTGCTATGCGCGCTGACGTTTCCGCTCGAATCGGCGATGGAGATCGAGCCGTCGATCGAGGCCGCGCTCACGCCGTTCGTGATGCCGTTGACATCGGCACCCGAACAATGGGCGATCTGCACGCTCGAGCCGCTCGGGACTTGGACATCGATCCCCCGCTCGTCGTCCATGAAAAATCCAAAGAATCCAAGGTGATAGGAGGGCCGCACTATGCGCACGCCATCGGCGCTTCGCGTCACCGTTAAGGCTGGAATATGCGCCGCGTCGTTGCCCCACGTTAGCCCGCTGAAGTGCGTGCGATCCTGCACGTGGACGAGGCCGTCGCTCGACGGGCTCACCGTCACATGCGACTGCGGATCGTCGATATAGACTGCAGGCGCATTCCCGGCGGCTAGCGGTGCGATCGGATGCGCGTTCGATACCGTCTGCGCCGGCGAGTAGCCGGTGCTGCGCGTCCAATTCCACAGGCTGTGCCCCGAAAGGACGAACGCGGCCATGCCGAGGATTACCACCTCAACGGCGGCGAGCATCGCGATCAAGGCAAACCGGCGCGATTGCATCTGCATCATCTTCTTCCCTCCGGCTAGAGCCGTGGCCCCCAACCGTCGAAGGTGGGACGCAGCGATTGCGCGGCATCGCGGCGATCCGGCAACGAGACGGTGGGCCGGGCTTCATGTGGGAGCGATGTCTTGGGGATGGTAACCATGGCGGTCGAGTGCCTCCGAAACGAATTTCCTGCCTGACTTACGCCGGGGCGCAGGACTTGTTTCATAGCGGGTGGCGAAACATCGCGGTGGGACGGGCCGTATCACCGGCGTGTCGGCAGCTCTCGCGGAGGCACCCCGAATAGAACGGTTACCCTCCGGGCCGGAAGACGGCGACCTCGTGACCATGACGCTCGGCGGCAACCCCGACGCGTTTGCCACGCTCGTCGAACGTTACGACCGCGCCGTCTACCACCTCGCCTATCGCACACTCCACGACGTCGAAGAAGCTCGCGACGTCGCTCAGGAATCGTTCTTCAAGGCGTTCCGCTCCTTGCGAACCTTCAAACCGGGGGCGAAGTTTTCGACCTGGATTTTCGCGATCGCCTATCACGCATGTTGCGACCGATTGAACCGTCGCAAGCGTTATAGTAATGAGGAGCTTCCCGAGCGAGCCGACGCAAGCGCCGGGCCCGAGCACGAGGCGATCGCCGGCGACGATGCCCGGCGGCTCCGGGCCGCGATCGACGCGCTGCCGGAGAAATATCGCATCGTGATTGCGCTCTACCACCTTCAGGGTAAACAGTACGAAGAGATCGCACAGGTACTGGGACTCCCGATGGGAACGGTAAAAACCCACTTATTCCGAGCCAAGGAGCACCTGCGAAAGCTCCTCGTCGGAGCGGAGGTAATGGAATGAACGGCCACTATAACGACGACGACCTGGATCTGGCGCTCTTTGCCCTCGAACTCGAAGAGCCCCCGGCCGACTTGCGCGCGTCGATCTTGGCCGCGACGGTCTACCGGCCGGCTCCAATGTTCTCGCGCGCCGAGATCGTCGCCCTTACCCTCATCACCACGGCGATCGTGGCCCTGATCGGCTTCGTCATCGCGGGCGGCGGCACGCTCTTCGCAAATTCGGTGCAAGCCCTGCAGAGCGGTTTGGTGCAGACGTTCTCGAACTACACCACGCTCGGATGGCTCGCCGTGGGCGGCGCCACCGCGATCTGGCTCTCACTTTTCACCGGATTCCAATCGTTTCCGACGTCCTCCAGCAAGGTCGGAGAGACCAGCACCCGCTAATTCGTCGGCATGACGATGCCGGCAAGCCCTTTCAAGATTCTGGTTATCGAAGACGACGCCGCTATCGGGCGCGTCCTCCAGCTCGAACTCGAGCATGAGGGGTATGCGGTCGAGGTGGCTCGCGACGGCCTCGCGGGCCTGGAAAAAGCCCTCAAAGAACCCGACCTCGTGATCCTCGATCTCATGCTTCCGCGCATGGACGGCATCGAGGTGTGCAAGCGCATCCGCGGCAAGAGCACCGTTCCGATCATCATGCTCACCGCCAAGGATCGCGTGCCGGATCGCGTCGAGGGGCTCGACGTGGGAGCCGACGACTACATGGTCAAGCCGTTTGCCACCGAAGAGTTGCTCGCCCGGGTACGGGCGCGGCTGCGCGAACGTCTGCCGAAAACCAACGTCATCTCCTATCGCGACGTGGTGATGGATCGCGATCGGCACGAGGTAAGCCGCGCCGGGCAAGCCGTTTCGCTGACGGCCAAAGAGTACGCGCTGCTCGAATACCTCTTGCTCCATCGCAACAAGGTGCACACGCGGGACGAACTCTTCAACGGCGTTTGGGGGAGCGATTTCTTGGGCGACTCGAATTTAATCGACGTCTACATCCGCTATCTTCGCACCAAGATCGACGAAGGTTACGAACACAAACTCATCGCAACCGTGCGCGGTGTCGGCTATACCATCAAAGATTAGTGCGCCGGTGCACGGCACGCGCGGTTCGCTGCGATGGCGCATCGCGATTTCGTATGCCGCGCTCCTGATCGGCGTGCTCGCTCTCGCCGGCGGGATCCTGATCTGGCGGTTCCAAACGATCCTGCTACAGGAAGCGCATGCCCGCGTCGAAGCGACGATGCGAGAGATCACCGCCGCGGCCGCGCCGCAGTCCAATCCCTTCGGATTCGTCGACGCTTCGGGGACGTTCGCGATGCTTCTGGGCACCAACAGCCTCTCCACGTGGGAATCGCCGTCGAGTTTCGTGCAGGTCGACAGCGCCGAAGGCTACCCTTTAGCGAAGACTTCAAATTTGGGCGCTTCGATCGTCCCGCCCAATCACAGCCTTACGCTCGCCGACCCGGCCGCAACGCGAACCGTAAGCATCGCAGGGCGGCCGTTCTTGGTGCTGGATCATCTGCTCCATTCGGGCCGTTCGTCGGTGATCGTTCACGTTGCCGAGCCGCTGGACGAACTGAACCGCACGTTCGCGCAGGCACGGCAAGCTTTCGCGATCGTCTTCGCGCTGGCCATCGCCGCCATCGTCGTGCTCTCGTTCATGCTGGCATCGCAAGCGATCGAGCCGATCAACCGTCTTTCGCGCGCGATGCGCGAGATCGGCTCCGACCGGCTCGACCGGCGGCTGGCATGGCGGCGCCGCAACGATGAAATCGGCGCCCTAGCGGAGAGCTTCGACGACTTGCTCGCGCGCTTGGAAGAGGCGTTCGCACGGGAACGACAATTCATTTCCGATGCATCGCACGAACTGAAAACGCCGCTCACGTCGATCAACGCGAACGCGCAGATGCTGCTCCGTTGGGCCGACAGCGACGCCGCAGTGCGCGAGGAGAGCCTGCGCACGATCGTGAGCGAAAGCGCCACGCTGGCCGAGATCGTGAACGGCATGCTCGCGCTGGCGAAGGCCGATCGAGGCGACGACCTGCCGAGGGAGCCCGTTTCGCTCGCGCACGTCGCCGGCGAAGCGGTGCGCCACGCCGCGCAACGCGCTCAAGAAAAGGCGCTCGCGCTCACGCTCGAGGCGTGCAAGCCCTCGCCGGTCGTCCTCGGCGACGAACATCTGCTCCGTCAGTTGGCGAGCAACCTCATCGACAACGCGATCAAATTTACGCAGAACGGCGGGGTCGCCGTGCGCGTCGGCTGCGATGCGACGCATGGTTGGATCGAGGTTGAAGATACCGGTACCGGCATTCCCGAGGACGAGCTTCCCCACGTCTTCGAGCGTTTCTACCGCGCCGATCGCGCCCGTTCGCGCGACGTACCGGGCACGGGGCTGGGGCTGGCAATCGTTCGTTCGATCGCACGGGTGCACGGCGCGAGCGTCGTGGCGGAGCGAGCGAGCGGCGGCGGCACGCTCGTCCGCGCCACGTTTGCACTGCTCGCGCAACCGCTCACCGACCCTTCATGAATCCGCCATTGGAACGGCGGTACAATAGGCGCGTGAACTCGATCGAATGGCGGGGGGCGATGCTGTTCCTCCTTGCCTGTTTGTGCGTGGTCTTCCCCGCCCACGCACGTGCCGAGTCCACGCTGCTGGACCCCGGGCCGGCGCCGGTCGTGGTTGCGATGATGCGATCGGGATCGATCACGATTCGCACGTGGGATCGCCCGCAGGTTCAGATCGATAGCGACGGGCAGGTGCAATCGCAGCAAATTCCGCCCGAAGAAGTGCAGCGGCGTTTCCCGGCACAGATTCCGCTGGTGGCGCAGACGCTACGAACGCCGCGCGGGCCGATTTCGCTGCCGCCCGAGCGTTTCGTCGCACCGCCGCTTCCGCCCGGTCCTCACTCCGGCATCGTCGTTCGCGGCTACGGCAAAACCACGATCACGATTCCGCGTGATACCGCAATGGTCATCGCTCGAGTTGGGCGCGGATTCGTCGCCATCAGGGGTTATCGGCGGGGCTTTTTCGTCGCTCTGGTCCACACGGGGCGCGTGCAACTCAACGGCGTGAGCGGTACCGGCGCCGTGCAGGTGCTCAGCGGCCCCATCGTCGCGGTGAACTCGAGCTTCACGCGTTTGCGCGCGCGAACCGTGCGCGGCAATCTTATCTTCGAAGGATGCAACGCGATGCAGATCGAGGCGAGCAGCGTGCTCGGGTCGATCGCCTACGACAACGGCCGCTTTCAACCGGGCCTCGCGCACTTCCAGAGCGAGCACGGCAACGTCGCACTCGGCATCGCATCGGGCGGCGTGCAGATCGGCGCACACAGCGCCGCCGGGCACATCTACTCCGATCTGGGAAGCGGAGAGAACGTTCAAAGCAGCGCCAACGATGCGCGCGCGATCCTCAACGGAGGTGGCCCGGTCGTTACCGCGACGAGCGGTACCGGCGCCGTCATTCTCTATCACGGGTCGATCCGCGAGCACCCGCAATTACAGCGGCGCCTGCCGATGTTCCGGGCGACGATCCTCCGCCGGCCACCGGCACGGCGCCCGGCGACCTTTCGGCGCCCGCCCGCCTTCCGGCGCGGGAAACCGCCCTCTTAGGGTTGGATCACCTCTCGGATGCTGTTGTTACTCGTGTCGGTGACATAGAGGCTGCCGTTTGCAGCGTCGTATGCGATGCCTTGTGGCGCGTTGAACATCGCCGTAGCAAACAGGCCGTCGAGGTTGCCGCCATGCGGGAGCCCGGCGGGGCCGGCGAACGTAGTGACGGCCCCGGCTAGCGTTACCCGGCGAATCACGTTATTATTCGTATCGGTGACATAGAGATTGCCGTCCGACGAGTCGTATGCAAGAAACTGCGGGTAGTTGAACTGCGCGCTCGAGCCGCTGCCGTCGGCAGATCCGCACGTGCCGCCTGCGATGGTGGTGACGATACCGGCGGTCGTCATTTGGCGAATTTTACAATTATTCGTATCGGTAATATACAGATCGCCGTTTGCCGCATAAGCGATGCCTTGCGGATATGCAAATTGCGCGCTCGAGCCAGTCCCGTCAGCAAATCCGCATGCGTGTATGCTGCCCGCGATGGTTGTAACGACGCCGGCGGCCGTTACCTGACGAATCGTGCAATTTTCCATATCGACGACATAAAGGTCGTTGTTGCCGGGATCGTAGGCGATGCCGTGTGGCAAGTTAAACTGCGCGGCCGTACCGGTCCCATCGGCAGAGCCGCTAGTGCAAGGAGCGCTCCCGGCGAAGGTCGTAACGGCCCCACCGCTTGTCACCTGGCGAATGTTGCAATTATAGGTATCCGTAACGTAGAGATCGCCGTTAGCGCTATCGTACGCGATGCCGCCGGGTGAATTAAAGTGCGCGCCCGCGCCCGTTCCATCGGCAGTGCCGCACGTGGGAGAACCGGCGAGCGTTGTGACAACGCCCGCCGGCGTCATCTGACGGATAGCGCAATTATTGGTATCCGTAATATAGAGGGCGCCGCTGCCCGCATCGTAGGCAATGCCGGCGGGATTGTTAAAAGCGGCGGCAGTCCCGGTACCATCGGTGAAGCCGCCGGCAACGTTGCCAGCGATCGTCGTGGTAAGGACGGAAGTGGTTAGCGGCGTCGTTACCGCGAGCGGGTTTCCGGCGATACTCGCCGCCGGCGTTGCGGAGATCGAAAGCGTGGCAGTCCCCATACCCGTAGCGGAGAGGATGAATTCATTCGGGTTGCTGCCGGACGCCGCGACCGCGATACCGGAGCCTGAGGTTGCGCTGCTCACCGTTACCGCGAGCACCGGTGCGCCCGGCCCGACGATGAAGTTTCCATCGGCATCCAGGGCCGCAATGACCAACGGCGGCGCGCCGGCAAGAAACGTAAATCCACTCAGCAGGCTGCCCGTTAATGCGATCGAGGAGGCAGCGGACGTCGCTTGGATCGACGCGGGAATGCCGGCAAGCGTCGCACTGATGGTATTGAGCTGGTTTGCAACGATGGTCGCCGCAACGCTGTTGGTTGAGAGCTTATTGCCCGCAGCACCCGGTTGATCGTAGGTGGTAAACGTGATCGTGTGAGCACCCGCTGCCGCAACGATCGGAACCGCGCACGTCAAGGAGCCCAACGGTCCGGAGACGCTGCAATTTGGCGAAGTCGGCAAGAGGTTTTGCGCGGTAGCCGCGCCGTTATCTACTTGGATCGCGATCGACTGCGTTGCGGGCGAAACGTATTTGGGCTTGCTGCTTCGCGCACTCGATACGGCCTTGGCCGGAATGGTAATGAGGATGCGCGCGTTAGCGGGCGTCCCAGCCGAATTCTGGTTGGGAGAAGGCAACGCGGCCGACCCGCCTGCGCCACCTCCGCACGCTGCGAGGCTCAACGCCAATCCCAGCAGAGTGGCATGCGTTAAGCGCTTCATAGTTGCATCTCCCGAATTGCATTATTGTTTGAATCTGTAATGTAGAG
>Ga0207416_1002605_pt1 | contig 19177 bp, 21 predicted proteins | sample PaiPotPPM11metaG_FD_184107 | JGI IMG/M metagenome (GOLD analysis project Ga0207416, IMG submission 184107) | Iron sulfur acid spring bacterial and archeal communities from Banff, Canada, to study Microbial Dark Matter (Phase II) - Paint Pots PPM... ...
ACACCATCAGTGTGAGGGACGACCGCCCGCCTTCCAAGCAAGCCGCGCGACACGCGCAAACTCAACAGCGCCATAGCTAGCGCGCCTTGCTTGCAGGGCAGACCGCAGGGCCCGTTACCCCATCTACACTCCCCCGCCGGGGATTCGGGGCCTCATCCACAATGCAATCACTACAATCCGCCCTCGGCGTCGTCGCCATCATCGCCCTCGCCTTCCTCATCAGCGAAAACCGCCGCGCGGTGCCGTGGCGGCAGGTGGTCACTGGCCTCGCCGTCACCTTCGCGCTGGCGCTGGTGATGCTCAAAGTGCCGCAGACCCAAGTCGCGTTCGGCTGGATCAGCCGCGCCGTCGATGCGGTCGCGGCTGCCACCAGAGCCGGGACGGCTTTCGTGTTCGGCTATGTTGGAGGCGGCACCCTGCCCTTCGACCCCAAGACGCCGGGCTCGGATTTCATTCTCGCCTTTCAGGCGCTGCCGGTGGTGCTGGTGATGAGCGTGTTGTCGTCGCTGCTCTTCTACTGGCGCATCATGCCGCCGATCGTGCGCGGATTTTCCTGGGCGCTGGAGAAAACGCTGGACGTCGGCGGCGCGGTCGGGCTGTCGACCGCGGCCAACATCTTTGTCGGCCAGGTCGAGGCGCCGCTGTTCATCCGGCCCTATCTCGCCAATCTCACGCGCAGCGAAATGTTCGTGGTGATGACCGGCGGCATGGCCGGCATCGCCGGCACCGTATTCGTGCTTTATGCAACGATATTGGCCAACGCCATTCCCAATGCCGCGGGCCACATCGCCGTCTGCTCGGTGCTCGGCGCGCCGGCGGCGATCTTCATCAGCCTCATCATGGTGCCCGATCCGGAGAATGGACACACCGGCGGCAGGTTGGGCGGCAACGCGGAGGGCAAGCTGGATGAGGTCGAGCAAGTCGCCTCTTCGACCATGGACGCGATCGTCAAAGGCACCAGCGCCGGGCTGGAGCTCCTACTCAATATCACCGCCATGCTGATCGTCTTTGTCGCGCTGGTCTATCTCGCCAACTCGATCCTCGGGCTCCTGCCGGATGTTCTCAGCGCGCCGTTGACCTTGCAGCGCGCGCTCGGCTGGATCATGGCGCCGGTGTGCTGGCTGATGGGCATTCCGTGGTCGCAAGCCGTCACGGCCGGCGGGCTAATGGGGCTGAAAACCGTGCTCAACGAATTCGTCGCCTATCTTTCGCTCGCGGCGCTGCCGCCGGGCGCGCTCGATCCCCGTTCGAGATTGATCATGCTCTACGCGATGTGCGGCTTCGCCAATTTCGGCTCGCTCGGCATCATGATCGCTGGGCTTTCGACCATGTGCCCGGAAAAGCGCGGCGAGGTGGTGTCGCTCGGGCTGAAATCGATCGTCTCAGGCACGCTGACGACGTGTTTGCTCGGGGCGATCGTCGGGGTGCTGAATTAAGAATGGCGCAGCTGGCAGAAGTCGCTTTACATCAGTCGAATTTTCATACACCGGCATTCGGCCTTCGGTAGGTGCCGAGAATCTTGTCCCAGAAGAAGTGAACGACGCCAAAATTGCTGTTCGCGTGACGGTGATGAACAAAGTGCAGTTCCTGATGGCGTCTGAACCACGCAAATCTTTGAAGCCGCGATCCCTCGACGTGATATTCCTTGTCGAAAAAGACGTGCGCGTAAAACGACACCGCGCTGGCGCAGACCATCACCACAAAGAGATCCAGCGGCAGCAAGAAATAAGCGCACCCGCCGACGAGAAATACAGGAATAAAAAAATAAGGCGTCGTGTTGCCTTCGTCGCCGAGATAGGCGTGAGAAACAAGATGAGTGCCGGAATAATGGGTGTGATGGAAGTTGATGTGGTCACGAAAAAACTTACCGCCCACGGGATGGTGCGATACTTTATAATGTATCAGCGTCTGGCCAAGCGACATGACCAGATGCGTAGTAACGGCGGTTATGAGAAATAGCGTCGGCTTCAGTATGAGAGGCGATACCGTCTGGAGCATGTGGTTGTCGGACCGGTGAGGTTGCAGAGGGTGCCGCTGCGGCAGAGACAGCCGCGCTCAGCTTTGCGTGGCAAGCCTGCTGCAATTGGCGCCGACACTACGCCGATAGACTTCGGCCATTACACCGATGGCTTGCACGGGACCGCCGGTCAAAAGCGCATTGACGCCGGCGATGTGCGCATCGGAATAAGCCGCCTGCTTCTCGGCGAACATGCGATGTGCTTCTCGCGACGTTAGCTCGCCTGTCAGCATGAGAAGGATACGTGTGGTCATCACCTGCTGAACATCAAAGCCGAATTGCCAGAGATTAAACATTGTGAAGCTCGCCACTTTTAGCGGGGGGAGTCGGCTCGTCTCGATTGCAAGGCATTTTACTCAAGAAAAAGCCGCATCGAACGCGGCGAAGACCGGGGGAAGCCAAAAGTGCGCACGCTCAAAGACTAGCGAGGTCCGGCTGCCAATACTGAGCAAAATCGCTCACAGCAAAATATTTTCAAATCGCCCCCATGGGGCCGTCGCGTTTCCGCTAGTACTGGCAGGCCCACGAGTCATGCGGGACCGTGCGCCGAAAAGACGACATAGAGACAGCAATGGCCGTCACTTACTACGTCGCCCTGCCGTTCGTGCGGACGGAAGACGGCGCAGCGCCTGGCGAAGCGCAAGAGATGCCCAACGAACGGGCGGCGATCCGGCGGGCCGAGGCGATGTCGCGGGATCCTGCCAATGCCGGCGCGCTCGCGTTCAAGCGAAGCGGCGACCCTAACATGGGCAACTTTGGCGATGCCACAGTCTTAAAGGCATTCGGGGAGGTGCCGGCGAACTTGGACGAATTATGAACTTGGACGAATTATGATGGCTTGATGCCGGTGCCACCGCACCTCTGGCAGCGCACGATTTTGTCTCCCTTCTTGAGCGTGCCTTTTCCCTCGCAATTCTTGCATGGCTTTTTCTTTTCCACGGTGCTCCTCCTCATGTCATTTGACCCATCCCAGACGTTCGCCGGCTCAGCCTTCGTACTTGAACGAGAGTGCGACGCGGGTTCGAAATGCCAGGACCTTTCCGTTCTCCACCCTCATGTCCATCTTGGTGACCTCGGCAACGCGTAGATCACGTAGTGAACCGGCGGCCGTTTCCACGGCACGCCGGCCGGCGTCCTCCCACGATTTTTCGCTGACGCCAACAACATCGACAATCCGGTAGACGCTATCCGTTTGCTTCTTCGCCATCGGGGCGTTCCTTTCGAGGTTGAACTGAACTCACGCGATCAACGAGATAAATTCTATCACTGGCGGTATAATATTCCATCGCTGGTGCTATGAACACGCGGCACCTCTGCCTTTGCCCGCAGCGGAAGTCGCGCTCCCCTCTTCGATCGCCGCGTCGGCGGTGTGAGCGATTTTGCTCAGATATCGTGATCGACGATTTGGAACGATCGCGGCCGGCCAATGTTGACTCTCCACACGTCCACAAAATCAAACAATTGCGGAGTGTCCAGAGGAGACATCCATGAGAGCTCTACTCATATCCACCACGGCGGCGATAATGCTGCTCGGTGCCGGCGCCGTCTCGGCGCAAGGCCTGAAGACGGACGACACCGGTGGCGTTCCGGCGGCGCAGCAGAATGCACCGGCGGAGAAGATGGCACCGGCCGGGAAATCCGACCTCATCAAGGCGCCCGAAAAAACCGGACAGGTGACACCGACAGCGTCCGAATCCGGCACCAAGCTGCAGACGACGGATAAAGGCACTCCCGCGGCCGCCACGGCCAACAAGAGTGCGGCCAAGGGTTCAGCCAACGCTAACGTGTCGTCCAAGCGCATGGCGCGTCATGGCGGAGGCCGATATGCGAGTAGCCGCCACGGACCGTTCTATGACAGCTACAGAGGCGATCTTGGCTATCGCGGATGCCGAAGTCACCGTCATCATGGCTGGACGCCCTGGCTCTGGTGTTAACGCATCGGCCGTTTGTTAAAGCATGATCCGGAAAATGCCTGCCCTCGGACTTGATCCGAGGGTGGAAACCAGTTTCCCGATAAAGATCATGCTCTAACGAAAACCCTCTGACCCGTCCCCTTTCAGGAGCAGACATCACACCAAAACGAATAAGGCCGCCCAGTCGGGGCGGCCTTACCGTTCGAGCCACAGTTCTTGAAGACGATGCGATTCTTAGCGCTGCGACTGCGTGCCGTACTGGTCCGGATTGGCAATGCCGACGACGTCGCCGTCGCTGTTGTAGCCGGGGATGTCGTTGCCGGGGGCCGCGTTGTAAACCGCCGATCCATTATCCTGGCTGACCTGATGGTGGCTCTTCGCAAATGCGGGGCCCGTGAGCATCGCGGCAATGGCGAGTGCAGACAGAGCCACTTTGGTGCTGATGGTTTTCATGATCCAACAATCCTATTTCAATGTCGCCCTGCGCGTCATTTACGCGCAACTTCGCACCGCACAATGGCGATTGCCTCAACTTTTCATCACTAAATTGTCATGGAATAGAGCGCGTTAATAGGAATTTTATATCGATATTTATGCGTCGATATTGCGATGCAATAGCCGCATTTCACCGCCGCATTGCGGGCAACAGGCCGGCGCAATTCAGCTTGCTTCGCCGCGCGAATACCGCTTCGTTTTCTTCGCGCTCTTCTTCTTCGCGGTTCTTTTTTTCAGATTCTTCTTTGTCGCGCTCTTCTTTGTCGCGCTCTTTTTGGCGAAGATGGCGTTCCAGTTTTCCTTGTAGGCAGCGCTCACCGGTTTCTGGCCTTCGCCCCGGCTGTAGTTTGAAGGCGCGGCGGCTGGCGCGGGTCCCTCGGTCTTGGATTCAGCCTTGGATTCAGCCTTGGATTCGGTCTTGGATTCGGTCTTTGATACGGCGGCCTCTGGCGCGCCACCCCCGGTCTTGGATATGGCTTCTCCCGGTGTGCTTTTGTCCTTCGCAGGAGCCTCGCTTTTTGGGGCGGGGTCGGCTTTGGCTTTTTTGTTGTCGCTGGTCATTGTCGTTCCTAACGCTGGAGCGCAATCGATTCAATCAGAAGCGATTGCGCTCCAGCAAAAAAGCGGCACCAAAAACTTGGCCCGGACGAGCCGGGCCAAGCTTGCGTCGAAGGCCTCAGCTCAGTTGCGGCGGCAGTGACCGTACCGACCGCGGTGCCAGCCGCGGCCGCAGCCGCCGGCGACCGGAATCGTCTGGCTCGTGCTCGACACGCCATTGAGCGGAGCCGCAGGCATAGCCTGGGCGCTGAAGGCGATGAACGTGAACAGCGCGGCGATCGAGGCTAACAGAGCAAGCTCTTTGCGCATGGATGATTCTCCCGGAATGTTGAAGCAAGCGAAATTGAACACACCGCGTTGACGTTATCAACCGCATTGCGGCACCGCCGCCGCCGTGTATTCATAAAGTCAGCGGGTTGACACTTCACGTCGGAACGGTTGAGCTAATCCCCGCCTGACGTTCGGGGTGGAAGAATCTATCAAGGCTTGGCCGGTCTCATGGAATATCTGCAACGCCTGCTGCCGGGCTTCCTTCTTTGCGTCGCGATCACGGTCGCGGCGGTGCTGTTGCAGGCCGTTGAAGTTCATTTTGCCGGGCAGCCCTATCTCGAAGCTTTGGTGCTGGCGATCCTCATTGGCGTCGCGGTGCGCACCGCGTGGAAGCCCGGGCCGGCGTGGAATCCGGGCATCAATTTCAGCGCCAAATTCGTGCTCGAATGCGCCATCGTCATTCTCGGCGCCTCGGTGAGCTTCGCAACGATCATGGCGCTCGGGCCGCTTTTGATTTTCGGCATCGCGGCGATCGTGTCGATCGCCATCGGCACAAGCTACATGACCTGCCGCTTGCTCGGCCTGCCGCAGCGCATGGCGATCCTGGTCGCCTGCGGCAATTCGATTTGCGGAAACTCGGCGATCGCGGCGGTGGCGCCGGTGATCGGCGCCGACGGCGACGACATCGCATGTTCGATTTCGTTTACCGCCGTGCTCGGCGTCATTGTTGTCCTGACGCTGCCGCTGCTGGTGCCGATCCTGCATCTGTCGTTGACGCAATATGGCGTGCTGGCCGGACTGACCGTCTATGCCGTGCCGCAAGTGCTGGCGGCGACGTTGCCGATCGGCGCCTTGAGCAATCAGGTCGGCACGGTCATCAAGCTCGTGCGCGTGTTGATGCTGGGGCCGGTCGTGCTCGGCTTCTCGCTGCTTGCCGGCGGCTTGCGGCCGGCGCACAGCCATTCCAACCGGCAAGGGCCGGCGCTGACCGAGCTGGTGCCGTGGTTCATCGTCGGATTTCTGGCGCTGCTGACGATCCGCTCGCTCGACTTCATTCCGGCGGCGCTCCTGCCGCCGATCACGCGCACCGCGGCGATCATGACGACCATCGCGATGGCGGGTCTTGGGCTTGGCGTCGACGTGCGCGTCGTGGCGCGGACCGGCTTGCGCGTCACGCTCGCGGTCACGATCTCGCTAATCCTGCTCGGCCTGATGAGCTACGCGCTCATCCGCCTCACCGGCATGGCGTGAAACCGCCCGTTCCCCGGATGCGGTGCAGCGCGAAGCGTAGCGCAGCGGTGCTCCGCTGATCCGGGGCCTTTGCGCGCTCGGCCCCGGCACTGTGCTGGTGACGATCCCAGGTCCTGCAGCGCACCACCAAAAGCGCGTTCACGCGCGTCTTGCGCGCTATCGTGCTGCGCCGCGCCCGGGAAACACTCTCAGGTCAGTCAGTGCAGTCTGAACTCGCCGTCGATGGCGCGGATCTCCGCGGGCTTGATCAGCCGCGCATGCGCCACCGTAACCGAGTGCAGCGGTCCCTCAAGCTTTTCCAGCCAGAAATTGAGGAACTTGTTGAGCACGGGAAAGTTCGGGCAGAGGTCGTAGTCCTGCCAGACATATGTTTGTAACAGCCACGGATGATCCGGCCGCCGGTACAGGATATTGGCGGTGGTTAATCCGTAGCCTTCGAGCTGTTTTCTAAACTCACTGTTAGACTGACCATTTTGCGAAGCCCAACCCTCTTTCGAAGCCATGATGCCCTCCAAACCCCGGTCGGGGAATGTTTTGAGACTCGAACCCTTATTGCAAGCCTCAAAAGTGAATAAGTTGTATATTTTCAAGGCATTAGCAGCATCGTCGTACCTGTGCTAACAAGCGCCGCAGCTTCGCCTTACTGGGGGGAATAACGGAACTTCCTGGGAACAGTTTCCTGTCCGGGCGGAACAATATTTCGCCGCGCCACTGGAACCGGCCTGGGGAACCAGCCTCGGGAACCGGCCTTGGGAACCGGTGGCGATTAACCATCTCGATCGCCCGGGCCGGTATTTATTGGCAATCCGGTTTGGTGAGTGCTAATAAATTCTCAGGCACCCCTTGCATGCGAAAAACCACGCCCCATGTCGCTGCGTAGTGGCAGCAATGCCGCCATGCAGTTAAGCCGAGGAACCCCCAAGGGGTCGCTCGAAGACTTGATTTCCCGAGCTTTTTCAGAAACCCAGGAGGACACCATGAAGTTTCGTCCGCTTCACGACCGCGTTGTCGTGAGACGCATCGACGCCGAGGCGAAATCAGCCGGCGGCATTATCATCCCCGACACCGCCAAGGAAAAACCGTCGCAGGGCGAGATCGTCGCCGTAGGACCTGGCGGCCGCGACGAGGCCGGCAAGCTGATCCCGATCGACGTCAAGGTCGGCGACGTCGTGCTGTTCGGCAAGTGGTCGGGCACCGAGGTCAAGATCGACGGCCAGGAGCTCCTGATCATGAAGGAGTCCGACATCATGGGCGTCATCGACCAGCCCATCGCCAAAAAGAAAGCCGCGTAACCCAACTCAACCCGCACCCTTCGAGGCGAGCTTCGCTCGCATGCTCGGGGTGACGACGAAACCAGGAGTGAATTTCAATGTCTGCCAAGGAAGTTAGATTCTCCGTCGATGCGCGCGACAAGATGTTGCGCGGCGTCGACATTCTCGCCAATGCGGTGAAAGTGACACTCGGCCCGAAAGGCCGCAATGTCGTGCTGGACAAATCGTTCGGCGCTCCCCGCATCACCAAGGACGGCGTCACCGTCGCCAAAGAGATCGAGCTCGAAGACAAGTTCGAGAACATGGGCGCGCAGATGGTCCGCGAGGTCGCTTCAAAAACCTCCGACATCGCCGGTGACGGCACCACGACCGCGACGGTGCTTGCCGCTGCGATTGTGCGCGAAGGCGCCAAGGCGGTAGCCGCCGGCATGAACCCGATGGACCTCAAGCGCGGCATCGACCTCGCGGTCGAAGCGGTGGTCGAGGAGCTCAAGAAGAACTCGAAGAAGGTCACCTCGAACGCCGAGATCGCCCAGGTCGGCACCATCTCCGCCAACGGCGACAAAGAGATCGGCGACTATCTCGCCAGGGCGATGGAAAAGGTCGGCAACGAGGGCGTGATCACGGTCGAAGAGGCCAAGAGCCTCGAGACCGAGCTCGACGTCGTCGAAGGTATGCAGTTCGACCGCGGCTATATCTCGCCCTACTTCATCACCAACGCCGACAAGATGCGCGTTGAGATGGAGGACCCCTACATCCTCATCAACGAGAAGAAGCTCTCGGCGCTGAACGAATTGCTGCCGCTTTTGGAAGCCGTCGTGCAGACCGGCAAGCCGCTTCTGATCGTGGCCGAAGACGTCGAAGGCGAAGCTCTCGCCACCCTCGTCGTCAACAAGCTGCGCGGCGGCCTCAAGGTCGCTGCCGTGAAGGCGCCGGGCTTCGGCGATCGCCGCAAGGCCATGCTGCAGGACATCGCCGTCCTGACCGGCGGCCAGGCGATCTCGGAAGATCTCGGCATCAAGCTCGAGAACGTCACGATCGGAATGCTCGGCAAAGCCAAGAAGGTGATGATCGACAAAGAAAACACCACGATCGTCAACGGCTCGGGCAAGAAGAAGGACATCGAAGAGCGCATCACGCAGATCAAGGCGCAGATCGAGGAGACCACCTCGGACTACGACCGTGAGAAGCTGCAGGAGCGTCTGGCCAAGCTCGCGGGCGGCGTTGCCGTCATCCGCGTCGGCGGCGCCACCGAAGTCGAGGTGAAGGAACGCAAGGATCGCGTCGACGACGCGATGCATGCGACCCGCGCCGCGGTTGAGGAAGGCGTTCTGCCCGGCGGCGGCGTGGCGCTGCTGCGCGCCACCGAAGCGCTGAAGAAGCTCCGCACCGCGAACGACGACCAGAAGACCGGCGTCGAGATCGTGCGCAAGGCGCTGCAGGCTCCGGCCCGGCAGATCGCCACCAATGCCGGTGAAGACGGTTCCGTCATCGTCGGCAAGATCCTCGAGAACCACACCTATGGCTTCGGCTTCGACGCGCAGAGCGGCGAATACGTCGACATGGTGAAAAAGGGCATCATCGATCCGACCAAGGTTGTGCGCCAGGCTCTGCAAGGCGCGTCCTCGGTCGCAGGTCTCCTCATCACCACCGAGGCGATGGTCGCCGAACTGCCGAAGAAGCAGTCGGCGATGCCGCCGATGCCGGGTGGCGGCGGCGGCATGGACTTCTAAGTGACGCTGTAGGCGTCATCCCGGGCAGACCCGGGATCTTAATTCAGCAGAAATGCGAAGGCCCGGGAGCGATCCCGGGCCTTTTGCTTTTGCGAGAACGCTATCCAAAAAAACGAAACGACCACGAGCGAGGGCGCGCGTTCATCCGGCGTCGCTTGATCTCACCTTGGCCGTTGTGGCGACAAACTTATACAATGCGTCGCCACTTGCAGCGGTTATCTAACATCGATTGGTGACAGGCCATGACTCCTAAAATGACTCCGAAGAAGACACCGCCTAAGACTACGCCCAAGACTGCGCCCACAACTCCGCCGCCGACTTCGAAATCTGGCAAGATCTATATCGGCATCGGCGGCTGGACCTTCGAGCCGTGGCGCGGCGTGTTCTATCCGAAGGGCTTGGCTCACGCGAAGGAGCTTGCCTATGCCAGCGAGCGGCTGACTTCGATCGAGGTCAACGGCACGTTCTACCGCTCGCAGACGCCGGCGACGTTTCGCAAATGGGCGAGCGAAGTGCCCAAAGGCTTCGTGTTCGCGCTGAAGGGCCCGCGCTTTGCCGTCAACAGGCGCGTGCTCAAGGAGGCCGGCGACTCGATCAAGCGGTTTCTGGATTCCGGCGTAACGGAACTCGGCGGCCATCTCGGCCCGCTCCTCTGGCAATTCGCGCCGACCAAGAAATTCGACGCCGCCGATTTCGGCGGTTTCCTCGAATTATTACCGGACAAACTCGGCGGTCATGCGCTTCGTCATGTCATCGAGGTGCGTCATGACAGTTTTTCGACGCCGCAATTCATGGCGCTCTTACGCAGTTTCAAAATGCCCGTGGTGTTCACAGACCACGCAAAATATCCGAATATCGCCGACATCACCGGCGACTTCGTTTACGCGCGGCTGCAACGCGGACAAGACACGATCGTGACAGCCTATCCGCGTAAGGACATCGATGCGTGGGCCGGCCGTCTGCAATCCTGGGCCGAAGGCACAGCGCCGGATGACTTGCCGGTGGTCGAGCCGTCGCAAAAGCTCAAGGCCACACCGCGCGATGTCTTCGCTTATGTCATCCACGAAGGAAAAGTCCGCGCGCCCGCCGGCGCGATGGCGCTCATTTCACAATTGAAGGCGTGAACGAGCGCCGTCACGCGGCCGGGCTACGGCAGTGTGACAGCGTCATAGTCGATGTCATATGCGATCAAGCGGATATGACGGATCGGCGACGGACTTACGCGCGCAAAAGCGCGCTGTTCCGCCGCGAACGATCTCTGCGCTGTCGCGAAAATGCTAACGGCCACGAACGATAGAGCGCGCGTACATCCGGCGTCACCCTACGTCATCGTGGCCGTCCTGCGACGGAACGGTTAAGCTCAACGTCGCACAGTCTATATAGGCGCTCGATCGCGTCTATGCAAGACTGGCTACCAGTCAAACATTCTGCCGGAAAAGTCGTTCCAAAGTGGTTAACAGGTGGCTGCCGCCCTGGAATTACGATCGGCGGCTCAATTGCAGGGAGTGAATCATGACGATGAGCGGACCCCCCACTGAAAGCGATATCGCCCGTTCGGTCGCAAACGCCATCCACGCCCATTGGGGCCTGTTCCTGTTCGAAGGCATCGTGCTGATGATACTCGGCGCCGTGGCGATCATCGTGCCGCAGATCGCGACGCTGGCCTTTACACTGGTGATCGGCTGGGTGTTCCTGGTGTCCGGCGGCGTCGGCCTGGTGACGACGTTTTGGATGCGCAATGCGCCGGGCTTTTGGTGGGCGCTGCTCTCCGCCGTCATCAGCATCGCGGCGGGCATCGTTCTGATCCGCTGGCCGATCAACGGCACCGTGTCGCTGACGCTGGTGCTGATCGCCTTCTTCGCGGTCGAGGGCATCGCCACCATCATGTATGCGCTCAATCACCGCGCTCAATTGTCCAACCGCTGGGGCTGGATGCTGATGAGCGGCATCGTCGACCTGATCCTCGCCGGCATCATCTTCGCCGGCTTGCCGGAATCCGCTACCTGGGCGCTCGGGCTGTTGGTCGGCATCAATATGCTGTTCGGCGGCACGGCGATGATCGGCATGGCGCTCGCGGCAAGGAATCCGGCGTAGCTGCTCTATGCTTCGATTCCCGGGCGCTGCGCAGCACGAAGTGGTGCGCTGCAGACCCGGGATCGTTACGAATGCCGGGCCTGGAACGATCCCGGATCTGCGGTGCACCGCTGTCGCGCTGCACCGCGTCCGGGAAACGCTATTCCGCTGGCTGGATGACGCGGGCCTTTTCCACGCCGTTGGCGAGGATGGCGATCAGGATGGCCCCGATCAGGAATCCGAGCGCGACGACCGTGGTGACGCCGAGCACAAGGCCGAAGCCGCCGCGGGCGTGCAGGAAGGCGATCATCGACACCGCGACGCCCGAAATCATGAAGGTGACGAAGTAGCGCACCGCGTAGATGCGCGAGCGCCAGGCGTCGGCGCTGTAGCGGGCGAGGATGAGATCGTTCACGGTGATCTGGCCGTAGATCGCGGCCATGGTGAAGGCGAGCGCGAACAACAGCGTCGTCCCTTCCGCATAAGCCGACCACACCACGCCAGAAAACTGCATGATCGCGAGAATCGCGAACAGGATATGCGGCTGGAACCGCTCGACCAGCCTGCCGACCGTGAGCTGCGCCACCGCGCCGCACAGGAACACCGCCGTGGTCAGGCCGCCGACTTCGACCAATGAAATGCCGGTGATGCGTTCGTCGACGATTTTCGGCAGCGCCACGGAGATCGTGTTGAAGACGAGCCCGGCGCTGACCGCAACGATCAGGAACAACCCGAAGATGACGACAGCAAGCGTGGTCGACATCGACACGTCCGACAACTTCGAGCGCGCCGCCCCGTGCCGCGCTTCCGCAGGCGCGAACCACATATAGACAAAGCCGGTGGCGATGCAGATCACGCCCGGCACGAAGAACGCGCCGCGCCAGGACAACGCTGCCGTCAGCGCCGCCGTGATGCCGGCCGCCAGCGAAACGCCGAGATTGCCGCAGACGCCGTTGAAGGCGAGCGTGCGGCCGCGTTGCGTGGCGTTCTCGACGATCATCGCGGTGCCGACCGGATGATAGATCGCAGCAAACATACCGAGCCCGAACAGCGCAAAGGCGAGCACATAGAGCGAGGGCGAAATCGCGGCGCCGATGAGCGAGACGCCGCAGCCGAAATAAAACGCCGTCATCATGTTGCGCCGGCTCCAGTGATCGCCAAGCCAGCCGGCCGGGAGCGAGAACAGCCCGAACGCCACGAACGACGCGGTCGCAAACCAGATCAGCGTCGAATAAGAGGCGCCGTAAACCACCTGAAGCTCGATGACGACGGTCGGATAGATCAGGATGACAAAGTGATCGATGGCGTGCGCCCAATTGATGAATGCGATCGAAAGCCGCCGGTCCGCCATTTCCCTCACGCGGTTGTCGGTCGAGGCGTCGGGCGCCAATTGTGTGGCGGTCGGGGCCGTCGTCGTGAGTGTCATCGTTCGATTCCCGGTCAATCAGGCCCTTTTATACCGCGCGGCGGAGGGCCGACCTACGTCATTCTTGCAAAGCAGTTCGGCGGCAGCCGAAGCGGATCAAGTCCGAGGGCAGGCTTTCTCCGGATCATGCATCTAGTCGAGCGTGCGGCGGAACCGCGTCACGGCAATGACCATGGCGATCGCCATCAATCCGGCCAGCGCCCAGACGTCATATTGCAATTGGCCGAGCGTCGAGCCCTTAAGCATGATCGCGCGCACGACGCGCAAGAAATGTGTCAGCGGCAAGAACTCGCCGACCGTCTGCGCCCAATACGGCATGCCGAGGAACGGAAAGATGAACCCCGACAGCAGCATATTGGGCAGAAAGAACATCATCGACATCTGCACCGCTTGCAGCTGGTTCTGCGCCAGCGTCGAGAACGTGTAGCCGAACGACAGATTGGTTGCGATGAACAAAGTCGCGACCGCGGCAAGCAAGACGACATTGCCGACGATCGGCACGTTGAACATCAGCGCGCCGGCGCCGACGATCAGCGCCGCCTGCATGAATCCGACCAGCACATAAGGCGCGATCTTGCCGAGCATGATTTCGAGCGGCGTGATCGGCATCGCCAAGAGGCTTTCCATCGTGCCGCGCTCGGTCTCGCGCGTGACCGACAGCGCGGTGAAGATCAGCATGGTGAGCGTGAGGATCGTACCGAGGAGTCCGGGCACGACGTTGAGCGCCGTCGAGGCCGCGGGATTGTAGCGCTGATGGGTGCGGATCTCGAACAGCGGCTGGCTCGTTTCGGGCAACCCGTGATCGTTGGCGAGCGCGGTGTCGACAAGTTGCGATAGAGCGGCGACCGCGGTGCCCGTCGCCACCGGATCGGTCGCGTCCACGGCAACGAGCAGCGCCGGCTTGTCGCCGCGGCGCAGCGCGCGCTCGAAGTCAGCCGGAATCTCGACCGCGAACAGCGCCTTGCCCGAAGCCAGCGTCTCGTCGAGCTCGGCGTCGTTGTGCAGAAGCGCGGTGACGCGAAAGAATTTCGTGTTCTGGATCGCGGCCAGGATGGAGCGGCCGATGTCGCTCGATTCCTGGAGCAGCACCGCCGTCGGCAGATCGCGCGGCGTGGTGTTGATCGCGTAGCCGAACAGGATGAGCTGCAACAGCGGGATGGTGATCATGGTCGCGAACGTGACGCGGTCGCGGCGCAGCTGCAGAAATTCCTTGAGCAGCATGGCGCCGGTCCGCCGCCAAAAGCCGTCGGCGCCGAGAACGGATAGCGCGCTCATTGGAAATTGTCCTTCATTGGAAATTATCCTTGGCGCCGGACATGAGATCGATGAACACGTCTTCGAGCGACGGCGCGCCGCGCTCCCAATCGAGCCCCGGCCGGTCGCGGTAAGGCGCGATTGCCGCTTCCAGGGCCGCGCCGTCGCGTCCGGAAACGTGGAGGCTCGTGCCAAACGGCGCCACCATTTCGACGCCCGGCCGCGCTTTGAGTTCGGCGGCGAGGCTTGCGAGATTGTCGCCATTCACGGCGCTCACCGTAAACGTCGTCAGGTGGGAGTTCGCGACCACGTCCTTGACAGTGCCGCGCGTCAGCACTTCGCCGAAAGCGATATAAGCAATCTCGTGGCAGCGCTCGGCTTCGTCCATGTAATGGGTGGAGACGAGAACGGTGAGACCGGCCGCCGCAAGCTCGTGGATCTCGCCCCAGAAATCGCGCCGCGCTTTGGGATCGACGCCGGCGGTCGGCTCGTCGAGCAGAAGGAGTTTTGGATTGGGCAAGGTGCAGGCGCCGAGCGCCAGGCGCTGCTTCCAGCCGCCCGACAGTTTTCCGGCGACCTGCTCTTCGCGGCCTTGCAGACCGAGCCGGTCGATCATCGCCTTGGCCGCGGCGGCGGGCCGCGGCAGGCCGTAGATCCGCGCCACGAATTCGAGATTCTCGCGCACCGACAGATCATCATAGAGGCTGAAACGCTGCGTCATATAGCCGACCGACGTCTTGATCTTGGCGCTCTGGGTGCGGATGTCGTAGCCGAGACAGGTGCCGTTGCCGCCATCGGGCGTGAGCAGGCCGCACAACATGCGGATGGTCGTGGTCTTGCCGGAACCGTTGGGCCCGAGAAATCCGAAAATGGTGCCGCGTTTGACCTGCATCGACAGGTCGCGCACCACCGTGCGGTCGCCGAACGATTTGGTCAGGCCGTGCACGTCGATGACGATGTCGGATGCCGCAGTTTGCGCCAAGGCCTGCTTGGCGATGCTTTGCATGGCGCTCATTTCGACGCCTCCGGCCGCGGCGATTGCACGGGCTGCGCGACGAGCGTCACATCGACCGGCTGGCCGACGCGGAACGCCGCCGGCTTTTCCGGCAGAGCCTCGACGAGGAAGACGAGCTTGGAGCGTTCCTCGAGGCTATAGATTACCGGCGGCGTGAACTCGGATTGCCGCGCGATGAAACTCACCCGCGCCGTGAGATCGGGATCGCAACCGTCGCAGCCGACCTTGACCGTGTCGCCGTAGGCGATTTTGGGCAGTACCGGCTCCGGCACGAAGAAGCGCACTTTGAGATTGCCGGGCGGCAAAAGCGACACGACGGGCCGGCCGGCCGGGACCATTTCGCCCGGACGATAGTAGACCTCCTCGACCGTGCCGCTCACCGGGCTGAAGACTTGGCGGCGCGTCAGCCGCGTTTGCGAAGAGTTGAGCCGCGCCTGCGCGTCGCGCAGCACCGCGGTCGCGGCATCGAGATCCTTTTGCGTGCCGGAGCCGGTCTTGGCGAGCTGCTGCGCGCGATCGAAAGATTGCTGCGCATTGACCAGCGCGGCCTTGACCTGGGCGAGATCGGCCTGTTGCAGATCGTCGTCGACCGTGAACAACGGCTCGCCTTTCGTGACCGTGTCGCCTTCGCGCGGCGCAAGCGTTTGCACCCGGCCGACTTCGTCGGGCGCAACAAAAATGAGATTGGCCTCGACCCAGCCCTGATAGGCGCTGTCGGCTTTCTTGCAGGCGGCAAGCGCCAGCGCCGACGCAAGCAAACAGGTTGCCGCCGCAAGCCGTCTCATGGCGCCCTCCGCGCCAAGAGATGGTCGATCTGGGCCCGCATCATCCCGCGCACGTCGAGCGGCTCGAAACGGTCGAACAAGCCGCTCCAGACAATGGCGATGAAGCCGGGCGCGACAAGCAATTGTGGATAGCGGATGAGCGTATCGTCGGCGATCTCGCCGCGCTCATAAGCGCGCTGCAGCAAGCCGCGCACCGCCTTGAGGCCGCGCGACAGCACTTCGCGATAGTAGAATTCGGCCAGCGTTGGAAACCGCGGGCCTTCGCTGATGATCAGGCGTATCAGCTGCCTGCGCCGGGTGCCGTAGACTTCGCGGACAAAGAGCTCGATCACCTGCTCGACAATCACGCGCAGCGGCAGATCGGTTGCGAAGGCCGCCTCCAGCGTGCCGACCACGGGCGTCATCTTGGAGCGAATGAGCTCCTGGAACAGGCTCTCCTTGTCCTTGAAGTAGAGATAGATCGTGCCTTTGGCGATAGCGGCGCGCTTGGCGACATCGTCGAGCCGCGCCGCCGCAAAGCCGCGCGCGGAAAATTCATCCAACGCCGCTTCGAGGATGGCATCCCGCCGCGCCGCGGCCTTCGCGCTTCGCGCGCCGGGCTGAGCCGTGCGTTTGGATGCGGCTTTGGGTACGGTGGCGGCGCGTCCGCCTCGGGCGGCCGGCTTTTTCCCAATCCGCTTGCTGCTGGCTTTCATTCTCTAATTATGACTGACCAGTCAGTCATTTTCAAGCCTAATTTTTCGGACGCCTGCGGCCCCTGCCCGAAAACCGCGAAACAGAGCCGCGAAATCGCGACTGGCCTGCGGTTTTTGCGCATTTTCGTTCGGCGGATTATGGGCTGCAGGCTACGGGCCCGGGCGGCGCCCTATAAGACGCGAGCCAAAAAGAAGCTCGCCCAACATTGATCGGAAGCTGAGCGTCTAGCCCTTCTCGTCGCAGGCCCAGGCGCGCACCACGCAATCGTGGCCGCCGAATTCGACGCAGCGGCGCATCGAGATGTTTTCGGCTTTGCCGAGATGCGAGTCGATGGCCCAGCCGAACGAGCCGCACGGATTCTTGGCGTCGACCGACATCGCCGCGCAGGCACGATGCAGCAGGCCGACGATCCGGCACTTGCCGCCAGAGCATTTGCGCATTGCCGCGGTGCGGGCGTCGGACTCATTTGAGTAATCGAAGCCGTAGCCATAGGCGCCGCAGGAGCCGACCGCGAGCGCGCCGGCGGCATCGGCCGCGTCGGCCACTGCCGCCAATAGCCCAAGGCTCAATGCCGCGACGGCAAAGCTTCGCCTCATCCTCGACATGCAGACCCCTATCCTCGATAGAGCGCGCAGAGGCTAGCCGGGAAGGGTTTCGAGTTGGTGAATATGGCCGTCATTCCGGATTGGCGCGAAGCGTCAAGTCCGGAATCCATACTCCCGGTGCTGGGGTTATGGATTCCGGGCTCCTCGCCGCGCTCGGCCCCGGAATGACGAACAAAACTATGCTTTTTCCAACTCCGCTTTCACCGCCTGGAGCGCCTCGGGCGTATCGACGTCGGTGAGGACTGCCGTGCCCGACACCGGCACCTCGGCCACGGCCTCGGGATAGCGGCCGATCAGATAGCGCGCGCCGATATCGCCTTCGACCGCCATCAGCTCGGGGAAGAACCGCCGCGACCACACCACCGGATTGCCGCGCTTGCCGTCCATCGTTGGCACCGCGACCAGCGCGCCTTTACCGGGATCGATCGCGCCGATCAGGCGATCGATCAGAGCGGCATCGACTTGCGGCATGTCGCCGAGACACACAATGGCGCCGTCGGCTTCCGCCGGCAGCGCGGCGATACCGGCCCGCAGCGACGTGCCGAGCCCGTCGGCGTAATGCGGGTTGTGCACGAACCGAACCGGCAGGTTCGAGAGCGCGGCTTCGACCCGCTCGCGCTGATGGCCGGTGACGACGAGTACCGGCCGCGCGCGCGAGGCGAGCGCTTGCTCGACAACCATGCGGATGAGCGGCTTGCCGTTGATCTCAGCCACAAGCTTGTTCGGGCCGCCCATCCGGCTCGAGCGGCCGGCGCCGAGCACGATGGCGGCGATCGAGCGGCCGGCTTCGACCGGCTCTTCAGGCGGCTCTTGGCGCGGCTGCGGCCGCGTCACGATTTCCATCAGCAGGCCGCCGACGCCGAGACCGGTAATGTCCTCGCGCGGCACCGGCAGCCCGGCGAGGAGCCGCATCAGCACCCAGTCGAAACCGTTTTCCTTCGGGCTGCGCGCGCAGCCCGGCGCGCCGAGCACCGGACGGCCGCCTGCGGAGCCGATCATCATCAGATTGCCGGGATCGACCGGCATGCCGAAATGCGTGACAGTGCCGCCGATTTCTTCGAGCGCCGCAGGGATCACGTCGCGCCGGTCGGCGATGGCGGAAGCGCCGAACACAATCGCCAATTCCGCGCCGGCATTGAGCACCTCGTCGAGCGCTTTGGCGAGCGCCTCGCGCTCGTGCGGCACACGCCGCTCGGCAATGATCACGGCGCCGGCGGGCGCAAGCCGATCGGCGGTGATCTTCAGCGTCTTCTCGATCACCTTGGCGGCAAGCCCCGGCAGCACCGTCGACACGATGCCGACCTTGCGGATGCGATAGGGCGCGACGCGCAGCAGCGGCTGCTTCGCGCCCGCGAGCGCCGTATCGCGCGCCGCTTTGGCGACGCCGAACGGAATGATCTTCACCGTCGCGATCATCTCGCCGGCAACCACCGGCTTGTAGGCCGGCAGCGTCGCGAAGGTGATCGCTTCGTCGATGCGATTGAGCCGGTCGACGGAATCCTTGTCGATGACGAGCACGCCCGCGGATTGCGCGAACAGATTGGCGCGGCCGGTGAAGGCGCGATCGACATGCACGCTTTGCCCCGCCACCGCCTTGGCGATCTCGGCCGCGGCAACGTCCTCGGACACGTCGTCCGCTTCGAGCCGCGCCACGACGATGTCTTCGATACCGGCGGCTTCGAGCGCGGCAACTTCGCCGGGGCCGATCAGCGTGCCTTTCTTGAGCACCAGCGATCCCTGACGGATCGTATGCACGGCGGTGGCGCCGACGGCTTCCTTTGGCGCGACCGCACCGAACTTCATGACGCGCCCTTT
>Ga0207416_1002606_pt1 | contig 19175 bp, 24 predicted proteins | sample PaiPotPPM11metaG_FD_184107 | JGI IMG/M metagenome (GOLD analysis project Ga0207416, IMG submission 184107) | Iron sulfur acid spring bacterial and archeal communities from Banff, Canada, to study Microbial Dark Matter (Phase II) - Paint Pots PPM... ...
CGAAATGAAAAAGGCCTGCGAGAACTGTAACACCCCGATCAAGCAGTTGATTGACGGAGCGGCGTGCGCCTTCGGCTGCACATTTTGCCTGTATTGCGCCAACCAGCTTCACTATCGGTGTCCAAATACGCTTCGGGCGGGGGGCTTCACTCATCTTGCCCCCCTTGTTGGCCCTTCATTAAGGCTTGCAGTGCCGCTATGCACTGAGGGCAAGTGACGAGCGCGGCTTTTTCGAGCGGGTTTTGGCGAATAGGCTTCCATCCGGCCCCGCCGTCCTTGTCGTAGTCGCATGTGCAGCGTGACCCTTGAGCGTTCTTTACGTGAGTCGCTGACGGGCAGTCACGTAAAGAACACGCGCAGGCAATGCTTTCCATGCTGCTAGGCACGCTTCTTCCGCTTCAGGTGAACCTTGGCTATCTCAGCGGCGGTTGCGTGACTGACGAGCACTTCTAGAATGCTGCTCTCCGTAGCAGGCACTCCTTGAGCGCGTAACTGGGATTTGAGGATGGCTAGTTTCATCTTGACTTCGTGACTCAATGACAGGCTTGTCTTGGTCTTGGAGCCGTTCGCTCTTGGCATGAAGGGCGTCGTTCGGTAGGGTACGCTGCTTAGGGGGGCTGGCGCAATCTCATCACCCCACTGCATCCAGCCCCGACGGATCTTGTACCACACCAGATTCGTCTTGTAGGTGAACCCCCATCGCTCCATCACTTCCAAACCTTCGCGTATCAGCGCGTTGGGGACCCAAAGAGGCGGCGGCGGGTGCCCAATTCTAGTGTTCGGCATAAAGTGCGGAGCATCGTACATAGAAGGGCTTCATGAGATGGCAATCTCGCGGCTATTCGGGCTCCTCATTGCTTTTGGCAATCGTGTCGGCCGCCTTGACCTTCTTAGCCATGCCGGTGCTGGCCGATTCGAAACTGACCGGCGCGATGATGGCCCCGATTTATGGGTTCGTATCCGGCGACGCCTCAGTCAGCCTTGCAACCTTGAACGCCAGCCCCACGCGTGCCGGGTGTGTCGGGCCGCTGGGCGCACATGGGCCTACACCCCGCCTCGGCGGGTATCTGCCGTCACGCGCGGCGTGTGCGCGAATGTGGGCCAATGTAATCCCCAATGGGGACGATGGCCGTACGTCAGCTGCTCACAACACCGCAACTGCTGCGTTCTGGGGCTGATCCAGGTCTGCCGGCCTCCCCGAAGGGCCAGGGCACCCCGCGCGCGATCTTGGCGCGGAGCTGTGGCCGTCGGTTCGGCCCGAAATGAAGCCTGCATCGGCCCAGCGGGCACCGTCGTCGTGCGAAGCCCCGCACCTTTCCGACCGACCTGGAAAAGGACAATCTCTCGTCGAAACGCTCGGCCATCTGGGGGATTCCGGTTTCAAGGTATGCAACTCTCGGTCGGGCTCTACCTAGGGAAAGCCACGCCGGGTCGGCGGAGATCACATGGCCACAAACGTCAAGCAGATGATGGAAACTGCCAACGCGGCGGTGCCGCGGATCACGCCCGAGCAGGCCAAAGAGATGATGGCGAAAGGGAACACGCTTGTCATCGACGTACGCGATATGCCCGAAGTGGAAAAGAGTGGCAAGGTCGCCGGCGCCGTGCACGTGCCTCGCGGCATGCTCGAGTTTCGTGCAGATCCGGAGACGCCCTATTACGACAACAATTTTGACAAGCACAAAACAATCATCCTCTACTGCGCATCTGGCGGGCGTTCGGCGTTGAGCGGCAAGGTGCTCAAAGAGATGGGCTACAACGACGTCTATAATCTCGGGGCTTTCAAGGACTGGGCGGACAGTGGCGGATCAGTCGAGATGATGCTCGACCGAGGCACGTGAGTTAAGTACGCTTAATAGTCGCGGATTTGGCAAAGGGCGACTGACGGATCGCAAAGCGGGCACGGGTTCGGGAAAACTGCCATGCGGTGGTTCTGGGACCAAAGTGCCACGGCCATGTCGGTGCCGCCAACCATGCCGAACGCGATGGCGGCGAGGCATCCGATAAATGCGTTTCGATCCCGACGACCTGCAGACCACATCACGTGGTGAATTCGCTCATGATTCGGTGGACATGCGCGATTTCAGGATTACCCGAACGCTGTTTGGATGCCATCTCCTGCCTCGCGGTCGCACTTCGCGCTCTTCCAGCATCGCAGCGATCTGACGTAGGGAAGCGCCGCGCGCCTCCATGGCTTGCATCGCGAAAAACGCTTCTTGCTCTTGAGCATCGGCTGCTAGCACGCCACCGTTGCGCCGAAACCCGAATGGCACCGGGCCGTACACCTGGCGATGCCGTCGCTTGTGCGCGAGTGCGAACGCGGTACGCTCTCCGATGGCCTCGCGTTCCCATTGCGACACGGTGCCGATGAGCGTGATGATGAGCCGACCTGTTGCTGTTGCGGTATCGAGCGTCTCTGAGATGCTGACCAAAGCCGCGCCGGCTTCTTGGAACAGATCCAGCAGGTCTGCCAGGTCCCGAACGCTGCGGGTTAGCCGATCCAACTTGAGCACAACCACCGCGCCGATCTCGCCAGCGCGGATGCCGGCGAGAAGGCGCTGAATGCCCGGCCGCTTCAGGCTCTTGGCGCTGTGGCCGTCGTCGATGACGACTTCATCGAGGTGGCGCTTCGTCGCCACGCAGTAGGCGCGGATGCGCTCTTCTTGCGCAGCCAGGCTCACGCCGTTCGTTGCCTGATCCTCGGTGCTCACGCGCACATACGCGATGGTTTGCCGCTGGCTTACGGCCGCGACCTTGGCCCGTCTTCCCCTCAATATTGCCCTCCCAAGTGTCAAGTAACGTGCGTTGGTTGACAGTATGGCTCCACGTCCCGGGCAAAGCAAGGCGACTTATCCGCACGACGGATATGTTGCCGACATCCGGCAGCTTGCGGAAAATCGCTACATTTAGCGCGTGTTGGGCCTCAGGGCGCACATCGGCCTACATCCCGCCTCGGCAGATTACGCGGCACTGGAGCCGCGTGCGCGCAAACCTAGGCCACCGTAGCCCCCCAAACCTGGGAGATGGCCGTACGCGCGCTGATCACAACATCGCAACTGCTGCGTTCTGGGGCTATCCTGGAACTACCGGCCTCACCAGAGGGCCTGGGCACCCTAAACTCGCCCCAGATCGCCTCTGGCCGCAACTAGCGGGCATTCCAGGACGCCGCCGGGCAGGTGCGATCCTGCACTGTTGCCAACGCCATCGGGGATGGCCAAGTCAAAGCCCCGAAAGCCCACCCGCCGCTGGAACGAGGCCCTGGACAAGCTGAGCTTGAGCATCCCGGCCGCTCTTGGGCAGAGGACGCGGGTCAAGGCAGTTACCAACCGGGTATCCGAGAGCGCCTTCGTGGAGGTCGCGCTCGTGCGGTTGCTGTCGCTCGGCGACGCGGGCGTGTCAAAGGCCTTGCGCGATGCCGGCGCGGGCCGCCGCCGCAAGATCTAAGCGCCGCGACACGTGCCCAACCAGGGCCGAAGATTAGCGGATCGGCCTCGCAGGCCCCGCGCGCGCGATCTCAGCGCGGAGATGGCCGTCGACGACGATGTTGATCTTCATGTGTGAACTCCGCTATGTCGTGCAAAGGCCCACCGCGTTGAACCAGCAAAGGCTTTCTTTGATGGCAGGGAAGCCGCTAAAAGCGGAGCGCGTCAGACGCACGATCAGCGCCATCTGGCAGGCGCCGGTCGGCATCGCACTCGGGTTCATCGGCGGCCAGGTCCTCGCCTACATTCTGTTTTCCGTCGCGCAGGCCGGCTACCCGGTCGTGAGCGTACTCCTGCTGATCGCGCTCGTCCTGTGGGAAACGCACCGGCTGATGGATCGCACGCCAGGTCAACTCGTTGTCCTAACGCGCACCACTATCGCGACAATGTTCGTCACGTTTGTGTTGAGTGCGATATATGCGGCGCAGCTGATCCCGTACTTCGCTCGAATCAACATACGATAGGATGTTTTGCCGGAAATGCGGCGCATCACCACGACCCGAGGAGGTTGCCGCGCGGTCCATGCGGCGGCAGGTTCAGCCTTCGGCTGGTAGCGCAAACACGTCAGGCCGAGCAGACGTTCGGTAGCGCTGGCGCGCTCCCCAAAGGCTGGGAGGTTGACCCCATCCACCAGTTCGCCGACGGCGTCGATGCTCGCGATTACCGAGTGCTGTGCCCGCGTCGCAGCCCCGGTGGAGTATCCTAATTCGGAAAGCCAATATGGTCATCAAGGAACCGTGGAGCTGTGGGTTACTATTGACGCCGCCGGAAAGGTCGCGAGGATCGAGGTTAAGACCTCGTCGGGTTACGACTCCCTGGACGCGGCGGCGCGCGACGCAGCTAATAAGGGTACGTATCGGGCGGGTACTTTTGAGGGCAGACCAATTACTGCTAGCCTGGAGGTCATTGATACTTTCACACTGACCGGCGGCTAGCACTACCGTCATGGAAAGCAGAAAGGTCGAGCTTCCCGCGCCAGAATCGTCCTCGTCATTGACTGGTCAGAGATCCATCATGAGGCGGCTGAATCCGCCGATCCACGCCATCACGGCAGTAACCACCCCTATCACGCCCGCGATCCTCGAGGCCGACGGGACGTGAAACGCTAATCCTGCCCAATCGACCGCGAGCGTGAGGAACAGCAGCAGCAACGTCACCGACCCCGGTCTTGGTATCTTGGCCTTGAACGATGCCAGTGCTATCAGCAGCACCACCGCCGCCACCGCGAATAGGATCCAACTGATCTCCTCCGCGTTCGCACTCTTTGAGGTCGGGAGGAAGATCCAACCGTAGAACGCGGCGGATGCGAACAGGCTGCCGATTGTGGACATGCCCACGCCGCCAAATACGTTGCCCGCTCGAAAGGCCCAGAACCCCGTGATAAGCATACCCAGGCCGGCGCTGATTAGGCCGTATGCGAAGAAGGGACCCAAGCCGGGTATCGCGCCGTAGAGAAAACCGGACAAGAGAAAGACAGCGACCCAGTCACTAACCGGAGAAGCGCGTAGGCCATCGTAGCCCCAACGGGACGATGGCCGTCCGTGCGCTGATCACAACATTGCAACTGCTGCGTTCCGGGGCTTGCCTGAATCTACCGGCCTCCCAGAGGGCCTGGGCACCCGAAACTCGCCCCAGATCGCCTCTGGGCGCGACTGGCAGGCATTACAGGACGCTGGGCAGGTGCGATCTTGAGCTGTTGCCAACGCCATTGACGATGGCCAAGTCAAAACACCGGAAGGCAGCCCGCCAGCCGAACGAGGCGCTGGACAAGCTGTCCCTGAGCATCCCGGCGGCCCTCGGGCAGCGGATGCGGGTAAAGGCAGTCACCAACCGCGTATCGGAATCCGCCTTCGTGGAGGTCGCGCTCGTGCGGTTGCTGTCGCTCGGCGACGCGGGCGTGGCCAAGGCATTGCGCGACGCCGGCGCGGGCCGCCGCCGCAAGCTCTAAGCGCTGCGGCAAGTGCCTAACCGAGGCCGAAGATTAGCGGGTCGGCCTCGAGCGCGATCTTGGCGCGGAGATGGCCTGCTCCAAGGACGGCATCAGCGACACGGCGAGGATGCGCCGTTCGCATGAGGCGATTTCACGCCCTCGTCGGCGGTAGCTTGCGCGCGCGATCTCCGCGCGGAGATGGTCGGGTGAAGGCACTGATTTGACGACGCGAGAAAATCCTGCGCGGCACCACACTTGCCTAAGGAGTTGACATGAAACTACAATCTTGGAATGTTTGTGGATTTCTAGCACTGTTCTGCGCGTTTTCCGCGACTGCTGCGTTCGCTCAGGAGACCTCGAGTTGTTCCCTGGCAACGCTCAACGGTTCGTACGGATTTACTGTCCGTGGTGAATCTCTAGTCCCGGCATCAACCCCGGGATCAAATGCCCGTGTCGTTCTCGTGTCTGGCGTGGCAATTACCGAATACGACGGCAAAGGCCACATTGTATCAGATAGGGACACGATTAACGACGGTAACGTAATGTCCCACTGGGGACTGTCAACCGGTAGTTACCTCGTGAATCCGGATTGCACCGGCTCCTTCGAGTTGCGTTTCACCGATCCCAGACGGCGACCCGTGCATGCCGACTTCATAATTGTGGACGGGGGCAAGAGAATTCGCATCGCAGTCACCGATCCGCATGCTTTCATCACAGCCATCGGCGATAAGCTGTAGATATCCGCGCGACTGATACTTAGGCGACCTCCGGCCAGCTTACGGAAATGCCGCTACGTTGGCGCCTGTCGGGCCGCTGGGCACACATTGGCCTACATCCCGCCCAGGCAGGTTTCTGCCGCTACGCGAGCACGTGTGCGCGAACGTGGGCCAACCTAGCCCGCAACTGGGGACGATGTGGTCATACTTTCGCTGATCGCAACACCGCAACTGCTGTGTTCTGGGGCCTGCCCAGGTCTACCGGCCTCCCAGAGGGCCTGGGCACCCCGCGCGCGATCTTGGCGCGGAGCTGGCCCCCATGCTGCACGGACAGCTGCCAAGACGGTCGGGATGTCCCGTGGATAATGCATGGTGACACCTCTGATCAGATGCTCATCAGCCGATGCCTAGAGCTTGCGGCGCGGCCAAGAGAGTACAAACCTGTGCAATCGTTGGTCGTTCTTGCGCAGGATCCGTGCGAGGATGGGCTTCCGGTGCGCGTCTTCGTCTGCGCTTTGGAAGATAGCCCGTCGTCAGAAGATCAGCGCGGTTGGTCGTAACCGTCTGCTAGCGAAACCCGACTTCCGAACCGCTTCACCTCAGCTTCTGCTTCAGCGGCTTGGACGTTGAGGCGGTTTCACCAAACCGCGATGAACAGGTCGATCAAACCACTTCAGGCACCTGAGGCAGTTGAGAACCCCAAGCTGCTGCGGGCCGTGTAGCCCCCGCGCGCCCGCGCGGGGCACGGCCAGCGTCGACAACGAAGTGCTTCAAGCCTCAACACTATATAAGAGGTGGTTCGTGAGGCGGTTAGCGCCGGCCGTGCTAGACCACGTCATGGCTGCTCTCCGGATGCTCGCCAACGCCGGGCACGAGTTCGTACAGGCGCTTGCGGCCGCGTTTTTGCCCCGCATCCCTGACGCGGCCTGCGTCTATGAGCAGCCGCAGCGCCCGTTCCCCGGTGCCGTCCTCAGCATCGAGCTGTTCTTTAGTTTGTGGCCCGCCAGCGAGGGCGTCTAGAATCGTGCGCTGCGCCGAGTCAACTTTGCTTTCGTGCGCTCCGCCTTCGGCGACTCCGACCTCGATGATGGACTTGGGAACAGACCCGTCTTGATGGTCAAGCCAGGTGCCGGTGACTGTCCACTTCGTGCCCTGTGTCACCGCACCGCTCGGGCATCGGGTCTTGTCGAGAAGCAACGCGTCCATGAATCCTCCGCTGGATCGCGCATGAACGTGTACGTCGCACGCGTTCACGAGGTCCCGCGAACCCGCAACCCGTTCACGTCCTCGGTTGCTGATGTCGCCGACTTTTCGCAGGTGGTGCAGGACGAGAACGGTCACGTGATACTTCGACGCGAGTGCCTTCAGGCGACCCATGCACCGTCGAACCTCCTGCGCATTGTTTTCGTCGATGCCGAAGAACCCGCGAAACGAGTCGAGCACGATGATAGCCGGGTGGCGATCTTTTAGGATCCCCTCGATTGCAACCCACCCGCGCCTGGAGTCAGGGTGAAGGTCAAGCACGTCGGCATCGGCATTCGCCACGATCAGTAGCCCTTTTTCAGGCAGCTCGACTCCGAGACCAGCCGCTGACTGCCTGAACATATCCTTGACCTGCCTCTTGTCCATCTCCGATGTGTGGCTGAGGTAAATGGATGGCCGCCCGTCATTTCGGCTACGGAAAAACCCGGCCACTGGCAAGGCGAGGGCTCGCGCCACGAGGCAGTGGGCGGCGAACACGGATTTGCCCGATGTGGTGTCGCCGCTCAGCAAGACGAGTTTATCCTCTGGAAGCAAGCTGTCCACATGGAACTCGGGCGGTTCGTACGGCCCGCAGCCTAGCGCGGCTTCCTCGAGGGGAGACGGCAGCGCCCGCCCGGACGAATCGGCCAACTCGTCAAGGGCGCTTGCCAGAGGCCCATATGCTTCGACGAATGGTGCGCCGTTTTCGAGTCGCTCGAGTGCGGACGCATTGGCGCTAATGATGGTGCGCTGGCGGGCGGTTTCTTTGATTTCGCGGATCCACTCGGTAACGTAAGGCTCATCGACGTAGGTGTCGCGGTCGAGCGACAACACCTCCACGCCGCCGACCTTGTCGAGGCTTCGCACTTCCGCGAGGTGTTGGCACACGCTTATTTTGTCAACTGGTCGGCCGAGGTGAACAACATCCAGTATGGCCTCGAAGACTATGCGGCACACGGGGTTGTAAAAATCACCGGGCTGCACTGCGGAACTCGCCAATGCTATGCCCTTCTCGTTTGGCGGGACGAGCAAGGCTCGGACGAGCGCCCACTCGGCGGCGTCGGCCGAAGGCACTTCTCCGATGTTGTCCAGCGAGCGGTGCATCCGTTTTGAAGCCGCTCTCCCGTTAGTAGTTGTCTGCTGTGTTGTGGACATGATGATGATCCTTGGTACCGTCGTCGGTCATGCGAATACGAAAATCGGAATCTAAACTTTCAAGAACCGATGGAACTCGGACGGCAAAAGGTCCACCAGCGGTACGCCCAACGCAGAAGCCACGCGCTGCAGCGTCGGTAGCGTCGGTACGTGCCGTCCTGATTCAATGCGCGAAAGCCACTCGCGGTCCGAACCGCATCGAGCAGCCAACATCTTTTGCGAAAGACCTTGCCGATTGCGCAGCTCGCGGATTTTTGTGTTCATCAAAACCTCCGGTGGCGTACGTGTAACGCCATGTTCTTGCGTCGGTCATCCGGTGACGCGCTTCACGGCGCATCCCTTCCATCTTCAGCGACCCGCATGGCGCACCTAGATAGTTGCAACGGCTCGCCGATATTTGATGGTGCCGGCCACAACGCGCGTGCAGAATATCCCGAGCGGGTGAGACTTCTCTACATCGGCGTACAAGTTCCCCGATGGCCAGGCAGTGGTGTAAGAGATTTTTTTCGGGCTACGCGCGCCTGTGGATAATGCTGTGGACGAGTAGTGCGGCATCTAGCAGGCAGACGGTCATGTCGCAAAGCGCGCTTACATCTGGCGATTCGAGTTAGTGCTGCAGTACAATGAGGAATATGGGCGATGTAAGAGGCCTTCCCGAGAACTTCAAGTCGGGCGCGGTCCCACCGGCCTCTCGTATGCGCGCGGAGGTCATTCGTCGATCCGGCGGTCGGTGCGAATGTAAGGGCTGTGATACCGAGTGCGTTGCCGAAGCGCACGGCTCAGCCGGACCGCTGGACATCAGAGCGGCGTAGCCCATGCACGCTCCGACCAGCGACGGTGAAGCACTGCTGCTGCGCTACCATGAGCGACACCCGGGTGCTACCACGCTTGCCTTGGCCAACGCGCGTGATGAACGCGGACGTTCGTCGTATCAGTGGCTTGTCGACGACGTGGCAGCGGTGGCTGCCCGGCGCATCGTCGACCTCGGTTGCGGAGACGGCTAGACGCCGAGCACGACGCGTTCGTGGACAAATTGACCAAGGCGTTGGTCGAGCTTGAGCGCGAGGGCGAGGAGCTTGCGGTCGTCGCCACGCTTCTGCACATGCGCGCGCGCCGAAGCTCCTTGTAAACGCTCGGTGTGGACTGATCGCGCTGCGAGGACGAATTTGCCGAGTCACCGGGGCCAAAGCCCGGCTATGGGATGGCGAGCTGTCTGGAGGCCGATTCGTCGGATCCTATATAAGAGGCGACGAATGCGACGACGAATCATCGGGCCATGACGGTAAGCACAGTCGTCGGCCTCGCGCTTGCCACTCCCGGATGTCGTGGTGATGTTCGATCCGGGCGAGCATGAGCCGCTGACCGGTGCGCGTTGGGACGCCACCCGTGCGCGAGCGTTCATCAGCGACGTCATTCGTGAGACGGATGCTGCATACGACCCGGATCGACGCTGGCCGTTACATCCAGAAGACCAGTACGAACTGGAACCTGCGTCGTACCACGGTATCTACTGCGGAACCGCAGGAACAACGTGGGCGCTCACGCGTCTTGCCCAACGATACGGCGTTGCGCTTCACCACGATTACGCGGAAGGCATCGCTCGTTGCGAGGACAGCTACCGGGCGAACCCAATCGGAACGGAGACGGTGGTGCCGTCCTACTTCATGGGCACCGTCGGTATTATGCTCGCGCGCTACGCGATCACCGGTGATGCGGCGATACTCAATCGACTCACCGCGGAGATGCTCGCGAATGTCGGGAACCCGACGCGGGAGGCCTTTTGGGGGTCGCCGGGCACGGCACTCGCTGCGCTCCTCTTACGTGAGCGCGGCGGCGACGCTCGCTATGACGACGTCCTGCGTAGGGTTCAGGACGAACTGTGGGAGACCTGGGAGAAGGCCGGTGGTACCGGCGGCTTACTCTGGGAGCAAGATCTTTACGGGCACCGGCTCCGGTACGTCGGAGCCGGCCATGGCGCGATAGGAAACCTCGCACCGCTCGTCCATGCGGTGGATCTGCTCTCGGCGGAGCGGCAAGCCCTCTTGCGCGAACGCGTCCCCGCCCTGCTCGAAGCGTACGTGATTCGCGACGGCGACGCCGCCAACTGGGTCGAACGCGGCGCCCCACCGTTCGGAAACCGTATGCAGTGGTGCCACGGCAGCCCGGGCGTGATCATCGGTCTCGCCGCATACCCCTCTCACGACGAGCGCGTCGAGCGATTGCTCGAGGCAGGCGGTGAAGGCATTTGGCGCGCCGGTCCGCTGCGTAAGGGCCCAACCCTCTGTCACGGAACGGCTGGCAACGGCTTCGCGCTCCTTCGTCTCGCCTGGCGCACCGGCGACGGGCGCTGGCGCAGCCGGGCGGAATCCTTCGCCGCGCACGCAATCGAGCAAGTTGCCAGGTGGCGGGGGACGTTCGGCATTCCAGCGTTCTCGCTGTGGACTGGCGAGCTCGGTGTCGCTCTCTATGTAGACGCCGTGCTCCGGAATGATCCCTCGATCCTTACCCTCGACGCCATGTGAGCCCCCTGAAGCGAGGTTGAACATTATGTACGACCTTAATCCTCCGAAACCCACGTTCTTCAAGGCGTGGTTGTCTGCCAGTTTCATCGCGCTCCCTGGGCACTCATAGTCCGATATTTCTTTCACACGCCTTGGTTCTGGACGCTGGACGATTTGCGTCACGCGATCAATCTGGAGATTGACGCCCCATGATTGACACTTATTGGGCGAAACCGAGACAGCAAAGACAGAGTGTCATCGGCTCTACATCATGAAGTTACTATACGTTCTCGTGGCAGGCTTGGTTGGCGGCTCGCTATGCGGTTTTCTCATCGCCTTGGTTTGGTTTTCATTTTTGACACGAGGTGGACCGCAAGCCCCCGAGATGATTACTATAGCCGCATTTTACGGCACGGAGTTCGGTGGGCCAATGGGCGTCATCGCGTTCCCGATCTGTTACTATGTCTTCGTACCTAGAACTCCACTGCTCCGTGCTCTCGGCGTGACCATCCCCGCGACGGTGATCGTGGGGTCAATCGGGTTACTCCCCTTCCCCGGGCTGTTCCACGCATTTAGCTTCGTGTGGCTTTTCGGACCCGCTCTATTCGGTCTCGTGGTGTCCAGTCTCGTTCTGAGTTTGGTGGATCGCCGCAGTGGACGACAGAAAAGCGAACCTGGCGTACTAAGGACCGCCCGACGCAGATTTGCTCTGCGGCTTACTGCCGCCCTCGTCGGGCTAGCGTTTATTATTGTGGCCGCCTTGATGTTCATTTCTGGCGTGCCCGGACGGTGGTATGAGTGCAATCGATGGACGTGGGGCCGCACCACCGCCGAAGAAGCCAACACGGAGCGCATCGAGGAGCAGCAACTTTTGCAGATGCTTCGCCGTACACAGGTCGCTTATATTAGCGAGCCGCCGGCACGGGGGAACGAAGGCCTATGGGCGGACCCTAGGTGGGGCAAGTTCTTGAGTCGACCCGTTCTTGGTGTCTCGATTAACCGCAACCGAGCGACCATCACCCTCGGCAAGGCGTTGCCTTCCACGGAAGTCCGGAGATTCCCCGATGCTTTCTACGCAAACCTATGGGTTGACTTGTTCGCCAAGGAACACGGTCGAAGTTCGGAATCCACCTGCGCCCACATATCGTACGTGGATCGTGATGGGCTGCCTGTGCAGGACGGCGATGGCCAAAGCGAATCAGACTGTTGCATGGCGGTTCTGTAAATCCGTGTTGCGAGCAGATCTCGATGACGCGTGGGCACGGCACAAGGCATGCTAATCCTTCCAAACTAGATGTGAAGAGAAAGCGCTTAGCGTGAATCGCCTTGGCAGAGAAATCTGTGAACGCATCACTCGTGTTGTCAAACCGGCAAAGTTCAAGAAGCATGGTAGCAACTGGTATGCGACGTTGAGAGACTGTATTGCGGTCATCAATCTTCAGAAATCTCAGTGGAGCAACCGCTACTACATAAACATCGGAGTATCCCCGAGTGACCTAATCGGACGTAAGACCGCGCTTGAAGAGGACTTTGACATACGTATACGCGCGTCGCAGTTGACCGGATGCGAGTCGCTGGACGATGCACTCAATTTTGCTGACGAGGTGGAGTCGCTTGACGCCGCCGCATCTGCCACGCTCGGGGAGTGCTTGCGACAGCAGGTCATGCCGTTCCTTATGTCTCTCTCGACGATTGAAGCCATCAAGGAATTCCTTAGAAGTCCACTCGCGTCCAGAATTGCGGTCAGGATTCGACTTCGAGAGTATTTCGAAAGGCAAGAGACTGGTGCGAAGTAGGCACACCACTGGGCGCCCTCGTAAACGGGCAAGAAACCAGCGCAATGTAAGCGTCCTTTTCGCGATTCCGGATCGCGAAGGTCGGCAGCAATTCCCAACTAGGCTCGCCCGATTCAGAGCCTGCCGGATTGCGCGAAACCGCGCTGTGTGCTAGCCTATGTGGCGTGTGCCGAGGGTCGTGTCGGCGCACGGGCGAAGACCGATGGCCGTGGGGATGTAGCTCAGCTGGTAGAGCGCTTGCTTCGCATGTAAGAGGCCAGGGGTTCGAGTCCCCTCATCTCCACCAGGCGTAAAAAGAGCATGAACACCAAATGTTTGTGCTCTTGCTTTTGGCGGATGTAAAGGCTCTATAGCGGGGCGCGGCCGAGCGATTGAAACTCATGGCTGGACCTAGGTCCTTCGACCTTATCGGCTTCGAGCAGGCAAGTATTTTCTGTTGGATTAACGTCGTATGCGTGAACTGGTTTGAACGGCTCGATCACCTCTTCTTCGGCTATTACCGGGTTACAGTCCCGAGCGCCTACGACGCAGTGTAGGCGAGAACGCCCAATGATGATCGCTTTCGCGGCCAAAACAACAGGCTGCGTTCACGGGCCGATCTCGGCAGCGGCGCGCGGCATCGGCATCGGACCGCAAAACGGCACTATTTATCCATGCGGTGATGGCAAACTTCGAAACGGTTGCCCAATGGGTCTTCGAAGAAAACTGCGTAAAACGTTGGGTGATGTTGGTCGAAGTACTGAGGGCCTTCAATATTTTGACCCCCATGCTTTCGAACGACGTTCGCGACTTCGTCGACAAAGGCAGTGCTCGGGGCGGCGAAGGCAATACGCGTAGCTGTCGGACGCGCGCTGGGATCGTCAAAAATATTGAAGAAATCCGCTCGTATCCTGCCATAGCGCCGAGTATATCCGTAGCGCACGACTCGTGGCGTCGTCGGCTCGGTACCGAAGAGCGCCATGAGGGCATCGTAGAACGGGCGCACGGTATCCGCATCGCTAACCCGCATGTCGATGTGACTGAACAGCGGAAATGCATACGTTTCAAAATAGCGCAAGCGCGCCTCGCGCAAATCCTCATTTGTCTCCATCTCATCCACAGATTATCTCGTTTGCGCATCGCGAGGAAGGTGACCTATGTCGACCGGCGAGGTCAGCTCCTTTCCCCGATGTCTACCGGCGGAAGCTTCGCGCAAACCGTAGTCACTGCTTCGACCTGGCCGCGCGCGCTTCGCCCGCACACAAGGGTGACCCCTCCCGTGGAAGAAGAGTTGCACTTCGCGCTCGCGATTCGTGTTCAAGATGCAGACGAGCTGTGGTATCTGGTCGCCGATTCGTTCAACTTCCGGAGCTCCCTCGGCACGGATGCGGGCTACGCAACCGAAATGAACCTGCGGATTTTGGTTACCCGCGTGAGCTTGCCCAGCGCGATGCGGTTCTCCCAAAGCCACCGTACTGACTCTGGCTCGATGTCAGACGCTCGTGAAGGCCCCAGTTCCGCCGGCGAGCTTTCCGTTTGCGCTTGGCTCGCCCCGGGGTGCTCGCGTTTGACTCATCGCGCTGAAGCGGCCAGGTGCAGGAGAAAGCCGCGCTAGGCCCTGGGCCGGTCCGCCATTCCTCGGCTCTTGATTCGGGGCCGATCCTATTGCAGGCTGGTTGTTATCTTGACCAGAATTGCCACCGGACAGAAAAAGGGGGAACTGCTTGTGAAGCGTTCATCTATTGTATTGCTCTTTGGTTTAGCCATTGCTGAAGCAGCGTGTGGTGGTGGAGGAAGTGGAGGAGGGTATGGAGGTGGAGGGTTACCGCCTGCACCACCGACCATAAGTTACGCCAACACTTCGCTTCCATTTTATCTTCCGTTGGCTACCGGCAATACGTGGCTATTCGCAAGTGGCGGTTCGATCAATGATAGCGGATCGGCGACCTTGTCATGCGCGTGTGCCTACAACGGAGGTGCGATAGAATCTTTAGATCTTTTCACGCCCACTAGCACCTATTCGGGAACACTTTATTTTGCAAAGGGAACGCCATTTGGACAGTCGGACACTTTCCTAGTTGGTGTGTCACAGGACCACGGAACTACAATAACGTTGGTAGGGTCATCCACGCAAGGAACCCAGGTCGTCCCCGGTATTGGCGTAATGGACGATGCGCCGCAAGTTAATGAACTATGGTCTGAGGGGGGAGGCACTAGCGTAATTCAAAGCGTGGGAGGCACTCAACCGTACGGCAGCGAGCAAATCAAGAATATCGCAGTGGATGCTATCACGGGTATAAGTAATGGTGTGATCCAAACCTTGACGTGGGGGTTCGCTCAAGGCGTAGGCTTCACGAGCATAGATCTTAACGGGCAATCCACGACGCTTACCTCGTTTTCCGTTAGTATGACCTCGCATTCCGTAGATCGCAGGGTGTTGCCAACTAATGCAATTCGAGCGAAGACGTTTGACATCTCCGTAATATTGCACGATATTCTCCAAATGAGGTCGTACTGATTTTCGGGGAAATGCAAATTGAAGCGGTGCGCCTCAAGACTACAAAGTCAAAATAGTCACGCCATCCGCCGTATCCAGTGCGGTGCTGCGTTAAGAGATCACCATCGCATTGGATTAGTCTTCGATTCACGACACAGTACAAGCGAGCGGGACCGTCTACACCGGCAGCCCCCCCCCGTGTGAGCGGTGGTACGACGCACGCGACAGGGCGCGTATGTCTGCAAAGACTGCCGACGCGGCTGGAGATCGGCGAACATTGAATGGCGCAGTAAGTGTAGTTGCTTAACGGAGGACGAATATGCCCATATCCATCCACAATTCGCTGACAATCAGCGGCGTCATTCTATCATTACTTCTTGGACCTATTGCGGCAGCGGCTGCACCAGCTGAAACTATAATGGCTCAGACCGGCGACCTCATTAGCGTCCAATTACATGGCGACATCGGATCTCGAATATCAAGCGAAGGCGATACGTTTGCCGTGACCACGGTTGAGGACTACTACGTTAAGGGCAAACTGGTTTTGCCAAAGGGGTCTCCTGGATATGGAGAAATCACGCATATTAAAAGAGCTGGCTCCTGGCATTCCGGCGGTGAGATCACTTTTACGGTCAAGCGGCTTGTAGCCCCGGATGGTACAACACTCGCTACGGAGACGAATGGAGCTACGGCAGACGCAGACAAAAACACAGAAAAGAATGGTAACGAAGTCGGACAGTACTTGCTATTCGGGGTCTTTGGAATTTTTTCTCACCGCGGGAATGATATACTCATCAAGGATGGAACGCTGTTTCACGTTGCTGTAACAGATTCCAAGCCCATGCCGGTTATTCAATATGGCACAACACCGGCAGAGGTCAATTGGACGTTAGTAACAGTGCATCCACCAGCGACGCAATCCCCGCAACCGTGACCTTGGTTCGGAGCCTGCCACCTGTTCGACGAGGCTGCACCGATCATTGCTTGGCAAGTTCGGCGACGGTCTGATCACCCTTAGGCGCAGCCATCGCCGCCTTAGCCTTGAAGGCACTTGAGTGATTGCGTCGAGATCGAAGTAACTGCACCCTCGAAGTTCTAGCAAATCCGCACAGGCTTGCCGGAGTCTTCGGCGAGCCATTCGTCGCGCATGGGAATCCGCTCGGCGTTTTTCGGAATGACGCCTTCCGGATGCCGCGAGACCCATGCGCGCGCGCGGATGGCCAGGTATTCGAAGTTGACGCTTTGGCCGCGGCCACGGCGCCGGCGCAGAATCGAAATGGCAGGGGCGAGCGTCTCCCAGTGCTGCACGGCGAGGCGGCTGAAGAGATCCATGAACGCATTCTCGTCGACGAGGCGGTTCTTCAGCAACGCGCCCATCTCGTCGAACCAGTTGAGCGCATTGATCTCCTGGTGCGTGCGCGCGTCGATGAATCCGATCCGTTCAAGTTCGTCGCGGTATGTCCGGTCGCGAAGTCTATTGGCGAGATTGTGCTCGACGAAACGGAATGAATCTTGGAGTTCCGGGGTGCGAAACTCGTGCTCCAAGTCGAGCAATGCGCTGAGTTGGTTGCTGGCGCGCATATGTCGTAATTGAACGACGGCCGCGACGGCGGTTGCACCAATCACGAGAAACGTCCCGACGGAGGCAAGAGTGCCGATGAGATCGAGAGACATTTTAGAACGACCCCACTACGAGTAAAGGAATCGCGAGGTGAGGAGCGCCATGGCCCGCCGCAGTCGAGCCGCGACCTCTGGGTGTGTACCGTCGTCGATTTGGCCCAACGCCGCCCCGACCCAGCGTCGCCCCTCCGCCTCGAGTCCACGGTGCCACCAGAACATCTCAAGCGCACCGGCAACTGCGCCGCCCAGCGCTGCGTCGCGCGCTTTATCGAGCGCCCACTCCAGAATCGCGCGGAAGTTTTCCACGTCAGGCTCGAGCCGCACCAGCCATTCACTCAGCGGCATCGCACCAAGCGCGCTGTCGGCCCCTTGAGCGACGCCGAGGAAGTGCTCAGCATAGCGGCGCGCGAGGCGCTCGCGCTCGCCGACCACCGTGAGCTTCTCCAACGCATACTCGCGGGTGGATTCAAGTAAGCGGTAGCGCTCCTGGCGACCACCCGTGTCGGCCACGACTAATGACTTATCCACCAGCGACGCAGTCAGATCGAGCACATGTAGTTGGTCGATGCCATCGCCCGCGCACACGGAGGTCGCGGCATCAAGAGTGAAACTGCCGGCAAAAATAGCCATGCGGTTGAATAACGTCTGCTCTTGCGTTGACAGCAGATCGTAACTCCAGTCGATGAGTGCGCTCAGCGTCTTTTGGCGGGGCAATGCCGTGCGGCTGCCGCCGGTGAGAATTCTGAAGCGCTCGTTCAAGCGATGCGCCAGATTTGGAATGCTCAACACCTTCACGCGCGCCGCGGCAAGTTCAATGGCGAGCGGAATTCCATCCAGACGGCGGCAGATCTCGGCGACAATAGGTGCGTTGTCGTCGGTGAGGGCAAAGCGCATGTCGGCAAACGTGGCTCTGTCGACAAAAAGCGCTATCGCCCCGTATTGAGCCGCGTCGTCGGCATGGAGTTTGCTGTTCGGCTCGGGGACCGCAAGGGACGGCAGCCAATACACGGCTTCCCCACCGATACCGAGCGCTTGGCGTGATGTGGTCAACATGCGAACGTTCGGGCACGAGTGACAAACCGCGTCGGCCAGTGCAGCAACTGCCTCGATGACGTGCTCGCAATTGTCGATGATGAGCAGCAACCGTTTGACCTTGAGCCGCTGCAAAATAGGCTCATCGACCCGATGCCCGTCCGATTCGTTCACGCCCAACACGTTGGCGATCACGCTCGATACGAGCGCCGGGTCCGTAATGGGTGCAAGCTCAGCAAGCCACACACCGTCGGGATACTGATCGAGGAGATCGGCCCCGGCTTGGACGGCCAGCCGCGTCTTGCCGACGCCACCGGCGCCGAACAGCGTCACCAGCGTGTGTTGGTCGAGCAACGATTTGACTTTTTCGAGGTCGTGCTCGCGGCCACGGAACGTTGTCGGTTGGATCGGCAGATTGTTGGGTAGTATGTCAAGCGACTTCAGCGGGGGAAAATCACTTGGCAAACCGGCGCCGGTCAGCTGCCAAACTTGCTCCGCGTGCGTAAGGTCTTTCAGGCGGTGGGAGCCCAGGTCCGTCAGCGACGCACTCCCCGGAAGATCGCCGTGAACGAGCTCTCGTGTTGTCGCAGACAAGAGCACCTGCCCGCCGTGGCCGATTGCCATGAGCCGTGCGACCCGGTTGACCGCGGGACCGAAGTAGTCGCCGTCGCGCTCGTCGGCGTAGCCGGTGTGAATGCCGATGCGGGCACGCAGGCCGCCGACGGCGGAGAAATCTTCTGTCGTGAGGGCACGCTGCGCGTCGATCGCCCCATTGATCGCATCTGATGGAGAACGAAACGCGGCGTAGAACGCGTCACCGACGGTCTTGAAGACGTAGCCTCGGTGGTGCTCGATCGCCGCACGCACCAACACGTCGTGGCGCGCCACGGCGCTTTTCATGGCCTCGCGGTGCGTTTCCCAACGTTGGGTGCTGCCCTCGAGATCTGTAAATAGAAATGTAACCGTGCCTATGGGTAAAGACACAGACGTATTGCGGCCTTTTGTAGCCTCACTTTCGTGCGGCATTGTGTGCGATGCGGTTAGTGGTAGAAGTACGGGTCGAGAACGCTGACTTCCGAAATCGAGTCGATGGGCAGGCCGTTGCGTTCGGCCGCCTGCCGAATGGCTTGTTCATCGGGCCCATCGTACACGCAGTACGTCTTCTTATGATCTTTCGAAACGTAGGAATGCACCCAAGTCGCCCCGACTCCGCTATTGTTTTGGA
>Ga0207416_1002608_pt1 | contig 19166 bp, 21 predicted proteins | sample PaiPotPPM11metaG_FD_184107 | JGI IMG/M metagenome (GOLD analysis project Ga0207416, IMG submission 184107) | Iron sulfur acid spring bacterial and archeal communities from Banff, Canada, to study Microbial Dark Matter (Phase II) - Paint Pots PPM... ...
GACCACCACCCCCGACCCCTAGCTTGCGGTTCTTCTCCCGCACCTCATCGGCCAGACGGGACTTGTACTGCCGTATCTGGTCGAGCAACGCGGGATCTCCGGTGGCGAGCATCTGAATCGCCAGCAGGCCGGCGTTGGCCGCTCCGCCAATGGCGACCGTAGCGACGGGCACCCCGCGCGGCATCTGCACAGTGGCGAGCAGCGCGTCAAGGCCGTTGAGGCTGCCACCGCCAACCGGCACGCCGATGACCGGCAAGGGAGTGTGCGCGGCCACCACACCGGCCAGGTGGGCCGCTCCTCCGGCGCCGGCGATGATCACACGAATCCCGCGCTCGGCCGCCGAGAGGGCATACGCGGCAACGTCGCCCGGGGTGCGATGAGCCGACATGACGTTTACCTCGCAGTGTACGCCGAAGCCGGCACAGACGTCCGCGGCGGCTTTCATGACGGGCAGGTCGGAATCACTGCCCATAAGAATGCCGATCCGGGGCGTGGGTTGGTCGGATTGTGTCACACTCGCCTCCTGCTCGCCTCCTGCTCGCCTCCTGCTCGCCTCCTGCTCGCCTCCTGCTCGCCAGATCACCCGGCGGATTGGACCTGCCAAGCGTGCTTCCGTGGCCAACCCGCGCGGGCGCTTTACTCCCTTCATGTTGAGCGAACAGCATACCAAAACCAGCGCAGGTGCATAGCGGATCGGGCCAAATGCAAGGACGTTTGGCGGTCCTCCCAGCGCCCTCACAGGTAGGTGTGCATGTGTCCAGTCCTGGGACTGTCCGGACGAATCACTCGGCTCGCCCCTCTTGACCAGCGGCTAGAACGTCGGATTCCAGTCCGGAATCGAACCCTGCGGCTGCGCGTTCTGCGTCGGCGCATGATTCTGATCGTCGCTGGTCGGCTGCGCCGGGGCTATGACCAACTGCCATATGGTCGACACCACGATGAAGGCCATGCTCAGTCCAAAGATCGTCACGGCGACCGGACGCTTCCAGGGCTTGCGGGTCCTGGTGCGATCGTAGAAGGGCAGCAAGATGAGCGCGGTGATGGCAACGGTGGGCAGCCAGAATGTGCCGATTGGGACGAGAAATTGCCCCTTCATCCACTCGAGGATCGTGAACAGGAAGTAGAAGTACCAGGCCGGACGCGGATTATACAACGCCTTGTTGAGTGGATCCGCCGGCGCCCCGACCGTGGGCGGGAAGAAGAAGGTGATCGCCAGCAGCGCGAAGAAGACGATGAACACCACCACCGTCGTTTGAAACAAGGCGTGCGGAAAGAATGTGCCGTGTAGCTTTGTGGCGAGATACTCGCCCGTCGGCGTCCGGCGCGCTTCTCGCTCGGCCAGCGCATCATCAGCCGTAATCGCCGATGCCGGCCGGGCCGGCACCCCCGGCACCCCAGTCCAGGAGCGCTGGCGGCGAGCAAAGCGATCCTCACCGCTCGCGGAGCGCTCAGTCGTCGTGGTACTCATCCTATCCACTCCTCCGTCAGGAAGAACACGCCCTGGCGCACGACCAGCGCCAGGTGGAACACCAGGGTGCCCATGAGCAACCCGGGGAATAGCAGCATGTGGACGGCGTAGAAGCGAGTGACCGTGTCACCGGTCAAATCGGCGCCCCCGCGCAACAGGCCCACGACCCACTGCCCGATGAACGGCGTGTAGCCGGCGATCTGCGTGCCGACGATCGTCGCCCAGTAGGCCTCCTGGTTCCAGGGGAGCAGGTAGCCGGTAAAGGAGAGACCCAAGACGCAGATCAGGAGGATCACGCCGAGCACCCAGGTGAGCTCGCGCGGCTTCTTGTAGCCGCCGTAGTAAAAGACGCGGCACATGTGAATGAAGACGGTGACCACCATCGCGCTGGCGCCGTACACGTGCAGGCCGCGAATCCATTGCCCTGCTGGAACGATGTAGCTGATGTTCTGCAGGCTGGTAAAGGCCTCCGTAGTGGTCGGCCGGTACAGGATGGCGAGCAGAACGCCGGTCAACAACTGGTTGACGAACAGGAACAGCGTCGTCTCACCGGCCAGGTCGAACAGGTTGGTGAAACGTTCCACCGGGTGGGCCAGGAACTCCATCACCGGCTTGATGATGTTGACCCCCCGTCCGTCGAACCAGCGGACCAGCGGCAGCCAATCGAGCATATCTTCCCCTCCGAACTTCCCTCACGATCAGGAGATGAGGTCGCCCACGTGCAGGTTGGCGCCCTGCACCAGCGTCTGGCGCTTATGCAGGGGAACGAAGGCCGGGCCGTTCTGCACGCTGCCGTCCTTGGCGAAGACGCTCCCGTGACACGGGCAGGCGAAGACGCCCTCGGTCCCACCGGGCGGCTGCCACGCGTAGGGGCAGCTCAGGTGCGTGCAGTGCATGTCAAAGGCGGTATACGAATTGTCGGCATGCTGGATGATCCAGGCGCCTCCGGTGGGATTCTTGCCCTGGGCATCCACGCCTAGGGGTACCCGCATCGGCACTTCCGTCTTGAACTGGGTCGTCGCCCCGACGTTCTCGGCGGTTCCGCTGGACGTGCTGTTTCCCGTAGGAATGAGGTAGCGCAGCAGGGCGACGGTATACACCGCGCCGATCAGGCCGCCGAGACCCAGCACGCCGAGCGTCAACGCGCGGCGACGCCCAATGCTGTCGACGCTCGCCATTGGTAATCCATGCGCCATCTGTTATCTTGCTCCCGACGCTCCTCTAGACGTTCCCGTGGTGGCCCAGAGCTATGCTCCGCCTCCAATGCACAGTGTAATCTGCGCACTGCTGCGCCGCCATACTCGCCAGGCAGTAGCCGCTTTCGTTGGCGAGACTATAGCACAGAGCAGCCTCGACTATGCAGTAGAATCACGTGCAATTGGAGACGGTCGGCTCGCGTGTCTCGTGTTAGTGAGGACCAGAGGAAATGCGGCTTGAGGAAGTGACAGTACAGTGGGGATGCGAGTGCGCCTTGACTCGGCGGACGGCATTTTCGTGGTGACCGAGATCGATCCGGATGACCTCATCTATATCGAAGATCCCACAGATATGATCCCTGGAACCGTGGTGCCATCGGCTCACATCGAGCCGGCAGAGGCCGGCGACTCCCCGCCAAACCCATGAGCGTCCGCGGTTAGGACTTTTGGACACAGACCACCGACTTCGGCCACGTCGTTACTCTATACTTGGCCTACTTGCTGAGACTGGGTGAAACCGATGCCGTGTGTCCGCATACTACTCGCGCTCCTTGTTGCCGGCGTGGCCTTGGCCCCGCTGCCCACCGCGGAAGCGGCCGCTCCGCGTATCACCTATTTCCCGCGGACGGGTCACTCGCTCACGCTAGGCTTTGCCCAGTTCGTCGATGCGCACGGCGGTGTCGAGCTGTTCGGTTATCCGCTCACTGACGAGATTAGCGAAACCGGTCGCACCGTCCAGTATTTTGAACATGCGCGGCTGGAATGGCATACCGAGCTGCCGCCAGGGCAGCAGGTGGTCGTGAGCGCCTTGGGGGCTGATCTGCACAAGTCCCTGCCGGCGGTAACGCCGCCCCCTGTCTCCTCGACGATGATGGAGTACTTTCCGACCACCGGCCACACGATAGCGGATGGCTTCCTGGCCTTCTTCCACAGTCACGATGGCGGCGCCCTGCTTGGGGCGCCGATCACCGAGGAGCTGTCCGAACAAGGGCGGGTTGTGCAGTATTTCAGCAACGCGGAGTTGGTGTGGCAGCCGGGCGCCCAGGTGACACTCGGCAACCTCGGCGTCGAGGCGGTGGCCGCCAACGGGTGGCACAATGACCTGCCCCCGCTTGCCCCGGTCCCCCAGCCACCGCAAGCGGTAGCGGCCTCCGCAGCGGGGTCAAATCCGGGCGCGGGGGCGGCATCACGCGACCCCAATACCGGCGCAACGTCGACCGATAATTATGTCATTCTAGGCTCCGCGCTGACTAGCGGCCTCAGCCACGTCGAGGCGCCCGTGCTGGCCTACCATCACATCAGCTCCTGGCCCAGCCCGTACTCGGTGAGCACGCAGAATTTTGCCGCCCAATTGGCCTGGTTGGCGTCAAACGGCTATCACAGTGTGACCTTGCATCAGGTGTTCGCCGCGCTCTACGCCCCAGTGACGTTGCCGGCTAAACCGGTGGTGATCACCATCGACGATGGATATGACGACGCCGCCACCAACGCCCGCCAGATACTACAGGGCTACGGCATGACGGCAACGTTCTTCATTCCCACCTGGCAGACCCGCATTAGGCCGGATGTCTTCCGGGCAATGGACGCGGAAGGCTTCGACATCGAGGCGCACTCGCGCACCCACCCCGACCTGACCACGCTGAGCGACCAGGCTGCTTGGTCCGAGATAGCCGGCAGCAAGGCCGACCTGGAACACATGCTCGGGCATCCCGTCGTGCTCTTCGCCTACCCCTATGGCGCGCTCAACCCGCGTATCTCGGCAATAGTGAGTCGCGCCGGCTATCGCGGCGGCGTCGGGGCCTACGCCGGTCGCGTACAATCGGTCGCCGCTTCCCTGAACGAGCCGCGCATTCTCGTCGACCGCGGCGACGACCTGGCGAACTTTGCCGCCAAAGTGTTGGGGAAGCCCTACCGTAACACGTTGGAAGGCAGCACCGGCCAGTCGGGGCCGCCGAATGCCGACGGCTACAGCCCGAGCGCAGCTCGGGGGAGCCAGCCCACCCCGACCTACAACCCGAGTCCGCCAGCCGCGGCGCCCAACGCCGCTTCCAGCAGCGTGACCGATGGAGGGGCGGACGTGTCGCCGGCGCCCAGCTCGGGCGAGACGTCCGCCCCGGACAGCACGGCAGGGAGTGCCGGGACGGATTCATCACATCCGGGCGGTCGCGGCCAGCTCTACGAGTGATCCGGCGCCAGCCAGCCTCGGGCGCGCTCGACGGCCCGCTGCCAGCCCTGATAGCGCTGCTCACGCTCCGGCCCGCTCAGCTGCGGGAGGAAGCGCCGCTCTAGACGCCAGCGGCCCGATAGCTCCTTGGTCGATGTCCACAACCCCGCGCCTAGTCCGGCGAGAAAGCCCGCTCCCAGCGCCGTCGTCTCTTGCACCTGCCCCCGCTCCACCGGAAGCCCCACCAGGTCGGCCTGCATCTGCATCAGGAGGTCATTGCCGGCGGCGCCGCCATCGACACGGAGCGCAGCGGGGGTCGCGCCTTCCTCCTGGATTGCCCGCACCAGATCGCAGGATTGAAAGGCGATCGCCTCCAACGTAGCGCGCACCAGATGACCCCGCTCGCTGCCGCGCGTCAGCCCGACAATCGTGCCCCGAGCATAGGGATCCCAATAGGGTGCGCCGAGCCCGGTAAAGGCCGGCACCACGTACACCCCGCCGCTGTCCGGCACCGTTCGCGCCACCGCCTCGCTCTCCGCCGCGGTAGCGATCAGCCCCAGCGCGTCGCGCAGCCATTGCACGGCCGCGCCGGCGACAAAGACGCTCCCTTCCAGCGCGTAGCTCGGATACACGTCCCCTTCGTCCGATGCACCGATGGCGGCCGTCGCCAGCAGCCTGCCCCGAGGCCGGGCACGGACACTCCCGGTCTGCACCAGCAGGAAGCAGCCCGTGCCGTAGGTATTCTTGGCCTCGCCCGGCCGGAAGCAGGTCTGACCGAACAGCGCCGCTTGCTGGTCGCCGACGAGGCCGGCGATGGGAATCGACAGCCCATGCGTCGCCGAAGGCCGCGTCGTGGCAACAACGCCGAACGACGGGACGACCTCAGGCAATAGCGCCGACGGGACGTCGAACAGGCGGCCAAGGTCGGCGTCCCACTCCTCGGCGACGAGGGAGTAGAGGAGCGTACGGGAGGCATTGGTGCGATCGGTGACGTGACGTTCGCCGCCCGTGAGCCGCCAGATCAGCCAGGAATCGATGGTACCGACGGCCAGCTCACCGTTGACGGCACGCGAGCGGGCCCCGGGGATGGCGTCTAGCAGCCAGGCAATCTTGGTGGCGGAGAAATAGGGGTCGAGCAACAGGCCGGTTTGCTCGCGGATGGCCGCTTCGGCTCCCTCTCGGCGCAAGCGGTCGCATTGCTCGGCAGTCCGGCGATCCTGCCACACGATGGCCGGAGCAAGCGGGCGCCCCGTTTCTCGCTCCCACAGCAGCACCGTCTCCCGCTGATTCGTTATCCCCAGCGCCGTTGGCTGCCAACGGCGGCCGGCAACTGCCAGGACATCCTTGATGCCGTCGCTGACCGTCCGCCAGATCTCCTCGGGGTCGTGCTCCACCCAGCCCGGTTGGGGATAGTATTGGGTCAGGTCGTGGTCGGCCTGGGCGACGATGTTGCCCTGACGGTCGATCAGGCACACGGCGCTGGCCGTCGTGCCCTGGTCGACGACGAGAACCGCCGGCTCAGCCACGGCGATGGCGATTGGCTTCGAGGTAGTCGATGCAGCGCCGATAGGTCGTCTCCTCGATCATGCCGGAGCTCATGTACAGATTCAGCATGATCGGCAGCCGGAGGATGGAGTGCAGGCGGACGCCGCGCTCCTTGAGTCGTTCCGTCCCACCTTGCTCACGGTCGACCAGCACCACGGCATCTCGCACGCGGAGTCCAGCCGCGGTCAGCAGCTCCACCGTCTCGATGACGCTGCCTCCGGTCGTGATGAGGTCATCGATCACCAGCACCCGCGCGTCGGGCGAGAACTTGCCTTCGATGCTTGGGCCTTCCGGTAGAGATGGCGCCGCGCCGGACTGCTCGGCGTTGCCTCTGACCGCCTGGTGAGCGCCGCGTTTGCGCGCATACACCATGGGGACGTCGTTCTGGAGCGAATAAGCGGTGGCCAGGTGAAGCCCGCCATAGGGGACGCCGGCGACGATGTCGAAGGGATCGCAGGTTGGCTTCCGGCGAAGCTGCTCGGCGCTGGTCTCCTGCGCGATGAGCTGGGCGGCGTAGCGCAAGGTGTGCGGATGGCCGACCAGCACGCGAAGATCGACGTACACGGGCGAGTTGACTGTCGTGCGGCCGACCGTAAAATCGCCGAAGTGGATGGCGCCGAGATCATACAGCTTGCGGGCAAGCCACAGGTTGTCCAGCTCCTCCTGATCGGATGGGTCATCACTCCCTAGGTGTGCCGGCCATGCCGACAACGGCTCCTGCTGGTCACGTACGCCGGCCATACTCGTCCCTGCTCGTCCACTGGGCCCATCGCCGCCTCAACGAATTGATGGAGTATAGGGGTACCAGCACCATTGGGCAACTATCGCCGGCATATCGCTTCCCACGACGAATCAGTCCCCATCGTATATACTTGGCAGCGATGGGTAGCGAGTATAGGTCTTGACATGGCAAGGGATGCGAGGACAACCATGGCGAATATCGGCGTGGCGCTGCAGCTTTACACAGTGCGAGATCAGCTACGGGACGACTTTGCCGGCGCGTTAAAGGCCGTGGCGCAGATGGGATACCCGGCAGTGGAGCTGGCCGGCTACGGCGGTCGCTCCGCGAAGGAGCTCAAGCAACTGTTGGATGACCTTGGCCTGCGCGTTGCGGGTGATCACGTTGGCCTTGACCGCCTGGAACAAGACCTGAGCGCCGTTATTGACACAAGCATGACGCTCGGCAACCGCTACGTGGTCTGCCCATTTGTACCCGAAACGCGGCGTCGCGACGAAGCAGGCTGGCGTCAACTGGCCACGACGTTGTCCGAGATTGGCGGGAAATGCACGGAACGCGGCTTGCAGCTCTGTTACCACAATCACGCTTTCGAGTTTACACCGGTGGACGGAACGAACGGCTTCGAGCTGCTCTTCGGCAATTCGAATCCGCGCTACGTCCAGATGGAACTGGACGTCTTCTGGGCGAAGAAAGGTGGGGATGATCCTGCCGCTATCATGGGCCGTTATCCCGGCCGCTGTCCGATTGTGCACCTCAAGGATATGACGGCGGATCAGCAACAGACGTTCGCAGAGGTCGGTGAGGGCACGATGGACTTTCAGTCTATCTTTCGGGCCGCGCCAACCGGCGGCGCGGCGTGGTATGTGGTGGAACAGGATCGATGTAGCCGTCCGCCCTTGGAGAGTGCGCAACTAAGTCTTCGTCATCTGCGCGAATGGGGCATTGCCTAATCGGAGGCTGTTGTGCGGGAGCGATTGGTGACATACGCGCGCGCTCCACGCAGACGGCGGCGCCACTTGCGAAATGCATCTGGTTTCCTTATGCTTTTAGTAAAGAGGTACTGAAAGGAGCACAGCACCCAGATGCCGAAGCTGGTCAAGAGACTGAGTCATGAGGACTATCGCCGCCGTGGCGCGGGTACCCCGAAGTTGGACCTCACACCGTACATGGAGATCCTTGATGGGTTGTCGGAAGGCGAAGGCGCTGAAGTTGCCCTTGAGTCCGGCGAACGGCAGAGGGTCGTCAAGCGCCGTTTCTCCATGGCGGCTTCACAGGCGGGTCACGCGATCAAGTGGCGCTCCGCCGCCGACGGACACCTTCGCTTTGAGCTCATTGCGCGGAAGGCCGGCAAATAGGGGGCGGCCGCGTCCGGTGTAGAGAAGGTGCGCCTAGGGTAAGCTGCCGGATGCGAAACGTGCAAGGACGTGGGAAACTCCCCCCCTCCCCCCGTCTCCTGGCAGGAGACGGGGAACCCCGCCGTAAGAGCGGGCGTCGACGTGCAGGCGCGTGCATCGTGCTCGTGGCGTGGAGCATGCTCTGTGCCACCGGGTGCGCGCTGCCGCCGCGGGGTGCGCTGTATCGCGCCGTGGTCGCGCCGGGTCCCCAGGCGACGGCAGTGCCGAGCGGGGCTAGCGTGGCGCAGTACTACGCGGTGAGCGCCTTTCGCGTCGCCGACGAGCTAGCTTCCGCCTCCAACGCCGTCGATCAGGGACTGGCGGATCGCGCGCAGGGCGAAATCAGCGACGCCTACCTCGCCCTCATCGCCCACCGCAGCGCCGTCACAGCGCAGCACGCGCTCAACGACGCGGATCAGCTCGCTGCGCCGCCGGGTATGCAGGCAGACGCCGACAGCTTCTTCACTGCCGCGGTCTCCCTTGCGGACGCTGTGGACGCGACGCAGCAGGCGCTCGATGCGCCCGGCGGGACGAACACCGCGCAGCTCATTACGGCAACCCAGCAGCGACAGAAAGCGGCACGAGCGCTGGAGGCCTCGCTCAACACGCTCTTGGCCGCCGGCTGGGGGCCAAAAGCGTCGCGGTGAGTGGGGTTTCACGACTTCAATGCGGTCCCTTCCATTGTCATCCTGAGCGCAGCGAAGGACCACTGGCCGGGCGCAGCCGCCGCCGTGCAGGACCGCGCAGCGCCGACGGTCGCGCCGGGGTCCTTCGCTGCGCTCAGGATGACAATGGAAGGGACCGCTCAGTATCGGCCACGTCCGTTTATCTGGCAGGTGGATTACAAAGGCGTCGCCTCGCGCTCACCCCATGAACTGCCGCAAAAAGCGCGCAGACTGAATCAGCGCGCGCTTGCGGGCCTCAAGGCTTCCTTCGTAGGCGCGGTCCTCAACCTCCACGCACACGGCGCCCTGGTAGCCGGCGTCGGTGAGTGCCGCGAAGAAGGCGCCCCAGCGTACGTCGCCCAGGCCGGGTAGCTTGGGGGTGTGATAGCGCAACGGCGTCGCCATAATGCCGTCGTCATCCAGGCCACGCCGATTCAGGCGCACGTCCTTGGCGTGAACATGGTGCAGCCGGTCCGCGAAGTCGACGATCGGCTGCACCTCATCCATGTGCTGCCAGATCATGTGCGAAGGATCATAGTTGAGGCCGAAGTTGGACGACGGGATGTCGGCGAACATGCGTCGCCAAACGACCGGGCTGATGGCCAGGTTCTTGCCGCCCGGCCATTCATCGTCGGTAAAGAGCATCGGGCAATTCTCAATGCCGATCTTGACGCCCCGCTCGGCCGCGTAGCCCACTAAGGGTGGCCAAACCGCCCGGAAGACCGGCCAATTGGCGTCGATCGACTTGGTATGGTCGCGGCCGATGAAGGTGTTGACGTTGCTGAGACCAAGCAGCTTCGCCGCGTCGATCAGCGCGCGGATGTGCTCCACGCAGGTCCGGCGCTCGCCCGGATCGGACGTGAGTGGGTTTGGGTAGTAGCCGAGCGCCGAAATGCCGACTCCAGAGCGATCAACCAGCGCCTTGACCCGTTTGGCCTCGTCCGCGCTAAGGTTGCCCACGTCAATGTGGGTCACACCCGCGTAGCGCCGCTCCGCCTTGCCTCGCGGCCAGCACATCACCTCCACGCAGTCGTAGCCCGCCTGCGCGGCAAACTCGAGCACCTCCTCCAACGACAAGTCCGGCAAGATGGCGCTGACAAAGCCCAGCTTGAACATCGACCTTCCTTCCTTGATCAGGCGACCTCGATCCAGCGCTGCTCGCGCTGGCTGCGCACGATGGCCTCGCAGAGCAGCACTTCGCGATGTCCGTCGACAAAGGTGGGATAGGCGGGGTTCGGCGAGGCCTTTCCGGCGCGAACGTCCGCGTAGACGGCGCGATAGAGCTGCTTGAACGTGTCGGGGAAGCCCTCGTTGTGGCCGCCGGGATAGCTGGCTGCGGCCCGCGCCGGGTCGCTGAGCAACGAAGGATCGCGCAGCAGCACCTCGTTGGGCGCGTCGCGATGTCCCAGCCACAGCTCGTTGGGCCGCTCGCTATCCCAGGCGATCGCCCCCGCCGAGCCGGCAATCTCGTAACGCAGGCAGTTCTTGCGGCCCGCCGTGATCTGCGACACCGTTAACACACCGCGAGCGCCGTCGCGGAAGCGCAACAGGACGCTGCCATAGTCCTCGGTGTTGATGGCGATGGGCGTGGTCTGGGACGGAGCGGCGCCACCGGTGAACGTTTGCACCGATCCAACCGGTCGACGACGCACCGGTAGGAAGGTGGTGAGCTCGGCGAAGACGGCAGCGATCTCCTGGCCGGTGACGAAACTGAGCAGGTCCATCCAGTGCGTGCCGATATCGCCCACCGCCCGCGACTCGCCCACCTGCTCGGCCAGCACCCGCCAGTTGAAGTCGGTGTCGTACAGCAGCCAGTCCTGGACGTAGGCGCCGGTGACGTGATACACCGTCCCAACGTCGCCGCGGCGGATGCGCTCACGGGCCTCGATAGCCAGCGGGTAGCAGCGGATGTTGTAGTTGACCGCGGCGACCTTTCCGGAGTATGCCGCCAGCGCGACCAGCTCACCCGTCTCCGTCGACGTCATTGCCAGCGGCTTCTCGCACACCACGTGGCGACCAGCCTCGAGGCAGCGGCGCGCCTGCTCGTAGTGCGCCTGGTTGGGGGAGGTGATGTGGACGACGTGCGCCGCGTCATCGGCCAGCAGCTCGTCGAGCGTGGCATAGGCGCGAGGTATCCCGAGGGCCGCCGCGCCCTGGCGCGACCGCTCGGCGGAGGATCCCAGCACTCCCACCACGGGGACGCCGATCCGCCGCAACGCCTCCACGTGGACCGGCCCGATGAAGCCGGTGCCGATGACGGCCGCACTTGCCTCGGACATGCTGGTTTCCCTTCAGTTGAGGCGAGTTGATTTGCCGGACGATCGTGGGTGGGTGACATGGGCTGGTGAGGGCCCGCCCACCGCGCCAGCCAGCGTCTCCCAAACGATGTCACTCCCTGTCCCGGTCACGCCTACACATCCCTTGCCACCCGCTCAAACCGGCCCGACTTCGTCGATGCCACCATCTGGTCCAGGGCGGACTGCACGCGGTAGCCCTCGGCAAAGTCGGCGTCCTGATCGGGGTCGATGCCGCCCCGCAGGCAGGCGTCGACGTAGCTGGCCATCATCCGGAACATGGCGTGGGGCTGGCCGTCCTTCGCCTCAGCGGGCAGGTCGACCTCCTCCCACCGGCCGCCCGGCCGCATGCGGCGCAGGAATTCGCCCTGGCCGCGTGTCAAGCTGGCCCACAGGGCTCCATCCTCGCCCACCACCTGGATGAATTCCGCGTCCTGGTGGGGCGGGGTGATCCGGCTCACTGTGATCTGCGCCTGGGCGTCGCTAGCGGTGCGTACGAGGATCGCCGCCATGTCGAGCGTCTCGTGGGCATGCTCCCGGCCGCCCTCATCCTGGACGGTACGCGGAATCGCGTGTGTGATGGCGCAGACCTCGCTGACGGGCGCCACGATCCAATTGATGGCGTCGATGAAGTGGCTGCCAAGCTCGGCGATAAAACCGGCGCCGTAGGAGTCGGCACGATCGCGCCAGGTCATGCGCCGCTGCGGACGCACGTTGGCAAAGCCTTGCCACTCGATGGCAACGTAGTAGGGCTTGCCGATGTCCCCGGCCAGCACGCGCCTGCGCAGCTCCCGCAAACAATAGGTGTAGCGGAAAATGAAGCCAACGAAGCTTATGCGCCGGCGCGACTGCGCCTCCCGCGCCATCTCCGCGGCGAGCGACGCGTTGACCGCCAGCGGCTTCTCGCAGTAGACGTGCTTGCCGGCACGCAAAGCGGCCATGGTGTAGTGGTAATGGTTGTCGTCGCTGGAGGCTACCGTGACCGCGTCGATGTCCTCGCGGGCCAGGAGCGCCGCCAGGTCGTCGGTGACGAGCGGCACGCCACCCACAGCGCCAGCAAGCCGCTCGGCCTGCTCACGGCTGCGGCTGTAGAGGGCGACGAGCTGCGCATCCGGATGCGCCTTGATCCCCGGCAGATGCGCCTCCGACGCGAAGCGACCTGCCCCCAGCACCGCCACCCGTAGCGGCTTCCTTACGGCCATCGTTCCACCCTTCGACACGCGCTCCGGCCACGCCGGAGGCTGATCGTACGCTTGTCGCTTGAGGGTGTCAACGATTGGGGATGTGCCCGGTCAACCTCTCCCCCGGCCCCTCCCTTCGTAGGGAGGGGCCGGGGGAGAGGTTGACAGTCCCATCCTAGACTGCTACCGTGCGATCGTCGGCCAGGCGGGCCGGAGCAGACAGGAGACAGGGAGCAGCCATGGCAGATGTGGTCCGAATGGGCGTGGTCGGGGCCGGCAGCATCGCGGTGCGGGGAATCATGCCGCACCTTAGCCAGGAGGACGTGCAGGATCGGGTCCGACTTGCCGCCGTCTGCGATCCGGTGCCGGGGCGGGCCGAAGCGGCAGCGGAGAAGTTTCACATCGACCGAGCCTTCACGACGTATGAGGACTTGCTCGCCAACGGCAATGTCGATGCCGTCACCATCGCCTCGCCGATCGGCTTGCATTTCCAGCAGGGCCGCCAGGCGCTGGCAGCGGGCAAGCACCTGCACTTCAACAAGACGATGACCACCACGGTGGCCGAGGCAACGGAGCTGATCGACACCGCGCGAGCGCGCGGACGGAAGATCGTCGCCTCGCCGGGTCAAGTGTTGCGTCCGCACATCCAGCAGATCAAGAAACTGATCGCCGAGGGCGCCATCGGGACGGTGTGCTGGACCGCCTGCGGGGCCGCTTTCGGCACCTACCACGAGCGGGAGGGGGTTCGCCAGGGCGACGACCCGCTCTCCAACATCGACCCGAGCTGGTATTACCGCAAACCGGGCGGCGGCCCGCTCTACGACATGACGGTATATGCCCTGCACGAGCTCACGACAGTTCTGGGGCCGGCCAAGCGGGTGACGGCCATGTCCGGCGTCCGTATCCACCAGCGCGAGTATCGCGGCAAGATGGTGCCCTGCGACGCCGACGACAACACGCTGATGCTGCTGGACTACGGCAATAGCCAGTTCTCGCTGGTCTATGGAGTCGCGGCAGGCTCGCTCACGCGCGGCTTCGCCGGCAGCTACTTCGGCACCAAGGGGGCCATCGTGGGCATGGAGCTGAACGGTGAGCCCTTCGACTATCCCGGCAAGGAGCTGGCCAGCCAGGGCGCACGCGGCGGCGCCGGCCAGCAGTGGCTACTTCCACATGTGGTCGGGCCGCACCGCGACATCCAGGAGGCCCACGTCTACGAGGACATCATGCAGTTGGTGGACTGGATCCGCGAGGACAAGCCGACGCAAGTGACGGCCGAGCACGCCCGCCACGTCATCGACGTGTTCGAGTCGGCCTACCGGTCCGCGGAAACGGGACAGGCGCAGCAACTGACGACGACGTTTGCTTGGAGCTAGAAGGAAGATCTGAAACTGCACACTGGCATCACCTTCGCACGAGTATCGCCTGGGAGCGGGAGCACCTGGGATCTCGACTGACTTGAGCCAAGGACGCGGCGCTGTGTTACGGTGATAGGGACCTCGGTGCGACTGCCAACGCCAAGGAGGAGGGCTCGATGTTAACGCGACAGCCTCTGACCAGGCGTGACCTGTTACTGCTCAACACGCCGGACGATACCGAGGATGCGCCCCAGACCTGACACGAGCCATCAAAGGAGGGTGACGGTGGCAGCGAATACAAGCCGGGACATGCAGGCAGTGCTCTTCGAGCTGGGCGGGCGGGTGGCCGTACAGGCAGTTCCCGCTCCGGCGCGGCAGCCGGACGGCGTGCTGCTCCGCGTGCGGGCCTGTGGCATCTGCGGCAGCGACCTGCACACCCTGCGCAGCGACCGAGAGCCGCCGCCGATCTGGCTCGGTCACGAGATTGCCGGCGAGGTGCTGGAGGCCGACAGATCCAGCGGCCTCCAGCCGGGCGATCACGTCGCGGTCGAGCCGTTCGTCACCTGCGGCGAGTGCGGCCATTGCCAAGCCGGCAGCTACAATCACTGTACCGCCCAGCGCTTCGTCGGTTACTCCCTGCCGGGCGGCTACGCCGAGTTCCTGCAGATCCCATCGGGCGGCCACCTACACCGGCTACCGGCGGACCTTGCATGGGACAAGGCCGCCATGACCGAGCCGCTGGCCGTTGGGGTACACGCCTTGCGATTGGCCGGGCTGAGCGCAGGATTGAGCGTGGCTTTCGTCGGCGGCGGTACCATCGGCTTGTTGGCCTTGCAGGCCGCGCGAGCGATGGGCGCATCGCGCACGGCGATGCTGGCTAAGTACGAGCATCAGGGATCGCTCGCGCGACGGCTCGGCGCCGACGCCGTGGCTCTGACGAGCGAGGTGGATCCGATCGCCCGACTCACCCACGAGCTCGGCGGACCAGCGGACGTGGTAGTCGAGGCTGTCGGGGCGAGATCTGACGCTCCCAATCAGGCCCTCAGTCTGGTCCGGCCGCTGGGAACGGTCGTGCTCACCGGCGTCTTCACCGGTCCGGTGGAGGTCACGCTCTCCAGGATCGTCGGCAAGGAAGTGCGACTGCTCGGCTCCAACTGCTACAACGCCGCAATGGATCAGCAGTTGGACTTCGACATCGCCATCGATATGCTGGCAAGCGGAGCGGTCGACGTCGGCGCGGTAATCACGCATCGTTTCCCGCTCAGCCAGGCGCCGGAAGCCTTCGCCGTGTCTCTGGACAAGGGCACCGGCGTCGTGAAGGCTGTGCTGCTGCCCTGAACGCTGCAAAGGGCCACGAATAGGCCTCGGCGCAGGTCGACTCATGGATCCTGAAAAATAGCGTGCGTACCGCAACGTCGCCATCGGATATGTACGTCGCCAGGACGGACCGGAGGACCGTACTCAAACGTCGCCCGCCCGTCCGGCGCCCACGTCATTTCGTAGACTCCGGGCGAATCTTGGACCCTCCTTACGCGCAGACCCTTGCGAAAGCCCTTTCCGGCGCGCAAATCCGCCACGAATTTGCGTACGGCGATCCGGAACAACTCGCGCTCGCTCGAACTGAGATCATCCCAGTCATTGAGGAATGGGGCGGTCTTGTCATATGTCGGCATGCTTCCCACGGTCCTCATCGTCGTTGGCGTCGAAGGACCGCAGAAACTCCTCATCGTTCGCGTAGTGAACGACGAGGCCGGCTGCTATTGCCTCATCTGCCTCTCGCTCTTTCGCTTGCCACTCAGGCGTCCAATACCACGCTTGGTCGGGATCGACGTCGGTGTGCGGTGTCCGTGCGAGCGTCTGCATCGCTGCTATCCAGGCGTCAAATAGGGACTGGGGGGTTTCGCCGCGTTTCGCTGCGACCACGGCGATCGCCTCATAGGCGTCGTCAGGAACTTCGAAGACGTGACGCACAACGTTGTTGCCTTCCGGGCTGAGTCCGAATGCACCCCAGTGTAGCACTGATAAACCCGCCTCCGCGTATCCACTTCCAATTGCTGATCGTTTGGTGTACAGTACGGCCCCAGAGCCCCGCGCGACGACCCCTTGTAGCGCTCCAGACTGGTCGCCGCGATGGACCTGTAGTGGGCGCGGGATGCACGGGGAGTCACCTGCCGTGACGGACGAGCTGAGCCGCCCGCTGCACCGGCAAGCGTTGCGGGGCAGCCCGACCGTCTCCGGCGAGGCCTGGGAGCTGTTCCATGACAGGATCCTCGCCAGCCTCCGGCCCAATTTCAAGGTTCTCGACGACGCGGCCATCAGTACAGCGGTCACCGACGTCATTCTCGACTACGCGAAACGGCCTCAGCAGTACGACCCGGAACGGCTCAGCTTGAGAGGCTACCTGCGCATGGCGGTGCAAGGGGACTTGCTCAATCTGCTGGAGAAGCAAACGCGCGAGCGAAACCATCTGAAGATAATCGCCCTCGACGACGTCGCGGATGAGCCGGAGGCGCGGAATATCTGGCAAGAGGCAGAAGATCGGGAGGCTCGCCTGGCAGTGTACTTACCGACCGACACGTCGGTCGAGGCATTCATGCGCAAGCTGCCGGAGATCATCCCGGATGCGAGAGAACGGGAGGTGATTGTGCTGATGGCTGAAGGAGAACGCGACTCCGCTTGCTTCGCCGTGGTGTTGGGATGCGAGCAGCTCGATGTGGCCGCACAGCGCAAGCTGGTCAAACAGGTCAAGGACCGCATCCGACTCCGCCTGAAGCGCTATTGGCAGCGTCCCCATGAGTAGGCGTGACAACTCCCCTCGGCAAGACTGGGCGCGGCGCGCCTCGGCCCGAGCAGCCCAACGCGACGGCTACATGGCCGGGCTAATCGCAGAGTACCAGGAGGACTTGCGCATGACCGAGCAAGAGCTTGCCGGCGAGCTTGGTTGTCCGCTGGAGCGCTTGCCGCTGCTGGCGCTATGCCACGAGCCCCGCCGCGGGCCGTCGCAGTTCGCCCCCGACGTCCGCGAGCTTGCCGCCTTTGCCCAAGCAGACCCTGGGAGGCTGGCCCACCTCATTCGTCACATTGACAACCGCCGAGCCACAGCCGGTGCGGCCGGTGATCGACCCGGCGGCTACCTGACCGCTGCACGCGACGCCGATGAGCCTCAGGCGCCCGGTGACCGACCGGAGGACCAAACAGCAACCGGCGAGCCCGATGGAAGCCTGGGTTGAGGCCGCCGCCGCGCGCTTCTGGGAAGCCGCGGCCGGTACCGAACCGTTCCCGCGCGGGCTCGACGGCAGCGTCTCGCTGGCGCTACCGGTAACCGTCACCAGACTGCCGGGGCTCAGCACTAGCGTCGTGCGCCGTTGGCTGCTCCGGCACGTGCCGCGCCTCGACTCCTGGGAGTGGGGCGAGCGCCGCGAACGCGGCCTGCACGCCTGTCTCGCCGCATTCGACGGCCGCGGTTTCATCTTGCTCGATAGCGAAGACCCGCCCGACGAGCAGCGCTACAGTCTGGCCCACGAAGCCGCCCACTTCATGCTCGACTATCAGCGACCGCGCGAGCAGGTGGCGCGCCGTCTCGGTCCGGTCCGGCTTGCCGTCCTGGACGGACGGCGCAGTCCGACGGAGGAGGAGCGGCTGGACGCGGCGCTCGCCGGCCTGAAGTTGGAGGCCCACGTCCACCTGATGGAGCGAGGGCCACGAGGAATCGAGCAGGCAGCCGTTGCCGAATCCGAGCAGAACGCCGACCGCCTGGCGCTGGAGCTGCTGGCGCCGTGGCGCGAGGCGACCGCCGTGCTGCCCGACACGGACGGTACGGCCGAGCGGGTCCGGCACGGCGCCCAGGCGCTGGCGACAACGTTCGGGCTGCCGGAGGCCGCCGCTCGGTCCTATGCGCAGGAGCTGATCGACGCCCGCGACGGACCGCCCAGTTGGCGAGCATGGCTGCGGTGACGTCGATGGCCGCATTCGAAGAGCCGCCTCGTTCTCGGCGTTTCCGCTACACCGGCAGTCGCTGGATCGACGCCGACGACTTCCAAGCCGCCTTCGGCGAGCCGCTGTCTCAGGCGCTGGACCTTACCACCTGGCAACCTGGCGACGACTTCGCCGCCATCATGAGCGAGCTACGGCGAGAGATCGGCCACTCGGTCCAGCGCGAGGAGTTGCTGTACCAGGAGATCCGGCGCAAGGTCTTCCCACGGTTGGCCGAGCGAGACGGCGCCATCGAGGGAGCCGGCGTCTATCAGGTCAGCGAGACGCAGCTGGCCCAGACCCATCGGAGCTTGCTGCTCAACGGCGGCGTCGAGGCATGCGACGGTACCGCGGCCCTCCACGACGCACTGCCGCTCACCATCATCCGACTCGGCATCTGCCTGGTCAGCTACAACGGCAAGCAAAACCGCTACAGCCAGCAGCTCTTCCGCCGCGACCTCCAGCTCGATGAGGCCGATCCGGTCGGCCAGATCGTGGACATGCTCGATCGCCGGCGCGCCCCGGCCGGCGGCGACCTGGGCGAGCAGCGCGACGCGCTCAGCGAGCTCAGTCGGCGCGGCATCATGGCCTACGCCGAGCGCGCCGTGCTACTGCACGAATCCGCGGCGATCTGGCGAATGGGCCACGGCAGTCCGATGCCGGTGGAGCTGTTGAGCGGATCGGGCAGCATGGAGCTGCTCGCCGCCGGCGTCGCGGTGGTTCGCGCACTGGTCGAGCAACACCGCCGCTTCGTCTTCATCCCCAGCTCCTCTCGTGAGCGCGACTGGCTCACCGTCGGCCAGGCGCTGCGGCCCCTCGAGTTTGCCATCGTCGACACGATGGAGAGCCGTCTGCAGCGCATCGTCGAAGCCGCCCACTATTACCGCCCGGCCGACCGTCAGCTCGCCCAGCAATTCGTCGACGACGTAGGGCCACGGATCGCCCTCGGTCTCTATCGGGTGTCGGCAGCCGCCCCAGCCAGGCTGTTCTACGCCCACGTCGAGCACGCCGCCGAGGCCGCGGTCGTGGCCATGGCCGACAGCGCGCTGCAAAACTACCGCGGCTTCCCGCTCCTCATCGACCTGGCGGCGCGCTTCTGCCAGGACCATTTTGGCGACGAGGCCTTCCGCAGCGTCGCGATGGAAGCGTACGCCGATGCCGGAGCGCCGTTTCGGTACGGGGGGTGAGCGGCC
>Ga0207416_1002609_pt1 | contig 19158 bp, 22 predicted proteins | sample PaiPotPPM11metaG_FD_184107 | JGI IMG/M metagenome (GOLD analysis project Ga0207416, IMG submission 184107) | Iron sulfur acid spring bacterial and archeal communities from Banff, Canada, to study Microbial Dark Matter (Phase II) - Paint Pots PPM... ...
ACCGCTGGTGGTTTTACGCCCGGCCAAGCCCGGGCCATACCATGAGGCCTTCACTAGATGAGCGCCGGGAGTCGGTGTCGCAGCGGGTTCGATCGGCTGGACGATCAACGGCGTTAGCGGCTGCGATAGCACCACCGGACGGACGGCGCATGCGTAGAGAAAAGAGGTGACGACCAGCCCTGCCGTCATCGTGCTTACCGTCAGCGGTACCGATCCTCCTTTCATGTCGCCCGGGTTTTTGGCCCCCTTGCGGGACTATGTCTTCGCGGCCTCAGCGCTCAAGCGAAGGTTGCATGTAGGCGGGTACAGCAACACTCGTACCTCTAAAGGCCACCTTTTTTTCGAAGGGGGAACGCCTCCGCTTTAGTCTGAAGTGTGGAGTATTTTCAGTGCGCGCGCCGAAATGACCGACCGTACGCAATAATTGCTCGTTAAGGTGGCGAGTGCTGACCAGGGCCATTCAAACGAACGGGGTCTTTCGCGGCACGACAATTGCCCGTGGCCGTGATATGGAGTCTTCGATTGAGGCGCTGAAGTTGCGCAGGATGCGAGTCCGGAACGAGATCTCTTTGAGCACGGAAGAAGGGGCGGGTAGGGCCGAAGATTTGGAGGCGCTACACGAGGAACTCAGCAGCTTGAGTAAGCAGATAGAGGGCGCCGAAGACCAGGGCTTCCGGTTTTCGCTCTAAGTCGTGAGACATGGGGATCGAGCGCTCAAGCGCTTCGACCAGCTTGGCGACGGTGGAGAAGATTGGGCCGTCGTCGGAGGTGAGCACGTCGTCACCTGGCATCCTGCAGCCGGCGCTTGATGGTTTTCTCAGTAAGTAGCCGCCCATCTCGCAACGTGAACGGGGAGAAATCCCTGCGAGCGTATACTTTGCAGCGTCTTGTCCAGAGAAGGCTTCAAATTCGACGCGAAATCTCATGCTTGGCGGAGTGGGTTCGGAACGAGACGGGTCATGGTCAGTGTGACGGCGAGCCTCCTGTCGGGGTCGTTTCTGACGTCCCCGCTGAGCTGCAATGTGCCGTTCGAGTCCTGGGCCCCTCGCAATTCAGCGTGGACGCTTTCCAGAGTCGCAAATGGCCCGAACTCGCCAAAGATGCTTACCGCCCGATCGCCGGCATAGTGCGACACCTTGACTAGCGTCCTGAAGCCCCCGGCGTCGTCGAGCACGTATCTCCCTTCGTAGAAATACTGGTCGTCGCAGCCAAGAAAAAATCCATTCCTGAGGAGCACAATGCCTTCACCGCCGAGCTGCTCACCAAATACCGCATGCCACGCGCCATCGAAATCGTTCGTTAGACCCGCCACCATCCTTCCTCCGAGTTTGCACTATCGTACCCCATGGCACGTGGCACGTGGCACCTTAAGCGCGCGGCGTCACAATCTTGCCGTTGGCGTCTAACGGTTCTCTCAGGCGTCGGGTGCGCCTCTCAAATCGTGGATGTTCGGGCGATTCGCCTTGAGCCAGTCCGCATGTCGCGCGCATAGCTCGCGTTGCCGGAGCGGCCGGCCTTGGCCATCGGTGTACCTGGCGAGCCTCGTAGCTCTGGCGCGGCAGCCGCGGACGGTACACCGTGCTGCGTATCCGCACTCGAGCAATTGAATCTCTTCGGCCATCAGATTGACTTAAGCGCGCATCGGTGGGAATGTTCGGCATGCCGGGGATGGTGATGATCGCATGGCCTCGGCACTCCCTTGTTTTCGGACGGAGCGGCCGGTACCACCCCTTATCGTCTGCCTCCGTCCCTTTTTTCAGAACACTAGCGCCCAGGCGACGCCGTAACCTCGCAGGCTGACTACCGGATCGGTCGCGCGTTGTGGATCGGGTTGCGAAAGTCTTGGGGGCTGTCCTAATTCGAGGGCTGGTGTCCTAGTTTGAAAGGCGGGTTGTCCTAATTTCAGAGAACGGTCGGCCATTTCTTGTTACTTGCATCATGCAAGTAAACGAGTCGCTTCTCACGTCGTTACTTTTCCTTCAGGCGCGGATCGTCGGTCGCGATGCAAGCACCCAGCAATAGGCGTTTTGCGAGCAGGCCGAAAAAGCGAAAGCGCTCGTCCACTGTGAAACTCTTTCTATCGATTCTGATCGCGTCGGCCTTACTCCTAAGCGCCGCAAAAATCGGAAGCGCCTTACCACCAAACTCCGAAAAGCGCGAGAGAACCTCCGACTCCCATAAAAAAGGCGCTCATACCCAAGGTCAAGCTGCCCCACAAGCGTGCCCGTCGATAATGGTCGTCGTCAAAGAGGTTCCAGCTCCAAAAGGCGAACACGCAACCGCCGTAATACAACAACAGCCCTATAGCCATTGGTGGCAAGCCCCAAATGCTCCCGAATGGGCTTTGTTCTTCCTCACCGTCCCTTATGTTCTCGTCTCTATCGGACTGTTTGTCATGACCAAGAGAGCCGCCAATGCCGCTAGCGACTCTGCAAAAGCGGCCTTGGATAATGCCAAAACTTTGATAGCCTCGGAACGTCCTTGGATAAATATCGAAAGATTGGAACTCGGAGAACTTGAACCAACCGATCCAATCAAACTTGTAGGTCTGATGTTTACGATAAAAAACACCGGTCGAGGCCCGGCATTCATACACAGGTTGCGCACGCGATTGGTCGTAGTGACAGGAATGCCACAAGCGCCAGACCTGCCGTCCATGCCTGACTATTCCAAGTGCCGAGTTGACCAGTGGAACGGTTCTTTGATTTCCGGGCAAGGTCAACATCCCCATTTCGCCCGTCTTGAAGGCGGCGTATTGGACGACGCGACCCATCGAAGGATTACCAAGCTTCAAGAATCTTCTTTGGTATTTTACGGCGCTATCGAATATTGCGACGGTAGGGGCGAGTCTCACGACACCGGATTTTGCTGCGTGTTTTTTCCCGACAGGACACTTACGGAAAAGGGATTCTGGAACGAAGCGGGCGGTCCAGAATCCTATCGCTACTACAAGTAGCGCGAGAATGCCGGCCTGTCCGAGCCAGGAGAACATCCGGCAACAATCGGGCCAGGGGCTTCCTGCTCTCGTTCCGCTACCGACATCTGCCGGATGCGTGGCCTCGCTCTTAGCGAGAATCCGCGCCGCGACGCGCAGCGCGTTACGAATCTCAGTTGCGTCCATCGTTCCTTGCCTTTCCGGCGACCGCGCGGAGTTCCGCCACGTCGCGAACCGTTATCAACTCTCGCGGGCATCGAGATAATACACAAGCCTCGACCAGCGGCCCCAGGCGACCGCAAGTCGGGCAAACCGTGACCGGGAACTCTAGCCGGCCCGCTACCGGCGGCCCCGTCGTCGCGCTCACCGCCTTCTCGTCAGACATTGTGAGCGGTAATAAAAGTTTGAAAGTCGGTCGCGTTATGAACGGTGTCCGGAACGATTTTTCCGGTGCCGTCCTTGGTGGTATCGACCACGCGACGAAGCCAGAGATTCTTTATCTGCAGCCACAGGTCGGCCTGCTGTTGCGGGGTCAATTTGTTGGCGTTAGCCATCGGTCTTTACTCCTTCGCGCCGTGCTTCCGCAGGCGCTCGCGATGCTGGGCCGCGGCATCGTCCGGCGGCGCGGTCTCGTGATGCGTAACGGGGATGGCCTGCTCGTGCCTATTGAAGGCGCGCTCGGTGCTTGGATGGACGTGGCGGTGCTGCTGCATATCACCGTGCGAAATGTTCGCACTCTGACCATCGCTGTGTTTTGAAACCGGATGTTGCTCTTTCATGATTAGCTCTTCCCATGGCGGTTGGCACGGTCGAAGTCATTCTCTTCGGCACCGTGAATCGGTACGCCGCTGTTGATGGGGCTGCTGCCGGGCACGCCGCGGTCCTGCGAATGCTCCTCGCCGCCTGAGCCTTGGCCGATATCGGTAAGCCTCGACTTTTGGCCGTTATTCGGCGCAGCGTCTCTGCCGATTACCCTATGTTGCCCAATTCCAGTACGTAACTCACTCATGATACTCAGTCCTTCCTTTTTGTGGCCATCGCCACGGTTTTGCATTTTATCATCAATCGCGTCCAAAAAAACTTGCGCCAGTGGCCGATATGACGCGTTCTGCGCACAGCCGGCACACCTCAGTGCCTACCTATTCGCCGTCCTTGGGCGTCTGGCTGAGGGCTTCTTCCGCCTCGTACAAGCGCCTCATCGCGTCGACTGCGGATTTATGGTCGCCGTGATTCACGTCGTTGTAGGCACTCGCCTTGTCGTCTCTCCATCGCGACCGCAGCTCGCGAATACCATGTAGACGTTCCTTCGGGTCGGCTACTCTTTCGAGGTCGAATAGCTCGTGCGGGAGGGTATGCGGACGAGATATCTTGAACGTTCCGCCCTGCCGCCTCGCCACCTCCGCGCGTGCGACTTCATTATTTTTCGTCTCCAGCTCACGGTAGCGCGCCACCAGGGCGGCCTGCTGCGGCGTCAAGCTCTGCCCGGTAGCTGCACGTTGCCGGGCTTCGCGCCCCTCGGGTGTTGCCGCGATACGGTTCATTTCGCGGACCCTCGCGATGTCCGGGTTCTCCGTGGTGGTATTCTCCGCCATCTTCTCAGTCTCCTGTGCGTCGAGAGTCTCGACGAATTGTTGCATCACTTCAGCGCGTGCGGTCTGGTCTCCTGCCAGCCAGCGCTGCGCCAGCGCCCTGTCGGCCGGTGTCGCGAGCCAGCCGCGGTCCCTCATCATCTCGGGTAACAGCCGCTCGATTTCCGATGCGGGGGTGTCCACGGTCCATTCGATGACCTTGCCGCGATGTTCGAATCGGATACTATTCGACGCCATCTTCGCCGCCTCCGATGACCGTGTCGCCGTCTTCGATAATCGGGTGCCGGTGCCAATCGCGATAACGAGGGCTGCCGTCATCCATCACTATCGGCGTACCCTGCGGGGGCGCTTTCAGCGGTACTGGATGGCCCCAGCCGGCGCCGTCGGCATCGTGCACGAGTACGATGCGTTCGCTGGCGACATCGGCGGCGATTACGCGGACCACCTCCCGAGCTCGCTGGTCAAACGAGACTGCGGCCGCGTGGAGCGGGCACAGCACAAAGATTGCCCCCTGTGCCGAGGCGGCGTGCTTGACCGGCGCTTTGCACGCGCGGCAAAACGGTTGCGGTTTCTCTTTCATCCCTCGTCCCTCCTGAAAATATCGAATCTCGTCACATATCTGCCCTGCGGCGGAAGCTCTCCGCGTTCACGCGCTTCGGCGTCCTCGCGCTGTTCACGCAGCCGCCTCATAAAGGCGCGCATGTTGTTTGGGTGATTCACCAAGACCGCGCCGCCCTGGTAGCGGCGTCGTGCACGTTCTCGCTCGCGTTCAGCGTCCGCCCTCTGCTGCTCGGCCTCGGCCGGAGTGCGCGGCGGCGTGTGCATATCGCTATGCGCGCGCGACTCGGCATCATCAATAACGGTTTCCTCGCCCTGGGTGCGCAAGTATTCGACCAGCTCGGCCCGTAGTTCGGTGACCTCGTCGCACAATTCCGCAGTCAGCCGATCGCCACGTTGGACTCGTAGCTGATCACGATCAAGCCGCAGCCTCACATCGAGACGATCGAGCTCTAGTAGCAACAGATGCATCCGTTGGTCACGATCCATAGCTAGACCTCGAACACGCTTTCGCCGCCTTCGAGTTTGAAAGTGCGACCGCCCTTTGGATGTTCGATCACCTCGAGCACTCTGCGCGCGACTCCGTCCGCGTCCTTCACGGTAGTCGGTGGCGCTAATGGCGCCGGCAGGGCAGGCGCGGACGGTTTGCCGCTGGCCCACGGCGCGACGGATATAAAAATTTGTGGCGGGCTAATCTCGCCCGCCGAGTCAATCGGTTTGAGCGGCTGGAGCGTGTGGTCGCCTGCTTTGAACATCGCCAGGGCGCGCACGCTCGGCGGATACTGCGGGTCGTGCGCCATCACGACCAGCTCGTGCAGTGCGTTGAATCCGTGCGCGAGAATACGGTCGCGAAAGTCGGGGTCGTGGTCGAGGCGCCCGCCGATGGCGTCATCCTTGAGCAAACGATCGAGCGCGATGATTCGCTCCCTTGCGAGTCCGTCGGAAGTAGTCGGCGGCCCGCGGCGGGCAACCTGTTTTCTGCGCGGCTTGCTCATCGCCCCATCGCCGCGTCGAACAATTCGGTTAGCGCGCGGGTCGCCGCATCGCGATCGACCGGGCCATCGCTGGCCTTGTCCGGGTGTAGGATTTGGACCGCCTTTCGATAGGCGGCCGTGATTCGTTCCTCGCGCTCTTTGGCCGCGATTTTCTCCACGGCCGGCTTATTATCGGATGCGGCGCCAGGGCGGGGCTCGGGGCCATGGATCCATCGCAGCAAGCCGAGAGCACGCGGCCCGAGCACGGTTTCAAGCGCGCTCTTCGCTTCGGCTTCCGTCGCCGCGTACACGATCTCGCGCGGGTCGAAACAGGAAGCTTGCCACAAAAGGCCGGGGTTGGGTTTGAAGATCCAAGCATTTATCCAATGACCTTTGTTTTCGCTCATCGAATTTGATTCTCCATTGGCGGGGGCTGGCGCGAGAACCAGCGATGGACAGGGCCGCCGGGACGTCTCGAAATGCCTATCGACTCACCGATGACCGCGACAACTTCACCGGGCAAGAGAAAATCATCCGCGAGTTCCGCGAGGCGCGAGTCAGACCAACCTTGACTTTTGGCCATGGCGCGGATGCGGTCGACTTCAGCGCGCGCCGGCATCGGCCAAATCCTCGCCAGGTCAATCCGCACCGGCTGCACCGGCTTCGGCTCGCATGGTACCTCTGCTTGCTCGGGGTGCTCTATCATCGGTTCCTTGAATCGCGCGTCAAGTCCATCCCAATCAATAGCCATTTTTACTTCTCCTCAATCCTAGTTCGCCGTGATGTCGCTAGCGCGGCCCCCGTGGACCATACGCAGCGCCTCCAACACCGTGGCGTACCCCTGCTCTAATTTCTTAGTGAATTCCTCTGGGCCGGCCAGCCCGACAATCGGTCCGCGAACCCTTTTATTGATGAGGGTGTGCAGCGCATCGAGTCCCACATATTGCGCAGTCAGAATCGCCAAAACCCCTCGCGATTCAAACCCCTCTGGTACAAAGGCAAGCAAATAGCCTAAATCGCCGTTCGGGCTTGCCGGCGTGATAAAGCATTTCGCCTCTTTGTCAGAGCACAGCTTGAATTCGGCCTGCGTCCGATACAGGCAAAGTCCGCGCGGCAGACATTCTTCGATGGCTGAAACAAACTCCCGATGTTCGCGAATTGCGGCCATTCCGAGAATAACAATATGATTCTGGCCCATCAGCAAACTCGCGGCCTCGCGAGGTAGGACATGGCGTGGCATCGGTGCATCCTTGTACAGTTCCACCTTAAGCCGGCCCCCCGCCGTTCTCGCTGAACCGGTTCAAAGTTTCGTCCGCTGCGTAGTCGAACAACGTGTCCGCCGGGGCTTCAGTGATTTTCCAGGCGATACTTCCGCCATGTGCAACCCCAGGCGCCTTGCGTAGACAGCGGTGCTCGATAATCCGGTCGCAATGTTCGCGCGCCCAGGCGCTTAGCCGGCGAAGACTGACCTTGCCGGGGTCATCTTTTTCGCCGGCAACTTCCAGCAAGGCGGCTTTCAACTGTTTTTGCATTTCATCGGGCTCGTGGTCTTTCGGTGGCTCTGCCTCAGCGATTACCTCTGCCAGTCGCAACGCGCGCTCGCCGAAGTTTGAATGCCAGGCCGCGAACAGTGCCGCGGCGGCGCTACGTTCCGGGTCTGAGACATTAATCGTGTCTTGAGTTGTGTAGGGGTCGCTCAGCCCCGTCCAGATAATCGGTGCACGAATTGTGCGGTCCCATTCACCGTATCGTGAGGCGGCAAAGTTTGGCGGCATCGGCCGACCAGCCTTATAAAAGGCGCGCAAGATAGTAATCGCCGCGCCAACCAACTGCGGACGCTGTTGCAATACATGGTCGCGCAGGTCCGCGATTTTGAAAGTGCGCCCTTGTGGATACTCAGTTTGCGGGTCAATCCGGGCGATAACGGCGCGCGACGGCATATCGCCGACCAACTGGATGTTGTTTCCGGTCAGCAGAAATAGCGCGTTCGTCGGAAGTTTTGGCTGGCTATTAGTACCAAGGAGGCGGTCGCCGTACATCGATTGCGTCAACGCCATCGCCAACGCGGCGCTTTTTACCCAGCCCGTGATGTTGTCAAATACGCAAACCGCGTCGCCGGCCAGCAGAGTCGAAGTCAGCTTTTTGCGCATCTCCTCTTCGTCGGCGCTGTAGGGTGTCGAAGCGGGCGCCCGGCCGCTCATAATCAGACCGATGCATTCGGCCTGAAGACTCTTTCCTGAAGACTGCAAGGGTGCGTCGTAAACGTGGCACGGGGCGGCAGGGAGGAGTCGGCGTTCTATCCCGGTTAAGATGGCCGAAACATGGACCGCGAGATGCGCCTCCTTAATATAGGGGAATTGGCGGAACGGTTCGATTATGGTTCTTACTGCGGTGTTAACCTCCGAACGTGAGGGCGCCTCGGGTACGGACAACCACCGCACAGCAGAATTGAGCAACAGCCCCGTCGCCTCGTCGAAGCCAGGCCGACTGAGTATGCGGCCGTCGCCGCAGAACACAGGAGCCTCGATAGTGCCGCGCAATGTCGGGACCGGCCACTCTCCAACGCGGGACAGGATAGCCAGGGCAACCTTGAACGGACAATCGACTGGCTTAAACTCAGATTGCTTTTCGGCGAGCCCCGCTTTCTTGACCATCATAGGCAGGAAAAATTTGATTTCGCGGGTTAGCCGGTCAACCAACATGGCCGGTGTCGCCGTCACAAGAATGATAGCCCCGCGTTCCCGCCGGATGAGCGGCTGAACTGCGGCAGAGGGCGGAGGTGTGTATTCGGCAATGCGTATCAGTCGGCCGCCGAACTCGTAGAAGCCTAGCGCCCGGTAGCGCACCGCCATGTGCGCCATTACCTCGTCGGCGACTTCATATGTCATCTTCTCGGGACTCAGAATCACATTTGGGCGGTCGGCGCTCTCTGGCATTCCTCAACTCACCATTCGCAGCGCTCGGTCGGGCTGCGTTAGTACGCTCTTCACGATTGATGCGAACTCGACCGGGCCAAGCGGCGGCGAACAACTTTCATCGTTCGTCGCAATTAACGCGGCTTCGATGGCCCGCGCGCCGAAGCCCTTCGCGCGCATCGAGCGGCCGGCGCGATAAATCAAATTGTTGCGCCCATTGCCCTCGACGACCGGCTGCGGCGGAAGCGTAAAGCGACCATCGGCGGCGCTGTACTGACCCTGCTTGACCAGCTCGACGAGCCAGCGGGGCATTTTCGCGCGGGGCACGTCGGCTGCGGAGTGACCGGCTTCAAACAGATAAGGTCCGCGGGCATTCACGGCGCCCGGCGCGATTACTAGACCGCCCTCTGTGCGAATATCGAGGCCGGCATCGAACCTGACCGCGTTGTTCAACTCGGGTTCATATTGAAAGTAGAGGTGCATCCCGCCCGACCCCGTGAGCACGCGGGGGGCCAGCGGCAGCTCGCCGTGTTCGCGTTCAAGTTCGCGCAGGCGGTCAAGCCCAACGGCGCCGTCGGCATCAAGCGCCGTAAGACTCGACTCGGCACCGCAGGCGATTGCCGGATTCGCAAACGGCAGGGCGTCCCACCATCGTCGCAGGCAGGAACGATTAGTATTCGCGGCGGTCTGCCAGCCAGGGAAAATCGGATGTTTGCCGGCGTGCGCGCATGATAGGTTGCCGCACGAGCACGCGCCGCCCATTATCCAATGGCACTGAAAAACGCGATATCCGAAATGCGCTAGCCGCAGCGCGTAGTCGAGCTTGCTGAACTCAGGCACGGTCAGTCGTCCTCGTGCTTCGTTTTCTAGCTATTCAGAAGCGCGTGCTTGTGTTTGAATTGCGGTCGATTCTTGGAACGCAATAAGGTCGCGTAACCTATACCGGACACACCGTCGCGAGTACGAAAGATATCTCGGCCCGCGCTTTTGCTGGCGCCAATTCTCTAGCGCCCGAGGTGTGAGCCCGAGAAAAGCCGCCGCCGCGGTTTGGTCAAGCGTGCGGTCAGAATTAGTCAGTGTTGATTCGCCCATCGCGCACCATCCATCAAGTAATGATGGTGGATGTTAGCAATCAGCAAGTTGTGCGCGCGAGTGCTTAAAGCGGTGATATTTGCGGAATAGTAAAAATCAGCGGAGCTTGGGAGTAATGCGGTCGGGTCGGCGCTTGAGCCCAACAGCTTCGGCGAGGATTTTAATCCCGTTGAGAATAGTGTTACGCCTCTGCGCGCGGGCGACGCTAGACCTTTTCGCTGCGCGATGCGCAGCATCGACCGCACCCGGCTGCCAAGGCGCGCCTGCTACGGGCGAGCGTTGCGATTGATGCTCACCCGCAATTTCGGCGACGCGCTGGCCTTCAATCTGAAATTTGACTAGCCATTCGTAATGCTCGGGGTTGCTGAAGCTAAGTCCGGGTTTCATTCCGGCGGCGATAGCTTGGCGCTGGACCGTCTCGACGTATTCCTTGATGTAGTCCATATATTGCCGGGCCGGTTTAAGGTCCGGTCGCCAAGCCTCGACCGTAAGCGGGCGCCCGGCTAGGTCGCGGGGCAGGAATCGCGGTTCGCTCTGCGCATCGCGCGCGGTCTTTTCCGCCTTGTCGAGCGCGGCTTGGGCGGCGTCGATTCGGGCTTGGCGCTTGGCATGGCCTGCGGGTGTCTTCGGCGATTTCGACTTGGTAAGACGCTCGAGCGCGATGCGCGCCGCCTCGATGTCGCGGTCCATCGCCGCCGTCCTACGGCCACGGCTGGCGCGGAGGGGCGGCCCGACGTGCGCAATCCAATCGAGATTGTTTTCGTCCAACTCGGGCGGCGGGTAGACGGTGCCGAGCGCCGATAGCTGTAGCGCGCCCCTCGCGTCGGCAGAGGCGAGCCACTGTTTGCGGGTCTGCTCGCGCTCGAAATCTGCGCTCAAGACGGTTTCCGCCCATTCGATGAATTGGGCTTCGGCCTCGCCGCCGTCGAGGCGCCAGTGTCGAGCCCAGCGCCTCGCGTCGCGCCATTCCAGGAGCGTGCGAGCGAATCCAGGGACTATCTCGACGGCCAGATTGAGCACATGGCGGCGGGCTAGGGCGCGCGTGCTGTGCGGGTCATCGGGAAATTCAAGGGGGTCGCCTACGGCAACGCGCTTGCCGTCGCGTTCGGTGGCAAGCGTGCTGTCGACAATCCGATTGCGCGGCCCCGGTATCACGCGGCGCCCTCGCCGAGCATTAGCCGGGCGTTGGCTTCCAGCGCATCGCGGAGCGGCGCCAGCGCAAGGCGAGCGTAGATTTGCGTCGAGGCGCTCGACTTGTGTCCGAGCGCGCGACCGATGAGTAACAGGCTATGGCCCTCGCCGGCCATCCATGAGCCGAGCGTTCGCCGCAAGTCATGGACCGTCACATCCGGACAACCAGCGCGGTCGCGAATCCTCTGCCACGCCTTGGAGGGGTCCGCGAGGTGTCCGGCGCCGCTAAGGTTGCTCGCGAAAATCCAGCCCTCGCCCTGCTCGCGCGCCGCGAAGCTCGGCAGCTCTTGAAGCATCCGCAACACCGCTTCCGGGATGGGCAGCAAATGCGAGCGGCCGTTTTTAGTCATCGGCAAGCGCAGCGTGCGCGCCTCGATATCAACGTCGGCCCATTTCGCCCCAAGCAATTCGTTTTTGCGCGTGCCGAGCAACAGCGTCGCCGTGAAATAGGCGCGCCAGTAGGGATGCGGCTCGGCGGCTAGTTCATTGTTCACGCGCTCGAGCTCGGCGGGCGTCAGGAACCGCTCGCGGGCGCTTTCTGCAAACGGCTCAATGCCGGCCGCGGGATTCTCACCTTTGAACAATCGCAGCTTGAGCGCGTGGTTGAAAATTGCGCGCATTAATAGCAGGGCAACCCGATTGGCGATTACCTGCCCGCGTTCCTTCCCGATTGTCTGGTGAAGCTGAGCGACCTCGCCGGGCGTGATATCGCTCGCGCGCCGATTGCGCCAAGGCGCGAGATATTTATCGATGCGCTCGACCATCCGCGGCAGAGAGCGCCGGCCGCGCGCTTCGGCGTCGGCCAGATAGGCGTCTACTAGGTCGCCGAATGTCGGCTCATGGCGGGCGTCGAGGCGAGCGTCGGCCGGGTCGAGCCCGTCGAGCATCGCGCGGCGAATCTTGAGCACCTCATCCCGCGCCCCGGCAACGGTCATGAAGGGCCATTGCCCGAGCGTCATCCGCCGCACCCGACCGTTAACACGGCCTTCGAAGATGAAGCTCTTGACCCCGCCGGCAGTCACGCGGAGCGCAAGGCCGGTCGTCTGGTCGTCGCGAAAAAAAGTCTGTCCGGCTTGTGGCGACGCGGCGCGCTCGACTACGATTTTGGTTAATGTCATCGATTTCTCTCCTCGTTTGGGTTGGTGACTCTGGTGACTCTGGTGACTCTGGTGACTCTGGTGACTCTGGTGACTGTTCCACCTTGACTCGGGGTCCCCGTTTTTTTCCCGACGTGCGCGTAGACGGTGTGTAGACAGAGTATGCCGTAATTGATGGGGTTGTCAAGTATTAACGTGTAGACGGTGTTTTTGGTTATGGGCGATTTTGTTGGCAAACTCGCGCAAGCTCGACGTGTTTCGGCGTCAGGGCGCGTACTGCTCAAACACGAGGACGACCGCGCCAAGGCCGAGGCCAAAGCGGGCGCGCTCGCCGCGCGCCCGCGATGAGCACGCTCAGCGCCGAGTTGTTGCGCTTCGTCGACGAGTTGCGCCTGGCAGAAGTGCCGGTGTCAGTCGCCGAAACGCTCGATGCAATGCGCGCGGTCGCGGCGGCCGGCCTCGCCGACCGCGCGCGCGTGCGCGAGGCGCTGGCGGCGGCGCTGGTCAAAGACGAAGCCGACCGCGCCTCGTTCGACGAAGTGTTCGCGCGCTTCTTCGGCACTCATCGCCGCCTCGCCGCCGCTGCAGGCAGCGGCCGCGGCGAGACGGGAGCGTCGGCCGGGACGCGCGCCGAGCGCGCCCGGCCCGACGCGACGCCCCACGGCGGCGCGCCGCCGAGCGCGCCGCCGCCGGCGAAGGCCGAGCCGGAGGCGGAGGGCGCCAAAGCGCCCGCCGCCTCCGGCGATTCCACGCCGCGCCCCGGCGCGGCGGAATCCGCTGCCGCGGGGGGCGGCGTCCCTAAGGACGCCGCCCCCCGCGGCGAGCGCGCACCGCAGAATAACGCCGGCGTCGAGGCCAGCGACGAGCCCGGGATCGACGCGCGCCGCCAGGCCGCGCTCCGCAGCGCGCGGCGCGCGCCGTTTGCGGCGTATACCGGTCTCGAGTACGAGGCCGCCCGCGACGCCCTGGCGCCGCTCGCGCGCCGCTTCCGCCTGCGACTGGGCCGCAGGGTTCACGCCGCGCGACGCGGCCGAGTCGATTTCCGCCGCACTATCCGCGCCTCCTTGCAGCACGGCGGCGCGTTGGCCGAACTACGCTTTCGCGCCCGCCGCCCGCGCCATGCCGACCTTCTCATCCTGGCCGACGTTTCGGGCTCAGTGCGCTACTGCTCAGCGCTGATGCTCGAGCTGGTAGCCGGCGCATACGGATACTTCCGGCGCGTGCAGAGCTTCGTTTTCATCGATCGTCTCGCGGAGGCTGAATTTGCCGGCGGGCATGTCGCCACCGAGCCAGCGCTGGATCTCTATGCGCGTTCCGATTTCGGGCGGGTCCTGGGCGAGATATGGGAACGGCGTTCGGAGCTTCTCTCACGGACGACGCTGATGGTGATATTGGGGGACGGGCGCAACAATCGGCGGCCGGCGCGGGCCGACCTGCTGCGCGACCTGCGAGGGCTGTGCCGCGCCGTTGTATGGCTGACTCCGGAGCCGGATGAACGATGGGGCACCGGCGACAGCGCCATCCATCAGTACGCTCGCGCGGTTGACGCGCTCCATCGATGCGCCAACCTGAGCGAGCTTGAGCGTTCGCTCGAGCGTTCTATTAGGGCCGTTTTCTGACGTCTCGTTAAGAAGTGTGTCATTTAGCCACTTATTGTTTGACATAGGGGTTTAAGGACGGTAAAACTGCGGCGAGAGTATCGCCCTTGCTTCTCAAAGACGATCTATTAATGTGTAAAAGTACCGTCTTGCGCCTAATTGGAGCATTCGTAGCCATCTTTAGCCTATTTATTGCAAATAGCGCGATCGCCCAGCCGACGCTCGCCGGCTCGGTGACCTCGCTCACCGGCGACGTGCATGTCGAGCGCGGCGGGACCACCGTACCGGCCACGCCCGGAATGGCGGTGGATGTGGGCGACCGGATCGTCACCGCCGCCGCCAGCCGCGTCACTATAACGCTGACGGACAACAGCAAGCTGGAGCTGGACGAATCGACCTCCCTGGTTATCGACCAGCAGACGGTCGCAGCCAACTCGCGCAACACCAAGCTGAGCCTGTTCTCGGGCCTGGTGCGTTCATTCGTGTCATACACGTCGTCGCCGACGCCGAACTTCGCGGTGCATACGCCCAACGCGGTTGCCTCGGCGCGTGGCACTCAATACGACACCTCCACTGCTACCCAACCGCCCGGCACGATGAACGAAGAGGACCGCAAGAAATACAAGGATTGCCGCCGGTTCACCCAGGTGTCGGTCTACGATGGCACGGTCGAGGTAACCAATACGACCAACCCGGGCGGCGGATCGGTTCAGGTGCCGCCGGGTCACAAGACCACGGTGGTATGCGGGTACGCGCCATTTGAGCCGAGCGAGATAGCCGCCGCCACTGCTGCCGCAGGAGCGGCGGCACCTGGCGTCGGCGTCACCGGACTCGCGCTCGGCAGTGCTATCGTCATCGGCGGTGGGGCGGCCGGCGGATTGGCCGCCAGCGGAGCATTCGGTGGCGGTGGTGCTCACCAGCCCAGGACGACCAAGAGCCCGAGCCAGTAATCTGAATCTGGTCGCGCAATAGCACCGCTTTTCTTCCAGTCGACACGCTCGACCTCCCAGACAAGCGATTGCGCATACGCACGACCATGGGCTCGCAGAGGCGTGCACGGGCGCTCTTTCCTTGTCGCGCGACGGCAGGGCAGTGATGGTCGCGAGCAGCGCAACACGCTAAGCTTTGAGCCGTTCGCCCGCGATGGCCACGACGACAACCGTCAGAACGCGCCGCCACCGGCACGCATGGCGCCCGCTGCTCATCGGGACCGTCACCCTCACGGCGCTCTTCGTCTTCAACTACTACCATCCGGCGGCCTTCGACCTGGCCGATCTGAAGGCCTCCGATCTCAGGATGTACGTGACACGGCGGCCGCCGCTGACCGGCGCGGTCGTGATCGCGGCGATCGACGAGAAAAGCATCGCGGAGCTGGGCCATTGGCCCTGGCCGCGCAGCGTCGAGGCGCGGCTCAACGACGCGCTGCGCGACTACAAGGCCGCGGTAGTCGGATACGACGTATTGTTCAGCGAGCGTGACGAGGATGATGTACAGGCCGAGCGGATCGCCGCGCGCTTAAAGGGGCTCGGGATTGCCGACGCTGCGGTCGAGCAGACGCTGGGGACCGGCAACGACCTTGCCTTCGCCGATGCGGTGAAGCGGCAGGGTTCGACTTTCCTCGGTTACGCCTTTGAAAAGCATTTCGATCTCAGCAGCGCCCCGCAGATCCTCTCCGCCCCGGTTCCGACCGGCTTCAAGACTTCACCGGTCGCGCCGCCGCCGCTCGCCTACAACCTGGTGCGCGAATTGCCGGACGCGGCGCCGAAGTTGTTGATCGCGGCGCGCGCCTACCTGCCGCCGAGACCGGTACTGAACAGCGCGGCGCGCGGCACCGGTTACGTCGATTACGACGCCGATTCCGACGGCGTGTTGCGCTCGGAGATCGCAGTGATTCGTTTCGGCAAGCGCTACTGCGTGCCGCTATACCTGGCGCTGACAGCGGCTTACCTCAAGAACCCGCCGCTGCGCCTGGTGGTCGGCGCCGACGGCGCGCGTCAGGTAACTCTGGGCGATGAAGAAATCCCAGTGGACGAAATCGGGCGGATGCTGATCGATTTCCGCGGGCCGCCCGGGACGTTTCCCGCCTATTCGATCTCCGACCTCATCGCCCATCGCGTGCCGCACGCCGCCGTGGCCGGCAAAATTGTGCTGGTCGGCCTGACCGCGCATGCACTCGGCGACCGCAAGGTCACCCCGACCGGTGGCGATTTTCCGGGCGTCGAGATCCACGCCAACGCGATCGACAACGTGCTCCGCGGCGACTTCGTCAGGCGCTCGCGCGTGGAGGGCACCGCCGAAGAGGACGCGGTGGCGCTGGCGCTGGTGCTCGCGATCAGCGTGGCCGCGGCCTATCTTTCGCCGCTATGGTCGGCGGCGAGCGCGCTCTGGGTCATCGCCGGTTTTTCGGGTTACGCGCAGTACCGCCTGGTCTACGACGGCGTGCTGATCGACATGGTTCTCCCGCTGGCCTCCGCGCTGCTCACCTACATGGTGCTGGCCACTTATCGCTACATGACCGAGGGCAGCGAGAAGCGCTTCCTCCGTTCAGCCCTCGAACACTATCTCAACCCGGAGGTGGTTGAGTCAGTTGTCGACGATCCCGGAGGCTTGAGGCTGAGCGGCGAGCGCCGCCATCTCGCAATCCTGTTCTCCGATATCGTCAACTTCACCTCGCGCGCCGAGCGTTTCGAAGCCGAGCGGCTCGTGTCCTTGCTCAACGCCTACATGAACGAAATGTGCAGGACTATACTCGATTCAAAAGGCACCCTGGACAAGCTGATGGGTGACGGGATCATGGCGTTCTGGGGCGCGCCGAATGAGACCGAAAATCCCGCGCGGGCCGCGATCGACTGCGCGCTCAAGATGCTTGACGGGCTTGCGCGGCTTCGCCGGGACGACGAACGTTTCGCCGACGTCGATATCGGCATCGGGATTGCCACCGGCGACGCGATCGTAGGCAACCTCGGCAGCGAGCATCGCTTCGATTACTCGGCCGTCGGCGACACAGTCAACCTCGCCTCGCGTCTGGAGGGGCTGACGCGCCATTTTCACGTCCATCTGCTGGTCAATCGACAGACCCTGATCGAGGCCGCCGGCAACTACTGCGCGCGCGAAGTCGGGCTGGTCAAGGTCAAGGGCAAGGAACAACTGGTGCCGATCGTCGACGTCGCCGGACGCGCCGGTAACGGAATCGATCCCACCTTCTATGAACGCTTCAATCGCGTGCTCGAGCACATCCGCAACGGCGAGGCGACCGCCGCGAATGCGATGCTGGTCGCGCTCGGCCGCGAAGCGCCCCAGGATGCGCTGGTCAATCTTTATCTCGAGAAGATCGTCGAGGCGACCGACGGTCAACCGACCGAGATGGTCTTCGAGTTCGAAACCAAGTAGCCCTGCGCGCCCGCTGCAAACTCAGAGCACGGTGAAATCCCGCGTGATGATGAATGGGAACGGATGCGCGGTGTCGATGAAGTTGGGCTCGTCGGCACGCACTGCGCGGAACTCCGGCGTGGTCGCCGATTCGCGCATCGCGGCGGTCGAATCGAACCAGACCTCGGCCACGCCGTCGTAGGGTGGCTGGCGGCCGTCGCGATACGCGGCCGGCCGCACATGGCATTGCACGTAACGGCGGACCATCGGGATCTTCGCGCCGAGCGGTCCGTGCACGCCGCTCCAGTGGCGCTGGAACGCCTCGACTGACATTCCGGGCTTGCGCGTGACAAACTCAACCAGATGCGCCATCGACGGCTCGGCCGGCGCGTCCTTCTGCACCCGCTCCTCGGTGATGACGAAATCGATCTTCGTAAGGTCGATAAAATTCGGCTCGTCCGCGCGCACCGCGCGGTACTCCGCGGTCTGGGCACCTTCACGCATCGCGTCGGTCGAATCGAACCAAACCTCCGCGACGCCGTCGTAGGAAGGCTCACCGTTACGATAGCCCGACGGAATCGTGTGGCACTGCACGTAGCGGCGCAGCCCCGGCAGCCTGGTGACGATCGCGGCGTGTTGCTTTCGCCAGTACTGTCCGAAGTCGTCGACGCTCATCCCGGGCTTGCGCTTGATAAAGGTAATCGTTTTGACCATCGTCGATGCCTCCGTATGGAACGCCGGTGCCGCGCATCTAGCCGCTTGAGCGCCCCATCTAGATATCGAATATCTCGCGCATCTTCGCCAGCAGCCGGCTCGAACGGCCGCGCACGCCACCGTCGGCCTGATGACCGGCGTCGAGCAACTCGCGCCGCTGGGTCATGCGGGCGGCGAGGATCTCGCTCATCTGCGCGGCGGCGTCGGGATGGCTCTTGAACAGCTCGGTGAAGCCGTTGCGGCTCATTTCGAGGACCTCGGCGTCGGTGCGCGCCCGGACGGTGGCGTTGCGCGGCTCGCCCGTCATCAACGCCATCTCGCCGAAAAAAGCCGGGCGGGTCAATTCAGCTATATGGATCTGCTTGCCCTCGGCGCCGTTAGTAGTCACATCGACCACGCCGCGGCGGATGATGTAGAAGGTATCGCCGGTGTCGCCCTCGCGCATCAGTGCTTCGCCGGCGCCGAACTGGCGGACGCGGACCGCGCCGGCCAGGATTTGCAGCTCGTCGTCGCTGAGCTCGCGCAGAAACTCAACGCCTCGCAGTTCGGTGGCGATCTCGCGCAACGCCTCGGACTCCTCGGCTCGGCTCTCCTGCCTGAGCACCAGGGTGCGCATAGGAAAGGGAATTTCAATCCCATGGCGGCGCATCGCGTACCACAGTCCCGACACGACGCGCGCGTGGACCTGTTCGCTGCGCCCATAGTCCGCGAGCCAATACTTCACGCGATAGCGAATCGCGTACTCGCCGAATTCCCACGGCAGAATTTCGGGCTCCGGATGGCGCAGTACGTCGGGCACGTCGCGCAGCACGTCGAGGATGACCTCGCACACCCGGTTGGGCGGCTCGCCATAGCCGAGCCCGATCGAAACCTCCTCGACCACCGCGTGCTTGCCGTAATTGAAGAGGAGGTCCTTGGCCAACTGTGCGTTGGGAATATCGAGCCATTCGTTGGCCCGTGTCACGATCGTCGTCGCACGCCAGCCCACGCTATGCATGATTCCGACCTTGTCGGCCACGCGCACCCAGTCACCGGATTCGAACGGCCGCGAGATTTGCAGCGTCAGCCCGCTGAAGATGTTGCCCAGCGTCTCCTGCAGCGCGAAACCGATCACCACGGTGAGGAC
>Ga0207416_1002612_pt1 | contig 19147 bp, 20 predicted proteins | sample PaiPotPPM11metaG_FD_184107 | JGI IMG/M metagenome (GOLD analysis project Ga0207416, IMG submission 184107) | Iron sulfur acid spring bacterial and archeal communities from Banff, Canada, to study Microbial Dark Matter (Phase II) - Paint Pots PPM... ...
CGGTCCGGGAACGCGGCAAGCAGCATAACGCGGTCACCGGCAGCGGCGGGATGTTCGTCGGCCGCGTCCGGGAGATCGGCGCGGCGCTACAGCCCAAGATCGATTTGCGCAAAGGCGATGCGATCGCCTCGCTGGTTTCACTCACGCTGACGCCGCTCTACCTCGAAGCTGTAACCGGCGTTGAGGTTGCGAGCGGTCACGTGCGCGTGCGCGGCAACGCAATACTCTTTGAATCGGCTACGTGGGCGAAGTTGCCCGCAGATATCGACGCCGGCGTCGCGCTGGCGGTTCTTGACGTCGCGGGCGCGCCGGCGCAGATCGATAAACTCGTGCATCCCGGTATGACCGTCGTCATTATCGGAGCCGACGGAAAGTCGGGGATACTGGCCTGCGCGCGAGCTCGCGCGCGGTTGGGCAAGACCGGCACGATCGTCGGCGTCGCGCCGCAAGCGAGCACTCCGTCTGCTCAACTCCTCGTCCGGGGCGGTTTCGTCGATGCATTCGTCGAGGCGGATGCGCGCGATGCGCTCGGATTGTTCGAAAAGGTTTCGAGCGCGATGCCCCAGCTCGCCGATCTCGTGGTGAACTGCGTTAACGTCGACGGAACCGAGCTGGGCTCGATCCTGTGCGCCAAGGATACCGGCACAGTGTACTTTTTTTCGATGAACACGTCGTTTACCGCAGCTGCGCTGGGGGCGGAGGGTGTTGGGAAAGAGGTAACGATGCTCATCGGCAACGGCTACACGAAAGATCACGCCGCGATCGCGCTGCAGACGCTGCGCGACAACCCGGCCCTGCACGCTTACTTCAATACATACTATGCGTTTGCGCAAACCGCGGAGACATCTTCATGAATACCGTCATCCAGTCCAAGCCCCCGGTCGATCCGGCCTATTTTGAGTTCAAGAATCTCAAACAGGGCGAATTCTGGCGGCACGTACCGGCCTACAAAGACGTGGACGAGAAAACGTTTCTCGATCACCTGTGGCAGCAGAAACATTCGGTAAAGACGGCTGCAGAGCTGCTGCAAGCGATCGAAAGCCTCGCATCGCCGGAATTCATCGAAGACGCGCGGGCCGGTTTTTCGCACGCGCCGATGGCGGTCCGCGTCTCGCCGTATGCGATCGCGCTGATCGATTGGAACGATCCGTACGGCGATCCGATTCGCCGGCAGTTCATTCCTACCAAGAGCACATTCTTGCCGGACCATCCGCGCTTGGTGCTCGACTCTCTGCACGAACAAGCCGACTCGCCCGTTCCTGGGCTCGTGCACCGCTATGTCGACAAGGCGCTGTTCCTACCGCTGGCAGTCTGTCCGGTCTACTGCCGTTTCTGTACGCGCAGCTACGCGATCGGTCCCGACACCGAAGAAGTCGACAAAATCGAACTCGCGCGGACTCCGAAACAGTGGCAGGACGCTTTCCGCTACATCACCGAGCGGCCGGAGCTCGAGGACATCGTCATCTCGGGCGGTGACGTCTATCAGTTGCCGCCGAAGAACCTCGAACTGATCGGCAACGCGCTTTTGGATATTCCGCACTTGCGGCGCATGCGTTTCGCAACCAAAGGCCCGGCGATCATGCCGATGAAGCTGCTCACCGATCCGGCGTGGGTCGACGCGCTCGTCGGCGTCGTCGAACGCGGGCGTCTACTCGGCAAAGACGTCGTGCTGCACACACACTTCAATGCGCCCGAAGAGATCACGTGGATCACGGAAAAGGCGATGGCGGTGCTCTTCGAGCGCGGAGTTTTCGTGCGCAACCAGTCGGTCCTCATTCGCGGCGTGAACGACGTGCCCGAGCGCATGCAGCTGCTGGTCAAGCGTTTGAGTTACGTCAACGTGCATCCGTATTACGTCTATATGCACGACATGGTCAAGGGCGTGGAAGATCTGCGCACGACGATTCAAACCGCCGTCGACGTCGAAAAATTCGTGCGCGGTAGCACTGCCGGCTTCAACTCGCCGACGTTCGTGTGCGACGCGCCGGGCGGCGGCGGCAAGCGCGACGTGCACAGCTTCGAGTATTACGACCGCGCGAATGGGATCGCCGTCTACACGGCGCCGAGCGTGAAGCCCGGCAAAGCCTTCATGTACTTCGATCCGATCGATCGCCTCTCACCCGACGCACAAGCTCGCTGGGCGGTCAAAGATATCCAGGATCAGATGATTCATGAAGCGCTGCGCAAAGCGGGCGCCGGCGACGAGCAGCTGGTGCTAGCCTAGCTCGACCTCTAGCGCTTGCTGCGCGCGGTCATCAGCATGTCCGCGAGCGAGCCGGTGTTCAGCGCGATCGCATAATACGCGCCGTTCTTCCTTGGCTCTAGTGCGTCAGATCGATCAGCGGCAGACCGATCTCGGGATTATCGGTGCGATGCAGATTGCCGGCCAGTTCGTCCAAAACGATTTCGAGGGTGGGGCGCACCGTGGCTTGCAGCAAGTGTCCGCCGACCGCGTGACCGTCGCGATACGAGAGCGTGCAATGAATATGAAGTTTAGGTTTGCCGTCATAGATCGCGACGTTGCCGACCAACGAAAGCACTTCGACTTGCTCGCCGACTTCGATCGGCTCGTAACGCTTTTGCGACAGGTTATAGAAGCCGACGGTGGCCTTTTGAAATCCGCCTAAACCTTTAAAAAACGCCGCCATGACGTTCTGCTCTTCCACGAACCGCTGCATTTCGGCGATCACGTCGTCGCCGGTTTCAAAGACCAGCGCGAAATGCCGCGGAACTTCACGTGCTCCGAACAGGCGATACTCCATGTCCGCTTCTACGGCAGGCGCGCGGCCGCACCCCGCCAAACGGCCCGGCCATGCCTCGACGCATCGGCGTGTTTTGCGGTTCGCAAGCCGGAAACGACGGACGCTATATCGATACCGCCATTCTCGCGGCGAGCGGCATCGTCGAACGCGGATGGGGCATCGTTTACGGCGGAGGCAGCGTCGGATTGATGGGCGTTCTTGCCGACACGGCGCTGGCCGCGGGCGGCGAAGTGATCGGCGTCATCCCCGCGGCGCTTTCCGGAAAAGAGATCGCACACGACGGCCTGAGCGAACTGCATGTCGTCAACAGCATGCACGAGCGCAAGGCGTTGATGGCCCGACTCAGCGACGCATTCGTCGCCCTTCCCGGCGGCTTCGGCACGATGGACGAATTCTGCGAAATCCTCACGTGGGCACAACTGCGCATCCACACCAAGCCGGTCGGGCTGCTGAACTCGTTCGGATATTATGACGAGTTGATCGCGCTCTTCGATAAGATGGTGCGCGAAGGATTCGTGACGCCGCGCAACCGGATGCTCGTCTATTCGGCTGACTCGATCGACGAGCTCCTAGACCTCGTTATGAACTGAACTGATCACGCGCATTATTTTTTCCTCTTATCGACGGCCATTTTGACGACCGCGATCGCGTTCAGCGCGCGCGGAAAGCCTATGTAAGGAATCAAAGTCATCACCGCTTCGACGATTTCCGCCTCGGATAATTCGACGTTAAACGCGCCGCGCACGTGTGTCGCCAACTGTTTGTCGCAGCCGCCCATCGTCGCCAGTGAAGCAATCGCCACGAGCTCGCGCTGTTTTAAGTCGCCCTCGCGCGCATAAGATTTCACCGAACGCGAACTCGACGAGATAGCGCGTAAAATCGGGGCGCCAGCTTTTCGTAGTCAGCTAGTAAGTTGTCCGCAACTTTGTCCCCATCGATCTTACGCAGCAGCTTCTCACCGCGCACGTATTTCTCGCTAGGCAAGGTTCTTCAAATAGGCCGCCTGGCCGTAGAGTTGGATAACGAGCCCAAAAACCAGAAGGCCGAGCCACAGATCCCACAATCCGCTTAGAAAATGCAGGCCGAGCCAAGTGCTCACGAGTTGGCCGAGCACACCGATCAGGACCGTAACCGATCCGACCGCCATCGTGCCCGTGAGCATGCGCGATCCGTCCTTCTGTCCGGGCTTCCAGTCCTCGACGTGAACCGGCATTTGGCGCACCCGCCGGAGCGTACCGCCGACTAACGCAGCCATCGCGTATACCAGCGCCACGAAGCCGATCGCGATACCCGCGATAATAGGTGGCGTAAATAAGAATCTCGTTGCTAGGAAAAGAAAGACGATCGCCCATACCATGGCGGCGATGGCCGCCGCGAAGTATTTCATCGACGTCGCCGGAGTGGCGACCGAAAAGAGCGTCATTCCGTTAGCGCTTCTTTGATGATGCGTTCTTGCTCGACGGCGTGCGCGCCGGGATATCCCTCCGACGGGCTCGCGCGGTACGGACGCCCGATGTAGTCGATCTCGAGTTTGTCGGTGCGGCGCTCCAGCAAGCGGCGGCGCACGTACGCGCGCGCGCCCATATTCTTCGGCTCCTCTTGCACCCATACGAGCTTCTTGAGATTCGGATACGTTGCGATGATCGCGTTGATCTGGGTGTACGGAAGCGGCGAGAGGAGTTCTATCCGCACGATGGCCGTTTTCGTCGCATTCTTGGCGGCTTCGTGCAGCGTCAGATCGTAATATATTTTCCCGCTGCACAGCAGCAAGCGCTCGATCTTGCGCTTGTCGGTCACGCGCGGATCGTCGAGCACCGGACGAAATTCGCCGCTTGCCATCTCGTCGAGAGTTCCGCTTGCCGCGTCATGACGAAGCAGCGATTTGGGCGTCATGACGACCAGCGGCACCGGCTGCGGCATCGTCGCCTGCTGCCGCAGCAAATGATAGTAGTTGGCCGCGGTCGACGGATTTGCGACGCGCAAGTTTCCTTCAGCCGTTAACTGTAGGAATCGCTCGAGCCGGGCGCTGGAATGTTCGGGGCCCATGCCTTCGTAGCCGTGCGGCAGCAGCAGCGTCAGCCGCGCAGTCTGCCCCCACTTCGCTTGGCCCGCAGTAATGAACTGATCGATCACGATCTGCGCGCCGTTGTTGAAATCTCCGAACTGCGCTTCCCACAAGACGAGCGCTCGCGGAATCGTTGCGCTGTAACCGTATTCGAAGCCGAGGCATGCGTATTCGGAAAGCGGGCTGTCGTACACCTCAAAGGACGCTTTCGCACCGGTCACGTGCTGCAGCGGTACGTACTCGGCGCGCCCAGCCGGATCGTGCAGCACGGCGTGACGATGGCTGAACGTGCCGCGCTCGGTGTCCTGGCCCGTTAACCGCACGGGCGTTCCTTGCGTCAGCAGCGAGGCAAACGCGAGCGCCTCCGCCATTCCCCAGTCTACCAATCCCTTTTCCGCAATCACCGCTTGACGCCGCTCGAATTGCGCCTGCAGTTTTTTGTTGACTGAGAATCCCTGCGGAACGCGCGTCAGCTCCGCGCTCCACCCGAGGAGCCGATCTTTCAGCGCCGGAGCGAGCGGAACCGCTGCGATCGGCGCGGCTCCGCTGATCTTCGCGAGCATTCCGGCCACGTTGTGTTTGCCGGCCTTGACCGCGCGATGCGTTTCCTGCAGATGCGCGGTCGCCTCCGCAATGAGCTCTTGCACGCGTTCGGCGGAAAGCACTCCCTGCGCGACGAGCTTATTCGCGAAGAGCTCGCGCGTCGTCGGATGCGCCTTGATCTTTTCGGTCATCTCCGGCTGCGTGTACGCGGGTTCGTCCTGCTCGTTGTGGCCGAAGCGGCGATAGCCGATTACGTCGATCACCACGTCGCGCCCGAAGCGGCGCCGGAATTCGGCGCTCAGATGGACGGCCCAGATGCAAGCATTCAAGTCGTCGGCATTCACGTGCACGATCGGCACGTCGAAGCCTTTGGCCAAGTCCGAAGCGTAACGCGTAGAACGCGCGTCGCGCGGGTCGGTCGTGAAACCGATCTGGTTGTTTGAGATGATGTGAATCGTACCGCCGGTAGTATACCCGGCCAGCGATTGCAAATTCAAAACCTCCGACACTACGCCTTGGCCGGGAAACGCCGCATCGCCGTGGATGAGTATCGGCGCAGCCTTCTTGGGATCGAGTTGCACGACCGGACCGGAGTGATCCGTTTGCAGCGCGCGCGCCGTGCCCTCGACGATTGGATCGACTGCTTCTAGATGACTCGGATTGCTGGCGAGCGTGACGCGCACTTTCTTGCCGTCGGGCGTTTCGAAGATACCTTCGGCTCCCTGGTGATATTTTACGTCACCCGTGACGTCGGCGGCACCGAGTTCTCCGCGTTCGTGCGCGGCTTCGAATTCGGTGAGGATCTCCTCGTAAGGCCGGTTGAGAATATGCGCGATCGTATTGAGCCTGCCGCGGTGCGCCATGCCGATCACGGCCGCGGGAGTTCCGTCGCCGCCGATCAGCGTCAGGAGCTCCTCGAGCATCGGAACCATCGCGTCGAGACCTTCGAGTGAGAAGGTCTTCTGGCCCAAGAAAATTTTGCGCAGATACCGTTCGAAGCTTTCAACGCGTGTCAGCCTGCGCAGCAGATCGATTTTCCGGTCGTCCGAAAATGCAATCTTGTATCTGCCCGATTCGATCGCGTCGCGCAGCCATTCGCGCTGTTCGGTGTTGGAAATATGCTCGACTTCATACGCGATCGTCGAGCTATACGTTTCGCGCAGCTGCGGCAGAACGTCCGCAAGCGTATTGCCGGGAACTTTTACGCGTAGCACCGACGCGGGCACGGCCGATTGCAGCGCCGGCGTCAAACCCCAGTTGGCCGGTTCGAGCGACGGATCACCCGGCGGCGCCGAGCCCAACGGATCGAGATGCGCGGCCAAATGCCCATGCGTGCGGTATGCGGAGACCAGCGCCATGCCGGCCGCCACCGCGCGCAGCATTTCATCTGATGCCGCGCCCTTGGACTCGCCCACAGCTCGCTCGGGACCGCGGCCCTCAAGAAAATCGCGCAGTTCGAGGCCGAGCGATGCGAAAATTGTTTCGTAGAAGCCGTCTTTGCCTTGCAGCAGGTCGTCGATGCGTTTAAGATAGTCGCCGGACTGCGCGCCTTGAATGACGCGATGATCGTAGGTCGAGGTCATCTGCATGATCCTGGTCATGCCGAGTGATTTGAGCGCGGCTTCGTTGGCATGCGTAAAGCCGGGCGGATACCCGATCGCGCCGGCCGCGATGATCGCTCCCTGCCCGGGCATCAGCCGCGGTACGGAAGCCGTCGTTCCGATCCCCCCGGGATTGGTAAGCGTGAAAGATGCGCCCTGCAAATCGTCCGCTGCCAATTTGTTGGCACGAGCTTTTGCAACCAAGTCTTCGTACGCGTTTCGAAACGCGGCGAAATCGAGCGCGGACGCGTCCTTGATCACCGGCACAACGAGAAAGCGCGAACCGTCTTTGCGTTCGGCGTCTACCGCCAAACCCAAATGCACGCCCGGCTCCACGCGTACGGGCTGATTTCCGTCGCGACGAAAATGCGCCGTGATAAAAGGCATCTCGTGTGCGGCGCGCACCAGCGCGTACGCGATGACGTGCGTGAAAGAAATTTTCTCCGAACGTCCTGCCGATTTGATGCCGGCATTGAGTTCGCGCCGCCGCGCGTCGAGTGTGTCGACGGCAATCGTGCGAAAACTCGTCGCGGTCGGAATCGCCAGGCTTTGCTCCATGTACGAAGCTAGCGCCGCGGCCGGACCTTTGATCGGCGTGACCTGCGCGCCCGGCGGTAACGGCGGCAGGGCAGGAAGTTGCGCGGCCCGGCCGGCCGGCGCAAGCTCAGCTTGCCGGTCGACGTCTTCGCGCAAGATCAATCCGTCGGGACCGCTGCCGCGCACGCGCGAAAGATCCACGTCTAACTGTCGCGCGATGCGCCGCGCCTGCGGCGTAGCGACGACCGCGCCGTTTGGTTTAGATGCGAGCGCCGGCGCGGGGGCTTTCGCTTCAGTCTTCGGAGGCGAAGCCGGAGCCTGAGTTTTTTGCACTTGGGAGCTTTGCGCGGGCGCCTTTGCGGTCGTGTCGATTTCGGCCAACGGCGCGCCGACGGCGACGGTGTCGCCTTCAGCGGCAAGCAACTGCTTCACAACGCCCGAAACGGTGGACGGCACCTCCACGTCGACTTTGTCGGTGGTCACCTCGACCAGCGGATCGCCTTCCGCGATAAAATCGCCGGCCTGTTTGCGCCAGGCCACGATCGAACCTTGCGTCACCGACTCGCCCATCTCGGGCAGGGTGATTCGCACAAGCGTCTCAGGCAAGAATCGTTTCTCCGTCTTCCACTTATATACGGCCCTTCGATAAGCTCAGGGTGACATCCAAGATTGCCCCGTTTTGGCTATCGGATGCAACCTGCCCGGTCGCACCTCTAGAAATACTTGGCCGGCCGGGGCGGAAAAGCGATCGGACGCGCGCCTTCGAAGCGCGGGCGCGCGTGGCTGAGCACGTAGGCCGAAACGTCATAGGCCTGCTGGGCGGTCAGCGTGCCGGGCGCGTTTTGCGGCATGTTATACCGCACGAAGGCCGCCATCGTCCACAGGCGGTGCATGCCCGCGCCGCTATTGAACGAGGCCGCGCCCCAGAGCGGCGGAAACGCCGCGCTGCCCGCACCGTTCGCGCCGTGGCATGCCGCGCAGCGCTGCGCGTAGAGTCCCGCACCGCGCTCTGCGCTCACGGGTTGCGGGGGCGCAAATTTCGTCAGCTTCACGCCGGGAGCGGGCGTCGCACCGACCGGCGTCCCGCGCGAGAGGTACGCAATGTATGCGACCAGCGCAGTCATCTCGCGACTATTGTATGCGGGCGGCTTTCCGTGCATGCTGTAGAGAAAACATTCGGCCAAGCGGTCTTGCAGCGTGATCATCCGGTGCGCGCGCGCGTTCCATTGCGGAAATTGTCCGTAGATCCCGACGAAACTCTCGCCCTTGGGTTTCGTTCCCCCGGCGACGTGACACGCGGCACAATCCATGTTCGCAACGACATACGGGCGCATGTGTGCGCGCGTGTTGAGAATTAACTCGCGGCCGTACCGGATGAGATCTCCGGGCGCGCCCGCCGGAATCGTTTTCTCGTCGTATGCAGTCGTTTGGGCAGGCGGCTTCGCGGCGTTGCCCGCGCATGCGGTCAACACACAAAAGCAGAAGATCGGCAGCGCAAAAACTCTCATGCTAACGTCAACGTGATATAGCTGTAATGGTAACGCTGCTGCAATGTGGCCACCGCGGCGACCATCGCAGGAACCACGTGCGTGCCGGGAATCAAGTGCGTGAGGATGTCGCTGGCAACATCGGTTGCGTCCATACCGGACGGCGCGAATCCGCCCTTCACGATCGCGCGAGCCTGTTCTTCAACGGCGGTGTGACACGTTAGGAACACGGCGCCGCGGCTCTGCAGCGTTGCGATAGCGGTATCCTGAAAGAAAACTCTGCGGATCGTTAGGGTCGGTCGTGTCTTCAAACACGGACGCGGACGCCGGACGCAGAAATACGTTGCTGTCGACCGGCTTGCCGGCCGCATCTTTCACCCCGAGAAACTCGCCCATGCGGTATTTCTGCCACACGTCGTCCGCATAGGTGAACGCGCTCGCCGGTCCGTGCGGCGCGAACACTATCGTGATGCGGTCGGCCGGGTAACCGAAACCAAAGTGCAAGCCGTTCAAGCCGTTCTTCATATTATTGAAGAGCGCCGGGCGAAAGGCGACCGCTTCCCAAACCTGCCGGATATTCGCGGGCTTGTCCACGGCGCGCGCAAAAGCCGCGGCGTCAAAGTTCGCACTGCGCTCGACGAAATCCGATCCGCCCGGAACGGCGGCCGCCGCGCCTGCTGCTACGGCTGTCACGGACGTGCTGGAAAGAAACGAGGCACGATTCATGAACTCACCTTTCTCGAGTCGAGGAGTACGCCGTGAAAGAAATTGATCCCACGCAATCGACCGACCCGCGCGTACCGCGGGCAGCGTTTCTGGGCGCCGGTGCCGCGGTAGCGGCCGGGACCAGCGGCGACGGCGCAACGGACTTCGGCGCTTTCCGGCCGACGGCGTGTACGCGTTCTCACAAAATCTGCACGTGCCCAACGACATTGTGGAATACGCCGATGCGGGACACGCATTCATGCACGATCAACGTTCCTCGTATGTTCCCGACGCGGCCGAAGACGCTTGGCGCCGCACGCTGGCCTTCCTCACAAAGTATTTAAAAACGTAGCGCGAATCGTTCAGAGGTGACGATCTCGTTCGCGGTCCTCTTTGCACTGTTCGCGGGCATTGTGGCGGGCGCCGCGGTCATGTGGTTTCTGGCCGGCCGCATCAAGGCGGAGCTGCACGAGGCCAACGCGCGCGTCGCCGTAATGCAGCGCGACTCGTTCCTCCAGCTGGCCAACGAACGGTTTTCGGCGATTGTGTCGCCGGTTCAGCAGAAGCTGACGGAGTTCGATGCGCTGGTGCGCGATATGGAAGAGAAGCGCGCCGGAGCCTACGAGGGTTTGCGCGAGCAGATATCCGGCTTGATCGATCGCAGCGGAAAAATGGAAACGGCTGCAACGAACCTCTCGGCGGCGCTGCGAAATCCGACCACGCGGGGAAAATGGGGCGAGATCCAGTTGCGCCGCGTCGTCGAGCTCGCGGGAATGGAATCGTACTGCGATTTCGGCGAACAGCAAACGTTTGAAACGGGCGACGAACGCGGGCGTCCCGACCTCACGGTGCAGTTGCCGGGAAATTCACGCATCTTCGTGGATGCGAAAGTTCCGCTCAACGCATTCCTCGAGGCAATCGAATTGCCGGACGAAGCCGGCCGCCGCGAGCGTTTCCGCGCGCATGCCGCGGCTTTCAAAGTTCACATCGACCAACTGGCGCGGCGCAACTATCAGCGCGCCGAACATTCCGCCGACTTCGTGGTGATGTTCGTGCCGGGCGAGGCGTTCTTGAGCGCAGCCTGCACCGAGAATCCCGACCTCATCGAATACGGAGCCGGCAAGGACGTCTACGTCGCCAGCCCCTTGACGATGATCGCGCTCTTACGTTCGTACGCGCTCGGCTGGCAGCAGCGCCAACAAGAGGAAAACGCCAAAAAAATCGCGGAGGCCGCGCGCGTGCTCTACGATCGCGTACGCGCGTTCGCGGGACACATCGCCGCGATCGGCGCCAATCTCGAAAAAGCGGTCGGCGCCTACAACAGCGCCGTCGGCTCGATGGAAAGCCGCGTCCTACCGCAAGGCCGCAAGATCAAGGAGCTTGCCTCGCTGCCCGACGCCGAGCTTCCCGAGTTGATGCCGGTCGAACTCGCGCCGCGCGAGATCACCGCGCTCGATGCGCAGCAGCGCAAGAACGCCGGCTAACGCATGGCGACCGCCGCGCGCGCGACCGCGCGCGATCCATCCATCAGAACTATTTCCTTCGCAGCCGGCGGATGCGCCACGAAGAGCGTCCGCTCGCCTCCGCTTCCCGTTAATACGCCGAGCGAGCGGCCATTCGCGGAGAGGCTGAGGTTCCGATCGCTTAACGCGATCACATAGAACCACGCACCGGATCGCGCGAAGATGACCTTCGCGGCTGGCGCATCGGGCGCGATCTTTACGAACTGCGCGTGCAGAAAGTGCGAGTTCACCATAGCCGCAAGCGCTTGGCCGCGCGCCGCATCGGCAGCATGGAGATCGCGATCGCGCTGCCAGAAAGCCGCCGACGGAAGCAACCCGAGGATCAGTGCGGCCGCCACGAGCGGATAAAAGAATCGTACACTTGAGCGCGTCGTCAGCAACGCGCGCATCCGCCGGTCGAGCCGCGGGGAAACTTTCATTTCCGCCGTGCTCAAAGCTGCGACCGTCTCCTCGGCTTCACCGACGCGCCGCGCACACGTTTCACAACGCGCGATATGCGCGTCGACGGCAGCGCGCTCGGCATCCGGCAGCGCTCCCAGCGCGTAGAGCTCGGCGAGTTCGTCGAGGTGCATCGTGCCGCTTTCGTTCACAGCGTCTCTCCTTGCGCGACGAATTGTGCGCGAAGCGCACGCACCGCGTGGGAGAGGCGGCTCTTGATCGTGCCGAGCGGCTCGTTTAAGCGGCGCGCGATTTCTTCATACGGCAAGCCCTCGTCATAGGCCAAGTGGATCGCCTCCTGTTGTTTTTCTCCCAAAGTTTGCAATGCACGGGCGATTCTGTCGCGGTCGGCCAGCGAGTTATCCGGCGGCGCAACGACCTCCGGACGAAAATTCTGGCGCTCGATTCGCAAGCGATTCGATTGTTTGCGCCGGCGCGAGAGCGCTTCGTTGCGCACGCACACCACCAAAAATGCGCGCAGCGATCCGCGCGCCGCGCTGTATGCGTTCTCTCGCTTCCAAAGCTTGGCAAGCACGTCGTGAACGCAGTCCTCGGCTTCCTCGCGCTCGCCCAAAACATGCATCGCGCCCGCAAAGAGCGCACCCTTGAACGCGTGGTAGGCCGCCTCGAACGCCCATGCCTCGCGAGCGACGAATCCGGCTTCGAGCGATTTAGGCGAGAGTTCGGTCGTTGATAACTGCGGCATGCCCCTGTTCTAAGTAGACGTCGCGGTATCCAATCACGTGCAGCAGCTGATCGTGCGGTAACGCGAGCGGGCCCGGTTTATCGGCTTTGCCGGGCGCCGGTTGCGGATATGCTGTTGCGTCGGCCGTCGCAAAGCGAATGTTGCCTTCCTGATGCGTGACGACCTGGTGGATGTGTCCGCTCAAAACCGTGACGTTGTCGAACCGCTTCAGCATCGCAAGGGCTTGCGAGCCATCTTGGGTCGTCCAACCCCACGATGGAAAGAGCGCGTAGAGCGGCGCGTGCGTAAAGACGACGACCGGAGTCGAAGCCTTTTGTGACGCAAGGTCGCGCCGCAGCCAATTCAGTTGATCGTTTCCAAGCAGGCCCATCTTTTCGAAATCGAAGACATTGATCAGCGCGACGAAGTGCGTGCCGTTGTGATCCCACGAGAACCATTTCCTGCCGTGCTGCATCGAGGGAAATGCGTTGAAAAACGAATTGTAATCTTTGCCGATGAAATCGTGTTCGCCGGGAATGACAATCAAGGGCGCGCGCAGCTGCGACAGGATGTCCTTCGCGGTTGCGAACTGCTCCGGCTTCGAGAGATGGGTGACGTCGCCGGTATGGATCACAAACTTCGGCTGGGTCGCCAGCGCATTGATCTTGGCGACCGCGGCCGCCAGCGTCCCGGAGACGTCGGGGTTGGCGGCTTGGTGAAAGCCGATGTGGCTGTCGCTAATCTGTACGAACTCGATCGTCCCGCTCGCCCCTGCGGCCACCGCGGTACCGGTCATAATGCCGCCGGCGCTCAACGCGTAGGCGATGCCGGCCCCGGTCCAGGCTACGTGTTCGAGAAAATCCTTGCGCTGCATCAGTGACCGCCCATTCCCATTCTTGCGACCACGACAATCGTGCCCTTCATATAGGGATGCAGCGAACAAAAGTACGAGTATTTTCCGGGCTTTTGCAGCTTCACGGTCCAGGAGTCGCTGGTGTCGAGTCCGCCTGAGTTGAACGCGCCCTTGTCCGCGACAACGGTATGCGCTTCCTGATCCTGGTTAACAAAGCGCACGCTTTCACCCGCGGCAATGGTGAGCGTCTTTGGCGAAAACGCAAAACCCTTGATCGCGACCGTGTGCGACGGGCGCATAGAGGAGGTGGCCGGAAGGGACGCCGCGCCCAGCAGAACGGCGGCGGCCGCGGCAGACAGCATAAGTTCTCTCATGCCGCTACTATGCGCGGGGGCCGCCGATAGTTCAGATCCTAGTGTGGCGAGGCCTCATACTGCTGCAGCGCCTGCAGGGTGTTGGTCACGTGCCGGGTCGGATTGAGATCGGTGTAGGTGTAGATGATCTTCCCGCCCGGCACGATCACGTACGAGGTCCGGTTCGCATAAGCGGGAGCCTGCGGCAACACTGCATCGTAGGCTTTGGCCACCGTGAGCTGCGGATCCGCGGCGACGGCAAACTTGCTGCGGCATTCGCTCACTGAAAATTTGTTCAGCGTATCGATCGTGTCGTGCGAGATGCCGATCACCGTGGCTCCGAGCTTCTTGTATTGGTCGACTGCGTCGGCGAACTCGTGCGCCTCGATCGTGCAGCCTTTCGTGAAGGCGGCCGGGTAGAAATACAGCACGACCGGGCCCTTTTTCAGCGCGTCCGCTAAACTGAAAGCAAAGACTTTGCCGCCCAGCGAGGCTTGCGCTTTGAAGTCCGGTGCATTCGCGCCGACTTGCAAGCTCGCAAGCGCCGGTGCTGCGCTAAGCGCCGCAATGGCGGCGATGAAAAGAAAACGACGGTACATAGGAACTCCTTAAGCGTGGTGCGGCCGCTGACGGAGGGAGTTCTCCCAACGGGCTGGGCCGCCTTCGGGGATTCTCGCGCTGCGCGAGCAGGCCCCGGTACCCGGCGAAGCTAGAGCCCGATGAGCTTCGCGAGAATCATGCGCTGCACTTCGTTCGTACCCTCGCCGATCTCGTTGATTTTCTGATCGCGGTACATGCGCGACACCGGATATTCGTCCATGAAGCCGTAGCCGCCGTGGATCTGCACCGCTTGGTTCACGACGCGGTGTGAGAGTTCGGCTGCATAGAGCTTTGCAAAGCTCGCACTCTTGACAAAATCGCGGCCCTGATCTTTTTCCCACGCGGCTTTCAGCACCATGAGCTCGGCATGCTCGATCTCCGTGATCATGTCGACGAGCTTGAACGCGATGGCTTGGAATTTGCCGATCGGTCGTCCGAACGCTTGCCGCTCTTTCGCATATTTTATGGACTCATCGTAAGCGCCGCGCGCCAGCCCGACCGATAGCGCGGCTACCGAGATGCGGCCGCCGTCCAGAATCGTCAGGAAATTCTTGAGCCCGTCGCCGCGTGCACCCAAAATGTTTTCGGCCGGAATCTCGCAATCGGCAAACGAGAGCTCGCGCGTGTCCGAGGCGCGCCATCCCATCTTGCGGTATTTCTTGCTGCGCGTGAATCCGGGCGCATCCTGCGGCACGATGAGATTGCTGATCTCCGGTTTTCCATCGTCGCGTTTGCCGGTCACGGCGGTGATCGTCGTTCCGGCGCTGATATCGGTGCCGCTGTTGGTGATGAACGCCTTGGTGCCGTTGACGATCCATTTGCCGTCGCGCAGCACCGCTTTGGTTTGCGTGTTTCCCGCGTCGCTGCCCGCGTTGGGTTCGGTCAGGCCGAAGCCCCACAGCTGCTTGCCTTGGGCCAGCGGAATCAGATATCGCTCTTTTTGCTCCTTTGTGCCGAAGAGGTAGAACGGCATGGCGCCCAGTGAAACCTGTGCCGCCATCGTGATCGCCGTTGACGCATCCGCGTGCGCCAGCTCCATCACGGCCAGCGCATAGCTCACCGTATCGGCGCCCGAACCGCCGTATTCTTCCGGAAACGGCAGCCCCATGAGTCCCAGGTCCGCCATTTCACGCACCAGATCGTACGGAAATGCTTCGTCGCGGTCCATCTCTTCAGCGCGCGGCGCAACCCGTTCGCGCGCGAACTCCCGCACCGTCCGCCGGATGGCCTCTTGTTCGCCGGTCAAGTCAAGATTCATAACGTAGCGAAGGTATCCGTTCGGACTGTTTGAAAAACCCTCTTGCAGCGATGATCTCATTACGCGGCGTGTCGCTCGTATATCCGAACGGAGTGCGCGCCCTCGACAATGTCAGTCTCGAGATCGGCAAGGGTGAGTTCATCTTTCTCGTCGGGCACTCGGGAACGGGCAAATCGAGTTTGCTGCGTCTGCTCTATCGCGAAATGGCTCCCACCGACGGGCACATCATCGTCGACGGCATTCGCGTCGACCGGCTTGCCCGGCGGCGGATTCCGGCGTTACGGCGCCATCTGGGCGTCGTGTTTCAAGATTACAAGCTGCTGACCGACAAAACCGTCTGGGAAAACGTCGCGTTCGCGCTGCAGGTCACGGGCGCGCACACGCGCGACGTACAGCGCCAGGTGCCGCGCGCGCTCGATCTGGTCGGCCTCGCGCACAAGAGCAGGATGTATCCCAACGAACTCTCGGGCGGCGAGCAGCAGCGCACCGCGATCGCGCGCGCGCTGGTCAATAACCCGAAGCTGTTGCTCTGCGATGAGCCGAGCGGAAATCTCGATCCGGCTAACACGACGGAGATCATGGAACTGCTGCGCCGGATCAATCTCAAAGGGACGACGGTTGTCGTTGCCACGCATAATCAAGCCGTGGTCGACCGCATGCGCCGGCGCGTCGTGCGCCTCGATAACGGCCGCGTCATCACCGATGAAGAGCGAGGGTATTACTTTCTTGGACTGGGGCAGGATCAGATTCTTTCTGGGTGAGGTTCAGCGGAGCTTCACCCGGAACGCCGGCATGCAAGCTACGGCGATCGGCACGGTCGCGGTCACGATCGTCATGCTGGGCGTGTTCCTGTTCGCGCGCGCCGAGTTCATCCAGGCCGAGTCCGGCGTTTTCAGCCAGATTCTCATCTCCGTCTATATGGAGCCGTCGGCAACCACCGCTCAAGAAGACGCAGCTCGCACGCGACTCGCACGAGATCCGCGTATTCTCAATGTGAAGTTCGTTCCCAAGCGGGAAGGCCTCGCACAGCTGCGCCGGCTCATGAAGGGGCAGATCGACACATCGCTGTTGACGGAAAATCCGTTACCGGACAAGTTTCGCGTGCAAGTGCGAGATCCGCAAGAAGTGCCGGCAGTCGCGCAAAGCATTGGCCGCATTCCGCACGTGCAGAACGTCGAGTACGGCCGGCAAGTCGTCCAACGCCTGCTGCAGTTGGCTGCAGTCATGCGTCCCGTGGGCATAGCAGTCATCGTGCTTTTCTTGCTGGTCGCCGGCATCATCATCTCCAACACGATCCGGCTCACCGTTTTTGCGCGCCGCCGCGAAATCTCGATCATGCAGCTGGTTGGCGCCACGAACATGTACATCCGTATGCCGTTCATTTGTGAAGGTTTGCTCGCTGGCGTGGCGGGCGCGGCGATCGCGGTCGGCGCGCTCGCGCTGGCGCGCGCATCGCTTCTGCCGAAGATCGCATTGGCGCTGCCGTGGCTGCAGGTAAATACGCTGGCGGTCGATCTGTCCTGGGTCGTGCTCGAGTTGTTTGCGGTCGGCGCGGCCGTCGGCGTGATCGCATCGTGGATAGCGGTCGGACGATACCTGCGAACGTAGGCGGATGCTATGCGCCGCATCGATGAAATCGAACAGCTCAAGAACGAACTCGTCAGCACGGTTTCGCACGAACTCAAAACTCCGCTGGCGGCGATAAAAGCGTACACGGCTACGCTGCGCCAGAATCCCGAACTCTATGCCGAGAAGCGCGAAGAATATCTGCGCATCGTCGAGGAACAAGCCGACCGGCTCTCGCGGCTGATCGAGGATTTGCTACTGGTGACGCGCGTTGAGGCCGGGCAACTGCTGCGGCGGCGCACGACCATTCCGCTCGACGCGGTCCTCGACGAGGCGCTGGCCGAAATACACTTCGATACCAAACGCTATCCGATCGAACGGGAAACTGCCGCCGCCACCGTTTCGGGCGACCCCGACAGGCTGCGCGATTTATTTCGAAACCTGATCGAAAACGCGATCAAATATTCGCCCGAAGGCGGACCGATCGTGGTGCGCGCACGCGAAAGCGATGACACGACGGTCGTCGAGGTGAGCGATTCCGGGATCGGCATTTCGGCCGGCGACCTCCCTTATATATTCGAACGTTTTTACCGGGCCGAATCCGAAGTTGCATCGGCTGCCGGCGGCAGCGGCCTGGGGCTGTACATCACGCGCGCGATCGTGCGGGCGCACGGCGGCACCATAGAAGCGTGCAGCGAAGCCGGCCGCGGCACTACCTTTACGGTTTGCCTTCCTAAGCGCAGCTGATGCCGCAGATCTTGGTCGTCGACGACGACCGCAACCTTCGCAAGATCATTCAAACGAATTTGGAGCTTGCCGGCTTCGATGTCATGGCTGTTCCGAACGGCGCCGACGCGCTGCGCGCCTTGGAATCGACGCAGCCCGATCTGGTCGTGCTCGACGTCATGATGCCCTCCATGGACGGTTACGAAGTCGCTCGGCGCATTCGTTCGCGCCCTTCGAATACGCACGTTCCCATCATCATGCTCACCGCAAAAGGCGAGATCGAGGACAAACTCGCCGGCTTTGAAGCCGGGATCGACGATTACATCACCAAGCCGTTCGGACCGCAGGAGCTGCTGGCGCGTGTGCGCGCGAAAATCGCGCGCGTTGAGATGGATTCATCGCTCTCACCGTTGACGAAGCTGCCTGGAAACCTCGCGATCGAGGCGGAGGTGCGCCGCCGGCTCGAGAGCGGAAACCCGTTCGCCGTGCTCTATATGGATCTCGACAACTTTAAAGCTTTTAACGACTTGTACGGATTTACGCATGGAGACGAAGCGATTCGCATGCTCGCGTCGGCAGCGGTTGACGTCGTGCGCCGGCGCGGAACGAATCTCGATTTCGTCGGCCACATCGGCGGCGACGATTTTCTGATCGTTACACTGCCTGAGCGGGCAGAAGAAATTGCGCGCGAAATCATCAGCGACTTCGATCGCGGCATCCGCGAGTTGTACCGTCCGCAGGACCTGCGGCAAGGTTTTATCGAAACGCACGATCGGCGCGGCGCGCTCAACCGCTATTCGATTATGTCGCTCTCCATTGCGCTCGTCTCGAGCGAGCAGCGCCGGCTGACGGATTATGCGCAGATCGGCGAAACGGCCGCCGAACTCAAACGTTACGCCAAATCGATCGGGGGTTCGGTCTACGTGAAAGACAAACGCCGCCAATGATTCGCAAACTGATCGCGGTCGTGCTGTTGTTCGGTTTCGTTCCGGCCGTCGCGTTCCCGTCCGGCCTGACTTCGAAGATCCAAGCCGAACGCCGCAAAAAAGAAGCGCTCGACCGTCAGCTCCACCAAAAGCGGGCGGAGCTGCACGCTGCGACGGTGCGCGTCACGAATCTGCAAGGCGCGCTCGATCAAACCAACCACTCGATCCACGACGTTTCCTCGCGGCTGGATGCAATCACCGGGCAGCAAGCGAGTACGCAACGCAAACTTGCATGGAACACGCTGCAGCTCAATGCCGCGCGCAAAACGCTAGCGCTGCACGACAATCTCCTGCGGCGGCGGCTCATCGATACCTACGAGCGCGGCGATCTCGGCTACGTCAGCGTGCTGATGGCGGCGAAATCATTCTCGGATTTCGTAGAACGCTGGCAAGATTTGGGCCTGCTGATCGCAGCCAATCAACGTGCCGTGCGCGAACGCAAGGCCGCCGCGAAAAAAG
>Ga0207416_1002613_pt1 | contig 19145 bp, 16 predicted proteins | sample PaiPotPPM11metaG_FD_184107 | JGI IMG/M metagenome (GOLD analysis project Ga0207416, IMG submission 184107) | Iron sulfur acid spring bacterial and archeal communities from Banff, Canada, to study Microbial Dark Matter (Phase II) - Paint Pots PPM... ...
CGTTGGCGCCGCGCTCGCGGCCGCGCTGCCAGCACGACCGGCAGCGCGGCCGCGAGCGCGGCGCCAACGGTCGCATCGTCCGCCACCGGCGCGACCACCGCGAGCTCGGCAGCGGCAGCCACGAGCCCGACAGCCACCGCCACGAGCTCGGAAGCGGCCGCTACCTCCTCGATAGCGCCCACGTCCTCGTCGACGACCGCATCCTCGTCCGCTGCCACTGCCGCGTCGAAGTCGGCCGGCGAGGTGAGCGTGCTGTATTACACCTCCACGGACCCGGCAGTCCAGCGCATGAAGAAGCAGGAGACGGCAATCAATCAGCTCCTGCCTCAGATCAAGCTGACGATGATTCCGATCAATAGTGATATCGACGGCAAGTTCACGACGATGTCTGCCGGAGGCGCGCCGCCGGACATCGCCTGGATGGGCGTGGGCTTCTGGGGCCACGCGCCGGCCGGCCGGCTGCTGGCGCTTGACGGCCTCGTTGCCCAGGACAAGGACATCAACCTCAAGGAGTACTACCCGCAATCCACCGCGCTGTTCACGTATCAGGGTCACGCCGATGCGCTGCCCTACGGAGTGAACACGCACGTGATGGTGTACAACAAAGGGATGTTCGACAAGGCCGGCGCCCAGTATCCGACGGCGGACTGGACGATGTCGGATTACGTGAGCACCGCCAAGCGCATGACCTCGGGCCCGAATGTCACGTCGGCGACCTGGGGCGCCTGGGTCTGGAACCTCTGGATCGGCATCTGGATGAACGGCGGGCAGATCTATGACAAGGACTTCACGAAGTCGCTGATCGATCAGCCCAGGGGAGTGGACGGCGTCCAGTTCTATTACGATCAGAGCTTCGGCAAGCTGCAGATCGCGCCCCAGAAGGGGACCTACACCGAGCTGTTCGGCAACAGTCAACTGGCCATCACCCACGTGGGGCCGTTCGGCGTGCCGGTGCTGCGCAAGTATTCGGGCGCGGAGTGGGACTTCGTCACCATGCCGTACTATGCTGAGAAGCAGCGGGGTACCTGGCTCTCCGGTGAGGGCTACGCCATTGCGAGCGCTACCAAAAATAAGGACGGCGCCTGGGCCGTGCTCAAGTACCTGTGCGGGAAGGAGGCGATGGCCAACTTCTACGCCCCTGAGTTCCAGGCCATCCCGGCGGTGCAATCGGTGGCGGAGCCCGCCTTCGTCAACGCCATCCCCGGTAAGAACGCTAAGGCCTTCCTGGACAGCATCAGCTTCGCTACCGCCTACGGCGGTAACCCGGTCGTCACGAAGTGGGGCGATCCGCTGAATCAGATGTGGGACGCCGTGCAAAAGGGACAGAAGACGGCGCAGGACGCTACCCAGCAATGCGCAACACAGCTCGATGACTTGTTGAAGACGGTGGCGGGCGCAGCGGCGAAATAGCGAGGGCACGTTGTCCCGCCATCTCCACCGCGTCTCGCCTGCCCTTACGGACCGCGGTGGCACAGCCGAGTACGGAGGGGGTTCCATGCCGCTGGCTCAGCTCGCAGAGTTCAAGATGCATTACCAGGATCGTGGCGCCGGGGACGAGACCGTGGTCTTCGTTCCCGGCTTCGTCAGCACCCATCGCTGGTGGCTGCCGGCGCTGGAACGGCTCCCAGGCAAGTCCTACCGTGCCTATGCTGTTGATCTTCGAGGGGCGGGCGGGTCGGAGCGCATTGACACCGGGCATACGCTGGCCCAATACGCAGATGATCTCCATCAGTTTGTCACCGCGCTTGGGCTGTCGCGGTTCACGCTGGTCGGGCACTCCATGGGCGGCGGCGTTGCCATGCAGTACGCCCTTGGCCACCAGGACAGGCTGAAAGCCTTGGTTCTTGTCGACCCACTTGCACCTTTTGGGATGCGTCTCACGCCGGAAGCGACCGCCTGGGTCAACGGCCAACAGGGCCAACCGGAGGGAATCCGGCAGATCCTGCTCGGCGCTTTCGCGACGCCTCCGGAGGATTCCTACCTCGACCAGCTCGTGGAGGACGGAGTCGGATGGGGCAAGGCCATATACCTCGGTACGATGGACGATATGGCGCGCTTCGATGTTACCAAGCAGTTGGCGAGCATCAGGACCCCGACGCTCGTGACCTGGGGTGACAAGGACACCGTCATTCCTTTTGAGGGAATCGCGGCGGCGTTTACCGCGATTCCCGACTGTGCGCTGGAAGTCTGGCACGGCGTCGGGCATTCGGCGCCGATCGAGATTCCCGAGCGATTCGTGGAGCTGCTGACTCGATTCATTGCCGAGGCGTAGGCGCCATCCTGCCCGCGGTCCGACCACAATGTGGCGGCAGATGCGAGCGCTCGTGGCCGAGACTGACCACAGGTGGTGCGCCCACCATATTCACTGAAGCTCCCGGGGGCTAGCGGACCCTCCGTTGTCATCCTGAGCGGAGCGAAGGACCCCCGGCCGGGCAGGCCAGGCGCCTCAAGGTCCCGCGCAGCGAAATCGGCCATGCCGGAGGTCCTTCGTTCCGCTCAGGATGACAATGCGATGTCGCCCGGCTTGATGGATGCACAGACCGGAGATGCTGCAATAATCCTTCCGAGGAAGCGTCCCTTGATGCTGCATAAGTGCATTGCAAAAGGTATTCGTTGCCGGGCCCGCTCCATTGCGGTATATTTCTTTCCAGCACGTGTGGCGCCCCGCTACCAAGGATAGGGCGATGATACTCCTCGATCACCTCACCCGGCGCCGTGCGCGCATCCTTCGCGCGGTGCAGCGGGCCGGCAGCGCGAGCCAGCGCGACCTCGTCCGTGCCACCCACCTCAGCGCCAGCTCGGTGTCAGTTCTGTGCCGGCAGCTCTTGGCCGATGGAATCCTGGAGGTCGCCGGGACGGAAGCCAACGGGGTTGGCCGTCCGCTCACCTGGCTCCGCCTAGCCGCCGAGGTGGGAATGGCCATCGGCTTGTGCGTCTCCGAGGAGAAAATTACGGCGGTTACCATCGATCTTCAGGGGAACGTGATCGCCGGTTGGTCTGGTCCACTGGGCGAGTGCCGCGACAACGATGCGCTGATCACCGCCGTTACCGGGACGGTGGAGGCCGCCCTACGCAGCGAGGCGGGCGGAGCCGGTCCGCTGCTGGGCATCGGGATTGTCCTGTCGGGCGTCGTCGACCATGCGGAGGGGATGTACCGATTTTGCGGGCGTCTGCCGGGCGTGCGCGACGTTCCGATCCGGGCGCTTTTGCGAGCGCAGTTCGGCGTGCAGGTCGCGGTAGACGATCGGGCCAGAGCGCTGGCCATCGCGGAGCACCGCTACGGTGTCGCGCGCGGAGTGCGCGACTTTCTGTACGTGGTGGCAGACACCGGGGTAGGTGCGGGACTGTTTCTGGATGGCCGCCCCTTCCGCGGAACGCGCGGCATGGCTGGAGAGATCGGGCATCTGGTGGTTGATCCTGCCGGGCCGTGGTGCAACTGTGGAAAGCGTGGGTGCCTGGAGACCCTGGCGGCCAGGCCGGCCATCGAACATGCCGCCCAGCAAGTCCGGGGCAGTCTCCTCACGCCGTCGCTGCCCGCCATTGCCGCGGCGGCGCAAACGGGCGACCAGCTCGCGGTGAGCCTGCTCACCACGGCGGGCGTCCATCTGGGCCAGGGCATCGCGGCGGCGCTCAACCTGTTTGGCGTAGAGCTGGTCGTCCTCGGCGGGCCAGTGCCTTGCGCTTCACCGCTCGTGGTCGAGGCGCTGCGGAGAACAACGCACGGGCAGACCGTCGCCGGCATCAATCCGCGCATTGAGCTGACCACACTTGCTGCCGATGCCGCCGCCCGTGGCGCCGCGACCTTGGCTCTGGACGAACTATTCGCGACGGACGACCACGTCCTGGCCCAAAGCGCTCTGAACGTCGAACGGGCAGCGGCAAGTTGAGATTTCCGGGGGAGGGCGATCAGACCAGACCCCATGGCAGCCGGCTGTCGCCCGCGCCGATGAAAAGCCCCTCTCCAGCTTGCTGGGGAGGGGTTGGGGTGGGGCATTTTCAGACCAGAAGGTAAGGAGGCGATGAGGACCGGGGACGGCGAGGCCACATGGCAGCTCGGATCGGCGCCATCCCGGACAGGCAGGTGATAGAGCGAAGAGAGGGCATCCATGGGAATCGGGACAATTCGCGTCCGCCTGGACCGCCGTACGCTGTTACGACGAGCCATCGTCTCGTTCGGAGGCGTCGGCGGGACAGCGTTGCTGGCAGCCTGCGGCGCCTCGCCGGCCGTGGTGACGGCAGCCACGACCAACAGCACTGTGAGCTCTGCCATAACCTCGTCGGTCGTGTCCACGTCGGCCGCCGCCCCGAGCGCGGCAGTATCCACGGTACGATCGCCGACGGTTGCTCCCCAGACAGGCGCGGCGGCAACGTCGACCGGGACAAGCGCTGAACCAAGCGCTACGGCGGCGCCAAGCGCTGCGCAAACGACGTCTGGTCGCGGAGTTGAGCTCGTGGAGAGCTCCTGGGCGGACGCGACGCACGGCCTCTCACGCGAACAGGCGCGAATCGATCTGTTCAAGAAGAACTATCCGAGCTCGGCCTTCACGGTGACGCTGCGCAACTTTCATCAGGACTATCAGCAACAGGTCGTGGCGCAGCTTGCCGGCGGCGTCGGGCCGGACGTGTTCCGTTTAGCCTGGGAGAACGTCTTCCCCCTCAAAGAGCAGAACGCCCTCCAGGAGCTGGACAGCTATTTCGCCCGCATGGGCAAGGACAACTGGCTGTCCGGCAGCGACGTGAAACAGGAGGTCTTCGACAGCGCGCGCTACCAGGGGAAGCTCTACGGAGCGCCCATGGGGAGCGACATGAGCAACATCGAGATCGACAAGTCGCTCTTCCGGGCCCCCGGGATCAAGGCTCCGCCCTTGACCTATGACGTCTCGCTCTGGAGCTTCGACGACGTGTTGCAGGCCGCCAGGGCCATGACCAAGCGCGCGCCGGACGGTACTCCGCTGCAGCTTGGCATCAGCGCAGCCTCGTTCCTGTACAGCGACAGCGCCTTCAGCCTGGTGGAGTCCTGGGGTGGTCAGACATTGAGCGACGACTGGTCCAAGTTCCTGTGGGGGCAGCAGCCGGGACCGACCGCCTGGGAATGGGTAGCCGATCTGATCCGCAAGTATCAGGTCGGCGCCTCGCCGGCCGAAGCCAAATCTCCCGCGGCCAGTTACACCGGTGGGAAGCTAGCAATGCAGACCAGCAACGTCTCCGCACTGAGCTACCACATCGACGACATCAAGGAAAAGTTCGACTGGGACCAGGCGCCCTGGCCGAAGCAAGGCAATAATCCGGTCAAGGTTATCTTCGAGTACGGCGCCTGGGTGGTGAACGCTCAAGGCAGACACCTAGATGAGTCGTTCCAGCTCCTCCAGTTCATCTCCGGACCGATCGGGACCATCCCCGGCGTCGAGCTCGGCTTCGAGCTTCCGTTGTTCAAGAGCCTGGATAGCCGTTACAACAGCGCTATCGCTGCACTGGGCAAGAACATCAAGCCGGCCATCGACGGCTTTGCTCATCGCATCCAGCGTAACTACTATAGCCAGCCGCGTTGGAACGATGCCTGGACCAAATTCATAAGCCCGGCACTGAGCGACATCCTCGCCGGCAAGAAGGCCGCCGCGGAGGCGCTGAATGAGATCACGCCACAAGTGAATGGGCTGCTGCTGGAAGGAGCTAAGCTTATGGGCGCGCTGTAAACGCCGCCGGACCATTATGGCAATTGAGCAACTAGTCGGCCATTGCGACCCGGCGTGGGTAGGGGCGGGTCTCCGTGCCCGCCCTGGTGTCCGCCTCCACCGATGCTCCCGCTGGTGCGGTAGGCAGGGCACGATTATCTGCTCAAGCTCCATTAGCCGGCATTGTAAACGTAGCCTGCTGCTTTAGCGGCAGGCGGGAAGGAGCGTGTGTCAATGACTTCCTATTCCCGCTACCGTGGCCTTAGCCGCCGCGCGTTACTCCGTACCACGTCCACCTCGGCGGCCATCGCGGCCGGAACGGCCCTGCTCGCGGCTTGCGGCGCTGTCGCACCAACGGCGGTGTCGGCATCCAGCACCGGCAGCGCCGCGAGCTCCATTGCGTCCGTATCGGCCGCGTCTACGCCTGCCGTGGCGGGCTCCTCAGCCTCGTCCTCAACACCTGCGACCAGCTCAGTCGCGCCGACATCCTCCTCACAGTCCGCCGCCTCAAGCGCCCCAGCCGCCGCGACCTTCAGCGTGCGAGCGCCGGGCCAGCTCCTCTGGACGGTTTGGGCAACGGCGGAGGCGATGAAGGCGCACGAGGACACCGTCACCGACTTCATGAAGGCCAATCCCCAGTACAAGGTCCAGGTCGAGAATATCCCGCTGGCCAACAACGAGTATTTCGACAAGGTCATCGCCATGATCGCCGGCGGCTCACCGCCCGACGCAGCCATGGGCAGCACGACCTGGACGGCCTCCATCGTCGCCAAAGGTCTCTGGCACGAGCTGGGCAGCTACATCAAACAAGACAACTTCGACGTAGCAAGCTACTTCCCGGCGTCGCTCAAAGCCTATGCCGTCCAAGGCCAGCAGTATGCATTGCCCGACTCGACCAACCTGGGCATCCTGGTCTACAACAAGGACCTTCTGGTGAAGGCCGGGGTCAAGCCGCCCGACGACACCTGGACCTGGGACACCTACGTCGACGCCGCCAAGGCGCTCACCGTGACCGACAGTGGCACGACCACCCAGTTCGGCTCCAACCAAGTGGGGAGCGACCTGCTCAGCTTCTCGTCCTTCATCTGGATGAGCGGCGGCGACATGTTCGACGATCCGCAAAAGCCGGCCAAGAGTACCTTCTCCACAGCGGAAACCATCGGCGCTGTGCGCTGGATGGCGGAGCTGCTCACCAAGTACCGGGCGGCTCCGGCGCCCGGAGCAACCAAGGGGATGGGTGATCCCTTCCTGGCCGGCAAGATGGCGATGCAATTCTACAGCGCCGCCGCCATCGGCGACCTGGCCAAGCAGTCGGCGGGGAAGATCGACTGGGACGCGGCCCACCTGCCGCGCGGTCCCAAGACGCTGGCCACCTACGTCGGCGGGAGCGGCCAGGGCGTGGCGGCCGCGACCAAGAACCCGGACGCCGCCTGGAAGCTGGTGCAGTTCGTCTGCGGTCTGCCGGGCATCCAGCACGTGCTGGCCAAGCAGTGGGGGCTGCCGCCGATCCAGAAGCTGGCGACCGTCGACTTCATGGCGCTGCCCCCGCCGCCCGCGAACCGCAAGGCCATTGTCGACATGGTCGGCTACGGACGCTCGATGCCCAACTTCCCCAGGATGATGGAGGTGTACACTCCGGTCTACGGCAAGTGGCTACAGCAGGCGATGGTGGGGACCATTACCCCGGAGGAAGCGTGTACCCAGATCGACAACGCGATCAACGGGGTGATTGCTCGGAAATAGGCCGATGATAGGAACCACTGTGACCAGAGTGCTGGCCGGCCGGTCCGGCTACCTGAGCGCCGACGAGAGCTACTGGCGATATCTGCTGCGGGAGTGTCGCGAGCAGAGCTGGCGACGCTGCCGGAAGCTGTTGTCTTTCAATGCGTCCGCAGACTGGCAGCGGCACTGTGACGGCGTGCGCGAGCGTTTCCGCGCGGCGTTGGGACCAATACCGGAGCGGACGCCGCTGAACCCTCGGCGCGTTGGACGGCTCGAGCGCGACGGCTACGTCGTGGAGAAGCTGCTCATCGAGAGCCAACCGGGCTTCTCCGTCACGGTCAACCTTTACGTACCGACCAACGCGCGGTTCCCCGCTCCCGCCATCCTCAATCCGGTCGGCCACTGGGCCGACGCCAAGGCCGAGGGGGTCGTTCAGGCGCGCGGTATCGGCCTCGCGCGCAAGGGCTTCGTCGCCTTGATCTACGACCCATTGGGACAGGGCGAGCGCAGTCAGTTCTGGGACACGACGACGAACGGCAACCCGCTGCCGGCCGGCACCAGCCAGCACAGCGCGGTCAGCCTCCCCTGCGCGCTTATCGGCCAGACGGTGATCAACCACATGGTCTGGGACGGCGTGCGCATGCTCGACTACCTGGAGTCGCGGCCCGATGTGGACGCCGCGCGCATCGGCTGCACCGGCGCCTCCGGCGGCGGCACCTACACGATGTTCCTCAACGCCTTCGATCCGCGCATCAAGGCGGCGGTACCCGTCTGCTCCACCTCCACGCACGAACGGAAGCTGGCCCAGGGCCAGATCGGCGAGCCCTGCCAGGACGTGGCCGGTACCTACCCGAACGACCTGGACATGGCCGACCTCCTGATGTGCGGCGCGCCCAACGCCGTTCGCATCATTGCCGCGACCCACGACTTCTTCCCGCTGATCGGGGCGCGTGAGGTGTACCTCGACCTGCAGCGCTGCTATCAGGCGCTCGGCATTGAGGAGCGAGCCAGCCTGATCGAGATAGCGGCGCACCACGATTACAACCAGCCCATGCGCGAGGCCATGTACGCCTGGTTCAACCGCTGGCTGGGCAACGAGGGAGCAGATGACGCGGAGGCGCCCTACGAGCCGGAGCCGGCGCAGCGGCTCTGGTGTACTGCCACCGGGCAACTCCTGACGTCCACCGGCGGGGAAACCGTCCTCTCGCTGAACCGCGATCGCACGCGAGCTGTCGCGGCTCCGCCTCCGCGGCTGGAAACGGGCGCCGACGCCTCGGCCCATCGCGAGGGTGTCCGCGCCGCGGTGCGACAGATCCTTCAGGGAGTGGGCGGTCCGGCCCATGCCTCTGTTGAGCACCTCAAGGAGACCACCCGGGATGGCCTCGTCACCGAGCAGTTCTCCTTCGAGAGCGAGCCGGACCTATTGATCCCCGGTTTGGTGGTACGCGCCACTGAGCGGCAGCCGGACCAGACGGTGCTGCTGTTGGATGATCGGGGCAAGGAGCCCGAGCTGGCAGCGGGAGGTCTGGTCGAGAGTTTGGCCCACGCCGGCTGCCGGGTCGCGACCGTGGACCTGCGCGGCTGGGGGGAGACGGCCTGGCAGCGGCGCTTCCCCTACGAGCAGGACGACTTCGGCCTGCTCGGCAACGACTCGATGCTCTCCTATGTCTGCTATCTTTTGGGGAAGTGGGCCGTGACGCAGCGGGTTTCGGATGCGCTGCGCACTTTCGACTACCTGCGCAGTCGCGACGACGTGCGCGCATCACAGATCAGCGTGATCGGGCGCGGCATCGCCGGGATCGTGGCGCTGCACGCCGCCGCGCTCGACTCGCGCATCCAATCGGTCTGCGCCTACGAGTCTTTGGCTTCCTATCGCTCCATCGTGGAGGCCGACCGTTACTCCCTGCCTCCGAGCGCCTTCCTGCCCGGGGTGCTGCTGCGCTATGACCTGCCGGACCTGGCGGGGGCGCTGGCGCCTGCCGACACGTTGCTGGTTAACCCGCTCGACGCGCTGGGAGACGTGCTCAAGCCGGAGGCGGCGGGCGGTATCTACGCGACCGCCGCCCGCATGCACCAGCTGCTCGGCAACGGCGATCACTTTGTCGTGCGGACCGCCCTGAGCCGGCCCGAGCTGGTGGAGTGTCTTTGCGCTTGGGCATCCAGGCCGGCCGGCGTGACCACCGCCCGATGATCCATCCCCTGCATTTCCTGGACGTGAACTGTCTGGTCGGCCCCTACTACAATCCCGGTCCCGGCCAGGATTGGTCGCTCCAGGCGCTTCTCGCGAAGATGGACCAGCTCGGCATTGCCGGAGCCTGCCCGGCGGCGACGCTCGGCCGCGACTACGATCCGCTCGATGCCAACGAGTGGCTGGCTGCCAACGTTCCTCCGTCTGACCGCATCCACCCGGTGTGGACGGCGGCCACCCACCACAGTGGCGAGTTTCCGCGACCTGCCGAGCTGCTCGTCCAGATGCGCGAACATGGCGCCCGGATGTCGCGGCTGTTCCTCACCCCCGCCGGCTTTCTGGGTCGCCTGGACCTCCCGTTGCTCGGCGAGCTCTTCGACGCGCTCGACGATCGCCGCGTGCCGCTTCTCATCGATGCCGCTGATCCATTGCAGCTCCACGCCGCGGATCTGGAGCTGGTGCTACGGCGCTGGCCCGGCATGCCGGTCATCCTGAGCGTCCCGAAGGTAGTGCAGAACGACCGCTGGTTCTACTACCTCTGGGAGCGTTACGAGAGCTTGTATGTCGACTTGCCTGGCTATCAGGCACTGAGCGGCATTGCGGATGTCTGCCGGCGCTTCGGGCCGCGACGGCTTGTCTATGGCTCGCGCTACCCCTATTTCACACCGCTGCAGACGATGCTCCAGCTCATCTACAGCGAGGTCGACGAGGCGGCCAAGCAGGCTATAGCCGGAGGCACCGTGCGCGGCCTGCTGGAGGAGGCGCGACTGTGAACGCCATCGCCGAGCGCGCGCTGCGGGGCGAGCGGCTGTCCGATGTACACACCATCGACTGGCACGTCCACCTGGGCAAATGGGTCACGATGCACATGCCCGGGCAGGGCGAGGAGCTGATTCGCCGTGCCAAAGCGCTGGGCATCAGCAAGCTCGTCGTCAATGGGACCAAATGGCCCGACTTACGTGCGAGCAACGACGCGGTCGCCGCGTTCGCGGCGAACCATCCCGACATCGTGATCGGCTTCGCCGTGGCGAATCCCTACCAGAACGGCATGGCCGATGAGGTCCGCCGCTGCTTCGACGAGCTGGGCTTCCGAGGTCTGAAGCTGCACAGCTTCTTCGAGACCTATCACTCGGCCCGCGGCATCTCCAGCTACACCCGCGAGTGGGATGCGGTCTTTGCCGTCGTTGCCGAGCGGCACATGCCAGTGCTCTATCACGGCGTCGTCACGGAAGCGATGGTGCGCAACTGGCCAGGTATCCCCTTCGTGGCCGCACACGGTATCGCCAGCGTCGCCACCATGGAGAAGATGACCGCCTATCCCAACTTCCATGTCGATACGGCCGCGTCGCAGAACGTCGCCTGGTGCGTGACGACCGGCGCGGAGATCCTGGGCGCCGACCGGATACTCTGGGGCACCGACGCGCCGCTGGCCGACTTCGCCCAGCGGCTCGGCGTGGTCCTGGACAGTGGCCTGCCGGAGGAGGACATTCGCAAGATTCTGGGGTTGAACGCGGCACGGTTGCTGGGCCTCACGTTGAGGTCAGTCTAATGGATACCATCCGCTTCGGCATCATCGGCATGGGGCATCGCGGCCGGCTTGGCTGGATCCGGACGCTCCAGCACACGGAGCACGCTCGGATCATGGCCGTCGCCGATCGCATCGCGCCGCTCCGCGAGGAAGGGGCTGCGCTGTCCGGTGTGGGCCCGGACAACGCCTACGAAAACGTTGACGACATGCTGGCTCGATCGGACGTCGATGCCGTGGTAATCGCGGTGCAGCCGATCAACAACGCAGGGCTGGTCGTTCGCGCCCTCGAGGCCGGCAAGCACGTGCTCTGCGAAGTCCCGCTGGCGCTGGACCTGGTCGACTGCTGGCGCGTCGTGCTGGCAGCCGAGCGGACGGGGCGCAAGGTGGCGCTCGCCGAGCAGGTGAGCTACTCGCCGTTCGTCTACGCCTGGAAGCGGCTGATCGAGCTGGGGCTCATGGGCACGATCTCCTACGGTGAGGCGCAATACATCAACGGCAAGGGCCTGGATCGCTATTGGCAGGACGCCCAGACTGGGCAGCGACTGAGCTGGGAGGAGGCGCGCGGCAACCCACGCGCCGTCAAGACGCACTTTTGGGACCTCTACCATTCCATCCTCTACACCACCCATTCGCTGGGGCCGCTCATGCGCGTGCTGGACGATCGGATCGTGCGCGTGACGGGGATGTCCACGCCGCGGCCGAGCCGCTTCTTGCGAGAGGTCGTTTATGAGGACGTGGACTTGCCGGACCTGGAAGTGGCGCTGATGCAAACGCGGAGCGGGGCCATCCTGCGCCTCGCCGTCGGCTTCGTCGCCCCCTATCCCGGCCCCGAGCCGCACCACTGGTTCCACCTGCTCGGGACCAAGGGCGAAGTCGAGACCGGGCGACGCCGCGACGAGCGCAAGCCACTAGACGGCAAGGGATCGTTGCTCTGGCTGGCCGACCAGCACACCAACAGCCGTGTGGAGATCGACTGGGACTTCTCACCGTACGATCCGGTGGCGAATCGCGCCCGAAGTTCTGGCCACGGTGGCCTCGATTACTTCCCTGCCCACGACTTCGTGGAAAGCCTGCTCGTTGATCGCCCGCCGACTATCGATGTCTACCGCGCCGCCGAGCTCGCCGGCCCCGCCATCCTGGCCGGCAGGTCGGAGGAGCAAGGATCAATGCCGATGGCGGCGCCGGATTTCCGGCCGGGGCCGAACCGCAAGGTCGGCGAGCCGCCGGTGACTTGAACGCGCCGGGGAACTTCCGCCTGGCGAACGGCGCAGCTGCCATAGCCGCCACTTGCAGCTCGTGCCTCTACTTGTCCAGTACTTGCCATTGGCCGCCCTTATCCACCTCGACCTTCGTGACCGGGTGGATCTCCCAGATGGTGCCGCGGGTCTTGCCGACCTGGTCCGGGTGCTCCGGGTCGAGCATGATCCAGCCCGTGATCCGCACGTGTGTCCGTTGCTGGGAGAGTTGCCGCAGGTTGGCGAGTGTCCAGGCCGCGTGCGTAGCCCGTAGCCGCGGGTTCATCTCGATCACGATACCCTTGTCCCGGTCGTCAGCGGTCTGGCCGACGATCCAGAGGTGGTAGTCCACCTCATCGGGCGCCGTCTTGTGGCAATTGTTGCTCTCGGGGCCTTCGTCCTGCACCCGAATGAGGAACGCCTCAATGGACACGCCGATCCCGTTGTATGTGCTTATAGCAGCCCGGTCGGCGGCGGCCCACGACGGCATGTGCTTCTTGTTTACGCCGACCGGCCAGGCCAGCGTTTCCAGCGCGGGGAAGGCGACCGGCGCGGGCGGCGCCGGCTCGTCAATGCGGTTCTTGAGCCGATTCAGCTCCGGGTCGGTGCCATCCCCCTCGGCCGGGCAGCCGTGATAGATCTCCTCCTTGGCGGCAGGTTTCGCCGCCCCCGCCGGGATGGCAGAGGCGAGGAGACGGGCGGCGGCCGTGCTGGTCGGGGCGGGTCGAGGAGTCGGCGTCGTGTCAAAGGTCTGCGCCTCGTCCGCGACCTGCGTCACCGACCCACCGCTTCGCCCGCGCTGGCTCAGCACGACGATGATGACGATGGCCAACACGACCACGACCACTCCGCCCACGACGAGGATAATGTTTCGACTGCTCATGTGCCCCTCTCCTCTCCTGTCACCGGATAACCGGCGAGACCCTGGGCGCGCCGCACCGCCGCGATCTCACCGCAGGCGGTGGTGACGCGGCCGATGACGAACGCGAACAGCACCCAGTTGAGCGACTGCATTCGCCCACCCCCGATGTCCAGCTCGCGGTCCAGGTCCTCCGGCGACAGGCTGCCCAGGTACTCATCACTCGCCGTGTACACGTCCTGCGCATAGCCGCGCAGGGCCGGCAGATCCACCCGCACGCTGCGCGCCCAATCCGTGGGGTCGCTGCCGCCAGGAGGCGGCAACGCGCTCAGTCCCTGCTTGCCGTTCCAGGTCGTCGTCGCGAGCGGCTCCTTTTGTTGTAGCGTGCTTTGGACCGCGCGGTCCTCCGCCGCCAGCCCCTGGGCATAGACACCGGCGATGGTGCGGGCGCGGCCGGCCGGGAGCTGGTGCAACTGGTCGGGCGTCAAATCTTCCAGGCACTGCTCGACCAGGTAGTGGGCATAGGCGAGTTGCTCGCGTAATGCTTCGATGGCCTCCATTCGATCATCCCCCCGCGATCTCCGGCACGGCCGGAACTGAGCCGACGAGGCGGGGCGACCAGGCGAGCAGCAGCGACGCCGCCACGGCCGCGAGAATTGCGCCGAGCGCAAAGGTGGAGCCCGGCCCATAACGCGTCCAGACCAAGCCCGCCAGCACATTGGACGGGAGCGCCGCAAAGCCGGTGAGGCCGTTGAACCAACCGATCGCGGCGCCTCGCCGCGCTTTGGGCGCCAGGTCGATCACGAACGCCTTGGCCACCCCCTCCGTGGCGGCCGCGTAGACCCCATAGACGAGGAACAAGACCCAGGTTTGCCAGCCGGTATTCGCCACCGCCCAGCCGGCATAGACGACTCCGAACGCCACGTATCCCGCGAGCAGCACCGGCAGCCGCCCCCAACGGTCGCTCAGAACGCCCAAAGGTGTGGCCAAAATTGCGTAGACCACGTTGTAGCCGAAGTACATGAGAGGCAACGCCTCGAGCCAGGCATCGAGCGTGACGGCACGCAGGAAGAAAAACGCGTCCGACGAGTTCCCAAGGGAGAAGACGGTGGCGGCAATGCTGAATAGCCAGAAGCGCGGACCCAGCGCCCAGGAACGCCGATTGCCCGCCACGGTCGTCGCTGGGGGGTGCAGTGGCCGGGGGCGGCGCCCCTCCCGCAGGAACAGGAGGAGCACCAGCACGCTCACCAGCCCGGGCAAGGCCGTCCAGGCGAACACCCGACGCAGGCTGTCTTCAACATCGTGCAAATCGCCCAGCAGTTGGGACAGTGAACCGTAGGTAAAGAACTGCTGCAGGAACCCGGCCGGGTGGCGCACGTCCTGGGCGCTGCGCGTCAGGATGAAGAGGGTCAGGACGGGACCAAGCGCGGCGCCAAAGGTGTCCATCGCCCGGTGGAAGCCGAAGGCCTCGCCACGGTAGGCGACAGGGGTGACGTCGGCCATCAAGGCGTCGCGGGGGCTGCCCCGCAGGCCCTTGCCGAGGCGGTCGAGAAAGACGATGCCCAGCACCTGCGGCCAGCCGGTAGCCAGCGCCAGGAGGGGCTTGACCGCATTGGAAACGCCATAACCGATCAGGATCAGCGGCGTGCGCTTCGCCATCCGATCGGCCAGCCGGCCTGAAACGATCTTGAACAGGCTGGCCGTGCTCTCGGCAACGCCTTCGATCAAGCCGGCCAGCGGTATCGGGGTGCCCAGCACCAGCACCAGGAAGAGTATGCGCACCGGCGCAATCATCTCGCTGCCGAGATCGGTGAAAAAGCTGACGGCGCCAAGCACGACGACGTTGCGCGCTAAGCCGTCGCTAAGACGTCGCGGGGCGGCATCCACCGCGACGGGAGATGGGGTCATCTTGCTTCCAAGGGCAACCGGCGTGGACCGGCCCGGAAGCCTCAGATGCGCTGCCGGCGGCGCAGCATTTCCCTGACGACTGCCTTCAGCGCTTGCCAGACCTCAACCGTGAGGATGACGATCGGGACCAGTAACCACGGGTTTTCCTCGAACAATCCCACCTTGGCCTCCTACCTGCCTTACTGCCCGTCGACACACCGCCGGCGGCGGATTCCGAATTGGCGCGAGTATAGCAAGCGCAATACACACTAGCAAACGCCAATCGCAGCCTCGATGCGCCGCCGAGTCTCGCGTTCGGGAGGTCCACCGCACGCTAAAGCATTCGGCTCACCAGACCAGACCCCATGGCGGTACGCCGCCGCCCGCGCGGCTGAAAAGCCCCTCTCCAGCTTGCTGGGGAGGGGTTGGGGAGGGGCGTTTCCGACCAGTCGTCAACTGCTACCGCCGAGTGCGTAGCAGGGCGGCGAGGTTACTGCCCAGGATACACCGCTTCTCGACTTCGGAAATCGGCGCCAGCAGCACCCGCCCGATCTGGTGCGTGAAGCACATCCAGGGAACGTCCGAGCCGTAGAGCAGCTTGCCTGCTCCCACCTGATGCACTACGCCGGCAAAGGCGCCGAATGGCGCGGTGGAGCTGGCCAGGTCAAGGTAGACGTTAGGTTCTTCCGCGGCCACCTGCAACAGCGCGTCGCCCCCACGCCCGGAGCCACCCGCCCCGGCGTGCGCCACGATGAAGTGGGCGTGGGGATGGGCACGAGCCACTTGTCGCAACGTGTCCGGCGAGCCGACACCGTGGCTGATCAAGGGTAGGCGGTGTGTGTCGGCAAAGGCAAAGGCCGGCTGATAGGCAGCGCCGTCGAACGGGTAGCCGTGCAGCTGCGTGTGGAACTTGATGCCGCGCGCTCCCGCGTCGAAGCAGCGCTGCAGCTCACCGGGTACTTGGTCGGAACGGTTGGGGTCGGGCACGACGTAGGCCAGGAGCCGGTCGGGGAATGCCCGCGCCGCGGCCAGCGAAAGGTCGTTGCCGCGCCGCATATCGGTCGTGATCGCGAGGGTAGAAAAGACGCAGGCCTGGTCGATGCCGATGCGGTCCATCGTGCGAACCAGATCCGCCGCGGCATTGTTGGGCTGATAGAAGCCGGAATATGCACCGAGGTGGCAGTGTCCGTCGATGACCAAAGCGCCATCGAGCGGCAGGCCGCGCAGGACGTGCTCGCGCAACGTCGGCTCTCCATCGGTCATACGTCGCACCCTTCCAGCAGGCGCCGGAGCGTGCCGCCGGCCACCGCGGCCAGAGCCGCCCGATCGAGCCCGGCATAGGTCAATCCGGCGATGGGCAGCGCGGGATCCCAGACCGGCAGCCCCGTGCCAAAGACCAGGCGGTGCGCCCCCCAGCGTTCGACTATGAGGTGGATGGCGTCGTGGCCTTGCAGGTAGGACGTCTCGACGACGAGGTTCGGGCAGCGGTCCAGGAGAGCGAAGAGCGTCCGGAAATTCGACTGGGATTCGCGCAGGAGCACCAGCGGCAACGCCGGGAAGGTGCGACAGGCCCACTCGATGAAGCGCCAGGGTCGCGGCTCGCTCCAATGCACATTGTCCATGTCCAGGAGGAGCGGCACCCGTCGCTCGGCCAGCGCGCCAAGCAGCCGGTCCACCTCCCACGGCTCCAGATTGAGGCGGAAGGCCGTGGGGCAGAGCCGGGCGGCACGAGCGCCCGCCGACAGTAGCCGCGCCACCTGTTCCTCTTCGCCCGGCACTTCGCGGGTCGCGGCGGGCAGCACCGTCCAGCAGGTGACCAGCCGGTCCTGGCCGGCGACCTCGTCGACCAGACGCTCGTTTCCGGTAACGGGATCGTGCCACTTCGCCGCCGTGTGGGCGACGAGCGCACGGGATAGGCCATAGGCATCCATCGCAGCAAGCAGGGACGGCACATCCTCCGGCGCCCCCGGCGGCTGCCGGTTCAACGGCCCCAGCAGCACGTTGGCGTCAAACAGCTCCGGTGCGGACCGGTTGGTAACCACAAGCCCTCGTCCTTGACACGGCCCACTGCAGTCACATCGAGCTAAACCTATCGTGTAACTGATCTGCCGTCAACATTTGATGTCGAGTGGGGGTCCCCTGCACCGTTTGACCAATCGCCATTGCCTCTGCTACCGTGCCAGCCATCGGCAATCGGAGTGCAGCTGCGCTCGCTCCCGCTGGCGCTGCTCAGCTCCCGAAATGACGGAGGAGCCCCTTATGTCACGTTTCTACACCAGGCGGAACATCCTGCTGCTCGCCAGCGGTGGACTAGCCGGGCTGGCCTTGAGCGCCTGCGGCGGCTCCGCCGCGACGAGCCCCGTCGCCAGCACTTCGAGCTCAGCGCCGGCAGCGACGGCGAGCGCCCCGACGACACCGGCCACGTCGTCCGCCTCCATCAGCTCAGCGGCATCCAGCTCGGCCGGCGTGCAAACATCGGCTGCGACCTCTAGCGCGGCGTCGAGCTCGGCGGCAGCGGCGACGACCTCCAGCCAGGCGGTGGCGAGAGTCGCGGCAGCCGCCGGCGGGACCACTATCCAGTGGTGGGACTACAATCCGACACCGGACAAGCTGGCCAACGACTTTCTGGCCAAACAATGGTCCCCCGACCACCCCAACCTGGGCATCGAGATCGTCACCCACGCCGGTAACAACATCCAGGCGGAGGAGCAGCTCACCGTGCTGCTGGCCGGCGGGACGCCTCCGGACTTGTGCGACGTGCCAATGTCGGAGAACGACCTCCCGTCGCGCGGGCTGAGCCAGCCCATCGACGATCTCGTCTCCCGCGACAAATATGACCTGAGCCGGTTCAACAAGAGCCACATCGAAGACCTGGCGAAATACCTGGGGAAGCTCTACTCCATCCCCTATTCCACCGGCGGGAACGGCTATGCCATGGTCTACAACCGCAATATGCTGGCGCAGGCCGGTATCGCCGAGCCCTCTGCCAAGTGGGAGGAAGCCTGGAGCTGGCCCGATTTCCGCGACAACCTGCGCCGCCTGACGAAAGGAACCGGCCAGCAAACGACCCAGGCGGGACTGGGCGACTACGGCTACTACATCCTCACCATCCCGATTCCCTACAAGGCGGACTGGATCACCCCGGACCTCAAGACCATCATCTGCGACTCACCCGAGATGATCCAGGCTTACAGCGACTACCTCGACCTCGTGCTCAAGGACCACACGACGGAAGCCTCCCCGGGCGTCAAACTCGATTCCAGCGGCCCCACCGGCGCCTTCGGAGCCGGCCAGACGGCCATCGCCACCATCGGCTCCTGGCAGTTGGGCGACTACGCCAAGCTCACCAAGGTGGACTGGGCCTTCATGCCGACCCCGAAAGCGTCCGTCGCCAGCCCCGAGTTCGGCCCCGTGTTCCTGGGCATCGCCAAAGGGGCCAAACACCGCGACCAGGCCTGGGAGCTGCTGAAATGGCTGGTCGACCAGGGCCGCTACGCCCGCTATTTGGGCCGACCGGGGGCAACGAAGGTCGATACCGAGCCGATGCTGCGCGATCAGTTCCAGAACCTGCCCAACGTGCGCTGGCAAGTGCTGCTCGATGAATATGACATCGCCCAACCGCTGCCCTTCATCCGGCGCCAGCCGAGTTGGGGCCCGATGTCCAAGCTGACGGACGCTGCCTGGAAGGACCTCTCCCAAGGCAAGCAGGATGTGCCCACCGCGCTCAAAAATCTGAAAACGGCGCTCCAAGGCATCGTGGACGAGTATGAGAAGAATAAGCCGGCGGGATAGAATGGCTCGAGGGAGCGGCTATTGGGCTCGCTAGGCGCGCCCTTCCAGTTCCTCCAAGCGACGGCGCAGCCGCTCTTGCTCCGCCCGCAGCTCGCGCACGGTGCGTTCCACCTCGCCCTCGCGCAAGAGGCGGCGGCCGTCCGGCAGGTACACCGCCGCCCGCGCGCCTTCCAACCCGAAGGCCAGCGGGAGCTCCCGGCTCACCCAGCGCCCCGCCGCGTCCCGCTGCCAGGGTTCGTACCCCCCCTGCTCCAACCGCCAG
>Ga0207416_1002614_pt1 | contig 19143 bp, 16 predicted proteins | sample PaiPotPPM11metaG_FD_184107 | JGI IMG/M metagenome (GOLD analysis project Ga0207416, IMG submission 184107) | Iron sulfur acid spring bacterial and archeal communities from Banff, Canada, to study Microbial Dark Matter (Phase II) - Paint Pots PPM... ...
GTTTGTCATTGACCCAAAAATCCACAAACTGCTTCAATAGTATGGAAATGACGTAAAAGACGGATATAAATAGCTGTGAACAAAGGTGTATCGTGTGTTGACCTCCTTTTTGACGATCTCGTTTTGTAAACAATGATTTGCTGGTTCTGCAATAGTAATATCCGAGATTGATTGATAGGGAAGGAGAATGAGGCCGAAGGCCACAGAAAGAAGAGAAAGATTGAAGGAAAGGTAATAGTAATAACCGGAGCTTCATCGGGAATTGGAAGGCAGGTTGCTCTTGATCTTGTAAATAAAGGCGCAGGTCCAATAATACTTATAGCTCGTTCAGAATCAAAATTACTCGAACTAAAGAAAACATTACAGGTTGTCACGGAATCCAAAGGAGCAGACATTGTAACATATACTTGTGATGTATCAAAAAAGGAAGATGTTCTAAGAATGGGAACACAAATACTTGAAAGATTTGGGTATATTGATTTATTGATAAATAATGCAGGTTTTGGAGAATTTGGTAAAGTGGAAAACCAGAGTATTGAACAAATAGAGGCAGTCATGAGGACAAATTATTTTGGAATGGTCTATAGTACCAAGGTATTCTTGCATTCTATGCTCTCAAGACATTCAGGGCATATTGTAAATGTGGCGTCATTAGCTGCAAGTTTCGGAGTTGCTGGAATGGCTGGATATTGTGCTTCAAAATATGCAATGTTAGGATTCTCCGAGTCCCTTTATCACGAGCTATATGGAACCGGTGTACGCATAACAGTAGTAAGCCCTATTGGCGTGAAAACAAATTTCTTCAACAATCAATCTTTTGAGAATCATAAGCCAAATTATACTGGTTTTATGCTCGAAGCTAGAACTGTATCAAAAGCAATTCTTGCTGCAGCTAATTCCTCGCGTCTTGAAATAATAGTTCCTTTTTATGTAAGAGCAGGAGTGTGGTTTAAGCATACTCTGCCCTATGCTATCAATCCTGTCGCAGGTGCGCTTTTCAGAAGGCAATTGAACAAGGCACCAAAGTAGTAGAAACGACTGGCTAATTAATTGTAGAAATGATTCAGGGTTGGAATAATGATTTAAAACAACCTTCCTGTTTTCGGCAGACCCCTTTCCATTACTAAATAGAATCAGCTCCCATATACATCTCCAAATCTTGCTTGGGTCTCAGACATGTCGCAATGCCATTCTAGAATTTTATTTAATACTGAATTTAGACTAGGATGCAGCCCTTACCAGAGTAGTAGCGTTAGTTGTAGTTCCATAGGTAGACAATGGAACATTCTTTATATCAAAAACGTTATTGTTTGGATCATATCCAAATTGATTTAATAGTAATACCCTATATCCATTATCATGTAGATATTTCATTTCCTGTGCAAATAAATCCACAGTTATGGTGGAAGCCATCATGTTATAATCTTCCATGCTGTTTGTAAGATTGTGATATGTAACTATAGGAATTGCATGTATCTTTCCGTTTGTGTTGTATGGAATTTGACTATTCATACGTTGAACGAATTGAGGAAACTCCTGAGAAGGACTATAATTGTGATTGCTATCTACATGTCTAAAGCTATCACTTTTAATATCATATCGATTTGCATAGGTGAGCTTACCATTGGCTGAATATGTACTGCAATCATTCTGCGGATGTTTTCCGAAGCCGTTACAGTTTAAAAACATCAATGGTGCACTACCAGATCTTGCTAGATTATAATATTTAGCCACCACATTAACTATTGATGGTATGTCAGATCCCAAGTTTAGCGGATATCCAAAGATTGTTGCATTAACGCCGTGATTAGCAAGACATTGTTTTGATCCCCCTATCTCATAAGTCAGTTGGCTTGGTGAGGACAATAGCGTAGGGAGATGAGCATGAGTCATAGTATGTGATTCTATATCCATTCCATCATGTTGTAATGCTGCTACGTCTTGCCAAGTCTGTCTGTCTTTTGTTTTTCCTATCCAAGTACAAACTTCAAAGAAAGAAGCCTTAAAATCATATTTATCTAGTATTGGCTTGGCGTATAGGATTTGGCTCTTGTACGAGTCATCAAAGCCTATCATGACAAGCTTATTGTTACTAGCCTGACCACCGCTATTATTAAATCCTGAAGAAAAGCCCGGTGGTGACGGGGCGAGGTAAAGAGGACTAGAAGAAGATTGATTATTGAATCCATTCAAATTTGACACACCACTGTTGCTAGTACTTGTTGCGGCACCACCGGTACTAGATGATATATGTGAAGATGATTTGTTTTTATGATGTGAAGAGCTCATGGCCACATTTGGAAAAGAGCTACCGGTGACTAACATCATTACAATCGTAAAAGTAACTACAACGCCAAACAAAATCTTTGCATTTGCATTTGACAAGATGGCTTACGTAATGACAACGGATTTAATAATGATTACGGACAGAAGACTATCAAATAAGATGATCCTCTGGTAGTCTTTATCGATCACTCCCTTATGGGACTCTCTTAAAGGGAGCAATTCATAAATAGATTATGATTACTATTTTTCTTTTATTGCCGCTATCATATTGTCAGTCTCAGTTCCAACAAAATTGTACAAATAATAACTAGACTTACAAACCTGCACTTTCAATTAGATTTATCAATTCATTATATTGTTTTACGAATTTCTTGCCTTTACTAGTTAATGATATTAATCCAGTAGAATTAGCACGATATATCATGTATGTGTGTTCTAACTCAATAATGTGATTCATCATTTTGTCATAGGATAATCTTCAATTGTGCTGTATATGAGTTGGTCTTACAACTTTGTTATGATCTATATCATCTTCAATAGCACAAAGTATTTCATAAAATAGTTGAAGTTTATGCCTTTTTTCTTGTCTCATATATCAGGTCTCAATCTCCGAAAACCGAATGACCAAATTATACGTCTTTTATACATCTTAGTTTTAGTTGAAGCTAATGAGTCTTATTTTTGTGCTTCCTTCACAACGCTGATAGACCTAGTACTAAAGAGGAGGCTCTACAATCGATACTTTCGTCGTCAATGTCATAGCTTCTTACTTTCAAATCTAACCAACTAAAGCGCTGGCATTCATAAAAAAAGGTGTGAACGCGTGGATATCTGCAGTTGTTATCATGAATTACACCCAAACTTCCCAAGTTTGCAGAATTGGTTAAACGCTTGATTATATCCATAATAACAAGCAGTTGCGTTAGTTACACCCTGTTCAGAACCACAACTTCTTGGAGGATCGTTGGTCCCAACAGTTGCGTCTTGTTTGCCAAATTTATAGCCAATTGCAAAGTCTTTTGCCGCTGTCTTGGTTGCGTTATCATTAGTCGTTGTCGTCGATCCTGGTATAATTAAATCACATAGATATTCACCACCCTGTAGGGCTAGATTGCTGGTGCTAGCCAAAGCAACCTTCATTCCTCCCCCACCTGCTTTCCCTAATTTGGTTATGATGCTAGACGTTTGATTACAAGAGACTAGATATCCTGTCATAGATTTGGTATAATTACTGCTAGAAGAATGACCAGATCCACTAGTAGTGGAACCCGAAGAAGTAGTACCAAGACACTGTGACAATGTGACAATTAGACCTGAACTACACGGTAAAGGAACTGCGGGTGTTGAGGTGGTTGTAGGAGGCGAATTGTTAGGTAGTTGTTGCTGATGGGTAGGTGGTGCAAATACAGTGTTAGGCGTTCCTATCGTTCCACTGGAACTCTGTCCAGAGTCTACACCTGGCGAAGTGCTAGGCATGGCCATAGATTGTTTTGATTGAGGTTGTGCCGTATCAGTAGATTTAAGCCCTTTTCCATTTGCCTGTGCTATTACAGACGACATGGAAGCTAGTGCGTTACCAGAGATAATCGAAAATAGAAACAAACCTGTCATTAGTGCAATCGAAAAATAAATTTTCACTTCTCTTTTTTGCCTACCAATTTTTCTAACTCGGCTGCAAGCATATCGGCTATTTTGTTGTAATTCCATTCCCTAGCATCTAGAATGGTTTGTCTAATCCAGTCCTTAACTTTTGCTGTCAATTTCATTATTTGCTAATCAACTTCAACAAGCTAACGAATTGTTTCAAAGTTAGAATCGCTATCTCGGTCAATTCGGCCTTTGTTATCTGCTCTGTATCCGCCACGCTACGAGCAGTTCGAATCCCGCATATGAACATTCAAATCCACATCAAGTAATTACATGCATTACTCAGGCAGCAACAAAGTATTCAACTGTGTCTTCCTGGAGTATACGGTTCTGCATATGATAAATTCCCTCGGTCAATTATTTCAACGTGAGCTACAAATTAAGATGGATCAATCCCCCGTTAAACTTTACAACGAACAGCTTTTGCACCTTATTGAATGTGGACTTATCCAATGCCTCATATTGGCCACACCAGTCAGTTAGTCCTTCAAACTTTTTAGGACCATAAGAAGATCGTAGCCGTTTGTTGATATTCTTTTCTCAATTTAGAAAAGTCCTCATATGATTTCTACTCGATCCAAATGATATGATATTACAACGACAAAAAAAGACAATGAAAGTCGATGTGTAGGACTGTTTATGGAATATTGTTGGAGAGGAACCTTATTTTTGACTTTTAACTGTTTTGAGACTAGCTACCATCATGATCATATCGTTCAGTTCATCTTCGGCCCTAGTTGAAAATTTGAACATGAGACACGGATTCGAGGAAATATCCTCTTCATTTTTTAATTGGACTATTGCGTTAGCAGTAGTGTTATTTGTCGTGACTCTTCAGATATATTATTACAATGGGGCCTAATAAAGCGACAAGATTGACATGGGGCCAGTGGGGCGTGGAACAAATTTGACACAATTTTTGGTCCCAGTTTCGATACATAAGTATTTAGGAAGGTTTGTTTACTTGCCACGATAATGTGTGTAAGTTTATTGGTCCAAATTCAATTTTCTCAGTTCCTCTGATATACGACCTTAGACACTGTCCTTTTATTTGGTTTTGAGAAATAAGATATCCTGTAATAAAGTCCATGCCGTGTCATAAATGTGGTCATTTACTTATTTTATATGATAACGAGGAAATTTGTCCGAAATGTAAGGAACTTGCAGTCTTAGATTCAGAAACTGCGGTGAAAGTGGGTATCAGATTCGTTGCACTTTCTACCAGGGTGTTTAATGAAGAATTAAGAAAATGGGAAAGAAATACTTTATAGGGTCACATTGCTGCAAAACGAGAATTGATGTCCTGAGAATATTTCAATGAACACAGTCTTCTAAACGTCGGAAGATTGGCAGCACTTACATTACTTATCAGGAGAGTTACGGAATTTAGTAATTTCATAGGCAAGATTGCTCGACAACCTGGCGAGATTGATAAACTAGTTGAGATCTTTGAGAGTGTGAAAGAGTTTGAATCCATTCTGTTAAAATTAAGATCAGGATACAATAATATCCTATATCTAAATAAGTTTAATGAAATTTCATTCACTTTGGAAGAAGCCAAGCGAACTTTTCTTGTAGTTGCAAATGAAACATTCCTCAATTTGGAAAAGACATTTGCGAGCCATAACATTTTTCCAGAGAAAATAGTGGAACAGAGATTTGCTGAATTTAAGCAACTTAACCCGAATGAAACGCAAAAGGTAGATTATGAATTATTGACACCTCAGGAATTGATCAAAAGAAATTATGAGATTTTAAACCAGATTTTCGTTTTGTTTCACCGTGATAGGTTATCTGCAGAATGTTTCGATTTGCAATATTTTCAAGAAATAATCTCAGAACCTAGGGAATTACTGCTCAATACAAATACATCGGTCGTCGGGCGTTACAGAAGTCCTATTCTGACTATTTGGGACCATTACTCATTCTTGCTATCCAGTCGAGGAAACAACATGATGAAATTAAGTAATGGTCCTTTATGCATCTCTGTATTGTCACCTCACACTTAGGCTTTCAATAGTACTTTTAGGCAATAAACTAACTCTTTGTCTAGCAGTATAGAAGAAAATTGCAACTAGACGATCTTGTCTCTACAGGCTATCCCAGTATCCGCAGTGTTATCCATCATACCCAAAGTAGTATTTGTGAGATAAAATGATTCGTTCTATTAGCATCGCTTTGCAAGTTGATTCAACCATAGTACATGCAGCAATCTACACAATTAAACATACAGCAAGCATATTAGAATGTAGAATCATATTATATACTATGATAAATAAAATTCTTGTCGCTATGGATTACACTAGAAAGTTCCTAGTGATGACTTGCGAAGAACAGCCGCACCGGAAACCACGTCTATGAACAATACACGCAGGGGACTTCCGCTAACCAGCTCCCGTCTTGAGCGTATATTTCCAAAATTAATACCAGATCAAATTCGTCGTGTTGCAGCGCAAGGGCACATACGTTCAGTACAGCCCGGAGAAGTGCTTATCGAACAGGGAGACAGAGCAGTACCATTCTTTGTTGTAATTACAGGCGAGATCGAGATTGTGCGGCCATGTGGGGCCTCCGAGGCTCTTATCACTGTTCATGGTTCTGGTGAGTTCACGGGCGAGGTCAACATGCTCTCTGACCGCCGGTCTTTAATTCGGGCGCGTGTCACTAAGCCGGGTAAGGTAATCGAACTGGATCACAAACAGATGTTGAATTTGATACAGACTGATGCAGAACTCGGCGATATACTAATGCGGGCTTTCATCCTTCGTAGGGTAGAGTTGATAGCTGCTGGTGTTGGAGATATTGTTCTTATCGGATCAATACATTCTGCCGGTACGCTTCGGATCAAAGAGTTTCTAATGCGCAATGGACACCCTTATTCCTACATAGATCTAGAACGTGACTCTGACGTACAGAAGTTACTGGATAGTTTTCGTATTGCTGCAAGTGAAATACCTGTGCTAATCTGTCGAGGTCAACTTGTGCTTAGAAGTCCTAGCAACCAGCAAATCGCAGACTGTCTTGGCTTTAATGAGTCTGTTGATCAAACCAAGGTGCGCGATCTTGTCATTATCGGCGCAGGCCCCTCGGGACTAGCTGCCGCAGTTTATGGTGCTTCAGAAGGGCTTGACGTTCTGCTCCTGGAAACAAGTTCTCCCGGTGGCCAGGCTGGTTCAAGCTCAAGAATTGAAAATTACTTGGGATTTCCAACAGGTATCTCTGGCCAGGACCTAGCAGGTAGAGCGTACGTCCAGGCTCAGAAGTTTGGTGCTGAGATGCTCATCGCCGATGCCAAACGACTTATCTGCGACCGCAAACCGTATATTATTGAAGTTGGAAGCGGAGCTGGAATCTCTGCTCGCACTGTGCTAATAGCGACCGGTGTGCAATACCGAAAGCTACCATCGGAAAACCTATCACGCTTTGAGGGTGCAGGCATCTACTATGGTGCAACTTTTGTGGAAGCGCAGTTATGTGGGAAAGAAGAGGAGGTGATTGTGATTGGCGGAGGAAACTCAGCTGGTCAGGCTGCAGTGTTTCTGGCGCAGACTACAAAACGTGTACACATGCTGGTCAGGTCTAGTGGTTTGGTTGCTAGTATGTCGCGCTATTTAATTCGCAGGATTGAAGAGAGTCCTAAGATTGTAGTCAGACCCCACACAGAGATTGTCGGTTTAGAAGGAGGCGATCACCTTGAATCAGTTCGCTGGCAAAACAATCAAACGGGACAAATTGAGGAGCACAAGATCAGACACATATTCATTATGACAGGTGCCGATCCAAATACTCGTTGGCTCGATGGCTGCATCGCACTCGACGCTAAAGGCTTCATAAAGACTGGTCCTGATCTATCAGCAGAAAACCTGACTGCTTCACGTTGGCCATTGGCACGCCAACCACATTTGCTCGAAACCAGTTTACCGGGAGTTTTTGCTGTGGGCGATGTACGTGGCGGCAGTATCAAGCGTGTAGCATCTGCAGTGGGCGAAGGATCAATTGCAATCTCATTTGTCCATCAGGTAATTCTGGAGTAGAAACATATCTAGTCTATATATCAATAAGGGAACTGGGCTTCTTTTATGATTAGCGATTTTATCAAAGTCTTTCATGATGGCAGAGCTCGAAAATAAAAGCTTGAAATATGTAGGCTGGGATTATCTCATAGCTATTTCTGGTTTTGCTTTTCTTCCAGTCATAGCACCGACCAATATAATTGATAGAACTGACATTATCGCTGCGGTAAGAAATATTAGATTGTACGATTGAGGGGCAGGAAATGAGCCAATAAGTGGGAGAAGTGTTTGGTTTGCTTGCATAAATACACCTGCTAGGACAGGCCCAACAGAGGTTCCTATTAAATAACTCGCTAATCGGATCGTAAACCCGCCGGCCTCGCCATGCGTTGTACCCGTGATACTAGTACTACATGATACAGAGCTATAAACATAAGATTTCGTTCTATGTTTGATCCGAAGGATTCAAGACACTTATTTTTGGTTTAGAAATTCCTTCCAGTCATTCTATCATTTTGTGCTGTGAGAACAACAGGGCCATAATTACCGGCTCACAGGGAACCGGCTGCGCATTGGCGTTAATTGCTTTAGCATATTTGTAACAATTGTTAAGCATTTTCATGAACGTTTTTCTGTCTTCCTCAGCTGGAAGAGTATCCGCAAATCCTTTCCATGATTCAATTTCCTTGCTAAGTATATCCTCCATTTGGTAAGAGACTCATCATTTTTCAACCCTTTTCGCTTCTTTTTAAGACATGAAGGACTAAATGGGGAGGGAGGAAAATTTGCCTCGAAACCTAATTTATCTTCTATCATCATATCGGCCTGTAATATGATTCGTGAATAGAATATGTGTTCAGTACAAGTCTCCAAGCCTAACGTGCCTTTAGAATTAGCAGAACTAGACGTTCCCAGAGCCTAACGTGCGGCAAGTCGGCATCAAGGTCCAGGCATGCGGCATCTGTTATAGTGATTCTCTCCCCCGCGAAATACACCTCGCTGTTCGTGATTTGATATGACGAAATAAAATCCTGGACAGGTGCTGCGTCACATGATAACAAGCATGAGATCATATCCATCTCTCACCACGACATCTCTTATATTTGATGCCGGGATACCATCTCCTGATAAAAATATGTTAGGAGAACAAATTGGAGAATTAAAGGGAAAAACAATGGGTCAGAGGGTCTTGGATTCCGAAGGACCCAGGATGGAAACAACTCTATCGTCCACCGGGAGCGTTAGAGGGACGAATGTCAAGGAAACAGTAACTTTTGTCGGCAGTCCAATATCCGCCGGAGTACTCCACGGTGAAGGTCATGGAGTATTAATGGGTGGAGAATCAGAAATGGCAACATTTAGAGGAGAAGCATTTGGAAGAATCAGCTCCTCAGGAAGCGTGAAGTGGCGTGGAGCGCATTTCTATAGGACAACTTCATCGACTGGTAAGTTGGCATTTCTTAACAATGTTGTTGGAGTATTCGAAGCTGAGATCGATGTGGAGGGGAATGTAACCGAGAAGATTTGGGAATGGAAGTAGCGGATTCCTCTTATCTTTTTCTGATTAATTTCTATCAAGCTTCCCTGGCATGTTAATCAATCTTCTGGAACATTTTCCCTCTTTTTGTAATGTTAAGAAATTGTTACCGTTCATGGTAAACCGATACTCTACTGCAGAAGAATTTAAGCGAATTGATTTTGCTTGCAAATCAACCTATTCCAAACAACAACACTAATCAATTTCAAACTTCCATAAGCAAAATAAAAATCCCTGATGGCATTGAGGTCATAGAAGCAGTAAGCGAAAATGTTTCATCCTACAGAAAAAGTGGAAAGGTCATAGTAACGGATGGGCGAAATCTGGTATTCTTTCCAACAAATGAAGAACATAATTTTACGGATTTTAATACAAGATTATTGCGCGCATCTGACCCAGAGGATAGGAAGATAATCAGAAGGCTAATCGAAAAGGCTCTTGAAATCAGCAGAACACACCGTTGTGGTAATAATACACTTCACACCTTCCACAATGTTATGAATTGAACAATGTTGTCAGAATGATTCATACCTTCTAATTTAGAGTGAAGACTCAGTCCCTCTTTTTTCACATCGTTTTACTTCATGAAATTTTGCTTGATCGTTTTGCGGAAGTCTTCATCAGACATGCTTCTTTTTGCTTCCATCCATGTTTCCATATCTTTTCCAGCTAAATACCTCAGACTAGGATTTTCGCTTGTAACAGCCTTGAGCACTGCTTTTGCTACAAGGTCAGGAGATGAAGCATTTTCTCGTATAGAAGCTAATACTGCATTTAATTTTTTCATGAACTCTGCGTAGGGAGAAATTCGATCTTGAGATTTCTTGGCAGCAACCATTCCATCAGCAAAGTTTGTTCTAATAGGTCCAGGTTCAACCAAGACCACTCTTATTCCAAATGGCTCCAATTCGTATACCATAGATTCACTCAACCCTTCGATTGCAAATTTTGTGCTAACATAAGCGGATTCTCCAGGATAACCAAATCTACCAGCTGCTGAACTAATATTTACGATGATACCAGATTTCTGTTTTCTCATGATAGGAAGGACCGCTTGACTTACTCTTATAACACCAAATAGATTGGTTTCGAACTGAGCCTTTACCTCTTCCATTGCAAGGTCTTCAAACGCTCCGTTAAGTCCATAGCCAGCATTGTTTACCAACACATCTATCCTGCCGACGTCAGATTTTATCGAATGTATCGCATCGTTTATTGATCTGTCTTCGGTAACGTCCAGCTGCGAAACACGAATTGGCAGCCCTTCTTTGGTTGCAACTGATTTTATTGATGCACCATTACCTATATTCCTCATTGTGGCGTAGGTAAAGAAGCCGCTTCTTGCCAATATTAATGACGTTTCAAATCCTATCCCGCTTGAGCTTCCTGTAACCACAGCAACCTTCTGATTCGATGAAGATAATGAAGAGGGCATGTCTTATTCTCTGTAGACTACTATTACACTACGCTACTTAAGTAAGATAGTAATCCCCTGGTTAGTTAATAGAAAAGCTAAATGAAGAGTTAACTCTGAACGATATTTTACCTGAGTGAGGTAAACGACTAAGAGAGCAACAACGACTCGACTAGGTATGAAATAGACAAAAAGAGGAATCAATGATCATAGGTTCAGATTCTAGTTCACAGTTGATTAAGACATATGCTGTTGTTATTGGCATCTCATGAACATACTACTTTTTTTCTATATCCTTGCTAAACGGTCGATATAATTTTCTACAATCTTGAAATACCATCAGAGGGACAGGTCTTTGTTCAGTTTGGTGGACCACCTTCTGATAGCTTTTCAATTGCATCCTTGAGTTCCTCATCTGTATATAACACAGCATATCTTAAATCAACTGGAGTAATTATACCAATAGGTCTGTTTACATTACTCTTATCAACAACGAGTAAATGTTTTACATTGGATTGTAACATCATATGAGCTGCTTTTGACGGAGATGAGTCTGAATCAATAGTAATAAGAGGAGAAGACATTATCTCTTTATTTGTCACTGTGCTAGTACGAACATCATTAATGCATACCTTTCTGACTAAATCGCGTTCAGTCACTAAACCTTTTAGTTTCCCGTCCACATCAACTACTACCAATGAACTCACATTCTTATCTTTCATTTTCTTCGCCGCTTCTTGAATAGAAGCCATTTCTTCAATAGTTTCTAGTTTTTTCGACATTATATCACTGATGCTTATAGTCATGAGAATACACAATTTACTTTGCGCTTTTAAATATAACGACTAGTAATATTCTATTTTGGCTATTGAAAAAAATGTCAATCTAGCAATGCCTCTTCAACTTCTTGTAGTGAAACTACAACCTTCTTGCCAATTAATGGTTTAACTTTCAAACGAGTCTGACTTGGGATATGATTCAAGCACAAACTCCATGAATATAAAACAATAGAATACTAGAAAAGAAGAGTGCATTCTATTTTATTTGTGCGTTTTGTGCTGCTCTGATAAAAAAACCCAAATTGACAATCTTTACTTTCTCTTTCTGGGATTTTATTTACTTTAGAATTCAGTAAATCTACGAAGCAAATTAAAGCAGTGTATGCTGGAATCATACGAAGGTACTACCACCGAATTACCTTTGAAACGTAACAACAAAGGAATGGAAATAGGGATAGAATAATAGAAGCGTTCTGTGTCCCCTTGTCTCTATTTTATTCTATATTTAATTTCTCAGAACAGCGTACGGCGTTATGGAATCAAATTTGAAGAAAGCAGAAACGGCTCAGAGCTAGAAAGGGGTCATCATTACCGTTTCTTGCAGTAACACTCGTCCATAATCCTTAGCAATAAGGTATCTGTGCGGTTCTAGTAAATGGTCGTCATGCTTATATCCCTACCGTCTATTCTAATTCAAATAATTCTTTGTTTATCCTTTTTACCAGGTCGTCCGTGTCAACGGGTTTGCTAATGATACATTCTGCATTTAGTTTAGGAAATTCCTTTTTTAGTGATTCATAATACACCTCATATGCCGTGACAAAACACGCTTTTACGTTCTTGTCTTTTTTCTTTATCTCCTGATACAGTTCAAAGCCGTTCATTTGTGGCATCATAATCTCGAGAAGGATAAGGTCGTAATAGTCTGGTTTGAAATTAATCAATGCTGTTTGAGGATCATTGAAAACATCTAGTAAGAAGCCGCTTTGTTCCAGTACCTTCTTCAACGTAAAGGTGATATCCGCTTCATCATCTACTGCCATCAGTCTACGAGAAGCCTGTTTAGATTGCATTCTGCAAAAAATATTCTGAAGATCTTATTAATATCTAGATTGATAGAGTTGTCGTAACTTTGTTCGAAAGCAAGCTTATTTATTGTATCCTTATATTCTGAGTTAATTTATGCCAGATATGATTCAACTGGTTACAAATCATAAAAAAATGTCGGATTTCAGATTATTCCCTTTACTTCGAACTATTGGTCATTGTTTTGGCAGCAGATGTCTTATTACTTTTCATCATGCCACCTGTCGGATTAGATGAGACAACACTGAGACTTTTTGATGCTAAAGTAATTAGAAGCGCTTAAGGATTATCTGTTCATTGTGATCGCTAATAAATAGACATATCCTGGATAATATCCGTGATAATATGGGGTATACCTTAGATAGCCTTCCCTGCTTTCACACCATCACCCTAGCCTTGCATACGTTAATGCTCACGAAAGCATTGTCGTCGGTAAACCCGAATTTTATTTTATATAAAGCCATATCACTGTAGTGACCTGAGCTCAAAATTAAATTTGATGGGTTGGCATAATGTTCGAACAGACCACGTTTCTTTTTGGGATAATGAAGTGTTGAAGACAGGTAAAAGAATTCTTAGATTTATTATGACTCCTCATGTGCATCATTGGGATAGCATGATGATCTTTGAGGACACAACAAAGTCCCTTTTCCCATCAGATTTATTTCTTCAACCAGGAGCAAATAAACCAGTTCTGTCAGAAGACTTATCAGAAGCAATGATTGCTGTTTACAAAGAGGTTGGAATCTTTGGTAGCGAAGAACCAGTGAGACAGACAACCAAACGACTAATGAAACTTTCACCGAATATGGTCTTTCCGCAGCATGGATCCTGCATTGATAAATCCACGTTTTCAAAGTATACCGACGCAATAATGAACAATAATTTTGCATATTCTGGAATGCTACTAGGCCAGGAATTGGGAACATTTAGTTAACATCGGGATTAAGGATGCAGGAGCATTGAGAGATAGACAGTTGCTGCTTTATTCTAAGATATTGCTACAAGAAATACTCGAGATTGGTAGTATACGAAGTTAGTACCTATAGATAATATTCGGTGCAGGTATAGTGTTATTTAGGTTGATTGTCTGTTCCACCCAAGCCGAGTAAATGCATGCTTGACAAGTATGCAGTGAGTACCGTAGCTTTAGTTCTTTTTTTACTTCTTTAATTTTTTTCGCAAAAAAATTACATTTGATCATTTTCATTCTATGATTTCGACTGGTTAGCAGAAAAAGACGCCTTCTGATCGTATCCTGACAATATTGTAAAGCTCGCAGAAAACACCCTATAATGACAATTGGTCGATCTAAATACTAAAAACATCTTAATGGGTCTACTGAAGATGCTATGTAGCAGCTACCCGACACCTTTTTTGATAGGGTTTATGATAGGTGATATTCTTCGGATTTGTAGAGTGTAGAAAAAAAATATCTCAATTACAATCCTATCCCTGAATCTGCCTGTTCACGCGATATTGATTACGTAGGACAAGGCTTAAGAAGTGCCTCTCGCGTTGTCTTTGTATTGTTAAATCCTTTTCTCTTCTTTATCGTTAAACCAGATCATATCCATCATAAACCATGACATGTCTTTTCTGAGCAGTTTGATAAACATGTCTTCATGTTTAGGGGAATACATTGTTCTTCCAGAGATCAACTCGGATGTAACAGCTGATAATTCCTGAAAATGGAACTCTGCTTCAGCCTGCAGATATTTTTCCCATAGATCACCAAGCTTCCCGTGAGGATGCACCAGGATAATTCACTTTACTATCATTACGGGACAATGGGCGTAAGTTACTACTCCGGATGCCGTACTTCCAAGTAGGAGCCTTTTAAAACCTGATCTTCCCTTGGTTCCCACGACAATTAAATCAACGTTTTCTTCTTGAGCATAGTCAACTAGTTCAGCCGCTACTATCGAAGTTGAGGCTAGGATTACTTCTGTCTTTAATTTTACTTCTATATTTTCATCATCTAGTTGTTGCTCCTTAACTTTATCTAGCCACCGCTGTGCTTCTTCTTTAGACGTTTGTATAATATCATTTACAGAACTAGGAGTTGCTGGAAGACCGAATAATAGAGGCTGAGGGGTATGCTCATAGCCTGATTTCGAGGATAATACATGAATGGCAATGAGTTCTGCATTGTCTTTTTTGGCCATCGCTAGCGCATACTCTGCAGCATCCATTGATGGTTGCGAACCATCTATCCCAACCAATATCTTGGAAAATTTGCCTTTTTTGTGTGGCAATTTATTTCGTACTAGCTCTTCTTGATGAACCTTCTTATGGAATTCTTCTAATTCGAATAGCGTATTCGCCAAGTAATGATTTTTATATCATTTGTAGATTCGATGATGCTATATTTGTTGAGTTGCCATTTATCATAATCAACAAACTCGATAAGAATAATATTAGCATGATAGAAATAGTACTAGCAATAATAGTACGAAAATACCAAAAATGACTTTTTTTATAAAATAAATAGATTCGCGGGTACCGCGCTCTATTAGCCCAATATGTAAATAAAATAACGTCAAACAAAATGATAATATAAACATGAAATTATAAAACTAGATTGTACTTAGATATGTGGAAAATCCGAGTGTTAAAGCTTAAAAAATATTAATACTCATAATCTATTATGTGTCCGATTCTGACATTGAGATAACAAGTCTAGCATCAATTTGCCTAATTGATGTATGATAACTCTTATCGATATTTCGGATTTATCCATTCAAGGAATGTTGCATAATTTAAAGAACGTTTGTCATATAGGTAGTCGGGAAGAACTTTAATAAATCTAAATCCATTTTTTAGCTGAAATGAAAGGACAGGATCTGAGAAGTTACCATTAATTATATTTTGGACATATTGTAGAGCCGTCATTGTGTCAGCATATTTGTAATAGTTATACAATCTGCCTCCGAGGATCATTCTTTTTAGGTTTAATTTTATGACAAGATCTTTTCTTGCTCCATACAGCATTGTTCCGATGCCTTGACCTTGTAACTTTGGAAGTGTGGAGATATCAGCTCCATAAAGACTATCTCCCAGATGGTCATGATTGTTAAACGTTCCATGTCCTGTAACCTCATGCCACGTGTGTTCTCTATATACGGGTTTTAAGGAAATTATTAGACTACTCGCAGATGCAACAACCTTTTTTTCTTTATTGAGCTCAGCACATAGCTGACCGTCAGGGAAAACTCGGATGTGATTCTCAAGAAAGGCAGATGGCCATATCATTCCATAAGTAGCCATATCGGAAAATGATTTCCTTTGTAAAGCAATTATCTTAGGTATGTCGTTTTTATGAATATTCCTGATTGTAATTCTATCCATTTGGTTATCCTAACTATCTTATTTTTTGTTCTTACGCTACGACTTGTATTTTTTAGAATGTTGTTTCGCCAATTTGGGTGTAGTTGAACACTTTGTAACATGCATATTCAAATTTAATTCTTATGACTAGATGATTATCAACAACCCGGTTGGAATGACAATAACTACGCTGATAAAGCTCTGAAAATTTCTATTTATTCGTCACCAAAATGGCTCACCATACTAGATACGTGATGGAGGTAAATCTCTTAAATCTTAGGTATGTTCGCCGCAGAATCCAGCATACCAGAATGGATGCTATGACGTTATTTGTATGGGGTATAACGCATTATTCGGCTAATCGATTTCGAAGGCGAAAGAAACAAAAATATGCTTGAAGCATCGAAATAGCAAGTGTGATATGAAGTTTTAACAGTTCTTAAATTCTGTCCTGGTGCAATGGCAAATTTTATCCACTGAACGTGCAAAAGTATATAATTTCTTTTCTAAGCCTATGACATCATAGCAATAATAAGGAAAGATAATCACAATTGACCGAAAGCCAACAAACAACAACAATAGCTGACTTTTTGAAAAACTTTCCATTTTCGGATAAACGCGATAGACAAGGTTACGTGTTAAATGAAATATGTACGGCTGTTGCTTCGGATTATAAATACATTCTATTAGAGGCCCCTACTGGCTTTGGAAAAAGCCCTGTAGCCATAGCTGTTGCACTAACTTTGGGGTCAAGCTACATATGTACGTCAACTAAAGATTTACAGACTCAATACTCAAGGGATTTTCCATATCTTAGAGTAGCAAAAGGAATGAGCAATTTTCCATGTCTAGTGAAAGAAGATTTTATTAAAAACGATACTTATAGATGTGGAGCATGCGTTTCGGATAATGTAAATGAATGTTACCATACAACAGTAGAATATGGTCCGTGTATGAGTAATGAATCCTTCAAAGATAGTGGTTGTAAGTATAGAACATTTCTAAAAAACTATAAAGTAAGTAATAAGGGCACAACAAATGAAAATGTATTCATTGACTCTGACACCAAGAATTATTACCAAAAAGAATATTCTCAATGGTTGCATCTCGAAAATTTAAAAGACCAGCGAAGAGCATGGATGCCATGCGAATACTTTGATCAATTGAATGCAGCCTTAACCTCAAGTCATTCTATATTCAATTATTCCAATTTTCTAGCCCTCCTACCAAATAAAAAAGTTCTTCCACAGAGGAAACTGTTAGTATTAGATGAAGGACATCTACTCGAAACTGAGATCGTAAAGCACAGAGGAGTATTTATATCAAAAAAAAGATGGAAACGATATATTCCTAATCTAAAGATGATCGACTATGGTTATGATGATATAGAAAAGTGGATTGATTTCCTCATTGAACTTGAGACACAAATGCTTGATTTAATTGGCAATAGCTCGATGGTGGAATCATTGTCAATATCCAGAAGAGTGAAATATAACTGGATAAACGATACGACTTCTAAATTAAGATCTAAAAATAAAAAAAGGGTAGTGGGTGCTTCAGAGATATTTGAAAGCGACGAAGGAATAGCAGAAAAGTACGGTGAAAATCTCTCAAAAAGATCCTCATCTATCGGTGACGAACTTGCTGTTGAAGCAATAAGAGACACAGAAAGACTCACACGTGCAATAAACAATATTCTTTCCAATACTAAAAACTGGATTGTTTCTGAAATAAGGAAGGAAAATTATGAAATCGTAAGGATCGAATTAAAACCACTTGATGTATCTCCTTATTGTAAGGACATATTTGAGAAATGCACCAAGACTTTGATAATGAGCGCCACAATCCTTGACAGCAAAGAATTTTGCCGAAATGTTGGCCTTAACTCTAATGATGTGAAGTTCATACAGGTTGACTCAGACTTTCCAATACAAAATAGACCTATATATCCAATGAGTATTGCCTATCTAAATTTTAATAACCTCCAACTACAGGAGGTTAAAACCAAAATTTCTAGAGCTATTGACAACCTGATGACTTTACACAGAAATCATAAAGGAATAATTCATACTACATCTTACGAACAGCTAAATTTTATCAAAGAAAATATTTCACAGGCAAATGTACGAAGACTATTAGTTACAGATCCAGAGATACAAAGAGATGATGTTATTGCAGAACATACAAATAGTATAAAACCAACGGTTCTAATTTCACCATCATTTCATATGGGTCTTGACCTAAAGGATGCCCTGTCTAGGTTTCAGATTATAACCAAAGTGCCTTATCCTAACAAGAGCGACAGATGGACAGATGCGAAAAGAAAGATGGATGAAGAATGGTACTATTGGCAAACAGCATTGAAATTGATACAAGGCTATGGAAGGTCCGTAAGGTCAAAGGAAGATTGGGCAAAGACATATGTTTTGGACTCGGCCTTTGGATACTTTGTCAGGAAGAATAGAAACATCTTGCCAGATTGGTTCACTCAAGCAATCCAAGGAAGGTTATGAGGGTATCGTTCAAGCATTGTCTTGTAATTTATACAATGTTTCTAATTTTAAACATAGTTTTGCGAACCCTTAATTGAATATGTATTAGGTATAGAATTGATTTCTTCGGATTAGTGAAGACACAAAGAAGGCAATCATGACGATAGGAGCTGAGCTTACTGCAAAAGATGGAAAAGAAAGGTCTCTGGGAGATGTTGTTAGGTCATTAATAGAGCATAATGCTAAAGTCAAAGGATAGTAGATAAGTGGCTGTGGTTGTATTAGTTAGCTTCAGGCGACCGATGGTTTCCGCATAAAGTACTTTACGGTATAAATTGGACACTACACTGCGTTGCATTCTGCAATCAGTCGGCGATGATAAAGCCAACTGCTGCAAAGAGGTACCGTGTTCACCGAAATGATGATGTTTGTTGTCGAGCAAGGAATACTATCTGTCTTAGAATTAACTTGTCAGTCCTTATTGCTCGAGGTAAAGGGCTTCAAGAACACATTATTCTCAATAACACAATACAGTGTAAAGTATTTCTTAGCTATATAC
>Ga0207416_1002616_pt1 | contig 19137 bp, 17 predicted proteins | sample PaiPotPPM11metaG_FD_184107 | JGI IMG/M metagenome (GOLD analysis project Ga0207416, IMG submission 184107) | Iron sulfur acid spring bacterial and archeal communities from Banff, Canada, to study Microbial Dark Matter (Phase II) - Paint Pots PPM... ...
AGCGCGCGATCGGACGATCGCGCGCTGACCGAGGCAGATTGGCGCGAAGCGATCCGCGAGGCGCTCGGCAAAGCCGTGGAACGGCGTCGCGTCGCCGACGTGCCGGTTGGCGTTCTGCTCTCGGGCGGGCTCGACAGTTCGCTCCTGGTCGCGCTTCTCGCCGAGCTAGGGCAAAAGGACCTGAAGACCTTCTCGGTCGGCTTCGAGACCGTCGGCGATGTCGAAGGCGACGAATTCCGTTATTCCGATTTGATCGCGCGCCGCTTCGTCACCGAGCATCACCGCATCGGCGTCGATACCTCGCGGGCGCTCGATGCGCTGCCCGGCACGATCGAGGCGATGTCGGAGCCGATGATGAGCCATGACGCGATTGGCTTCTATTTGCTGTCGCAGGAGGTTTCCCAGTACGTCAAAGTCGCGCAGAGCGGCCAGGGCGCCGACGAGATTTTTGGCGGTTATCACTGGTACCCGACCCTGATGCGCTCGAACGACGCCACCGCCGACTATGCGCGCGTTTATTTCGACCGCGAGCACGACGAGATGGCGCAGGTGCTTGCGCCGGCGCTGATGAATGGCGACTATAGCCGCGAATTCGTCGATGAGTTCTTCCGCAACTGCAGAAGTTCGAGCCCGATCGACAAGACGTTGCAGCTCGATGCCCAAATCATGATGGTCGACGATCCGGTCAAACGCGTCGACAATATGGCTATGGCCTGGGGCCTGGAGACCCGTGTGCCGTTCCTCGATCACGAGGTGGTCGAGCTTGCGGCGCGCATTCCGGCCGAGCTGAAAGTGCGCGACGGCGGCAAATACATTCTCAAGGAAGCCTCGCGCGGGCTGGTTCCCGATGAAGTCATCGACCGGCCGAAAGGCTATTTCCCGGTGCCGGCGCTGAAATATCTCCGCGGTCCGTTTTACGATTTCGTCCGCGATGTGCTCGACTCGCCGGCGGCGCGGCAGCGCGGCTTGTTCAACAGGGCGTATATTGATCGGCTCTTGGCAAATCCGGAGGGCGAGTTAACTCCGAAGGGTCACTCCAAGCTCTGGCAGGTCGCGCTTTTGGAGTGCTGGTTGCAGACGCAAGGACTCTAAAGGCGGAATTTGAACCATGGAATTCAGGTTCGACCCATCCGATCGGCGGCTGCGCATCCGCACGCTCGTCCCGGCAGGACAGCCGGCGCGCAGCTTCACGCCGGACGATCAGTTCCAGTTCGGCATCGAGGAGGAGTACTTCCTGTCGGATGCGCGCACGCTCGAAGCGCCCGCCGAGACGCCGGATGAACTCTTTCAAAGCGCCGATTTCATCACGGCTGGTCATATCGGGCGCGAGTTTCTCCAGGCGCAGATCGAGGTCGCAACCGAGCCGCATTGCAATGCCGGGGAGGCCAGGCACGAGCTCTTTCGGCTGCGGCAGAATGCGGCCGCCGCTGCTGCGGAGCACGGCTTGTCGATATTGGCTTGCGGAACGCATCCGCTTGCGCTGTGGCGCGAGGCGGTGCAATCGCCGAAGGACCGCTACGCGCACGTCATGGACGTCCTGCAGATGATCGGCCAGCGCAACATGCTGTGCGGGATGCACGTTCATGTGGAGTTTCCCGACCCGGCGCGCCGCGTCGACGTGATGACGCGGATGCTGCCCTACCTGCCGCTGTTCATTGCACTGTCAACCTCGTCGCCATTCTGGCAGCGCAGCGTGACCGGACTGAAGGGCTACCGGCTTGCGGCCTATGACGAGCTGCCGCGCACCGGCCTGCCAGAGCTGTTCCGCAGCAACGCGGAATTCGATTCCTATGTCGATGCGATGGTGCGTTCGGGCGCAATGCCGGATGCAAGCCATCTGTGGTGGGCGATCCGGCCGTCGCTGAAATACCCGACGCTGGAGCTGCGCGCGCCCGACTGCTGCACGCGCCTCGACGACACCATTGCGATCGCGTCGCTGTATCGGTCATTGGCGCGGTTCTTGTATGGTCATCCGCAGCACAATGCGGAGATCGATGTGGTCGACCGGGCCATTGCCGTCGAAAACAAGTGGCGTGCCCAGCGTTACGGCCTGCAAGGCACCTTCGTGACCCGTTCGGGCGGTGTGGCTGTTGGCGACATGCTGGCGAATGTTCTGAAGCTCATTGCGGCCGACGCCGAGGCGCTGGGCTGCGCCAAGGAAGTCGAGCATTGCCGGATGATCGTCGCCGAAGGGACCTCGGCCGACGCCCAGTTGCGCATTTTTACTGAAAATGAACACGAAGGCGCCGATATTGCTCTTTATAAGGTAACCCGATGGCTTCGGGACGCCACACTGGTGGCGTGACGGCCCGGGCAATGGCGAAACCAACATTATGTGCCGCTGGATCGCATATCGCGGAGAATTAACGGCCCTCGAGCACTATGTGACCGAGCCGGCCCATTCGCTGATCACCCAAAGCATCCACGCGCTGGAGGCGACCGCGAGTGTCAACGGCGACGGCTTCGGGCTTGGCTGGTACGGCAACCACCCGGAGCCAGGGCTGTACCGCGAGATCAGGCCAGCCTGGTCGGACGAGAATCTGCGCTACCTGTGCCGGCATTTGCAGTCCCGGCTGTTCTTCGCCCATGTCCGGGCCGCGACCGGCACCGCGATTACCCGCGCCAATTGCCATCCGTTCGCCTGCGGCACATGGCTGTTCATGCACAACGGTTTCGTCGGCAACTGGAGCCGGCTGCGCCGCCGGGTCGAGGCGCTCATCTCGGATGATCGCTATCCCTCGCGCATCGGCACGACCGATTCCGAGGCGATCTTCCTCGCCATCATGGGCGCCGGCATCGAGCATCCGGTTGCCGCGACGGAAAAGACGCTGGCGACCCTGACCGACTTCGTCAATCAGAACAAACCTGTGGACCGCATGCGCTTTACCGCCGCGATGTCGAACGGGCGGGATTTGTACGCGTTCCGCTACGCCGTGAACGATAAGGCCAATACGCTGTATTACCGTGAATCGGAAAGCAGCATCGTGGTGGTTTCCGAGCCGCTGGACGACGATCACAAGAAGTGGATTTCGGTGCCGGAAAGCCATGCGCTGGTCGCGCTCGCCGGCGAGCGGGCGCGCATCGTGCCGCTGTTCCAGCAGCAACAGGTGGCGGCGGAGTAATTCCAGCCGCGCCGCAATTTCATCACGATTGCGCTATTGCTGTGAATTGATTGGCTTGCGCGCGCGAGCGGAACGGCCGGTAACCAGGGCCGGGGCTGCGGTGCAGTTTTAATTCCATTGATAGCCGTCAGCTTCCTGTCAGGAACCTGATCGAGGGTGCCGACAACCAGTAAGCCTTTGTGCCGGGCGCCCTTAGAGACTTAAAGCGGTACATAAGGAAAATTGGCGCGATCAGGCATGCCGCATGCGCATTTTGCTCATTGAGGATCATCAGCGGCTTGCCCAGTCTACAGTCGATGGGCTGGCGGGCTTTGGATTTGGAGCGGATTTGTTCGCAACAGCTGAAGAAGGCCTGGCAGCCGCAAAAAGCATTTCATATGACGCGATAATTTTAGACCTCGGGCTGCCCGATCGCGATGGCCTCGATCTGATTCGGGATCTCCGTGCGGCCGCAAGCCGGGTTCCGATTCTCATTCTAACGGCCCGCGATGGAATCGACGACCGCGTGGAAGGGCTCGATCGCGGCGCCGACGACTATTTGCTCAAGCCGTTCGCGATGAAGGAATTGGCCGCGCGGCTGCGGGCCCTGCTGCGCCGGCCCGGCGGTCCGCTCGGAACGACGATTGATATCGGCAATATCACGCTCGACACCGCCGCGAGGCAACTGAGGGTCGGCGGCCGTACGGTTGCGATTCCGCCTCGTGAGCTGGACGCACTCGAGCTTTTAATGCGGCGCGCCGACCAGGTTGTGCCGAAGCGCCTGTTTGAGGATTCGGTCTATGGACTTAGCGATGAAGTCACGCCGAACACGATCGAAGCGCTGGTTTCTCGACTAAGGCGCAGGCTGGAGACAATTGAAGCGAGGGTTTCGATTCACACGCTTCGCGGCATCGGTTACCTGCTCAAGGAATAGCGCGAAATCATATGTCACTTTCGTCACGAATAATCGTCCGTCTCACAATTACCACAGCCATCGCGGCCGCCGTGGCATACGGTTGGCTGTACATAAAGCAAAGTCATGTAGAGGCCTACCTTCGCCAGAGAACATTGGTGCGGCAGGCACAAGAAGTTTCAAGTTTCATTTCGGTTAGCCCGGACGGGTCCGTCGACGTCGATCTCCCGTCGCGACTCTCGGAAGCTTACAACAGCCCCGGGAGCAGGTATCGATATGCCGTGCGCGATGAAGGCGGAAGAATTGTCGCGACTTCCGCGCGTCATGTCGGACCACTGCCGAGCTTTATGGCTGCTCAAGATCGGCACATTTACGAGTACAGAGCCGAAGCCGAAAATGCCAGCATGCTGGGCGCAGCTGTTCGAAAAGACATCGCAAATAAGGTGTTCTTCACTCAGGTCGAGCAGACGGTGCCGATGACGCAGTCGCTCAACGCGGCCGTTTTCAATGAATTTTTCATGGATGGCGGCTGGCTCGGAATTCCATTCTTGCTCGCACTTCTCGGTATAAGCGCGTTCACGGTAAGACGATCGCTCGCTCCGCTCAAAGAGCTGGCGGTGCTTTCGGCGAATATCAATCCGGGAAGCTCGACGTTGCGATTGCCCTATGAGAGTATACCGGCCGAAATTCTTCCGCTTGTCAGTTCGTTTAATAACGTGCTCGATCGCCTCGACGACGGGCTCAGGCGCCAGCGCGAATTTAACGCCAATGCGGCACACCAACTCCGCACACCTCTAGCTGTCTTGGCAGCGAATATCGATACGATGCACGATGGCCTCGTCGCAGCGAAGCTGCGTTACGACGTCGATTTAATGAGCAGGATTGTAAATCAATTGCTGCTGGTCGCCAGGTTGGAGACGTTGAATATTCGACTCGATGAAACGATCGATCTGTGTCACACGGTCCGTCAGGCAGCTGAAAATCTGGGCCCGATTGCAATCTCGACGCGCAAGACGCTTGAGGTTGACGAGCCCGCAGGCGCAGTGCTGGTACACGGGAATGGCTTCGTCCTGACACTCGCGATCAGCAATCTGATTGAGAATGCGCTCAATCATAGCCCGCCCGGAAAAGCTGTTCGGATTCGCGTGACCGCTCGGCCATCGATTGAGGTCCGCGATTCCGGACCAGGCATACCAACGGAACATCGTGAAAAGATATTCGAGCGATTTTGGCGGGGTGAGAGCAGCAAAGAGGGCGCCGGACTTGGCCTCTCGATTGTCCAGCGAATCATGCATGCGTTGAACGGCAGCGTATCCGTAGCCGATGCGCCCGAAGGCGGCGCGCAATTTACGCTGCACTTTCCGCAATTGAATGAAGCTACTGCCGGTTAATAAATTCTTAATCCGGTGTAGGGAGCGAGCCAACCCAACTTCGCCGCTTCCATTACGGTCGGCATTTTGCCGTCCGTCTGCCCTGAAATGCCGCTGATCTGAGCGATTTGCCCTTATCTTGCCTTCTCCCCGTCAGGCAGCTGTCAGCGAATAAGTCCACTACTCCAAACCAAGCCGGTCTGGCCCGGGATGGGGATATCGAATGTTTGTTGTGGTGCCGCGATCCGATCGCTTGCGATCTGCTGTCGAGGACGCAATGCGTACACTATACTTGACGCGCTACGACGCCCGCCTTTCCTCGTTTGCTAAGATTATCGTGGCGGAGCTCGGCCCGGCAAATAATCTGGAGTGCGCCGCCGGAATCCGGTTTGGAAATGAGACGCTATTTTCGGAATGCTACCTAGACCTGCCGATAGAACGGGTCTTGGAAGAGCATCTCTCGCATACTGTCCGCCGCGATCGGATCGTAGAGGTGTCTCATTTAGCGGCGCCAAATCCCGGCCATTCAATCGAGTTTGTTAAAAACATCATCGAAACGTTGCGCGCGCTCGGAATTGAGTGGGCTATTTTCACGGCCACGCGGCCATTGCGATCATTGCTGCGGCGAAATGGTTTGGCGATGATCGAATTGGGCTGCGCCGCCAGAAGCCGGGTAGCTGATCCCGACAGTTGGGGACATTATTTCAGACATGATCCCCGCGTGATGGCGGTTGGCCAGCGTATGGCATTCGGCTCCAAGGGATTCCGCGCCGCGTCATCCGCACCACTTCTATCGGTCAATGCACAAATTTTTTGACCGTTTATGGCGCCAGGCGGCTATTGCCGGCGACAGGCCGGCGGTGGTGTCTCCCAACGAGTCACTTTCTTATGCTGCACTCGCCGAACGCATCCGCTGCCACGCGAAATGGGCCACACGGCTGCCGCGCCGAGTCGGTCTGCTTTTTGCGAAAGGTACAGACAGCGTCATTTGTGATCTTGCGTTGACCTTTGCGGGAAAAGAACTGATCCCGCTTCCCGATTTCTTTTCCGACGCGCAGCTTATGCACGTCGTCCAAACTGCACAGCTCACCGACGCCGTTACTGATCCAGTCTCGATCGAACGAGCCAGGCGGCTCGGACTGAGAGTCCATCAGTTGGCGGCTGAAAATGCCGCCGACATTTTGCCGACGTCCGACGCAACCAGAATCATTTTTACTTCCGGCACGACCGGCAAGCCGAAAGGCGTTTGTTTAGGCGGAAGACAGATGCTCGCCAGTGTAGCTGCGCTTGCTCAAGCGTCGCAGGCGAGCGCAGGGGATCGGTATCTTTCGGTGCTACCGAGCTCGCTGCTGCTGGAGCAAATTGCCGGAACATATCTGCCGCTATCGGTAGGTGCTACGATTTGCATATTGCCGGCTGGTATCGCGAACTCACCGGGGCGTCATATTGCGACTGCGGTTGAGGAGACGCGAGCTACAGCAACGGTACTGGTCCCCGAACTACTTGCCGCATGGTTGAAGGACCTTCAGGCGCTGGGCCGGCCAGCTCCGGATACGCTGCGATTTATCGCGATCGGCGGCGCACCATTATCGCAGCAGCTGGCTGCGGCCGCATGGGCGCAAGGATTGCCTGTCTATGAGGGTTACGGCCTTTCCGAATGCTGCTCAGTTGTCGCCCTAAACCGCCCCGATGCGCGGCGCACTGGCACGGTCGGGCGACCGTTGGACGATATCAAGGTTGCAATCGACAACAACGAGATTGTCGTTGCCGGTCCGACGGTCATGGACGGCTATCTCGGGACCCCGAAAATATCAGGATCCTGGCGCACGGGTGATCTTGGGCACTTCGATGCGGATGGCTTTCTCATCGTCACCGGCCGGAAGGACAATGTGATTGTCACTGCCGCTGGACGAAACATCAGCCCGGAATGGATCGAGGAGATTGTTGCCGCAGACAGCCGCATCAGGCACTGCGTCGTCGTTGGGTACGAAAAAGAGCTGGCCGCCTTGATCGTTCCGAATGATTCGTCGATTTGCTGCGATTTTTCGGCGGTACACGACCTCTTCACATCTGCCGCCCGCGATTTGCCGGATTATGCCAAACCGCGCCGCTATCTGGCGATGTCAGAACAAGAATTCCGGCACCTGGATTTGCTTACGGGCAATTCCAAGCCCCGCCGCCACGAAATCGGACAGGTGGTATTCGAACGCAGTCACTCACTGCAGATTCGCCCTGCTTAGGAAGCCAAAGCATGTCCAACTTTCAGCAACTCTTGCAAAAGACCGCGCCTGCTCGCCAAGCATTTATCGAACAGCCGCTTATACAGGAGGTTCTGCACAATGGCGCGTCCAAGGCGCTGTATCTCGATTTTCTCGGCCAAGCCTATCACCACGTGAAGTTTACCGCGCCGCTTCTAGCTTTGGCCGCCGCACGCTGCGGTTCCAAAGATCAGCTCTATCAGTCGGCATTGTTTGAATACATCGCGGAAGAGCGGGGGCACGAAGCTTGGATTCTCGAAGACATCCAGGCATTGGGCGGCGATCCAGAGACGGTGCTTCGCGGTACGCCACGCTTTCCATGCAAAGTTATGGTTGGACATGCTTATTACATCGTCGATCATCTTTCGCCTTACGGGCTGTTGGGCATGATCCACGTGCTCGAAGGGATGGCTGTCGCGCTCGCCGGTAGGGCGGTTTCGGCCATCCGCGCCTCCATTGGGCCCGCCGTCGGAGAGGGTGGATTTAAGTATCTTACGACACACGGCGATCTGGACGTTCGGCATTCCGCGTTCTTCGAAGACCTGATCGAGCACGTGGATCACAGGTGGTTGCCACTGCTGATCGAGACTACGGGTGATTTCTACGAGCTGTACGGCAATCTCTTTCGCGAACTTGACGCCCGGCACGATAAGGACGGCGGTCAATGAAATCCAGCAGATGGCCTCGGCAACCCACGTCTTTCTAATCCGGTCCCCATAGGAAAATGCCAATGGCGCTCAGGGCGAAAAGAATAGTCCTCACTGGCGGGAGCGGCGGCCTCGGTCAGCATGTCGCCGCCCGATTTTTGCAAGAAGACGCGGATCTGATCGTCATGTCGCGCACTTCGGCAGGTAATGGCGCGAGCAATCTCCGGCATGTTGAGATCGACCTATCGACCAGCGCGGGAATTACCGACGCATGCACTGTCGTCGCTCGTGAGGAGCCGGACATCCTGATTAATATGGCCGGCGTGCAATATTTCGGTCCTGCCGAAAAGCAATCTTTCGACGAAATGCACGAAAGCTACATGGTTAACCTGGTGGCCCCGGCGGCACTTTGCACGGCGTGTTTGCCATTCATGAAGCGGCGCAATTCCGGTCAACTCGCGAATGTCGGCTCGATTTTTGGATCTATCCCATTGGCGCACTTTGCGGCCTATTCAAGCGCAAAAGCCGGCCTTCGGGCGTTTAGCGAAGCGTTGCGCCGAGAGCTTGCCGACACTGAAATCGACGTCACGTACGTCGCGCCGCGTGCTGTCAGGACCGGGATGCTCACGCCTGAAATACAGAAATATGCCGCACTGACTAATATGAATATCGATCCACCCGAAATCATTTCGGCAAGAATCGCGACAGCAATCAAGCAACGAAAGAAGGAAGTCTATATCGGGTTTCCGGAGCAATTTTTCGTTCGTTTGAATGCCGTGTTGCCGCGACTTGTCGATGCTGCCGTCGCCAGAAATGATCGCAAGGCAATGAACTTCTTTGCGGTCTGAGACTGCCACGAGACCCAAACGGAGATCGGTCATGCGCCGGAAAATGATCGGAATAGTTGTCGCAATCAGCGCGCTTGTTTCTCTGGGAAACCCCGCGAATACGTGGGCTGCCGAGAATTCCTCGCTAAATGCCGACATCCTGCGGCTTGCGCTGGATTGGGAACACATCAAGTTCCAGGAAACGGATAAGGACATTCAGATAAAGCAGATGGCCGCTTTGGCGGAACGTGCCAAAACCATTGCACAACAATATCAGAACCGGCCGGAAGCGGCGATTTGGCTCGGAATCATCGTCAGCGAACAGGCATCCATGGCAAGCGAGAACGGCAGTCCTTTTAAGGCGCTCAGTTTTGCCAAAAGTGCACGTGAGATACTGGAGCCGATCGTAAAGGCCAATCCGGGTGTCCTGGATGCAGGCGCTCCGGCCAGTCTCGGCGTTCTTTATTATCGAGTGCCCGGCTTTCCGATCGGTTTCGGCGATAAGACTAAGGCGAGGCAATTGCTTCAAGAAGCCATCAAATACGCACCAGATGGCCTCGACGCCAATTATTTCTACGGCGATTTTCTTTATGAACAGCACGAATATCCTGAAGCCGAGCAAGTCTTCAAGCATGCCCTATCACTACCGCCTCATCCGGACCGTCCGATCTGGGATCAATCCCGACGCTTAGTCATTCAGGATGACTTGGCCAAAATGCAAAGCAACTGATCGCACCGGTGGTATGCAGGGCAGGTTGCTGGGCATGCCCGCCCTTTTTCCCTTGTCAACGGCGATCGGCCGACAGTTGCGGAACCCTTCCGGTATCGGTGGTGTTCTCGTCGGATACTCATTAGCGGTCGCAAATCGTAAATCAAATCGCATCGCGATCGATGCACTCGAAATATCTCCCCACGAGACGGTCCTAGAGCTCGGCTTCGGACCAGGACGTTCGCTGAAGATGCTAAAAGCGATGACACCTCATGGCACCGTCCTAGGCATCGACCATTCCCCGACGATGCTCGCGCAAGCATGTCGCCACAATCGACGTGCGATTCGGGACAGGCGCATTCACCTGTTGCGCGGTCGGATCGATGCATTGCCTTGCGGGGCCGATTCAATCGACAAAATTCTCGCCGTCCATGTTGTCTATTTCTTTGGCGTGACGGAAGTTCGCGAAGTTAGACGCGTGCTGTGTCCAGGTGGCTGCATTGCAATCCTTGCGACCGATAAGTCCGCAATGGTGCACCGGAAATTCACACGGTCATCGACCCATAACACATTCGATCTGGATGGCCTTAGAGCGTTGCTGCTGCGCGGAGGCTTCGCAGAGCGGGAAATTGCTATTTCGCAGCTTAAAGTCGCATTTGGTATACCCACCCTGCTCGCGATAGCGACAAAAACGGTTACTTCTTCCAACCCTGCTGCCAGGCCGGCGGCGTCTTGCCGTCGATCAGAATGAAGGCGATGCGGCACGGCTTGGTGCCGTTGTTGACCCACGCGTGATTGGTGCCCTGCTGCACCAGCACGTCGCCCGCCTTGACATGGACTTCGGTGTCGTCGAGCAGCATGTCGATTTCGCCGTCGAGCACGATGGCGTAGTCGATGGTGCGGGTGCGGTGCGTGTTGGCGTGCCGCGCATAGCCTTGCGTCGCCGGATCGATGCCCATGGACAGCAGGATCTGATGATGATCGACGGCTCCGCCGTGACCGCCCGGGGCGATCGGCGCGAAATCGACGATGCGGAAGATGGTGCCGTTGTCGGGCGGCGGCACGCCGACCTTGGTTTGCGCGCGGTCCGCCGGGCTCGTCATGTCCACCGGAAACTCGGTCGTCACCCACATCAGCGTCATGCCGTTGCCGCCGGCGCTGCGCTGAATTGGCGGCAGCGCCGAGTCGAACAGCGCGACCGCTTTGCCCTGCGCATCGTGGCCGGTCACGATCCGGCGCGTCGGTTTCAGTTCCATCCTTAAGTCCTCCCGTCCGCTTTCACATCATCCATTGCCGGTCGATGCACCTTGATTGGCGCAACCCGGCGCAATAAAGCATAATGCTCGTATGTGCCGCGCATAAAAGCAAGAAGTCGTGTAGCGCAAGGCGAGCGTGCAGGGGAGGCAAGTGGTGAGCGTCGAGCCGTCGCGTCCGTTGCTGCAATCGCCCGAAAATCCCGGATCGAACTACGACCGCGAGCCGACTTTCTCAGGCGTCGCGCGCGACATGGACGTCATGGTGCCGATGCGCGACGGCGTCAAAATTTGCATCGACGTGTATCGCCCCGACGTGCCTGGAAAATTTCCGGCGCTGCTCGCCTTCGCCATCTACAACAAGGATTTTCAGGGTCCCGACATGGCGGCGGCGCTGCCGCCGCAGCCGGCGTGGTCGCCGCTGTGGACCGGGCCGATGGAGGCCGGCGACACCAAGTTCTTCGTCTCGCGCGGCTATGTCCATGTGATCGGTTCGCCGCGCGGCGTCGGCAAGTCCGAAGGCGGCGGATCGCGCGAATGGGATTGCTACGATCTGATCGAGTGGATCGCGGCGCAGCCGTGGTGCGACGGTGCCGTCGGCATGGTCGGCATATCCGGCTTCGGCGCCGAGCAACTCGCCGTCGCCAAGAAACAGCCGCCGCACCTGAAAGCGATCTTCCCGTTCGACTCGCGCGGCGCCTATGGCGAGCTTGGCGGCTTCCGCGACGAATATCCCGGCGGCGTCATTCATCTGTTCCGCTATCTCGTCGGGCATTTCTCGGCGATGCATCAGCACAAGGGGCCGCCCCCTCCCTACCCTCCCCCGCTTGCGGGGGAAGGTAGGGTCATTTTGCCGACAACCGCTGGTCAGCGCGCTCCCTACCCTCCCCCGCTTGCGGGGGAAGGTAGGGAGGGGGCGGCGGCGCGCGAGACGATGTGGCGCGAGGCGATGAACAATCCCGACTACAAGATGTATCCGCACGTCTACAATCTGATCGCGCAAAAAGGCCAGCACATGCCGCCGTACTACAATGTGCTGGTCGATCCGTTCGACTCTGAAGCGGCAGTAACAAAGAGCGAGGCGGAATTCGATCAAATCAAGGTGCCGACCTACACCGGCTCAGGCTGGTACGGCTACACCTACAAGACGCATCTGAACGGTTGCCAGCACTGGTATCGCAACATCAAGGCGCCGAAGAAGCTGTTGCTCGCCGGGCCGGCGCATGTCGAGCGGCCCTTTCACACCTTCCACGGCGAAGTGCTGCGCTGGCACGATTATTGGCTCAAAGGTCTCGACACCGGCGTCATGGATGAACCGCCGGTGCGGTTCTGGGTGATGGGCGCCAATGAATGGCGCACCGCGAGCGACTGGCCGTTGCCGCAGACGCAATGGACGAAACTTTATCTGACAAGCTGGGAGCGCCTGACGCCCGATACGCCGGCACCGTCGAGCGTCACGGAGACGCAGCCGCCGGACTCATTCGTGCAGATGCCGCCCTCGCAGACGACCGTGATCCAGCGCCTGCGCTACATGACCGGCCCATTGCCGCGCGATGTGCTGGTCGCCGGCCCGATCGTGGTCACGCTTCACGCCGCAATCGATCAGGACGACACCAACTGGATCGTGATCCTCAAGGATGTCGGTCCCGATGTATCGGTGCAAAGCGTGCGCGAAGGCGAGCGCGAGGCGCCGAAAAACCTGCACGAGCGCGAAATCACCCGCGGCTGGCTCAAGGCCTCGCACCGCGCCATCGATGCGAAGCGTTCAAAACCGTGGTGGCCGTGGCATCCGCTGACGCGGCAGGCGCAAAAGCCGGTCACGCCCGGCGCGGTCGAGGAATATCAGATCGAAGTGATGGCGACGGCTAATCTGTTCCGCCAAGGCCACCGCATTTGCCTCGACATCACCAGTCTCGATCTGCCCACGGGTGTCGCCGGCGCGACCAACGCCGAGTATGTGCCGTACCATATCTGTTCGAGCAAAACGGTGCTGCACAAGATTTATCACGACCGTAAGCATCCCTCGCACGTGCTGCTGCCCGTCATTCCGGGATGATCTGCCGGCACGGCTGCGTCAACGAGTGTACATGGCTTTTACCCGCGGATTATGCGATCCTTTGCCATTGAATGAGTGGACAAAAGACGGTCGGTGCGTCACGTTACGGCCGTCGCCCGGGGGAACAGGAGGAACACATGAAACGGATTTTCTTGCTTGCCGCCGCCGCGACGGTCTTCGCCGCGCCGGCTTTTGCCGAGGACACCATCACCATCGGCCTGACGGAATCGCAGACCGGCCCGCTCAATGTCGATTCATTGGGTCAGCAGCGCGGCTATGAGCTGTGGCGCGACCAAGTCAACGCCGCAGGCGGCATCAAGGCCGGCGGCAAAAGCTATCAAGTGAAGTTCGTCGCCTACGACGACCAGTCGGTGGGCGGCCGCGTTCAGCAGCTCTACACGCGTCTGATCGTCCAGGACAAGGCGGACTTTCTGTTCAGCCCCTACTCGTCGGGGCTCGTGGCGCCGGCGACCGTCATCACCGAGCAGTACGGCAAGATCATGGTCGACTCAGGCGGCGCCGAGGAGAAACCGTTCCAGCTCGGCAACAAGTATCTGTTCATGGTGATCACTTCGGCCGGCCATTACCTCAGCGGTGCAGTCGATGCGCTGAAAGCGAAGAATCCGCACGCCAAGGTCGCGATGGTCTATTCCGACGATCCGTTCTCGAAGACTGTGCTGACAGCGACGAAGGAACAAGCGAAGGCGGCCGGGCTCGATATCGTGCTGGATGAATCCTATGCGCCGTCCACCACCGATTTCGGCCCGATCGTCAACAAGATCATCTCGTCGAACGCCGACGCCTTCCTCGGCGGCGGCCATTATTCGGACGGCGCGACGCTGGCGCGCCAGATGTACGACCAGAAGGCGAATATGAAGTGGGAATCGATCCTGGTGGCGCCGGGCGACGATAAATTCGGCGAGCTGGGGCCGGCCGCGATGGGGGTGACCGTGCCGTCGCAATGGGAGGTGCAGGTCTCCTACAAGCCGGAATTCGGGCCGACGACGCCGGAATTCGCCAAAGCCTTCCAAGACAAGTTCAACGCCAAGCCGGATTACCACTCGGCTTCCGGCTATACCAGCGGCATGATCCTGCAGCACGCCATCGAGCAAGCCGGCTCCGTCGATCCGGCAAAGGTGGCGGCGGCGCTCAATGCAACCGACGTCACGACCTTCTTCGGCCACATCAAGTTTTTTACCGACCCGGGGCATCACGGACTCCAGGAGGCGCATCAGATGGTGTTGGCGCAGTGGCAAAAGGTCAACGGCAAGCCGGGCCGTCAGATAGTCTGGCCCGAGGCGGCAAAGTCCGCCGATCTCATCTATCCGATCTCGGCCAGCCAGTAAGCAGAGCTGGGACCGGCGGCGGTGCCGCCGGTCCCAACCCTTAAGACCAAACATATGCTCGGCATCATCGCTTCGATCATCGACGGCGTGCTCGTCGGGCTCGTCTATGGGCTCTCCGCCATGGGGCTCACTTTGATCTGGGGCGTCATGGACGTCATCAACCTGACCCATGGCACCATGATCGTCGGCGGCATGTTCGCGCTCTATTTTTTGGCGAACGGGCTTGGTGTGCCTCCCTACCTCGCTTTGCCGCCGGTATTGATCGGCGGATTCCTCGCCGGCGTGCTGCTTTATTGGGTCGCGGTCCACCGCATGGTGGGCCGGCCGCCGCTGATGAGCCTGTTGTCGACCTTTGCCGTGAACCTCGTACTGATCGGCATCGGCACCGGAGTTTGGGGTACCGCGCTGTTCAATGTCGCGGTTTCGCTGCCGGGGGTGAGCATCGGCCGCTATACCTTTCCCGGCGCCCACATCCTCGCCGCGGTGCTGGCGGCGGTGATCGCCGCGGCGCTGTATCTATTTCTGCACAGCACCCGGTTGGGCAAAGCGGTGCGCGCCGTCGCCAACAATCGTGAGGCCGCGGAGCTCGTCGGCATTCCGACAACGCGCGTGCTGGCCGTCTCGGTCGGCTGCGGCGTGGCGTTGGCCGGCTTATCGGGAGTGCTGATCGGCACGCTGTTTCCGTTCACCGTGCTGTCGGGCGACGGCTATCAGCTCAAAGGCTTTGTCGTCACCGTGCTCGGAGGCTTCGGCAATCCGGTGGGCGCGCTCCTGGGCGGCGTCGCGCTCGGCCTGCTCGAGGGCGCGGTCACGCCGTTTGTGCCGGTGAGCTGGACGCTGGTGATCGAATTTGCGCTGTTCGTCCTGGTGTTGATCGCCTTTCCCGCCGGCATTTTCGCGTCGCGGCGCGGAGCCTTGTGATGCTGCGCCGCCCGTTCTTCTGGATCATCGCGCTGGTCATTGCCGCGTTCGTGGCGGCGCCCGCGATCGGCGACGACGTCGACCTGCGCGAAAGCCTGGCGCTCGCCACCGTCTACATTACGCTCGCCAGCAATCTCAATCTGATGCTTGGTTATGCCGGCTACATCAATTTCGGCAGCATCGTCTTCTTCGGGCTGGGCGGCTACATCTGCGTCTGGCTGGTCGACGCGCACGGTTGGTCGCTGGCGCCGAGCCTCTTCGCCGCCGGGATCGGGGTGAGCGCGCTGGCATTCATTTTCGGCCTTGGCATCCTGCGCCTGCGCGGCCCGTTCTTCGCGCTGTCGACGATCGGCGTCGTCGAGGGCGTTCAGGCCTTCGTGCAAAATTTCGGGCCGTGGGGCGGATCGTCGGGTATCTATATCTCGCCCGAAGTGTTCCAACCGCTCGGCGGGGCTGCGCGCGCGCTGTGGGTGATCTATTTCGCGCTGGTCGCGACGATGGGGCTCTCGCTCTATCTGAGCTACGCCATCAAGATTTCGAAATTCGGCCTCGGCCTGCTCGCCATCGGCCAGAACGAGGACGCCGCGGCAATCCTCGGCGTGCCGACGCCGCGATATAAGGCCTGGGCCTATAGTGCTTCGGCGTTTCTGCCCGCAATCACCGGCGGGCTTTATTTTTTCAAGAGCGCCTTCATCCAGCCTTCCGACGCCTTCGATCTGTCGCTGTCGACCGAAGCGCTGGTCGTCGCCATGCTAGGCGGGCAGGGCACGGTGACCGGCGTGGCGCTCGGCGCCTATTTGTACGAGGAGCTGCGCGGCTATCTTTTGACCTCGGAAATGTTCTCGCATTTCCAGCTGGTGATTGCCGGCGTGCTGCTCCTTGTCATCGTCCTGTTTTTTCCCGGCGGGCTGATGGGCTTCATCTACAGCCGTTTTCCGCGCACGCAGAAGGTGCTCGAATGACGGCGATCCTGGAGCTGGACCACGTCAGCAAGCGCTTCGGCGGCCTGCAAGCCGTGAACGATCTGACTTTCGCCATGCACGAGGGCGAAATCCTCGGCCTGATCGGCCCGAACGGCGCCGGCAAGTCGACGCTATTCAACCTGCTTAATGGCGTGTTCGCGCCGGATTCCGGCCGGATCGTGTTTGGCGGCATCGACATTACCGGGCAGGCGCCCTATCTCGTCGCCCGCCACGGCCTCGCCCGCACGCATCAGATCGTGCAGCCGCTCACCAACATGACGGTGCTGGAAAACTGCACGGTCGGCGCCTGTTTCGGCCGCGACAACCTGCCGCTGGCGCGCGCCCACGACGTGGCGCGCGAAGCGGCCGCGATCGCCGGCCTCGATGACCGCCTCGAAATGCTGGCGCTGCATCTGACCATCGCCGGCAAGAAGCGTCTTGAACTCGCCCGCGCGCTCGCTGCGCAGCCGAAATTGCTGCTGCTCGACGAGGTGCTCGCCGGACTCAACCCGACCGAGATCGAGCACATGATCGGCGTCATCCGCCGCATCCGCGAGCGCGGCGTGAGCATCCTCATCATCGAGCATCTGATGCAGGCGATCATGAATCTCTCCGACCGCATCGTCGTGCTGGTTTCAGGCGAGAAGCTTGCCGAGGGTCTGCCCGCCGAGGTTGCGCAAAATTCCGCGGTCATCGAGGCCTATCTGGGCGATCCAAAGCTTGCCGCCGAGCTGGAGGGGAGCGCGCAGCATGTCTCCTGATGTGGCGGACGTGCTGCTGGAGGTCGACGCGCTCGAAGCCGGCTACGGCGAAGTGCAGGTGTTGTGGGGCTTGTCGCTGAAGGCGCGGCGCGGCCAGCTCACCGCGATCGTCGGCGCCAACGGCGCCGGCAAGACCACGGCATTGCGCGCGGTTGCAGGCTCCATCGCGCCCTGGCGCGGGCGCGTGATGTTCGAGGGCGAGGACGTGACGCGGCTGCCGACCCACGTCAAGGCGGCGCGCGGTTTCGCGCTGGTGCCGGAAGGCCGCCAACTATTCGCCGCTATGAGCGTCGCCGAAAACCTCGAAATGGGCGCGTTCGCCAAACGCGGAGCGCGCAGCTTCGCCGACCGCCTCGACCAGGTGTTCACGCTGTTCCCGCGGCTCAAGGAGCGGAAACGGCAGAGCGCCGGCACGCTGTCCGGCGGCGAGCAGCAGATGGTGGCGATCGCGCGCGGTCTGATGTCCGATCCCGACATCCTGATCATCGACGAGCTCTCGCTCGGCCTGGCGCCGGTCGTGGTCTATCAGCTGTTGACGACGCTCAAGCAGTTGAAGGAGGCGGGTCTGACCATCCTCCTGGTCGAGCAGAATGTGCATCTTGCACTGGCGCTGAGCGATTACGCCTATGTGGTCGCCGAAGGCCGTCTCTTCACCGAAGGGCTGCCAAAGACGCTCGCCGCCATGCCGGAAATCCGCAAGGCATATTTGGGGCTGTAACCGTCTCGCCGTCATCGCCGGGCTTATTCCCCGACGATCCATATCGCTCGTCATCGCCGGGCTTGTCCCGGCGATCCCGCTCAGGCGGGCAAGACTGTGCCACATCAATCGAGATGGCCGGGTCAAGCCCGGCCATGACGATTTTATCCGCGGAGCGTCTGCCCGCTACGAATCTTTTCGTTCGTGACCGGTCGAGAGCAGTTGCGACGCGCACCAGCACACAGCGCATAAAGCTGCGATTTATCGGCACAAATGCGTGCGCGAAACGAATCTTTTGACATTACCGGCGCGTTACAATACCGGCGCAAAATCTCGCTCATCGACGGACGCCTTTCGCGAAGGTATTCCCGAAAGCGGAGCGAGTGCGGTGCCCGCGCGCGGAACGATACAGTCCGCTCCCGGGCGGCTTTGGGCATCATGCTCGCCGGTACTACGGCCGGTGCGGGAGGTGCTTTCCCTGGACTGGGACAGGAAAGGGCGGGTAACGCCCGTCTCGACCACGTCCCAGGAAGCCTGGCCTGGAGCAGCCGCCATCGGGGCGAAAGTCCCGTTGGCGAGAGCCGCGGTGGAACGCCGATAGGCGAGCGCGCTCCGCTGAGCGCGAGCCGCGCGAAGCAGATGGGTTTGCGCAAACTGCGTAGACTTGTTTGCGGGGCGCGGAGGTTGGACGATGCGCCTGTCGGCGTTCCGCTTCCCGTCGTCCGGTCATGGAGGGGCGGGTTTGAAACCCGCCCCTACGCCGCACGGCGGGAAGAAGACCAACAAAACTCGGGCGCCATCGCGCCGCGAGAACGATTATGCATGACCTCTTCCCGCGCGCGGGGAGAGGGAGCGCGGATGCGTCGCGAGAGCGCTTTGGAGATTCCCGATGCCATCGTGGTGGAAATGCTCTATCCAGAGTTCTTCACAACCCGCGTTGGAGATTGGCGCTTGCTCTACAACGAAAACCTGACCACCGAGCGGCCGACCTTTGTGACGCATCTCGAATGCGCCATGACTGGCGAGCGCCACGCCGCCGACGAGATCCATAATCTCTCCCGCGCCGGCAAGCCGCTTCTGGTGCGCTACGACCTCGCCGGCGTCAAAAAGGCGCTCAGCAAGGATGCGCTCGCCCGCCGCGAGCCCGACCTGTGGCGCTATCGCGAGCTGCTGCCGGTGCGCCGCGTGGCGGACATTGTCAGTCTCGGTGAAGCGATGACGCCGCTCTTGCCGCTGCCGAAGCTCGCGGCAAAAATCGGCGGCGGTGAACTCCTGGTGAAAGACGAAGGCCGCTTGCCGACCGGCTCGTTCAAGGC
>Ga0207416_1002618_pt1 | contig 19119 bp, 16 predicted proteins | sample PaiPotPPM11metaG_FD_184107 | JGI IMG/M metagenome (GOLD analysis project Ga0207416, IMG submission 184107) | Iron sulfur acid spring bacterial and archeal communities from Banff, Canada, to study Microbial Dark Matter (Phase II) - Paint Pots PPM... ...
TGTTAATTGGATAATCTCCTCTTTGTGCTCTTCCTCCTCTTGAGTCAGCATATGATTACTTCTAAATCTGAAGAAGGCAAATTCGCTCATAGCTAGGTACATTTCTAATAGCTTGATATTTACTTTATAGTTACTATCTAAAGGCGAAAGCGAAATTTACCAAGACAGCGACTACCACAACTACTGCCACCTTATATTTGCAAGGCGTTGATCCGACGAGCGTGATGCTTAAACATCATAATATTGCAGCTGCAATAACTGATTCTCACGTGTGTGAATCTTCAATTTTTATCCTTAGTTATGGCACCTGAACTATTTTGCGAGGTTATCATTTAGTTTGGTTTTGCGGCGGTGCTGCTACTGGTAATTGGAAAAAAGGAAAGGCACCACTACCCAGAGCATACGGCATTTGTCCATTCCACCTGTTAATTGAAAGCCACTGAAGATATTGTGGACTTTGTTTTAATTGTACCGTAATGACCTGGATTGCTTGAGATTCACCGCTAGCTCTGGCTACATTAGCCCTAGCTGATGCCTGAGCCTGAACAACTGTCTGGTTTGCAATTACTTGTATAGCTTTTAAATTATTTTGTTCTGTCAGAAATTTTTGGAAAGCGACTACCTTCGACTCTACCTGATTAGCAAATGCTTGTGAGAATTTAAAGTCTGTTATGAATACTGTCTCGACAACTATATCCCTTGCTGATAGTGTATTACCGATAGTCTGTGCTATCACTGCTTTTGCTGTAGCTCTCTTAGTTATTAATTCTTCAGCATTGAATTTCGCAACACTTGCTTTAACTGATTCCTGTATCGTAGGTGCAATTATTCTGTCCGCGTAATCAGCACCTAGCTGCTGGTAAATGATATTTGCCTGACTCGGACTAATATGATAGTTCAATGCTATGGTTGTCTGTACCTCTTGCAGATCATTAGAGGCAGCCGAGGCGTCGGCCTGGAATTTCAAAGTACGTACTTCCAGAGGCACTACCTGTTCAGCAAATGGAATGATAAAGTGTATCCCTTCTCCTAATACACGGTTTTCAACTGCACCCACATAGAGAACAACTCCTCTATGTCCTGCCTCTACTACCACTACTGATTCAAACATAATGACAATGATCACAACAAAGGTGATTATCCCTGCTACAATTTTTAATTTGTTAAAAGAAAGGGCGGAGTTTGAGGCCCTTGGTCCTTTATACTTAAACGGTTCTCTATCAGGGATTCCATTAGCGTTAGTTTTCTTGAAAGGGTTTCTCATGGAGCTATTCTTTTGAACTTGCCATAATAATTAACATTTTTGACACTTGGGGTTACTAAAGCGGCAATTCTAATAATTATATCCACAGTTGATGTAGTAGATCGTGAAACCCCATATAAAGACAACTGCTGTTCAATACTAGACAAGGTTTAAGGCATCATTTCTTAGCATTACCTCAGATAAAGTAATGACCTTTTCATCTTCATAGATGCTATTGCATATAGTAGTATTGTGATTCTCAACAACTGCAGTTGGATTCAGAACGGAAACTCCTTATGGAAAACAATAGTAACAGCGACCCATCAGACCTTTAGGATGGTAGGAGTTACCGCATCTCTATCTAATTCTGAATAAGACTTTCAAAATTTGCTAGCAAGAGTACTGAAAAATATTTGCGAAGATTGGAAAGTTAATTCTAGCAATCAATCGTCTTGGGTTTCATAAATTATTTGCTCAAAATTTTCCTTTGTAATTATATTGATCATACCGTGATCGTTGTAATTAGGCAAATTTCTAAGTGTGACTGCTCTTGTTCGTCAAGCGCTTGATCTGGAACACCTGCTTTGAAGCTACCAATTTAAGCACTCGTGAAGCAAAAAGACAATAATATTAAGAGCCAGTGTGTGCCGTATAGGTGGATGAACAATGCAAATAGTTCAAGTATCAGATATTCATATTGGCGAAAGTTATTTCAAACAAGATGTCTTTGATATGCTAGTTGATGAGGTTAACAATAAGTTAAAGCCGGATGCGATAATCGTTACAGGCGATCTCACTGATGAGGGGTTACTATATCAGTTTGAACGTGCCCGTGCGGAAATTAGCAGGTTTAACTGCTCTAACATAATAGTTTTAGCAGGAAATCATGATTATCGTCATACCGGCTATCTACTTCTCAAGAAATTATTTCCGTCACCGAAAGGGATCTATGAGTTTGATGATGATGTCGTATTGCTGACTATTAGCACGGCTCGTCCTGACAGAGACGAAGGAGAGGTGGGATATAGGCAGAACTTGTGGATGGAAAAGGTCATGGGTAAATATGACAACAAAACAAAGATTATTGCAATGCACCACCATTTGATAGGGATTCCCGATACAGGTACCGACAAGAACGTTGTTTTTGATGCTGGTGACACTTTAAGGGCATGTTTTCAATCTAAAGTCAATTTAGTTCTTTGTGGTCATAAACATAGACCTTGGGTTTGGAAACTAGGCGCTTTGGATATTGCATATGCTGGAACAGCGTCGTCAACTCGATTTAGAGGATTTTTTGAATGCTCTTACAATATTATAGACATTAAGAACGGAAAGTCTAATGTCGACATAAAGATAGTGGGAGGCAAAAGGTTACCCCTTTCGGATCTAGTCGAAAGATATAAGCCATATTTTGAAACCTGATAACTTTCTCTTTTTTTGGAATTGAAGACCGGTTAATCAGTTCATAACAATTCCTGCCATTTATCAAAACGTTTATCCCATATTGTGCGGCCACAGTCAATGGAAGGAATGTATAAGATATAAAAATGAAGCCCACCAGGATATACCTGGGATTATAATAAATCATGAGAATACCCTGAGGTAACAATAAATTACTAATTCGAGCCCATAATAAGAAAAAGCATTATGGTAAGTACTTATAACACGGTATTAATAGCAAAAGGGATCTTTAAAAATAACATACTGGTAACTCTTAATACAAAACCCATAAATCAACCAGCTAACAAGAGTTTTCACAAAAGTACTTGTTGCTACAGAGCCGACTAATGCAATAAATACAAATGGCAACAGTTAGTAAAAGTTGTAGTTGACGATCAAGCGACTTGTGGTATTGCTCCACTAGTGCAGTGTGTGTTTTCCAATTTATATCCAGAGTTAAGCCAGATGACTAGGATGAAATTGCAGTCGGTTCTATACTCTGAGAAATTATGTCATATTGTGTGTGTCGTCCACCTAATACTAAAACAAGCAGAATCGCCCAAAAGTCTTTATAATTTCCGCAGTTTTCTTTACTCCTATATTACTGCACGAAACTGCACTCTTCCGTTAGCCACACTTTCAAACGCTCTACCAATATCATCATGCCCAGAGAATATCTTTTCGGAATCTTGCAAGTGCAGGATAAAGCTCATAAAGTTTTATTCTATTTATCGACAGGCCCTTTTGTCGTTCATAAGGTGAAACGAAATTATTCTCTTGATGGTATGCTGTAGCACCATTTTCGAAAACTAGCTTTGTACCATTTTCAGACAGGCGCTGTCCGAATTCTATATCCTCATAGCCATAATTCCCATTGAATCCCTCATCCCATAGTCCGATATTGAGAGCATCGTCACGCCGATATGCCACATTACCGCCATGAAAACAATTGCTTGGAAAGGGGTGAATCCTTAATTGTGTAAGTTCAGGAATTCTCTTGTCTCTACGACTGCCTACCACCGTATTTGAAATACTACGAATTGCTGGAAGTGACGATATCAAGTGGAAGTTGCGAACAACGTCTTCAGGTTGAATTGTGCTTGCTTCCACAAATTTTCGAAGCCCAATGGTCGCAATTTTGGTTGATTTATGAAACCAGCCCATGTGTGACTCTAGGAATCTAGGAGGACATATCATGTCCGAGTCTAGAGAGACAATAACATCACCCTTCGCGACACCTATCCCAGCATTTCTAGAGCTTGCTGGCCCAAAGCCGTTATTAGAAAGAGTTACTAATTTGATGTCTAGTTCTCCTTTGTAGTGCCCAGCGATCAGTTTTGCATCGGCGTGATTAGCATCAGCCGCGATAATGACCTCAAATCGATCTTTTGAATAAGTTTGTTGAGTCAGGCTTGCAATAGTCCTAGCAAGTAGATCATATCCCCCGTGAAATGGAATAGCTATGCTTGCAAATAATTCGTGCTTAACTGGTTCTTTTCTAACCTTATGTTCTATATCTGCGTAGTCATTAAATAGTCTCAATTATAGTTAGCTCGCCAGATGCAATTTTGTCATCCGGTCTTAATACGTATAAACTTTTACGTTTGATGTTCAACCATTTATTAGCACTCAGAGAATACGGCACATAGTTTATGACTTCTCTACGAAGCAGGAAAGCTGAGTGGTGTTTATGTCACGGTTTACCCAACTAAAAGACCCGATATGGTGCAATATGTACCTCTGAAGTACTAACTTTGAGTGCTCATGAATGGCTAGTTTCATTTCCTAGCTCTGACAACAGCAGTACTAAATGGTAATAATACAAGGATCGAGCTGCGATTTGAAATCGAATCCCCGACTACCATGACGTTATGTGCTCTTTCTGCTCCAAGTTAGAAGATAGCCGTCAAGCTCAAGCTAATTGATTTAATTTTCTATGATGCGGAAATAATCGTGCTGAATTTTCATACTATTACCGTGATACGAATAACCAATCTTTTCGTAGAAAGGAATATTCTCATCTGAACAATCGAGTACAGTTCTTACGCATCGCATTATCGCTGCTTGCTCGGTAGCGTAGTTTACAAGCTTGAATCCAATGCCTTTCCTCTGATACTCAGCCCTCACTGCTACATCTTCGATATGTGCTACTCGTCCTCCACCGAAAATGAATTTTGGTTCGACAAGAAGGGTTGTTGTTCCAATTATCAAACCTTGGTTTCTGCCATCTTGAACAACGGCAACAAATATTCTGTGGAGTGGATTTGATTTTATCTCCTTTAATATCGCTTTCGCGGCAGGTTTACTGAGACCTCCAACTGGAGCTAAATTCTCGAGTACCTCTAACAATCCACCAGTCTCAATATCGTTTTCTTCTATTTCACGTATTGCATAATTTATAGAGGACTTAGACATGTCTACTCTCAGCCTAAGACGATCCGTTCGTTGTTACATCAATTGTTTTCAACTTTTCTATTGATTTCGTTGTTACATCAATTGTTTTCAACTTTTCTATTAATTGGAGCGTTCTAACGAGGTACCCGATCTCTTTCCATGTTATACTAACCAACGAAGATAGAGCCTTAATTATCCTTATGATTTCTTCAAAGCTAAGACGATCATCCTGAATCCACTTCCCCCCCTTATTAAGAAGCATAAAAAAAGACAGGCAAAATTACACTACACGTATCTGTGGCCGAGATTATCAGTTTTCTCGGAATCCTTCCTTTTCTGCCAAGAAGATTTACCTTCACAATTCATCTAGTATACAAATTATCTTAGGTCGCTCTCCAGGCTTCGCTTTTTTTCATACTGCCCCTTTGCAACTCCTATTATACAGATCGACTATTACGTAGAAGTACAATTCTTATAGGTATTACAGTGATACCTGATGTTAGAGTCCACCTGTTAGTAACAATGCAATGCAGAAAGACCACTAGGATCCTGTATAAATAAAGAACAATCAAAGAGAAAAATGAAGTCATGTTAACGGTTTTATGTGGTCAATCGAAATCCATACATCAAATTTGCCTCAATTGATGAAATCTTGTATACTTTGAGCTTTAGATATTAGTCTTCTTCCTCCCTCATCCGCACCACTCGAAGATACTATAAGTCGTCCGCTCGATGAAAAACGACTATTAACTTCGCTTTGAACCTCGCAAAAGAGATCATATTTCGGAGAACAAAAACAAGTCTTATTTTTTAAGCTGGTCATCATTGCGATTTAGACATATTCCTGCAGCTGGGAGGATCATTTCTTTTTAATCATTTATCGAGTGAAGTGGATCTCTTGGATGTAATGCGATTCTAATCAATTCCATTTTGTTCTGAATTAGGTGCTTAAATTATCTACCTATATTTATAAGATTTTTTTTGGGTCACCGTAAGAGCCCCAGATCTTTGGTACCCATACCTCTGGATGCTCGGAGGAGATATCGTTGTACAGAAGGATTGACACCCAACAAAGGGCACTTACCGGTTTCCAGCATATAATGCTCTGCAGGTGTTAAAGCATTGGAATTCAAAGAACAAATTAACCCAGTGAAAGATAACTTAGATAAAACTTTTGTTGATCGCAAGGTCGCAGTATATATCGGTGGGTCTTGGATGCCAGGATCGTTCCCAAAAAATCAATGGGGAAGTCTTCCTCAAAGAGTTGGGTTTATACCAGCGTTTACTGTACCTAATGGAACTAATCAGAGTAGTACTATGATGTGAGGATGGGAACTGGCTATTCCTCAGACAAGCAAAAATAAAGACCTTGCATGGGAATTACTCACCATAATGGTAGACTCCAAGATAATTAGTCCATGGCTGGAACAAAATGGATTTCTTCCAACCCAGAAGAGTCTAGGGTCGGGTCCTCAGTCGGCTCAACTCAATCAAACAATCCCATATTATAACAAGATGATCTCTATGATTTTGACGGGTCACAGTAGACCCAATGTTTCAGAATACCCACAAATAGCTGATCATATAAGACAGGCAATTGAAGAAGTTTACTATGGCATCAAGGAGCCAAAGCAAGCATTAGATGATGCTGCCGCAAAATCTGCAAAGGTTTTAGGATGGTAGGAGTTACCGCATCTCTATCTATTTCCGAAAAAGACTTTCAATTCAAATTTAGATATAAGAGTTCTTTTCACAGCTTATCGTAACCTATAGCTATGAAGTATAGCGGAGGTTTGTCATCCTGTGATAATGGTAGAACTGCGGAGCTCAGGATGGCAAATGATTCTCTAGCAGAACCAACAAACACCTTGCATTAGCTAACGAGCAACTACAGGTTCATGATAAGACGCAAAAAGAGTTTATCAACATAACTAGTCACGAAATGAAAACTCCCACTCAGGCTATCGTCGGATATTCTAGACTAATACAAGGGAGGAAATGCTACAAGCAATCCATAAATTCTACAAGATTTCAAGGTGTAGGTGTTACTTGATGCTAAGTTAAATCGACCTGGTTACTGGATGCTAAGCTTAAATTGCTTCTTTCAACTATCACGTAAGATCAATTATGCTACTCTTGATGATGGATTTTGCTTCATTAGAGATATTGAACTGTTCTAAGACTTTAGAAGGCTCTTTTATCAACTGATTTCTGAATTCTGGTTCACTTACTGCTCTAAGTAGAATTTCGCTGATTGTCTCTGCGTCCTGCTGTGTCGAGTTCAACACAAGTTAATTGGGAATTTCTAGCTTATATCTTTATCAAACTTGACACATGTACACCACTTAACTGGACTCAATCCAGATGATCACGCACAAAAAACGATCAACGATGTAAAAACCGTCCTTGATGTATTACGTACTGGCTACTATTATAAAATGATATAAGATGGAGTGTTGAGCTTGAAACCATAGCAATTATGTTTGCAACCAGATCCACCCCCCATGAATTTTGATTTAGCGACAGTGGCTGCCACCTTGCTGATATCTCCAGAGGGCAAGAATGACCCACTAGATGGATTTAGAATATCACTAACAAGTGGATGCTCCCTGACCCATAACAAATGCAATTGCTAGCCCAATATGTCTAAATGCCAATTACTTTACTGGGAGTAATTCAGTCACAACATATTAAGATTTTATATACAAATTCTATAAAAGTAATTTGGATATTGAACGAGTCTAGTAAACCAGAGTCTCGCATAAATATCATGTGCTACAAACGCTTCATATTTATGCGAGCTAGTACTACTTTGATTCCTCGAAGAGGTTGCATAAATAAGGCAACACGGCGAGAATCACGATAATATAGATCATCCACGTTTCCATTTATGTATCAATTTGCAACCGGATCACGAACCCACTAGCAAGGTTGAGCAAAAGATCTCCTTTAATAATAGACTACTCCTTGTAGATGATGAGCCGGAAGCTATTTCACATAAAAGAGGGTTTGAAGCGAATGGTTTTGGAGTACACGCTTTCCGCGATCCAAGTTTGGCGCTATCAAATTTCAAGCCTGGCGTATACGGTCTCCTACTGATAGATGTCAAGATGCCACAGATCAACGGATTTGAACCATATGAAAAAATCAAAAAGATAGACAGCGAAGTTAAGGCATGTTTTAATACAGCACATGAGGTTTATTATGATTCGCTAAGAGAAATATTCCCCACTACGGTTTAGACTATTATGTCATGCCTCTCTAGATTGAGGATTTAGTAAACCAAGTAAATGCAGAGCTTGCGAGTAAACAAAATTCTCGAACCACCGAAAAATCTATTTTACGATGGAATTCTGTTAAATAAAGTTCAACAAAAGATATGGAACAGGTTCTATTCTGTTCAACAAGAGCGATCGGATTGTTGAATTAATAAAGACGAAAAAGATGATCTTAAAGTTGTTCTTTAGTCTTTGGATTAAAGCTGAGTTAGGTGTGCCAAACGTAATTGCTTTATTAGGATGCGTTATGTTATCTGCTTTTATTGCAATGTTTAAAGACTAAGTGGTAATAGATAATCTATAGAGATTTATACTTTCTTGGCTCCCCAATGCACTACCTACTTTTCATGTGTAAAATCAATTGGTTCAGTAAGAGTAAAACCATTTCGTTCCGCAACATCGATCACATTTTTCTCTATCTCTTCCATACTAAAAACATTATTAGGTGACATCTTTCGAATATCTGTGTTAATAATTTTGTTGACTAATTTATCGGGCCAACAATCGCTAGAAATTCATTTCCTTGAAGTAGTTTTGAGTATTAACACCAAGTTCAATTACCGATAAGGATGTAATATGATCAAACATATTGCTATGGAAGTTGGTTTTTTCAAGCTCTTGGATCGAGATAGCAAATATCTTATTTTCATACATTTCCATTATAAGCTTATCATTCCTTCTGTAAAAAGAATGCACTACTTTCATTAGTGAAAGTTTTATTATTCTATTTAGAAATAAGTCGCACCCATAGAGATTTTTAAAGCCTAATCTTTGAAGCATGGGTAAGATAGGGGAATCGTTAGATCCGACATCAAGAATAAATGAGTTTCAATCTGCTCCATTTATTATACCAATCATTTTGTGTGTATCCCATGATTTTACTCGGTCATGATGTTCAAACAGATCAAGGGAACGAAGATGATTTATAGCATCATCCACTTCAGATGAGGTTTTCAGAACTTTATAAGATCCCATTTTTCACCAGCAAAATTGGTTGATCTAATCAAGAAATTTAAACTTGTGGAACATTCAAGGAAAAACTAAAAATGACTATTACTATTTAGCTGTTATATAATGAGTCTAATTTTTAAAAGCGTTTCTTGTATTCTTCGTAGCATTGTTTAAAGAGTTGACTTAAATCCCACAACATGCCAATGACAATATTCACTTATTTGGAAGCAGATTTATGTATTACGTACTCGCGTGAAAATATCTAAAACATCCCTTTGATGAAAATATTTGGAACGACATCAGTCCTGTAGTAGGTTCATTACCTGGACCTACGAAAGGATGTTAGCTTGCAATCACGAAGCAGGACCGGGCTATAGTTGAAGTAATCCACCGTGAACCAGAAAGAACCACGATTTAACCTCTTAATGGAAGCGTGTGTGTATAGACCGCCATCTATTCGGCCCTAGTTAAAATTGGAACGAAAAACGCAAGATGTAAATGTTATGGAAAGTGCGATTACTCGAGTTCTTCGGTTTTTCTCACTGCACCATCTCATCACTTGTATATCAAATTCATAGTAACTCCGTTTGCATTATCGAATACGATTGACTGTTGGTTATTGTTCCATAAAAACAGGTTTGTAATAGAACTTACTTCATCTGAATTCCCCGTAAATGGATTTGTACCGCTAATGTCTGAGCCAAGACTTGTTTCATAAAGTGAATTCTGATCTAGACTTGATCCGGTAATTTGTTTTAGATCTAATATTACAGCATGTTGGATTTGGCCATTGTCTGAGATTTGAACAACCACGATGTTTTGCTGTGAGCTACTTGGAAGATTTGCTGTAATGTGACCTCCTATCACCCGATAAGGCTCTACATCGGCGAGCGGGAATAACGCGCCACTTGACATCGAGGATTTGGCCAGCTTTACCGTTACTATGTCTGTTAAAGGCCCCTGTGGAACAGAAATAGAATTCTGCTTGATTATGTTGTTTACTTCATTATTTTTAATTATGTTGTTTACTTCATTATTTATCCTAACTGATTGCTTTATCGTTTGTTCATTTGTTATGCGAGTTCCTGGGCTATTGTTCACATTAATATTGGCATTATTTTGCGCTCCCTGATTGACTGTGGTTTTAGAGTTTTGAGTTACGGTAGACGGTGAGGTCGATGTGCCAGAATAGGTCGTAGAAGATGAGGAAGATGGTTGATTAACTACGTTAGATTTCACATTGGCGTTATTACTGATACTAGATTTAGCATTCACATTACTGTTTGGACTATTTGTTACATTGATATTGCTATTGGTCAGCCCTGCTTGGTTGAGGTTTATTTTGGAATTTTGTTTTATGGATAATGGATTGTCGGATTTGGATTTGTGAGATGATGATAACGGTATGTTAGCTAAATTAGAATTGACATCAGCGTTATTACTAATGGCTGATTTACTATTGGCATGACTGAACGGACTGTTGGTCAAGTTGATATTGCTATCGGTTAGCCCGTTTTGGTTTAGATTTACACCAGAGTTTTGACCGATATTCACTTTTTTTCTGGCAGCCGACGAGCCACCGCCTGATATGGACCCTGCCTTATATCCATCGCAATATGCCCTACTATGGCCACTCGGGCAACTAGTTCCGGGGGCATTCAGTCCATCTGAATAACCTACACTATAACAAGATGGATACCCTGCTTGATCGCAATGTGTCGGGTCTCCAGTACCGGGCGAGTTGTTAAGATCAGAAGCGCCGCTGCTAATGCTACTACCTCCTGTAATACCTGTTGGTGATGAAGATGAAGGTGCTGAGGATGACGAGTTGGAGGATGATTGACCGGAGCTTGATTTATTTCCGTTGGTTTTCTTTGCTAATAACTCAACTTGTGTCTGGGAGATAACGATTACCGAGATGATGAGTGCGACAGCTACAAACACTGTGAGCAGGCTTGTGCTTACTGCTATTCGTTTATTACTTATCAAAAGACGTATCCTATTGTCAATATTTTTTCTATCTATATATCCATTTTCGAATCTGTCTCTTGAGCATTACAATAGAACATGAAACCATAGCAAAAACTATTACAGTAATAACGTATATCATATACGTCAATAAGAAGAATATTTCTCAACAGAAATCGCAACTAAAGAAGGAATCAGATGTCGATTTTATTTGCACAGATGTCTGAAAATTGGTAATGCACGGCCGATGGCTCCAATAGTGGCGGCAGTTGTGCTGTTGAACGCCATGATATGCCTGATGGTATATCTTTTATTTTCCGGGTGTATCGAGATTATTTATAGTAGAATGTGACTATAGTTCTCATATAATCTATGAGCATCAAAATATGGAATAAAAATCCGCAATTCAAATATACCTAATGACAATAACGTAACATGAAGTATTGATATTCTCTGCTGTCATGATCATTGGCCTAGTTTCTATTTCGATGATACTCCAATTCACAGTCTTAAACGAATTGAATATGCAGAGATCAATCGCTATGGACGAGAAGAAAAACTATCAACAAAAGATCAGTCAACATAATGAGTGTAAAGGTAATAGTACGCATTGCACGAATGTGGGTTCAAACGATGTTTCAATGTCCACCAATTCACCCGATGTCAAGCAGAAAAGTGATAGCAGCAAGCAAACAAGTTCCAATAATCATAAATCTCAAACAGACACACCTCTATTGCTTCCTTTCCCATGAAGCTAAGTCAGATAGCACACAAGCATCCTCAGAATAGTGCCCCCAAAAAAGGCTGAATCGGTGTGCCGAGAGGTGAAGTAACAACAAAGACAAAGAGAACAGCGGAGTATGTCTTCCTACTTTTAGGTAGAATGGAATAACTTACTTTAGTCATTTGTACCAATACTCTTGCAAGATTTTCCCAAACGAGAGAAGACGCTTAGAAGCATCTAGCTTCCTTTCCTTTGCTAACAAATCCGGTACAAGGTTCTTGGAATTATTTCGATATTCTATTTATGTTCTTCGCGACAAGGTACGTGTTCAAAGCTAAAATGCCAATGCCGAGATTTATGAGATACGTGTTGGGTTATCTGAGAATCAAATGAGAAATATCAGTCCGGTACCATTCTATGGAGGTACATTGAAATATTTGTATGAGATACGGAATAAAACATAACCAGGCTGGATGTCATAGCCGTGGTTCCAAGGTGTACAAGGTGGATTATGATTAACATTTTCAGACGTTGGAATCCGAAGGGGAAAATGTATAGTCTAAAGTGTTATCAGTGCGAGTCTGGTTTTCTTTCTAGCTTCGAACTTGAAGCGCCGATTTGCGGTAAGTGCAAGCGGAGAGCCAAGTCCTTAGATTCAACTGTCGACTATGAAATGGGATGCAGCAAATGTGGCAAGAATGGTGTTATTTACGGAAAAGAAATGTGCCATTCTTGGTATTTTAGCTTCCAAAATGGAGAATCCTTATGATTTGGTAAAATTGTGAAGATTTGAAGTTAAATTTCCCTTAGCCTATATCTTTTCAAACAGGCCTCTAGCCTCAACACCAGAATCCCGTAGAGGGTTAAGCTTCGGAATTGTCAAATTAATGTGCGTTTCAAAAATGTGCGGAGTAGTATACTTTTCCACAAAATGAGATCACTCAAATAGAAGTACTTTTACAATGCTAAATAGAGAACATGATATGAGTTCCAAACATCATCAATTTGAAAAACTGTGTGATGACATTTTTGGACTGAGTCCTCAGATTCGATTTGTAGGTATTATAAGTCGAATGGGAAAACTTGTCGCCGGAGGGATGAGAAAAGGGATGCAATCGATGGAGCATAGAGAGGATTCATCGAAATTGTATTTGGAATTTGCGCTGAGAAATGAGATGCGTAAAGATTTTGACTCGGAATTTGGTAGAACCATCTATAGTTTTTCAGAAAGAGAGAGAATAAAGCTTGCATCTTTCCCGCTCGATGGGTACCTATTACGTGTTTCTATGGAGAATGATGTACCTCACTCTGAACTAATTGAAAATATATTGAAAATCCTCAATAGTATTCATTGACACTATGAATGCCATGCTATATACTATGGTCATCTGCCAATGCATACAGAGGGAGAATATTTGCCTTTACATCAATGCACGAGATGCGGGATATTATACAACTGTAGAGAGAAGATCTGTACTAAACCCTTTCATCATGGCAGATGTTCCTTGTGTGAATGATTCGATTAAAATAATGGTATCACGTTAACAATTGCTCTTGGTCTACCGCGTAGAATGAGCTCAACGCTTTGCTATTACTTAGCGCATATCAATTACTGGATGTCAGTGTTCTATCAAAGATTTTAATCCATAATTCTGGATGGAACGACTAAGACTCTTACTTTTTGAACCCTTTTATAAAGTGCTGAAGCTTTTTCAATGTCTCCGGATGAAGGTGATGCTCTATGCCTTCAGCGTCAATATTGGCAGTATTTTCATCAACCCCTATCATTTTGAAAAATTCAGCTAATAAGTAGTGTTTCTCGCGAATATTTTCAGCAACCGAAGTTCCTTCGTTTGTTAGATTAATCCCTCGGTATTTCTCGTACCGCAGATATTTACTTTCATCGAGTCGCTGAAGCATTTTAGTTACACTTGGAGAACTAACATTGAGAGATTCAGAAATGTCTACAGCCGTAGCATACCCTTTCTGTTTTATGAGTTCATAAATGACCTCTAAGTAGTCCTCCATTCTGTCAGTATGTTGATCTTGAGCTGCATCTCTTTTCGTGTTGTGAACATCGCGAATGACCTTGAGACGGTCATCATTTTCGGCCCCTGATCTGGTTTTCAACTTAATTCGTTAACAGTGATCATGAATCGAGTTGCACATTTATCTTTTGTGCTAGTGAGATATCGAATACCATATTGAGAAATTCATAGCATGACGACCGCTGATTTAGTAGATATAGTTAATCATATTAGACAAGGCTAAATTTTATATAGACTGCTACTTTAACACAACGTTGGTTCTGAGCTAGTATACTTGATTCGTATAGGCTGTGATACTAATCATTATTATCATCTATTGTCAGCAGAGGAGGTACACCAACTATCTTGTGTGGAGAGTCAATTCTACCCACTATCACTAGTCTCAATCGGGTTATTGTTGCCATTACTTAAGTTGGGTCCTACGGTACTGCTAATACCAGCTATCGTTGTATTGCTTGTGGTCAAGGTCTGTGTATAACAATTCAGAACTTTGTTCTGAGTAAGTCCATTTAGACCCTTGGCTCCATTAGAGATACAGGTAAAGAGGCTTTTCAAGTCTGCGTTAGATGTCGTAGATGAGGCGCCAATATTATTTTGACTGTCGCTGCTTTTTCTTCCATGGTTCCAAGCTAAAGCAGAAATAGTACTGAAACTAGCTGCTGTTATAAGCACTAGTGCTATAGTTGCCAATATTACAATGAAAAAGGTAGCCGATGTTTTTGTATGCATCACTTTCTTTACTCAAAATATATTTTATATGAAGTGAGGTGAACAATATTATAACTAAGCTTATGAGTAGTCTACATCTGGTTTGTGATGAATGATTATAATATTAGATGGAGCATTCAATTCTAAAATGAACCCATCCGAATAATTAATAATTCTTGCACTGAGATTTCACTTGTTACCTTAATTCCGAGTCAACGTTTTGGGAATCTGCTCGAGCAAGAACCGATGCCGCGGCAATGATGGTAAACTTAGAGTCCATAGGCCAACCATTGCCTCAGCTATCTTCGAACAATGCCTATAACCCCTATTTGCCATCTAATAGACAAACAACAGGAGTTTGAAGCATATTCAAACCATAGCTCCCTTGTTGAGCGTGAAATATTAGCAGATCGAAGCCATGCAATATCCAAACGCATTATCTATTGGATATATCTGTCTGTTCCATCGTACCAACCCATGCTAGTAGTGCCTCACGGAGAGGTAGTAAGGGTTGGGTGGAACTCCCACAATCAAATCTTTATTAGATTCGCCTGGTATTATATTAGTGGAAAACTATGGACTATAACCAATTATGTAAGGAGATACTAGGTCTTGACGCAAAGGTCCGATTCGCTGGCGTCTGCGATGAAACAGGCGAAATCAAATATGGCGGTCAACGTGAAGGGATAAAGAATCTGCTAACTCCGGAGGAAACTAAAAAATCAAACCTCCAAGCAATGGCTAGGTGGGGATTACGCAATTCGCTTTCTCCCAAGGTAGGAAGGGGAAAATATGCTATGGCCGAGTATGAAAAAATTAAACGTATAACATTTCCATTAGACCCTGACCACTTACTCTTAGTAACAACAGAGGTGGAAGCTGAACATAACAAGGTAATAGATAGGATACTAAACCAGCTTGGTGGATGAATCAACGACTCGATTTGCGTAAACATCGTTGGATTAATATCGTCCAGATGATCGTGAGTTCGCAGACCTTGAAGCACGTTCATCTTTTTCCGCAATTCAGACATGCTTATATCTGAGATACTATTCAAGCTAAGGATTAGGTTGTTGATTAAAACTCCTGGCTTCTGCCAAATCTAGAGGTCTCGGTTATGATTGGGTAAGCAATGCATAAGGGATTGCATTCGTTCTCCAAACGTAAGTCAGCGACTGCAAACGAAACTTCAAAGGCAGATATGTACTGATCATCAAAAAACGATCCGTTACTGAAAAGTCAATTAGGTTTGGTAACCCCTAGATAAAACTAAGGCACTGCGATCGATTTTGCAATAACTCATCGACACTGAAATGATATGGATGGACATATTTAAGACCTAGGTCAGTTAGGAACCAGAAATAGGCATGGCCAAGGACATCTTGAGCCCTATTCATCCTTAGTGTCATCCGCTGTCTTATTCATTCCAGGCGCAGCCAGACGGCTTGTAGGTGGATGTAGCCGCTGAGACCGCATTATCCGAATTTACTAATTTTCGTACTCATTTATACTTTCATACGATAGTGTACGTGTCCAAGATCATAACAGTTCATTTTTGATTAAAGCAGCCTGCTATTTTGTCGACTAGTTGTTGATGTGCGGTAGTAAAGTTCAATCTCCACGCGTCCAATGTGTTGCCCACACAGTCGCGTTGTACTGCTGAGGCAGAGGTAGTAGTGGGAGCATTTGTTGCGGCAGTCTTATTCATTGCAGGTGCGGCTGCAGTAGAAGGAGCAGCTGTAGTAGTGGGAGCATTTGTTGCGGCAGTCTTATTCATTGCAGGTGCGGCTGCAGTAGAAGGAGCAGCTGTAGTAGTGGGAGCATTTGTTGCGGCAGTCTTATTCATTGCAGGTGCGGCTGCAGTAGAAGGAGCAGTAGCATTCGAGGGGAGGAGTTGTCCTCGGATTTCTCCTTGTTGGTGCGGCGTTGTGCGAATAGTCACATATACCAATCCGCTCTTCACATAATTAATTAGATCTGTAACATTTTTTCCAAAAAGTGGGCCATCTAGTTTAGCGGCTGTGATAACATCACTTACTAATTTTCCATTGACCGGTCCAGTAGGATAAGCTGATTGTTGCTTGTTCCCCCCTCCCGTGGTTGCATAAAGATTAAGTAACTCGGCCAGAACGGTTCCGTTCTTGAGTGTGACAGGAGCGCCAATAACCTGGTTTATATTCATAACATCCACCTGATAAGACAAGGTTCCGTTTGGATTTACATTGAATTTAGCTGTTCCCGTTGCACTAGTATCCACCGGGGGAACAATATTTTTGCCTGACAGATCTGCGCTAAAATTCGTCTCCTGTTGTGCATATGTCAAAGTTGGAATTGTTGACACCGCTGCAATTACGCTTGCAATTAATGTAGCAGTAGTGATTTTTGAATGAAAGTTAGACATTTATTACAAATAGTACGCAATACGGAATGACTTATAAGTATTTGCTCCATTAGTACCACTATACCACTATTTTCTTCTGGTGTATTTTATATTATTGAGCGTTACGTATCGACTATATGCCGTACCTTCAATCATCATAAGAATCCATCAATCAACTAATGACACCTACGTTCTGAGCTATTTTCTCCTAATCTAGTGCTATGATATCACTTAATTCTATGTCCACAGGTAGGAGGACGATAATAATGCCTTTCATTGCATGACTATCCTTTATATATTCATTTGATATTCCTCATGAAATCAATCGCACAAATTTTGATGAATTCTCATCAATCTGTTCCAGGCCTTCGGAACTTCTGGTCAAATTCTGAATTCTTCAATCTTGGATCGGACATCCTTCTTCTTAAAACCACTACATGTCCAATGGAGATGGACGAGACCAGAGTAGCTTCTAGAAATATCAGTTTGAACGATATGGATGAAGGAAAGGAAGCATTAACTCATTTTATTGGTTGCTGATGTGTTTGCATTTATATTGCCTCGAACCCGACAGAAAACAGAAGCATCGGCGTCAGTTTCACCCAAATTGCAACTGCTGAGGAGGGCATATCATAATGAGGGGCAAGTACAACCGCAACAAAAATGAAATGGGAAGAATACGCACACAAGTCCTTAGCTAATTATAATTTCGAATTAGTTCGATTATTTGACTCGGGTCAACAATTCGTCATAGCGTTTAGTGAATCAGACAAGTCCGGTGCCCTATGAATCACCGATGGTATATTCAATACCATAGTACGTGACATGATCCGCCTACACAAACCTTAAGGTGTGCCACGTTCTTGAGATCCAACAATTGTTGCCTAGAAGAAATAATTGATTCTTATAGGATCAGTAACATAGTTAGCCAAGTATTTTAAGAGGCTTCAAACCACAATGCTCTATAGTAATGTCTTCAAGGAGTAAGGACAACGATGGAGATAATTCTATAGAAGATACAGAAAAGGAACATAATAAGACCAGTGTCGTTGAGCTACTTGATGCACTAATATCTCATATGAATGCAATAAGAAGTGTCTTTAAGGTAATGATACTATCTTCCTTCATTCTTGCCCCACTCTCGTTAATGTTTGCTGCAGTCCTCGTAATTCATCCTTTTTTCATTCAAAGAATTCTGTTCAGGTTCCCCGACGTAGGAGTCTTTCTCCTGTTTTTTATTGGAGTTTCAATAATGTTGGCTTCAATGTGGTTGTATATTGGATTGAGCGAACAAAGATTCTTTTCTAACTGGGACAAGAAATTTAGTAGGTACACGTCATTGAAAAATCAGCTTGATAAAGAGCTCGGCGAATAATAGATAGAAAGATAGATCAGTAGTACTTAAATGGATTTGTAACACTACTCACACTTGAATGTTTTAACACTAACACTATGTCTCTTCTAGGATCTAATTGTGATTGGTTTTCAACTAGTTCTGTTGACAGAACTACTTTTTCCATTCTATTCTGTATCTGGAATAATCGCAATCCTTTCAGCGTTGTCTTATATGACCTGCTCACTTCGTACTCCAATAAAGCATTTTCTTGCAAGGCCAACAGATATTCTTTCAGCTGACTAAATCTAGATATGATTTGTACATTAGCTTCGTCCTGCTTGGTCCTCCTCTTATCCTACTTACGTTAGCAGCATCCAGAATCGCTTTATTGTTGTTTAGAAAAAATACCGTTAAGGTACTTCAACTAAAATACCCGGTGAGGTGTTGGAAATCTTTGAACTACTGGCAGTCGGTGAGTGTGTTTCAACGTTGATGTTACCGACACTACTGCTTCCGGTACCAAAAACCTGAAGATAACAGTTGTCTACTTGAACTTTGAGTGGTTCAACAGGTTCTTGAGTTGCCTTTGAAATGCAGCTATAGAATTTGTTTACCTGCATATCAAGTCCCGAATTACGTGTATTTACTG